>Ga0208379_1000340_pt1 | contig 21257 bp, 22 predicted proteins | sample CryBogCBE02Aug07_FD_184559 | JGI IMG/M metagenome (GOLD analysis project Ga0208379, IMG submission 184559) | Freshwater microbial communities from Crystal Bog, Wisconsin, USA - CBE02Aug07 (SPAdes) | ecosystem: Environmental > Aquatic > Freshwater > Lake | place: Crystal Bog, Wisconsin, USA... | reverse complement strand
CGGCATCCATGATCTTTTTCATGTGCAGCTTGTATTGGGCGTCGAGCTTCAAGAAATAGTGAGACTGCTTTGAACACGGCTCCTCCTTTGAATAACAAGTTCCTGCTTTGCCTCCTACACGACGAAAGGCAAAGTCATACTCTTCTTTTACATACTCAAAGCCGCTCGGTTCTGTGGCTTCCTGGACTTCGCGATTTGTGGATCGCTTCTCCCAGATCTGAAAGACACACGGCACATCATAGAGGATGCCATTGACCTCGAAGGAATTCTTGGCTAGCTCTTCACTGTGAATGCAGTGAAAGGTTAGAGGAAAGGCTCTCGACATACTCGGCTTCACAAAGGAACGAGGTAGAATAAAGGCTATACAGTCTGAGAAGCCTGCGGCGTGCTGAATAAAGGCCTTGGCGAGAGATCCTTGGCGGCCAAAGGGCGGATTACCAAAGAGAATACGCTTTTGATTTGTGGTAGGAGTCCAGGCAAGAAAGTCTCCTTTCTCGATACCAGGAACTTTTGGATCAATATCTATACCCAGAGTTTTCTGACCTGAAGCAGCCTTCAGAAAACTTCCGTTTCCTGCCGAGGGTTCGATCCAACTCCAGGAAGAAGTTTGGGGCAGGAGTTCCTGGATTTTGGCCACACAGGAGTTTGCAACTTCCTGCCTCGTGTAATACTGATCCTTCTCATTCTTACGGAACTTTCCTGTATCTTGAGACATTTGTATACGGCCTCTACTTGGAGGCTCTATCTCAATTTTAGGTACGAGGTAGGCCGTACCTTCGTTAGAGAAATCAAGTCTAAAACCTCTAGACTAAATATACTAAATGGAGGAATATACACAAGGATATTCCTATTGGGGTAACGATGTTGAGAGGGGACTGACCACTATACCTCCGCCTATTACTATGAATATCAGACGTATGCCCCGTTACTACATGGGAATATATGATGTAAGGCCCCTCTTTACGGTTGAGGATTCAGTGATTCAGAATCTTACTATTTATCTTCGTTTTCTTGAAGAAAAGATGACGGGAACGGAGACCCCTAAGAACTCCGTTACAGAACAGGCTGCATTGGACGAGTTGCGTGTCTATTTGGAGGCTCGCATTGAAAAGACAAAGGCCCTGTTGGAACTTATTCGTTGAAAAATTGAACTTGACACGTGTAGTATCATAGGCACAACATGAGTGTTGACTATGAGCGTCTCACCGTTCTCTTGGTTCAGGCCAAGCAGCTGGAAGCCTATGGAGAGACTCAGTTGGTTCATGCCATATGGAAGCGTGTTGTTGAACTTCTCACGGGAGGCCTTGATGATCACGCTGAAGCCGCACGTGATTTCATTCCTGAGCTTCCTACTCCCACCGCTTCTGAAACTGCTTCTGAAGCCGATGATGGGCTAGAAAGAATGACACGCAAGGAGTTGCTTGTCATTTGGAATGATTTGAGAGGCAAGGCTCATACAATCAAGAGTGTCTTTAATAAGGCAGATTTGATTGCAGACATTCGTAGGCGGCGGCCAGCGAGGGCCTAAAATTGACTCGCGTTTTCCAGTTAGGGTGAGGCGGGGGCGGCGGCCCACCCATTGGTGCTATAGTCTAGTGGTTAGGACAGGAGGCTTTGATCTCGCGTAGAAACCTCTTAACCTCGGTTCGATCCCGAGTAGCACCTATTCAAGGATCCATACAGCAAAGTGTCTAATATGCCTATATTTCAAGGATCCTGCTAAAAAATACAGGTTTGGCCGAGTGCTCCAGCACAAGGCTAACCTCTATCAAAGATACAGGTTTGGCCGAGTGGTTAAGGCGGTGGTCTCAAGATCCACTAGAGCGATCTGCATGGGTTCAAATCCCATAGCCTGTAAAACACACAACATATAACTAGGATGTCCGAGTTGGTCAAGGAGGCAGGCTTAAGATCTGCTGGTTAACACCGCATGGGTTCGAATCCCATTCCTAGTAAAGAGTTTCCTTGTTCTCTAAAAACAAGGTGGTGATCCACGATCCGTCCGACTCTTATCGTCAAAGAGTCATTAACCGATATGGTGTAGAGGTTAGCATAGGGCTCTTTCACAGCCTTGACCCGAGTTCGATTCTCGGTATCGGTGCCAACGCTCATAATTCAGTGGTAGAATGCTACACTTCCAATGTAGATACGCGGGTCCGATTCCCGCTGGGCGTAAACAGTTTGGTGCTTCTGTAAAAAGCACCTGGTGGAGGAGAGTAAGTTCGGATGGTCTTTGAAAAACCACCACAAACCGCCTTAGCTCAGTTGGTTAGTAGCGTCGGCCTTTTAAGCCGAATGTCGTGGGTTCGAGCCCCACAGGCGGTGTCCAATATCTTTTTTTTACATCTTTACCACAAAACCCAAAAAAATTGACTCGCCTCGCCGCCCCTTTTGTGGCAGTGAGTGAAATGGATTCTATCTTTGCCCGTGTCAAGCGTCTTCCTCGCAAGGCGGCCATTGAGGCCAAGAAGCACATGAAGGAGCAGGCGGCTGATGCATATGAGTCAGGCTCAGATGACCCTCAGGAGGATTCATGGACTCGCACCGTCAACAAGACAACGGTCACTCTTATTCCTACGCCTGGTTTTCGTAGTGTTGCAACTCGTAGTAGCACTCGTATTGCTCTTTCACACTCTTAAATTATAAATAAACTATAAGTTTAAAGAATAACCGTTTGCACCTGTAGCGTAGTGGATAACGCGTCCGCCTTCTATTTAACTGATGGTAGCGGAAGATCGTGGGTTCGATCCCCACCAGGTGTATCAAGTTAGGATTCTTTAAAAATCCATCTTTGCCTTCGTAGCACAGTGGTAGTTGCACCAGCTTTGTAAGCTGTAGGTCCTGGGTTCAATCCCCAGCGGAGGCACAAAAGTTTGTCAGTATCTTAAAAAAACTGTCACAGCTCGTATAGCTCAGTTGGTTCAGAGCGTGGTCCTTATATCATGTATATACAAGGGAGGCCGAGGTCGCGAGTTCAATCCTCGCTGCGAGTATTTTTTATGTAGTCAATGTTTGACTAGATAACCTCGGCGAACGACGAGGTCCTTTAACAAGCTCCTTTTTAACTGTAACTGTATTTGTAACTGGAAATGCATTCCGCTTGTATTTATAATGCCCTTCGCCAATTCGAATCTTATTTGCCCTCCATGCACGCGATGCTTCATCAAAGAACTCTGGCGTAAACTCCATTTTGCTATTAAATTTGAATACTATCAAACTTAACTCAATTTTAAGGAGTTCTTAATGGAAGAAAGAGTAAAAAGATTCTATAAATTACATAATAATAAATGGTTTTATCTAATGAATTTTAATCTTGATGTAATGATGCAAAGAGATATTAGGAAAAAAAACTCATTGATACAATACGGTGGTTGTTTCTATAATTTAGACACCAAGCTTCTTTCGGCCCCAGCCAATCGAATCCTTAATCAATCCTTCTGATAGCAGTGTCTTATAGCCACGCAAATCATAAAGACGACCATGAAACAGCTGATCCTTGTTCTCATACTGACTTGTCTCATTCGCCCAGTTACTCTTTCCAATGTAACAATTGCTAAGTGTTGAGACTTGCGGCAGAAATCCCGAAGGCTCCACAAACACCTGCTTTCCATCTATATAAATACCAATGTCAGGGCGGAACGCATCATTCGTCAATGCCGTGATAGCAATATGTGTCCACTTGTTCTTCGGTATCACACCTGAAACCTTGATTCGCATCTTTCTCTGACGTTCATCCCAGACTTCATAGAGTAAAGTCGCCGTTTCCTTAGGACCCGTGTTCTTATTTTTGATAAAGCTACGTTTCATCACTTTCGGCTCCTCGAACCCTCCACAGTCATAGAAATCAACATTCGCAGAAGTAGACTTCATTAAATCCTGCGGAGACATTGTAATACCAGGCTGAGGACCAGAAGGTGACGCAGGCACCGTCGTCTCAGAACCACATTGAACTGAGTTCCTGACCTGCCCACCTGTAGCGATATCCGAATCACCCTTGCCCACAATACCCAGAAAAATATTGTTATGTCCAGGCCCATCACCAAAGTCTAGAATCTTTGCATTGTTCGTAAACTCATCGAAATAGACCCAGACCATCATAGCCCTCAACGAACGTAAAGGCACGAGAGCACCTAGTTCCAAATCAGGACTATCACCAATACGCAAATACTGATTAATTCCATTGAACCTCAAGGCCTCTGTGATCTCGGGTTTCGGCTTCTCATCGACTTTACCACCACCCACAATCATCAGTTGTGTGTTATTTACATAATCTACCATATCATCATAAAACCGATACCAGAAGACGCATCCCTGATAGAATTGCGTGAGCATAGCAATATCAGCAGGAGGATTTGTGTCAACCAGAAGAGCTGAATCAAACTCGCGATCCAGAGCACGATTACATTGAGGCTCATAGGCTCCTGTCTTTCCCTTCAGAATACGACAGTAATCAGCCCTGCCGTCCTTGTTAATATCACGCATGTAGTCGTCACGAGACAAAAGGAACCCTTCTTTTGTATTCGGAGTGCGATACTCAATACTGCTCAGATTCTCTGTGCCAGCAAGAGCACATGCAAAGAACTTTACTCCACTTGATTTTGACTCTACCATACGGCAAAAGTCATGATCTACACCAATACGCTGAACATCTTTGTATCCAATGAAATACCTCGGATCCTGAATATATCCAGCTTCGTCATGCCCTTCTGAAATATCTCCTCTTCTTGGCACAAATTTCGCAAAGTAACCTCCTTGGGCAGAAACAGCCGGCACAAGTCCTTCAAAGCCTTCACGAACTTTTTGAGGCCATAGGATCTCAGCGGCTGCAAACCCCAAAAGGAGTATTAAGACCAGAGTAATTCCGATCATCCTTCTCTTCTCTATGGCTAGAATAGTAGAGTATGACTAGACACAAAGGTGGTAAACAAATCGGGGAAGGAACCTATGGCTGTGCCTTTGTTCCGCCCCTTGCTTGTAAATCAGGTCTCATTGTGCCTGGAAAAATGGTCGGCAAACTTACATCAAAAGGTGACGCTAGACGCGAAATCTTCATCGCAAATCGCTTACGTCAATTGCCTCTCTACGCAAACTATTTTCTTCTTCCTGAACCGGAGTCCTGTCAGCCATTAGAAATATCAAAACAAAAGGATGCTAATTTAGTATCAGGATCATGTGGACCCATTGAAGAAGGGCGTATTCCCTTCAAAGATACTATTCAGACTTTCACACCCTTCGGTGGAAAGTCAACACTCTTTACAAGCCTCAGTGAGACTAACTTTCATCCTAGTCGCTTTGACTTCTTCTCCTTCATGCGTCACGTGCTGGAAGGCGGAGCATCTCTCGCGATCGCAGGTGTTTGCCATTTTGATCTACACCCCAATAATGTGCTCATGGACGAAAACGGCGTGCCTCATATTCTCGATTTCGGCATGGCCTTCATCGGTAAAGAGATTACAATGGATGATCTCGATGACCGCTGGAAGATGCTTGATTTCGGCGTCGGATCACCCGCACACCCCGTTATCCTAAACCTCGAACCTCCTGAAGTCACCATTCAGAATGCTGTCATCAATAATCAATACAGTTTTGACGATGCAATTACACTGACCGTAAAAGGAAAACCGATTTTTAAAGATATCGAGAAACTCTTTGGAAAAACAAAGCAACAAAATGTCAATGAAATCTATACTTTCTTGGAGTCAAGTTCTACAGCCCTCAAAGGCGACTGGCCTGGATTCTGGCGTCTTTATTGGCCCCGTTATGATAGTTGGTCCATCGGATGTCTTCTTGTCTACGTGCTCAATACTCTGTTGACATGGCCTGCCTTCTCACAAGGAAAATGGCTTTCACAGAAAGCTATTGTTCTTGCAGTCTTAAAAGGTATGCTTGAAGTTAATGTCAGAAAGCGTCTTGATTGTGTAGAAGCCCTCTCTCTCTATGACCCTGGAAATCTATGGCTTTCACGCTTCGGTCAAAAATGGTTAGAAGCCCGCCGTGCTGATCGTGTATGACGACCCTTACGCACAGATCGTCGTGTCTTTCTATAACCACCCACCTTGATGTGAAGAGGCTTATCTCTTGCTAAGCAAAAATAGCCACAGAAAGTGTCGTAGTCAAGTGTAGAATCCTTATCCGTATAATTACGAGCCGCGAGTGCTGGATCGTAAATAAGACGGCCAGATGCATCCTTGTTCGTAACTGCTGTCCCACCAGGCTTGTGAGACCAATAACTGTTTTTATCCTGTCTGTAAAAATGGTAATCCTCGTCGGGATCTACAACAAGTGCAATCTTCGAAGTATGAGAAGGACACTTCGTTTCAAATGTAGTCATCTTCAGACTAGGATTATCACCAAGTAGACGAGCAATCATATCAGGGCACGTCTTCAGACGAGCACCTCTAAATCTCGGATGACCTGATGCAGAACCAGGTTGATGAAACGGCGTATTACACTCTGGATCTTTTCTACAGGCCTCGACCTGCTTCGGGTCATGAATATTAAACGCATATGCAAAACAATTGTGAGTTTCTCTCAGTTCCTTTACATTGTTCCAACGGTCGGGCTCATAGGCAGGCTCATATCCTGAAAGAGGACTTACTCTTGGGCAGCTTTTCAAGTGTTTTGCACAAAAGGGACTATTTTTCAGTGGTGTTGCCCGACAAGTCGGTAGACACTGACACTGTAGTTTCTTCAATGGGGGTGGAAGGCCCATTCTCTACACTATCACCAGACTTAAATCCAAGATTTATCAGTTGAGTTTTCAATTCAGCTGGCAGCATCTTGATCATCTCTCCAACAGGTTTCTGCGGCGACATCGGGAGAAGACTATCAGTTGTCTGTGCCTGCTGCGGGGGCGGATGTTTTGTAGCCTCTTGTGAGTCACTTAATTTATAATATTCTTCTTCAACCTGCTTCATCTTAATCTTTTCAATCATATGACAGAAATAAATGAACTGATTTGAATGTGTGGGTATAGAGTTTGCTAGAACACTATAACGCCCTGTAAGACCAATATACTGCCATCCTTCACTTCGTAAGTGTTGATAGGTCGTGTGAATAAAATAATACTTCTTATCCAACTTAAATACATTCACGACTCCATTACTTGTTGTCACAAGTAGTGACAGAACCCATGTGGTCCAATAGATACGATAGGATAAACTATCAGAATCTGGATACGGATTTGAAGATCCTGTATTTGTATACTGAATTGACAGAAGAGCAGGGACAACAAGCGAACCGACCGTGATTAATATACGAGCTGTATGAAAAATAAAGGAAAGACGAATACACCGTCTCTCATAACTCTCTAAGAGCCTCACATACCGCTCTTCAATAATGGCCTTATGTAAATCACTTAAATCTTGTGTCTTTGTTAAGGCATCTTTAAAATAACTCGCCTTGGTCCTCCAACACCCCATTCTGATTACTAAAATTGAAAAAAGCTGTAGGGATGAAAGTAGTAACAATGGAAGTAAAACTGCAAGTTTGGTCGAAAGACTACTCGCCCACGCAGTGTTCTGACCAATTCACTACTCAAGTCTCACATGATCTATGGCAGCGTATCATGCGAGATGAAGAAGGAAAGCGTCACTTTCTTCGAATTCACGACTGGATTGTGCCCTGTGGCCAGCCCGTAACCTATGAAGGTGATCATGCCTTTCTTCCTCTCTGGATGATTGATTCCGCAGGAATGGGTGGTCTTGGTGATGAAGTGAATGCCGTGATTTTGACAGAGGAGGCCTTTCCTCCTGCGACTCGAATCGTTCTCAAAGTTATCGATAGTGCATTTTACAATAGCGATGTCAAGGATGAGCTCGAGAAAGCACTCTCGGCGATTGGTGTCATTCGAAAGCATACGACACTTCAGATTCGTGTTTCCGCTCTCGGAGACTTTCCTGTTGATGTCTTTGTCGTAAATACAGAGCCTGCTGATGTTGTTCTGTGCGACGGAGAGGAAGTGGCTCTCGAATTTGAAGAGCCTGTTGACCATTTCGAACCCGCGGCAGCAAGACCTCCTACACCCATTCCACCTCCATTTGAAGAGCTTCCTAGTATTCTACCGAACGAATGGTCAGAAGCAGGAGCGGGTCATACACTCGGCACCTCTACAATCGCTGCTGATATACCAGAGTGGCGTCGTAATATGCCTCATAGACCTACTACACGACGCTAAGCGAAATCAGGATTCCATCCAAAGTAACCCTCCAAAAACTCCTTCAAGAACCAATTAATCTTTTTTTCACCCTCGCCCGTGTAATATGCATGCCCAAAATCAATAATCCAAATCTTTCCTTCTGTGTCCTCCATGAAGTTATAGGAGGTAATATCAATATACTCAATTCCTTCACGCTCATAAAGAATCGAAAGAATACGATGAATCTCCTGCCATACACGCTTGGGAATCTTCTTGGGATCATCCGAATACTGGTCAGCCAAGCAGAGGCCACTTACAGTGTCCATCTGAACCACGTTTCCATCAATGCTTTGTATCTTCGGGGCAAATCCATACTTTGATGCAATCTCCTGCAACTCCGCCTCTAGAGGTGACGAAACAACCTTGGTGAACATTCTGCTTATGCCTACAGTATTTAAACGAATAAGCTCAATTTTTAGTAATGAACATCGAAGACGGAGCTTCCGAAATCTATAAAAGTATCAAAACGGCACTGAAAGAAGGAACAGGACTTCTTGTGGGTCGTAACGGAACCATCGAACTCGAATGTCTGATGGGAATCGGAAATCCTGCCAAGCTAGAACTCCATGCAGGAATCTGGCCCTCCACACCCGACTCCGTCGAAGCCTGGGTTGATAAAACACAAGATGCAATTCTCGACACAGATATTCTGGTTGCTGGCTGGTATGCTCCTCTCGCCGAGAAAGAAGCCAAACTTCTTGATGCAATGACTATAAAGGCACCACGTATACCTCTACGATCTCTAGAACCCTATTATGTGCGACCCGAGAAACGATGGACAAATCTTCTGGCTAACCAAGATGTTGCGATCATAAATGCATTTGCCTGGACAGCCCTGAATCAAACATCCTATCGTGATGAAATCTGGCCCCTATTTACAGATTCACTTCTACCCTCAAGCACACGTTGGATTCCAATTGTAACTGGATATTGCCCTGCTCTCGCTCAAGGCAATGCACAGTGGCCAGAGGGCGTTTCTTCATGGCAAGATGCTGTTCAATATGTTGTGTCCGCCGTTGCCCATACATCTGCCCGTATTGCCATCGTTGGCTGCGGTGGTCTCGGCATGATCATCGCTCATGAACTCAAGAAACGTGGTCTCATCGTAATCGTCATGGGAGGAGCCACACAAGTGCTCTTTGGCATCAAAGGAGGTCGCTGGGCCTCACATTCAATTATCTCAACCTTCTGGAATGATTTCTGGGTCTATCCGAGCCCAGCAGAGAAACCAAAGGGTGCAGCACGTATTGAAAATGGATGCTACTGGTGATTCAAGGCAAAAAAATTGAAGTATATGCTGCCAAAATAAGCAGCATCCAAAATGTATCTCTCTGACATCCGCTATTCGTGGCCGTTCAAGGAGGATGCACCGCAATACCTTGAAGACAAGGAGATCTACACACACTGGGTCGAGGAAGAGGATGCCTCTGATGTGTGGCGTATCAACATTCCGCCCCCCATGGACGGATTTACTGATCTTGCCTTTCAATACCTTCCTACCGACAACAACAACGAGGAAGTGGTCTTTGAACTCGTTCACGGCATGACACAGAAGCCTGTCTTTCGATGGGTCAAGCCACAGAATACAACAAAGGGAACATGGACGCCCTTTCCTTTCCCAATCATTCATCGGATTATTGCTCTCTCAGAGGACGGAATCGATCTTCTGATCAAGCACAAGAGCCCTAAGTGGGGCAAGGTTGAGATTCTGGGCCAAAAGCTCGATGATCTTCCTGACATCAAGGGACTCTCTTACGTATTTGTCGACAACATCGTAAATAAGATTACAATGATCTTGACTCCTGACAACGTAATGATTCTTCCTTTCGGCGACCACTGGTCTCGAAAGACGAAACTACTTCCACCCCTTTCACGCGTCCTCGATACCTTTCGTGCCGAGTGGTGCGACCGTGCAATCTATTGGAATGGCGTCGAACTCTTGCGTGCTTTCTAGCTCTTTGTTTCTACCGTTTCAGCCCCAACAATATCAATATGAATATCTGTCTGATCAGGAGCCGTTACAAGAGTATTAAGGTTTACACGGCGTCTCGTCGCATCCTGGTGGTGTGACTTTACGCTCGGCTTCATCAGTGAATAAGAAGACGTTACACGCTCCAACGTCTGTGTTGTGTGAGGCATTAGGCTGCCCGATAAATCAGTAATCCGCCGATCAATTAACTTAGTCAAATCAGGAATAATTTCATCTCTTAACGCCTTTTTCTTGTGATACAACATTAACGCGGCCTCACCTGATAACATCTTCAAGCGGCTCGCAGAGTTGTCAAAGACACGCGTGTGCTCAAGACCGTGGCAGATATCAGGACGCTTGATATTAGGAACATCCTTGAACTCCCTCTCGAACTCATCAATGACCTCATCGGGCACAGGCGGTGACTGCTCGATCAGACGATCCAGTTCCGCACGACAGATACCTAGAAAATCCATACAATCCATACGATCATTTGGATGCATAGCCAACTCAATGGCAATCTGACGCTGGAACTTACCCCAGGCAATTGAGGCTACACGATTTGCTTCTGAGCCCTGGGCATATCGCAAAAAGTTTCCGAGAGTCGTTAGAATACCAGCAAAAATTGAAATTGACCCGATTCCTGCTGCTACATAATTTTTAAGTGAAGCATTATCGGGAGGAATAAAGGAACCAACCGCAAAGTTCGCCGTTCCTGTGAGTGTTGAAAGAATAATAACAGGAATTGTGATGAACATATTCAGCCGACTGTATTTCTTCTCGCAACGGTCGTGAAGCCACCGATAACACGCAGCCTTATCAGACCATTCTGCCATAAGAGTCTCCTGCTGCGTCGTCCAGCCATTCAGAAACTTTTTCGGTGCATTGCCTGATAAGTCCGAGTTTGACCTTGAGCGATTCGCTGTAGTTCCTCCAGGAGCGTTCGTGGGAGCAGACATCTACAGGCTACAAAGATTTTAACCAGGCCTCGGTTTCTTTTAACTGTGGCTCAGGATCTAATTGCTTTGCTCGTATACGTCCTTCCTCTGACTTGAGACCATAGAACCATGGATCTGTCTGAAGACGCCGAATAGAGTGAACCCATTGATCAATTCTATCACGATTTGCAAAAAGACCAGCATCACCCAAAGACTCTTTCAAACCTGGAGTCGGGTGAGCAATCACAGGAATTCCTATCGACATCGCCTCGACAGCTACACGGCCCCATGATTCATAATAGGAAGGCATTAAGATAATGTCCGTCTGCGAATAGAATTTGGACGCATCAGGAGTATTTTTCATATAGTGCAGATTGGATAGACTCTTATCAACAATCTGTATTCCATAGCCGCCCAGAACACCGAGAAACTGCGTGTCTGGCATCGCCTTGGCCAACTTCACAAGAACTTCACCACCCTTGTCTTCCATACAGTTCACAAGGGTGACATACTTGTGATTTGTCTTCATATCATAGTCTTTCATTTCGACAGGAGGATAGAGAATCGGCCCATCGATTTCCCACTTTTTGTAAAAGTTCTTGATCCAGAGACTATTATAAATAAAATGAAGCTGCTCTTTTGGAATCATTTTAAGGAAAGAAAGAATATAGGGAATCTGAAAACTATTGTGAATCAACATAACCGCAGGCTTCTGTGCCTCTTTTGCTGTGGCAACCGTCAACTCTGAGAATTTCAGATGTGAGACGAGGAATGAGGCCTTTTGCACAACCTCCTCGATCTTCTTTACCTCTGAGAACTCAATGATTTTCACACCATCCACTTCCTTTTTAGGAAACTTGGGCAACAGAACATACACAGTCCAACCTTTTTTGATAAGATATATATTCAAGACATGTGCCATAATTTCAGCTCCTGCATTGTGAATCGGGGGATACATATGAAAAATACAGACAGCTGTCTTTTTTTGTGTAAGTTCTGGCTTTGCTACAAAATCAGGAGGCAATAGCCTTTTAACCTGTGGTTTCATCCTCTATTGAGAGACTTTACTTTCATTGGCCCCGACCACGGCCCCGACCCCTGCCACGACCCCTTCCTGAACTACCATTCGCCTCAACACCATTCTTATAGATACGCGTTGCTGCTTCCAACGTCAGCGACTTTGGATCCAATTCAGACGGTAGACTCACAAACTGCGGCCTGCCTGTGCCTCCCTTCTTAAACATAAACGGCCCATGCGGTCCCTTTCGAAACACAAAGTCTCCCAGCGTGTGCAGACTTGCTTCACTCTTTGCCTTGAGCTTTTCTTGTAGTGTAAAGACTGTATCTCCTTCTGCCTTCGGGACACTCATCGATCCACACTGAACATAGACACCAAACTTTCCTGACTTCTCGATCATTTGTTGGCCGTTCAGCAAGCCAATGACTGTTCCCTCTTTGTTTGCCTTTTCCTTAGAACAGAAGGCTTTCGCCACGTCCTCCGTCATCTCACTGAACGCAAGACCCTCTGGCCATCCATAAAATATCGTCTTCTCCTTGTCTCCTGATGGATCTTCCCTCAGAAGAATTGGACCCTTCTTTCCTTGAACAGCCTTGAGGCCATCCGCGAACTCCTTAACTCGACCTACAGTAGACCCCTTCTGACTCTTCAGATCCAGATAATGGTCCTTATAGGAGTTCCATGTGTCTCGGCACACAGCCTTCCAGGCCTCCTTTCCATCTGCGACTTTATCAAGTCGAGACTCCATCTGAGCCGTAAATCCATAGTCAAAGAGAGGACCAAACTCTCTCAAACAGAAGTCAAGAATACTCAGACCAAGAGGCGTCGGCACCATCTTGTCCTTTTCGCCTCCAACTTTCTTTGTGACAATTTCCTCCGTCGGTGGCCACTGGCCTTCCTTTTTCAAATGATACGCCGAGAACTTCCTTTCTGTTGCAGGCCTATCACGCTTCTCCGTGTATTTCTTATCAAGAAGTGTTCCAACAAGAGACGCATAGGTGCTCGGACGACCAATACCCTTTCTCTCAAGCTCTCTTACCAGCGTGGCCTCTGTATACCGCGGCTTCGGATTTGATACATGTGGAGCTGTGTCAAGTGCCTTCCATTTGAGTTTTGTCCCCTCCTTGAGTGAAAGAGCCTGGAGCCACGTCGCCTGTGCTGCTTCTGCTGTTTCAGCTGCATCCTCATCAAGATTCGTTACAGCAGCACCAATCTTTCGCCATCCAAGAAAGGTTGTTCGTTTCCATGAAGCCTGCCACGGAAACTCTCCAGGATCTCCTGAAGCTGTAAAGATAATCGTCCTGGTATCACCTTTCGCTGCGGCCATACAACTCTGAGTGGCTCGGGCCCAGATCAGTCGATAAATCTTTCGATCCAGCGGTAGCCAATCCTCCGTCGCAGGAAGTTCCGTCAGATCAAAGTGTGTCGGCCGAATAGCTTCGTGGGCTTCCTGGGCCTGCACAGGTGCTGCAGTTTTCGCCTTTTTAACTTCTGTAGATCCTAGATAAGCCTCACCAAACTGCTTCTGAATATACTGATTTGCATCCTGAATAGCCTCCTCTGAAAGAATTGCATGATCCGTTCTCATATACGTAATATGACCCGCCTCATACAACTTCTGGGCAATCTGCATAGTCCTCTTTGGCGGCGAGGCATACAATGCAGACGCCTCCTGCTGCAAAGTGCTTGTAATGAGCGGCTTCGGTGGTGCTTCTGTCCACGGCTTCGTCGTCGCTGTCAGAATTGTCGCCTCCGTTTCCTCATGAATGTTCTCGAGAAAGTTCAAAGCCGATTCCTTCTCATCAAGTTCATCCTTCAGATCAGCAGGAAAGACAAAGTTGCCTCCTGCAGGAAACCAAGAACCCTTCACATGCCACACTGTCTCACTCGTGAATCCCTGAATCTCCTTTTCCTTGTCACACAGAAGTCGCAGTGCTGGAGTCTGGCACCTCCCCGCCGACAGTGCGGCACCTACATGCTTCCAAAGAAGAGGTGAAATCGTAAATCCCACCATTAGATCTAGAATAGATCTCGCCTGCTGAGCCTCCACCTTGTGCATATCAATATTACGAGGATTCCTGATTGCATTCTTTACAGCCGTCTCGGTGATTTCATGAAAGACTGACCTGAGAGCCGTCTTAGGATCCAACTTCAATAGAACAGCCACAGAGTAGGCAATCGCTTCGCCTTCACGATCATCATCTGCGGCAATATAGATACGTGTTGCGGCCTTTGCTGCATCCCTCAAATGATTAATACTTTTTGACTTTTCCTTGATGAATTCATAGCGTGGCTCAAAGTCTCGATCTAGACCCACCGCCTCAAGATCCTCCTCAAGTGCACGAATGTGACCCATCGTGGCCTCCACACGCCACCCTGGACCCAGGAACCCTTCGATCTTTTTACACTTCGCGGGGCTTTCAACAATGACTAAAGACGTCATGATGCCTATCTACTACGGGGAAACTGTTACAATTTTACTGTTAGGCATACACCAAAATTGAAACAGGGTTCACTATGTTGACAATGCAACTACAATGTCATATCGAACGTGGAAACATAAAACTGCGGTTGCTCCTATGTCTGAAAAGACTCTAAATCTACAAAACCCAAATGACTTTCCATCTCTTAGTTCTGTAAAGCCCCTGACCATACCTCAGGGTGTTTCTCTTGCTGAAAAGCTTAAGATGACTATACAAGCTGAAGAGGAATTTTCTTCCATAACACGGTTTCAGAAGTCTCGTGTATCTCCGCTTTCAAGGCCAAGTGAACTTGAAGTCCTGACCATACCTAACTTTATTACATCACTTCGTAGAAAGAAAATAGAGGAAGAAAATAAAAAGAAGGCTGAGATTCAAGAGGAGGAAGAGAATTACCGTTGGCAAATTAGTCGTAGTATCTATCGTTCTGAACAGGAAGCTCAAGCATATGAGTTTAGTTCTTCACAAATACAAGAAGACGATCATTATTCCAACCAGGAGAAAAACGAAGAGCATGATCGCATGTAATAAACGTGTGGAATGATACTAAATCCTTAATCTCCTCAAATACTTTTTCATAGGGCTCAATCGGACGCTCACGAAAGATATCCTCGACGATGAGGAGACCTCCCTTCTTTAGAAACTGAAGCCCATGCTTAATAACAAGGCACTGATCATGAGGATCATGAGACGCATCATCGAGAATGACATCAAAGAGTTCATTGTCCTGGCAATAACCAGCTAGACCTCCAACAATTGCCTCCTCCTTGCTAGCATCCATCTGGGCCAGGAATGTGTTGGGCAACCCAAGTGAAAAGATATACTCGAGGTTGGGCCTATCATTGTCATAGCCATAGATACGAGCCTGCGTAAAATACTTTCTCCACGCAACAAGAGATGCTCCACGAAAGACTCCAATCTCCGCAAACTTGATAGGCTTGTGTCTCAGGGGCTCGAGGAGAAGCGAGTAAGGCAACGTGTAAGGATGTCTGTGACCATTCACAGTAAAAGGGCTCTTGTCCGTGCCTGATCCTGCACAGAGAAGACACAAATCTGACTTGGCCTGCGTTGAATCGATTATAATCTGGTTCATCTGTCAGAACTATTTTCTTTTGTTTAAGTTCACTAATTTCTTCATACTAAATATACAAATGGCTGGATATATGAGATCTCAATGGCAAGGAACTCCTCAGGCTCAGTGGAATGCAACCATGCGGGCCTATGGACAACCTCCCTCGGCAATGCCTGGACCTGCATATTTTGCACAGCCTCTTCCTGCTGCACCTGCTGTTCCTTCATACGGCAATCCTACAAGCACAAATCCTTACTACACACGTTCTCGTGGTGCCCGCGGCCGTCGTGCTTCGACCAGACGGAATCGCCGTGCTTCGACCAGACGGAATCGCAAGAATCGTCGTAATATGCGTCGTTAAGTTTTGATTCACTCCACAAGCATCGGAATGCCTCGGTCCATGCAATAATCAGCAATCTCCTTCAGAGCAGCATAACCAATCTTACCTGTGCCAATAAACGCATGGCGGTCGAGACATGAGCCGCACGGAGTCGACGAATCATTGAAATGAACAAGCTTGAGAAGAGTCTTATCAAGCGTCATCATTTTCTGAATATACTCAAACGGATTCTGGCCAGTTGCAAAGACATGGCACGTGTCAACACAGATACGGAGTTTAGGCGAGTCAAATGACTTTACGAAGGATACAAAGTCGTCGTAAGTTGTTAGAGTTTCTGATCCCTGTCCAGCAGGAGTTTCTAGAAGAATCGGACACGTATCTGTTGCCGTCTCCATCGCTGTCAGAATATTCTTACGCATATGTTCAAGAGCAGTGCTGAGAGGAAGATCAGTGGACTTGCCCACATGAACAACAACACCCTTCAGACCCATCGCATTTGCATACTGGAGATTCTTCTGGAGACAGACAACGCCATAATCCTCCTTCGTTCCAGGTTCGTGACATAGATTGATGATATACGGACTATGGACATACATTCGGATAGAAGTCAACTGCTGCTCCGCCGAAGCAGCGGCAAGATCCTCATCCTTCATAACAAGCTTGGTGTTCTGAGGGCCCGTTAGAAACATCTGGAAGGGCTTGTGAGTCTCATGTGACAGGGCTGAAAGAGTCAATGCCACTGTCTTGAGCTTCTGAACATGACACCCAATGTTGTGGGTTTCCTGTAGAAGCATGCCCATAATCGGTGATAGGACTGCAGATGGCTCTTGGTAAGCCTTACTAAGGCTATTCAAGAGATCACGATACGCCTTACGATTAGGCCACTTACTAACAGGCTGGTGCCACACTGTATCTTGCAGAGGAAGAACAAGATAGATATCTGTTGCGGGTTCATGGAGGGCCGCGTAGGCAAAGACCTGAAATAGGAAATCTACCCAATTCTTCTTTAGCATGCCTGTCAGCTTGACTTCAAACAGCTGCGTCTCTGTCTGTGCGTCAGGATGACCCTCGACGCGTTCGTAACGAACTGTCGTATCAAAGACAAGATTGCCCTTTACGACTGCGTCAAGCTTTGTGCGGGTTGCTACAAGATGGTCAAGGAAAGGCTGTGTTGTCTTTGACTTTACAACCTTTGCCTTATGGGTCGCCGTGTAGTCTGGGTAGAACTTCTCGATGGCTGTATGGAGAGTCGCCACTGTAATCTCCGATGACGGAAGACGTAGAAGTTCCTCAGCCACGCATCCTAACAAGGAGTAAGACTCCTCCTTGGGAAACACAGATAGAATTGCAGAAGGATACTTTCCTGTCGTAACGTCTGGCACTACGAGCTTCTTGGGAAGTAGCTTCTTGAGGGAGGCCTTCGTCGTCGAATCCATCGCGGACAGAAGTTGGCGAACACGGAAGGTCTCCATGGTGTATGCGTTCATGCACACGTAATTGCATTTCAATTTTAGTGAAAAAATTGAAACAAAATATATGCTTATTGTGTGCTTAAAAAGATGGATCCAAACGCTAACTTTGGTAGGATTGCACCAACTCCTTCTCTTCCTCCACCCTACGTATCACCACCTCCAGTTCCTGTTTTAGTAAATAATCCATACAACTTTCTGGAGGCTATGCAAATTCATGGGCCAAATCACTCAGGAAATGGTGGAAACGTAGATGAATGGAATATGATTATGCGAGAACTTGAAAAAATAGATCATCCCAGGATACAAGAAGTTTGGCATAGTATAAGAGGGGATGCTATTTTATCGGCTCGCAGTATTCTTTACTGGCTAAGAGCTGGCGGCGATAATGTAGTCTGTAACAAGTGTCAAACTAAATCAGATAGATTTACAAACTACGTAACTGATAATGGTCAGCCGATTGATATGGCACACACAGATTACTGGCGTAAACGCCTAATATGTAAGGAATGTTATGAAAAACAGAAACTAGAATATGAAAATCATAGAATAATGCGAGAGAAGGAACTTCAGAAGAAAAAGGAGGAGGAAGAAGAAAGAAATAAATGTTCCTGTCAAGGACCACTGGCACAGTGTGCTAACTGTATTAGTAAGATGCGAGAGGCATACAAAAATGATCCGCGTCCTGCTTGTCAAAAATGTGGGTCAAAAAACAATACATCTGTATTAAAGTTTGGAGAACACTATCATAGAACATGTGATGATTGTATTCAATACTTTGAAGCAGATATTATTAAAGTTGTAATTTGAATTAACCACAGGTTTTAATACCCAAACAATAGACCCGCACGACCACCATAGACCCTCAAGATATTATATGTCTCCGCGAACACATAGATTAGTAGTCGCGGAACATTTGTAGGATTCTGTGAACCCTTAAACGGTTGCATTTGCAACTGTAAATCTATTTTTTCTATTTTATCCAGATTGCCCTCACCTGTCACAACTGACGGCGGATAGAAGCCATTCTGAAAGCCAAACGTCATATTATACATATACCGATTTACCCACGGACTCTTTCGCTGCTCATACGAAGGTAGAAGTGATCTGAACATAGAAGGCGATGCACTCGAATATCGTGTCAGTTTTCCTTCATAGATCAAACTCATAGATGCAAAAGGTTCCGAGTCACGCTCCGAAAACGCAGGCACAAGATCCTGATACGATTGTGTGTTGAGGCCTCTGGCATTCGGCCACCAGACACTAAACTTTCCTGGATCATTCAGATCACGTGTTGCCAGAAAAGGTGCATTGTAGGCCCCTGCCTCGTATCTCTGAGCAAAGAAATACAAGTCTCTGCACGGATTCGGAATTCGTAACGGTATTGTTATTCTCGGCTGTCCATTTGTATCGACAGCATCAAAAATATAATGCTGGACAATCGGATACTGGAAATCAGCAATACGGAATTTGTTTGCTTCAGGCTTGTCTAGATACACATACTCGGCCATCACATATGTGTCGCCCAATAGAAGTGTCTTAGGAATGGTGGCATCAGGAATTGTTGTTCCATCTGTTCTCGTAAATGTGGATCCCTGTAAAGGAGGATACGTCGTATTTGCACCTGTTGCACAGAATCCTGATTCAATGACGGATGTTGTTGTTTTTGTTGTCTCTTTTGTTAGATTTAAGACATTACCAGAAGTATCCACGAGCGACGAGGATACATAGAGGCTTTCAACAGATGCAAATCCTATCGTAAGACGCACCTGGTCCGCATTGACCGCGTCGATCGGAAAGGCCGCACCAGGATCTCCCTTGCAAAACCAGAAGGGTAGAGGTGTTACAGCGACTGTAGGTGTTGTTGACCATCCAAAGGTTTTTTCAGTAAAGCCACTGTCAGCACGCGGCAGAAGCTTATTTATACTCGTAACCTTCTCGAGAGGTGTCTGAAACTCATCAAGAATCTCCAAAAGACGACCATTCAGCTGTTCAACACGAGCTCCAGCAATATCAATTGTGGCCTGTTTCAATAAAGCATGTCCAAGACTATTTGTCCAGCCAAACACAGGTCCTTTGAACTTCGGATCCTGTTGAGCCTTGAGCTGGGGTGTTCGAATATCAGGCATGGTAGTGACAAGATAAAGACGCGTAATGAGATTTCCAATGCGGGGAAGTGTCAGAGTTGCGGCTGTATTGAAAGCGGGTCTCGTATCAAAGTCAAGACGAACCCATTGTGTCGTGAACCGTCCCGCTTTAAGGAAAACTTTCTGAAAAAAGGTTGTCGCTGGATTACCTTTTGTCGGCAAGAGTCGTTCATCTTGAAGACCTGTGTGGATCACTCGGAGTAGTGCGACCACCATCTATTTCTCGGTGGGGGTTTCCTTTAGTCCTTTTAATCCTGGAACACACCTTGGGTATGTATACCGATTTTTAATCGGTGAACATATGGTTCGCAATACCATTCTCGAAGCGTAACCAATTCAGACCAATACAAAACACCTTCACCTCCCACGTCCCTGGACAATTCACATCAAGAGTTAATCGTAGACTCTGAAGTCTGCTTGCATTAATCGTGCCAGAAGGTTGGTGCTGACCAGGATGTCTCGCAAACGGATATCCATAAATGAATGAACTATAGGGCACAACACCACCCTTGTGATACTTTCCAATCAAATTACGGAAATAAGACTCCTCCGCCTCCACCAAATCAATTCCATTCACCTGCACCTTAGCAGACACTAACAAAGGACCTCTCGGATTATAAACCGGATCATACTCCTTCTCAAGAACACTCGAATAGTTCGTCCATTCATTATTAAGAGAAACATCCGTCCTACGAACAAACCAAAGTATTTCCTCTAACGGATGATTCGCCTCCAACGGTAGCTGAACACGAATCACAGAACCAGGGTTTGTTGTGGAAGCAGCATACTTCAGCGGCTCAGCGAAATAAAAGGTCTGCACATCCCTGTGCATCACTTCAAACGGCTGTCGTAACATTGAATTTCTTAGAGTTCCATCCAGTAGAGCCCCCCATGTTACAAGACGAACATTCTCAAGTGGAGGCTCAGATGCAGATGTAGTAATCGAGTAAGCATGACCATACTGCTTTGATACATCATACATTTCTATTGTCTTGCTTATCGGAACATCATTACATGTATCACGAAAACCTCTAGCCTGACGCACAACTTCCGCGAACGGCCTCAGTGTAACGTGAATCCGCACAGAACCTTCTCTGCATGCAATCAATGGAAGTCCCTCCTTGAGCTTGGTTCTCGAAAAGAACAGAGGAAGCATGCAATGAATATATCCAGTCTCCGTTGGATACACACGCTGAGGATTCCATTGCAGTAATCGTTCCATACTCACAAATCCTGTGTTTTCTGCAACACCATATTGTGTATTGAAATCATAAAATAACTGTGAATAGACCGATGAAAAGTCTCCATCGACCTTTTCAATCGTCACACCATCAATCTCAAGCTCCACGCTCTGAATTAGAATACATCCAATTGCATTCGCATAAAACCACGCTGTTGAAGGATCTTGGTATTTCGATAGACTGCCCTGCAGCAAGAGCACAGTCGTAGGATCTAGCCAACTACCAAGTTGCAGCTGTAGAACCGCCCCTAGAAGTAAATCACCACATGTGTGTGATGCAATATCAAAGCTAAATTTGTATCCGAAGGCGGCGGGACCTCTATACTGGAAATCCTGGAGAACAGGAACAAACGGCTGGTGCCGTCTCTTTTGATCTCTGCTGAACCA
>Ga0208379_1000336_pt1 | contig 21381 bp, 38 predicted proteins | sample CryBogCBE02Aug07_FD_184559 | JGI IMG/M metagenome (GOLD analysis project Ga0208379, IMG submission 184559) | Freshwater microbial communities from Crystal Bog, Wisconsin, USA - CBE02Aug07 (SPAdes) | ecosystem: Environmental > Aquatic > Freshwater > Lake | place: Crystal Bog, Wisconsin, USA... | reverse complement strand
CTAACCCAATCAGAATTACCTTTGATTTCAAAGCAATTATCTTGGCCATCTACAAATTCTCCACAAAACCCGCAACCGCCTTCGTAATAAGTAGCACTTACATCAAAACCCATATCTACTAGCGTTGTGTAGGCCTCAGTAGGAGGAGACCAAGCGGAGCAAAAAAATACTTCTAATGCTCCATCTTTTCTTAATTTTTCTACCCTTGCACCATCTGATCCAGCACCAATATCCCACTTTGTTCCCCAATTCTGCACTCGCCAATCCCACCATGCTTGTTCGGGATCAACGAATTCTGTTTTTAATTCACCGGTAGAATAATTCATAGGAAATGTATGTTTTACTTTTACCTTCGTATAGTCCGGCTCAGGCACTAGGGTAGATAAAAATTTATCCTCATTCCAAGCCTGTAATGCTTTTTCCATCATAGCGGGGTCTTTATGGGTTAAAACTAAGTTGTTATTGCACCAATTAGGCATTTTCAATCTCCTCTGCATCAATAAAAGTATTACCATCAAAATCTTGGACGGGATTTATTTCACCTGAGCAAGTCTTTTCTGTTGCAATTTCTTCGGCCTCTCTTGGTGAGTTTGCTTCAATTTCTACATATCCACGATATACTTCTTCAACATAAACTTGATACTTGGGCATTTTTTTCCTCCAATTTAATTACTTCAGCACAATGGGGATCAGATAAATCCCCACGATCAAATAAATCCCATGCTAAATCTTCAGCGTCTTGATACCCTTCGGCCTCGACTGTATAAATTGCATGAGTAGAAATTACTACTTCAAATTTCGGCATTTTCTATCTCTTCTATTGAATCAATATTAAACTGTCCTGAATCCGATACCTGAAAACCATCAAAATCAAAATCGCCTTTTGCTAACTTAGCTTTCAAATCGTCTTTTGAATTGGCCTCTACTACTTGTCTATAAAAAACTTCTTCGCTTGCGTTGATAATAAATTTAGGCATTTTCATTCCTCCGTTATTCCGGCACACCGGATAGCTAAACCATTACAAAAATCAATATCGCTTACTTGTCCATGTTCAAATACAATAGGTGATCCATCTTCGGTAAGCGTGTAGTATTCATCAGTATCGCCATTGTCAATACTATGCTCGAAAGCGTCATCAATTACTGATTTATCAGCACAATCTACATAAACTAAATATCTAGGCATTTTCATTCTCCTCTTTGAAATAAATTTGTTTAGTATTGGGTGTCCAGCTTTTATCAGCCCAAACTTTTCCGTTGTAAGACATATAACCTACTTCTTTACCATTAAAATAAACTGCTGGATTCATCCAATTTCCACCACCAATATCATTTTCGTATTGCCATTCTCTTACTCTTTTAAGTAATAAATCAAAATTGTGGGCGGTAATTTTGACAATATCTACTCCATAAGGCGGTTGATTAGGGTCTTGTCCGTAATCCGGATTACCACAAACTTGCGGGGTAAGTTCAAATAATTTCTTAGGCATTTTGCACCTCATATTCTCGGTCTTGCCATTTTGTAATCCGGCACTTCATTCCGTTGCCCGCAATAAAAAAAGTTTTACGGCCTTCTTTATGTATTTTGAATGTATCTTCTTTGAATGACCGGAAATCTAAAGGCCGTGTAAAGCGGATAGTCAAACCATCAGGCACGGATACCTTAGCTTTCTGCTCTAAGCATTTATCCCGCCATAACCTAGCATTACCCTCAACTTGTGGATTAAGGGCGTCCAATTTCTTAATCATGGATATCGGGGCATCAAAGTAATATGGCATCATTTCTTCAGTCATATCCTTATATCGCCATTGATCAGCACTAAATGACATAAGAATCACAATGCCAGCACTATGCCAACTGCCATCAGGCCTAACCATTGTATAAATCCCGTAAGCCGTATTGCCACGAATAGATAAGTCGGTCAATGTCCATGAGGGATTAGTCCCAACTTCACCGGTCTGATTAAACTCCTCCTCTAACCATCTTTTTTTATCCCCGTGATAGGGGGGTTGCATTCCTGTCCAGCCCATAATTTTCTCCTCTTAAAAAAATTAGCCTCATACTACTGTCAATAATTTAGCCTCATACTACGACCAAAAATATAGGGATAAACCCTATACCAAAACCCTTATTGCTAAGGGTTTCAGTATCCGGTCTATTGGTTTGCTTGCCTGAGTTGTTCCTCAAGTTTTGCGATTGCTTGCTCGGCTCTTGCCCGTTGTTTTGGGTCGGTGGTTCTATTTAAAATAAAGCGTTGCCATATAAGCGAGGTTTCTAGCGTTCTTTTTGAGTTCATTAGTCCATTACCCCATCATCATAAATTGCGGTAATCCCTTGTTCTTTTAAGTAGTCTAGTGCCGGTTTTACTGATCGACTGGCCGATAGATTGCCTTGCACCCAATCGCAACGGGTAATTTTGAGTTCTTCCGGTTTGCGTTTACCCTTGCCGATAAACCAAACATTTAAGCCCTTGCCCATGCAACAAGTTCCGCTATCCTCTTGGCCTTGTCTTTCCCATTCCCTGAGCCATAAATCGCGGGCTATTTCCCCGTGATGGCGTAAAGCCTCTAGTTCTGTCGGTGTGTAGGCCTCAATTTTCCGGCCATATAAATCGCAAGTTTTCATAATTCCCCCAATTTCTGTTTGATAGTTTCGTAAGCATGACTGTATAAAATATCCATGTAAGGCTCTAAGCTCTGAGATTCAATTTCATCTAAAAAGCCCGTGAGTTCTTCCCGTGTGGATAAACTATCTATTTTGTTATCAATTAGGGCATAAGCCCTGTTTAATGCGTTTATATGTTCGTTAATCATTTAAGCCCTTTCTATATTGTTGGTTTCTTTGTTGTAATACCCGTCTATTTTGTATAACTCCCACTTAGTGCCGGAATGCTTATTTTTAGTATCACAGTAAAACTTAATAGCATCCTCAGCACTTTCACAATCCGCCCAATAGTTAAGCTCCGCCTCGCCTATGTGACTGCCTTGTGAGTGATCTATTACCCTAAAAAATACTTTTCTAGTTTTCATAATTTCCCCCATTTAATAATTGCTGAGACTAAAACCCATAAAGCATAGAAGCCCGCAAGAATTACCCCGAAGGATAGTAGCTCACTCCAAACAGTAGTAAGCACTTTCCACAATGTATCTATATCTGATTGGTTCATAATTTCCCCTTAATCTAAAATACATTCTCTAAGTGTTCGCATTTCATCCGGCCATGATTGCCCGCAAATATAGCTAGCCTTGCCGTCATTAAAAACAATGCGGGAATAAATGCCAAAATTACCCCATAAAGACAAGGGTAAATCAATCCTACGGGATAACCGGTCTTTTGTAGGTTTTCGGCATCCTGAGCTAATAAAACGGAAAATTTCCATTTTTTGATCTTCAGTCAATTCTTGGGGTAGGTCTTTAGCGTCATTCTTAGCACACCAAATCCGGTTTGATAGATTGTCATTCATAATTAAGCTCCTTTTTTACATTTATGGCACAAGCCGAAGCCGTGGCCGGTTGAGAAATACCTATATCCTATTGCGTATTGATAGCGATAGGCCGTAGATTTTTTAAAGCAATATTGCGGGGCTTTAAACCCGCATTTTTCGCAAGTGGTAAGAATCATTGGTTTTCCCTTATATTGTTGTATTCAACATCATCATACAAATCATTCAAAGCCTGATAGTATCCATAAGCGATAATTCTATGAAAATCACTTGTTTTCACTTGGTCAAAACCATTTTGAGGGTCAAAATTCCAATCTTTTTCAAGATTTAACAATGTGTTGATTAGATGATCTTTTAAGTTTTCTTTGCTAAATCTCATTTTTATACCCTTTCAGTCTGTGTGATGTGAAATACATAAGCGGATTGTGGTTTAACGACTTCTTGGCCGGTTTTATCGGTATATCTGATCCATGTAATAACCTTGACCCCCTTTTCACCTTTTTTGACTTGCCGGCCTATTGCTTGCCATGCTTTATAAGTTAAAACATTCTCACGGGGAATGATCTCGCTGGAAGGAATACCTCTAGCCATAAAGCCCGCAAATATCGCCTGATAGTTAAGCCCGCTTGTATTGCCTCTAGCACGGGATAAAGCCTCTTGAGCATATAGATTAGTCATGATTAGGCCTTTACTTTCATAGATACTACTGTTGCCTGTAATTCATGGGGATAAGCATAGGGAAGGGCATTAGATAACATATTTAAAGCCTTCTCATTGTCTAATGTAAAGCCGTCATCTATCCATGACTGATCTACTGTAAATTGCACTGTAAAACTCACTGTTTGATTCATAATCTAGCCCTTTCGGTTAAATGGTTTGATAAATGTAGAATGATTGACTTGTTTTTACTGTTGCCTTTTTCACTCTTGAACCCGTATAAATACTTCGTCTAGTGTTTTCCCGTCAATCAATCTACAAGGTGAGTATTTCACGGGTTTATTTATAAATTCTTGATCTAGGTCAAGAAAATGGAAAATAATTTCCCACAATGTGAGAAAGTCTTAGGTGTTCGTAAACCTAAAAGCCCGTTTGTTTTTCCCGCAAGGGTCGGCCTGTCATCTGATCTACTAGGTAATAACATAAGATATAACACTGTATAGAAATACAGTCCTGTGCATATATACAGTAATTATGGTATCGTCTATCCATGTTCTGATGATGTTTCTATTATGTATATATGAGAATCCCAAGATTAAGTAAAAAGCAAATCAATGAGGCCTTAGATCAAGCCCCTATGTATGAGCTATTGAATGTTAATAAATCAGCACTCACAAGTAAGCAATTCAAATATTGCGAGGGATTAGCACGGGGAGAGACTAAAGCCGGTGCGTATCGGAAAGCATATAACAGTAAGGGCAATAGTCGGACAATAGCAAAGCGAGGGCATGAGATGAGCAAGCGAGGGGATATTCAGGCTACAACGGAAGCGATTAAGTTAGCGATTGAATGGGAGAAATCGCATACAGCCGGACAAATAAGGGCATTAGTAGCTCATAGGCTTACAGTCGAGGCCATAGCTGAGGACTCTAACCCATCAGTAAGGGTCAATGCCTTGAAAGCATTGGGAACTATTGCCGGTGTGGACTCATTCATTCATAGATCAGAGACTAAGGTCGTTAAGGATAGCGACAAGGCCAAGGACGACCTATTGGCCATGCTTAAAAATGCCCTAGCCGATAATTCGCGAACTATTGACGAAGACTTAGACATTCAAAACCTTATGCGAGAAATAGAAGGTGCGGGGATTGGCGATCCTAGCGGGCAGATCAGCGACCCCCTACCCCCTCTATTAGAGAGTAGGAGTCCCTTTAATACCTTGCATACTATTCCAGACATCCAATCACCACTTGAAAGTAGCCCCCCTATCTCAAAAAACAAAGAAGATGAGCAAAATCAATAAGTTACAAATTGAGCAGGGTTTTTCTACAGGAAACACCCCCCTTCGTTGTTTTTTTACAACATGGGTGGGGGGTATATTTTTATGAAAAAGATAATTGAAGATCTGAGAGCTATGCAACGTATAGATTACATACCAGACTCTATTGGCTATAAGCTATTAGAAGATGTTATTAGCCTACTTACTATGCTTCATGATGCTGAGGCTTGTGCTAGTAGACCGGGTAGGTTTTTAAAAAAATGAGAAACATTAAGGACGTGAAGTATGAGTTGGACTGGGCTATAGGAAGACTAGAGCAGTACGCTAGGCTAGTAGAGTTCCTAAGCCACGAGCATAGTTGTTTGATTAAGGAGCAGAAGGACCAAGAGAAACTAGCTGAAATTGAGGCTAAGAGAATAATTGAGAGGATGATGAAATGATTGAATCTATTGTAAAACCCCAACCCCTAGATAATGACGTAGCGGTAATTAAGATCCTACAGTTAATGGGACAGCTATCCGTATCCGATATCCGGTATGTGTTAGAAGTGTGTTCCCGTATCTATGGAGTGGTACAGCACCAAGACCGAGTTGCGTCTGCGCATTGGGTAGCGGGCGAAGAGGCGGGGAGTGACCGCAACTGGGAAAGCCACCTATGAACCGCGATTTAGTCCTAGCCATCCTTGGCATGGCGATTATCTGGTTAGCCCTAAATATCCTTTTATGACAGAAAAGCAACAATACGTCTATGAGGTGATTGAGACCTATTGGCTCAAGCGGGGATACGCGCCCTCGATTCAAAACATCATGGATATCACCGGAGATAAGTCTAAGGCCAATATCCAAAGGATTATCGTTCGGCTGTGTGAATTGGGACACTGCAAGAGAATCCCCCGCACCGCCAGATCCGTCCGCCCCGCATATATTAAATTAAAGCGTCCTAATGAATCTGACAGAACTAGTTAAGAAACTAGACCCTGCCCAGCAAGCTGCCTTTATGGAGGCGGCCGAGGTGTATTTAAATTCTAAGAAGCGCGAAAAAGCAACCACTGACTTTATGGCGTTTGTCCATGAAATGTGGCCCGGATTTATCAATGGCGCCCACCATAAGGTGATGGCCAAGAAGTTTGAGGAGATAGCCAGTGGGAAAATTAAAAGACTTATTATTAATATGCCTCCACGACATACCAAGTCTGAGTTTGCTTCTTATATGCTTCCTGCTTGGTTCTTGGGCCGTTTCCCTAATAAAAAGATTATTCAGTGTTCTAACACTGCTGAACTGGCAGTAGGCTTTGGACGAAAAGTCCGTAACTTAGTAGGAAGCGAACAATATGCGAAGGTGTTCCCAGATGTCTCTCTTAGGTCAGATAGTAAAGCTGCTGGTCGCTGGTCTACTAGCGGTAATGGCGAGTATTTTGCTATTGGTGTTGGCGGTACCGTTACTGGTAAGGGCGCGGATCTACTCATCATCGACGACCCGCATTCTGAACAGGAAGCTGCGATTGCGGCCACGAATCCCGAAGTTTACGATAAAGTATACGAATGGTACTCCTCAGGTCCACGTCAGCGACTCCAGCCGGGCGGAGCGATTGTAGTCGTGATGACCCGCTGGGCTAAGAAAGACTTAACCGGCAGAATTATCAAATCGTCAATCGAGAAAGACGGTGACATCTGGGAGACGATTGACTTTCCGGCGATTCTCCCGTCCGGACGCGCGCTATGGCCAGAGTTCTGGGATCTTAAAGAATTAGAGGTATTGCGGGAGGAATTGCCGATATCTAAATGGCAGGCGCAATACCAACAACAACCAACCTCCGAAGAAGGCGCATTAGTAAAGCGCGAGTGGTGGAAGGTATGGGAGCAAGACTACCCTCCTCGTTGCGAGTTTGTAATCCAGTCTTGGGATACGGCCTTTACTAAGAATGAGCGTTCGGACTACTCAGCCTGTACGACTTGGGGTGTTTTCTATATGAATGAGAACGAGAATGACCCACACGTTATCCTTTTGGATGCCTATAAAGCGCGCTTGGAGTTTCCAGAACTCAAAGATAAAGCCTTTGAAATGTACAAAGAATTCCAGCCAGATGCGTTTATCGTGGAAGGTAAGGCATCAGGACTGCCGTTAATCGGTGAATTACGACGCATGGGTATTCCCGTATCCGAGTTTACCCCAACCCGCGGAAATGATAAGATAGCCCGATTGAATTCAGTAACAGATTTGTTTGCGTCTGGCAAGGTTTGGGCGCCCCAAAAAAGATGGGCGGAAGAAGTTATCGAAGAGATGGCATCTTTCCCAAATTCAGATCACGACGACTTGGTGGACTCATCCACGCAAGCGCTTATTCGCTTTAGACAGGGCGGATTCATTAGACTTCCATCCGATGAACCCGACGAACCGCAGTATTTTAAATCCCGACGTAATGCTGGGTACTATTAACTAGGAAAAACATATGGCAATTGATAAAGCTCTCTACCAAGCCCCCGAAGGGATTGACGCTTTGGCTGAAAAAGAACAGCCACTAGAGATTGAAGTGGTAGATCCCAAGGAAGTTACCATTGGAATGGACGGGTTAGAGATTACTTTAACGCCTAACAGCGAGAAAAGCGATGATTTCTACGCTAACTTAGCTGAAGAAATTGATGATCGCACCCTAGTTTCAATTGCCAGCAGTCTTATAGAAGACTTCGAAGGCGATATTGGCGCGCGAAAAGATTGGATTCAAACTTATGTGGACGGATTAGAGCTTTTAGGCCTCAAAATTGAGGAAAGAAGCGAGCCTTGGGAGGGTGCTTGCGGCGTTTACCACCCATTATTGAGCGAAGCGCTGGTTAAATTCCAAGCAGAAACCATGATGTCCATTTTCCCAGCGTCTGGTCCAGTAAAAACCCACGTTATTGGTAAAGAAACACCAGATAAAAAGGCTGCGGCAGAGCGTGTTCAAGAAGATATGAACTACGAACTGACCGAAGTGATGCAAGAATACCGCCCAGAAACAGAAAGAATGCTGTGGGGCTTGGGTTTAGCAGGTAATGCGTTCAAAAAAGTCTACGAAGATGAGCAATTAGGACGCCAAGTAGCGATGTATGTTCCAGCCGAAGATATGGTTGTTCCTTATGGCGCTTCAAGCCTAGAATCTGCTGACCGCGTAACCCACGTTATGCGCAAAACTGAGAATGAATTGCGCGCTTTGCAGGTGGCTGGGTTCTATCGCGATGTTGATATTGGCGATCCAGTCAATGCGCTGGACGAAGTAGAGAAAAAGATTGCAGAAAAGTTAGGATTCCGCGCTACTTCTGATGATCGCTACAAGATTTTAGAAATGCACGTTAACCTAGACTTAGAAGGTTATGAGCATACCGATGAAGATGGCAATCCTACTGGAATTGGTTTGCCATACATTGTAACCATTGAAAAAGGCACAAATACGGTATTGTCTATCCGTAGAAACTGGGAGCCAGATGATGAGAAACACAAGAAACTCCAACACTTCGTCCACTATGGGTATATTCCCGGCTTTGGTTTTTATTGTTTTGGTCTCATCCACCTTATTGGCGCTTATGCTAAAAGTGGCACTTCCATTATTCGTCAGCTGGTCGATGCAGGCTCCCTCGCAAATCTGCCGGGTGGCTTTAAGACCCGTGGCTTGCGCGTCAAAGGCGACGACACACCAATAGCGCCGGGCGAGTTCCGTGATGTAGACGTACCTTCTGGCGTGATGCGCGACAACATCATGCCTTTACCATACAAAGAGCCAAGCCAAGTCTTAATGGCGTTGCTCAATCAGATCGTAGAAGAAGGCCGTCGCTTTGCAAATACAGCCGATCTACAGATTTCGGATATGTCAGCTGCCGCGCCCGTCGGCACAACGCTTGCTATCCTTGAGCGTACTCTCAAAGTCATGTCTGCGGTACAAGCGCGTATTCATTACAGCTTAAAGCAAGAGTTAAAGCTATTAAAGAAAATTATCGGTAATAACGCACCGGTAGATTATGACTATGAGCCAGAAGAAGGAAGCCGTAAAGCCAAGCAGTCTGATTACCACAACGTAGATGTAATTCCTGTCAGCGATCCTAACGCCTCTACGATGGCGCAGAAGATTGTTCAATATCAGGCTGTCATGCAGTTGGCACAGCAGTCTCCAACGTTATTTAATATGCCATTGCTCTATCGCCAAATGCTAGATGTATTGAGCATTAAGAATGCGCATAAGCTAATTCCGTTGCCAGAAGACATGATGCCTAAAGATCCTGTCACAGAAAATCAAGATATCTTGATGATGAAGCCAGCCAAGGCATTCCAGTACCAAGATCATACGGCTCACATCACAGTTCATATGTCTGCGATGAAAGATCCTAAGATTATGCAGTTGTTGCAGGGCAACCCAATGGCACAGCAGTTACAAGCCGCGATGATGGCGCATATTAATGAACACCTTGGATTCCAGTATCGCGTTGAAATTGAAAAGCAGCTCGGTATGTCCTTGCCTCCTCAGCAGGACGAGTCTGGCGAAGATGTCCACATGGATCCAGAAGTCGAAGCCCGCCTTGCACCATTGTTGGCGCAGGCTTCCCAGCGTTTACTCCAGCAAAACCAACAGCAGGTTGCAGCGCAACAAGCCCAGCAACAGGCTCAAGATCCGCTTGTCCAGTTACAACAACAGGATATGCAGATCAAGATGGCAGAGCAAAAACGCAAAGCTCAAAAAGATCAAAACGATTTAATGATCGAACAAGAGCGTATCAAAGTAGAACGCGCCCGTATTGCCGCACAAACCGCAATGGACGCAGCAAAATCTCAAGCTCAAATGGAAACTTCCGAAACAGTCGAGAAGATGAAGATGGGCATAGATCTTGTGAAGCATATCTCTGAAAAAGACAAGGCACATCAGTTACAGAACAAACAGTTAATGACTAATGTTGCACTGCAAAAAAGCAGAGAAGGACACGAAGCACAAATGAAACAAATGGAGCCAAAACAGAAAGGTGAATGATGGACGCTTTTGAAGTTTTAGTCACAGAACTAGACAACAAAGCAGCACAACTTAAAGAATGGATGGCGGCAGGAAACGCACAGTCGTTTGAAAGCTACCAAAAAATTTGCGGGGAGATACAAGGTCTTCTCTTTGCAAAGCAGTACGCATTAGACCTTAAACACAGAATGGAACATTCCGACGATGAATGATTTAAATTTAGCACAAGCAGTAGATTTATCAGCAGTACTCGACAAGAGCCAAGAGGAAAAAGCCAGTCAACTTCCAAAACCCCAAGGATATCGCATTCTTTGCGCCATTCCTGAGGCTGAAAAAGAGTTTGACAGCGGCCTAGCCAAAGCAGACGTCACCATTAAAAATGACGAAATTCTAACAACAGTCCTATTTGTTGTATCCCTAGGACCTGATTGTTACGCAGATAAAGAGCGTTTCCCCACCGGACCTTGGTGCAAACAGGGTGATTTTATCCTTGTGCGCCCCAACGCTGGAACACGCCTAGTAATCCACGGCAGAGAATTTCGCATTATTAACGATGATTCCGTAGAGGCAATTGTGGACGATCCACGCGGAATTACCCGCAAATTTATTTAAGGAGCCAAACGATGGCAGAATTACAGCAAGAGGAATATAAGTTTCCTGATGAGATGAACGCACCAAAGGCCGAAATCAATATGCAGGTACCTGACCTCGAAATTGAAGTAGAAGACGATACCCCTGAAGAAGATCGCGGCAGATTTCCTGCCAGCCCTGAAACCATCAAAAAGATAGAGGTCGAAACCGATGAGTTAGACCAATATAGCGCTGATGCGAAGAAGAAGATCATTACCATGAAGCGCATTTATCACGACGAACGCCGTCGTGCTGAAGCCGCAGAACGGGAACGCGAAGCAGCGATTCAGGCCACTAAAAAGCTATTAGAAGAAAATAAACGTATCAAACATATGCTGACAACGGGTGAGCAAGAGTATGTTACGGCTGTTAAGAACACCTCAGAAATGCAACTGGAAATGGCTAAAAAAGCCTATAAAGAAGCATATGACTTAGGAGATTCTGATAAGTTAGCAGAAGCCCAACAAAAGATGGTACAAGCCAGCCTTGAATTGGACAAAGCAAAGAATTTTAAGCTACCTACTTTACAAGAAGATAACTTTGATGTAAAAATACAACAAAATGATCCAGTAGCGCCACGCCCAGACGACAGAGTTATGGAATGGCAGGCTGAAAATCCTTGGTTTGGTCAAGACGAAGAAATGACCGCATCAGCATTAGGGCTACACGAAAAGCTCAAGCGTCAAGGAGTAAAGATTGGATCTGAAGAGTATTACGCGCAATTGGACAAAACAATGCGTAAACGTTTTCCAGAAGCTTTTGAGAAAGAAGCGGAAGAAGAAGTAGAGCCAAAGGACGAGCCTAAAGCAAAGCCCAAAACTATTGTTGCTCCGGCCACTAGGTCGACGGCCCCTAAAAAGGTCAAGCTAACTACTACACAGGTAGCCTTAGCTAAAAAATTGGGATTAACCCCAGAGCAATATGTCCGTGAACTTTTAAAACTGGAGAATTAAGATGACTAAAGCAACTAGAGAAGTAACCAATCGTGAATTTGATGAACGTCCAAAATCATGGGCGCCACCAGAATTACTACCAGAACCTGACAAACAGGCTGGATTCGAATACAGATGGATTCGAGTTTCAATGCTCAACCAAGCTGACCCACGCAATCTTTCATCCAAGATGCGAGAAGGCTGGGAACCAGTGATGTCGGAAGAGCAGCCGAAGTACAAGTTGTTAGCCGCTCGTGAAGGTCAGTTTAAAGACAATATCGAGATTGGTGGATTATTACTCTGCAAACGCCCTGAGGAGTTTGGTGAACAGCAAGCTGCATATTACGCTGAGATGACCAGACAACAAGCGGAAGCTGTAGATAATAATTTAATGCGCCAGAGCGATGCTCGTATGCCTATCTTTAAAGAAGGTAAGTCTACGACTAGCAAAGGTACTAAAAATTAATTAAGGAGATTTAAATGGCATATCCAAACGTACCAAGTACATATGGTTTTAAGCCTGTAAATCTTATTGGTGGTCAAGTTTTCTCTGGTTCGACACGTCAGTTGCCAATCCAGTACGGCTTTAACACTAATATTTTTTACGGTGACGTAGTAGGTATTGCACGTGGTTTCGTAACACGTGAGACTGTAACCACAGGCGCTGGTGCAACCACCGGTTCTTTGGGTTCAGTTGGTATTTTCTTAGGTTGTAACTACACAGATCCAGTTACCAAGCAAAAGCGCTACAGCCAATATTGGCCAGCTGGCACCTTAGCTGGTGATGCATTTGCTGTTGTTACCGATGATCCAGATACCGTATTCCAAGTTGCTGTTGCTGCTACCGCGGGCGCTCAAGCCATTGGTTCTGTTGCTACTGCAATGATCGGCTTGAATATTCAAGGTTCCGATTTGGCTGGTAACGTAAACACTGGTGATTCTTATAACGGCGTTTTGGCCAGTGCAGTTGCAAGCACTTCAACATACCCATTCCGTATTGTTGATTTGAAGCGCGACTCTGCTGTTCAAACTACAGCTACCTATTCAAGCGGTAGTGGTACACCTACATTGACTGTTTCAGCATTGCCTTCTAACTTGGTAGTTGGTACCGAAGTTGGTTACATTGCTTCTAATGGTCAGTATGTTGGTTCCGGTTCTTGGGTTTCTTCTTTTGCTGCTGCAGGTTCAACAACTGTTGTATTGAACGCTGCTCCAGCAACTGTTGCCAGCCCAACTGGTACAACCACTGTTACTCAAACAATCCCTGCGTCTGCTACGCTCGTATTTACTCAGTATCCTGAAGCTTATGTTAAGTTTAACTTCGGTATCCATGAGTACTACAATGCTACAGCTAACGCTTCAACGCTTTAATTAAGGAGCTATAAATGGCTATTTCACGCGCACAACTACTGAAAGAGTTGCTCCCCGGATTGAACGCATTGTTCGGATTAGAGTATGCTCGCTATGGTGAAGAACACAAAGAGATCTACGAAACAGAGACCTCTGAGCGTTCCTTCGAAGAAGAAACAAAATTGTCCGGCTTCAGCGCTGCACCAGTTAAGCCTGAAGGCAATGCAATTGCGTATGATAATGCGCAAGAAGCATGGACAGCTCGCTACAACCACGAAACTATCGCCCTTGGCTTTAGCTTGACCGAAGAAGCAATCGAAGATAACCTCTACGATTCTTTGTCAGCTCGCTATACCAAAGGTCTAGCTCGTGCTATGGCTTACACCAAACAGGTTAAAGCTGCTGCAATTTTGAATAACGGTTTCAACTCCGCTTATACCGGTGGTGATGGCGTTTCATTGTTCAGCACCTCACACCCATTGGTTAACGGTGGCACCAACGGCAACACCCCATCTACTCCTGCTGACTTGAACGAAACCGCATTGGAAAATGCTGTTATTCAAATCGCTGCTTGGACCGATGAGCGTGGTCTGTTGATCGCTGCTAAACCACGTAAGTTGGTTGTTCCTCCTGCACTCCAGTTCGTTGCAACTCGTTTGCTTGAAACTGAATTGCGCGTTGGTACAAACAACAACGACATCAACGCAATCAAGAACAACGGTTCCGTTCCAGAAGGTTACACAATTAACCACTTCTTGACCGCTACCAACGCATGGTTCTTGACCACTGATGTTCCAAATGGTTTGAAACACTTCGTTCGTACCCCACTCCAGAATTCTATGGATGGCGACTTTGATACTGGTAACGTTCGTTACAAGTCTCGTGAGCGTTATTCCTTTGGTTACTCTGATCCATTGGGTGTATACGGTTCTTACTAATCTAGTAAGCTCCAATAAGAACCCCGCTCAAAAGGCGGGGTTTTTGTTTATAATGAGTTATGAAAGTTATTTATGACCTTGGCGCCAATAACGGCGATGATATCCCTTACTACTTAACCAAATCCGACAAGGTTGTGGCTGTTGAAGCCAACCCACAATTAGCAAATAAAATTAAAGATAGGTTTTTACAAGAAATTGAATCAGGAAAGCTTGTTGTTGAAGCTTGCGCAGTTACGATAAATAACGCATCAGAAGTTAATTTTTATCTTTGCGACGACCCTGTTTTAAGTACTTTAAAAACAACTGATAACAGTCGATTTCAAAAGACTACTTTACCAGCTAAGAATGTAGTTCATTTGATTAATGAACATGGATTACCGCATTACATCAAAATAGATGTGGAATTTTACGACCATATTATTTTGAAATATTTATTTGAAAATGGCATTAGACCGCCATACATTTCAGCTGAATCTCATACTATTGAAGTATTTGCGCTAATGATTGCTTTAGGAAATTACAATAAATTTAAAATTGTTGATGGCGCAACCGTACATAATACTTACCCTACATTTCCTCCCCACGCTGCAGGCCCATTTGGAGAAGATGTCCAAGGCGAATGGTTTGATAAAGACCAATTCTTTAATGTTTTAGCAGAAGCTAAATTAGGCTGGAAAGATATACACGCTACTTACTTGTAGCATTCAACGCATAGACTTTCTAGCTCTCTGCCGGGATTCACTGGTTCAAGAACATTAATATCTTCTAAGTCACTTTCGCGATAATTGGTTCTGCGTATGTTTTTAAACCCGCACCAATCTAACATAAATCGCAATGTATCCCAGTCCCATCCCATTTTGTGTCCATGATTGTGTAACATACCCATAAAAATAGAACCATCTGTGGGGTAATCTTGACCAAGGTATGCATTACGATACGCGTCCAAAAATTCTCTATCGTGCTGTAAATACTTTGAACACCACAACTCTAAATCAGGCACAAGAATGCGCATAATTGCACCATCTTTCATGGCAGTGCAAGATTTCTTTAAAAAATTAACCCCATCTTGATAGCTTAAATGCTCTAAAAAATGGCAGTTATAAATTACATCAACATCTTTGAATGGGAAATCTTTACTTAAATCTACATTTAAATATATATCAGAATCTGGATGGCCATCTTCCCATCCCACATTAATAAATCCGGGCAGGATATTTCCACCGCATCCTAAGTTTAATTTAAGCATTTTGGGTATCGGTTCTATTTAAGCTAGTAGAATGATCGTTATCTGCTAAAGCTAATGGAGGAAAGCACAGGACACTTTTGGTCTTTTCATAAGCTGCTGGCATAGCCATATCTAATCCTGATGGCTGAACTGTCATAGATCCGCCATTAGGGATATTGACAGTCACTAGATTTTTAAGTGGGTAACAAATATCTAAAAACTGCTTCGCACCCTCAGGCGTAATGCTGTAACAAAAGCTACCATTAAATAAATGCAAGCGCATAAATGTGTAGTTAACGGGATTATTTAAATATCCTTGTTTATTTGCCCGCATACTTTCTTGATTAAATACAATTTGCATGGGAGATAAAAATGGCAATGTGCTTACAGTTATTGGACAATCAAAGTTCCATCCCCAGCAGACAAAATCAAATGGATTAATGATATCTAAATGATATAAAGAGTTACCAATATCTTTGTGCAAAAACGCATCATCTTCGCAAATAGTAAACATCTCATTTCCAGCAGCGCACATCTTCCAAAGCTCAATATGCGACATAGCATTTCCTAGCGCTCCCGGACGATAGTTTGGCACTTGTTTAATTGTGCTGCCATCTACTGCATCAAATACTTCAAAGTTTATATGGCCATTTCTATCTCTAAATTGTTGCAGTCTTTCTGGAGTTTTCTTTAATGAAATAACATAATTTTTCATAAAACCTCTTGCAGAAACTCTTTGGTCATTGTCATGCCACGCTCAAACTGAGCATCAACATCCTTATATCTAAATACTTTCATTACGCCATCTTTTATATATGGTTCAATAAAGTTTTGATCTCTAGGCTCATCTCGATAGTCTCCAAGCCATACGAAAGTAGGAATTCGGTTCATAGAACTCATAGTTTTAATTCCGCTATCACTGCCAATAACTGCAGTGCATTGACCAACATAAGCCAAACTCTTCGCAGGATTAGGATCGCATACAAACTTAAGGGTTTCAGATTGACGAATACCCATGCCCTTTAATTCTTCCTCTAAGCCAAATACCATAAGGTTGTAATCTTTAGACTTTAGATCTTTAATTACGCGCGCAGGAATAGATTTAAGAATCATTCCAAACTTCTTTTGGGTATCAATAGAAAAGGAACTGCCATTTACATGGACTCCCACTACGGGTTTACCATTATTAAACAAAGGCTTTTCGTGGTCAAAAGGAAATATGTCAAAGTATTTCGTTCTTGGACATAGAACATACTGTTCAGATCTTGGCAAAGCATTCAGAACTTGATTTTGTTCATCCAATGTTTTGAATATAAACAAAGCTTCAGGTTGTATCCCAACCGTATCCCAAAAATCTTTAGCTCCTTTTAAATGGGTTACACAGCAATAACGAATATTGTTCTTTTTGTTTGCATCAATAAATGGCAGACATTGTAGAAAGTCTCCAACCCCACCTTGCAACAAAACTATTTGGCCCATTTAATTAAATCCTCTTTAATGTTTTGAACTACAGATTCCCAATCGCCCAATTTGGGCTGGCGGTAAAGTTTAATAGTGGGATACCAAGGGCTATCGGTTCTATCCATAAACCAACGCCAGCAGGTATCAAATCGGTTCATCATCCATACCTCTTTGCCCATTGCGGCGGCAACGTGGCAAGTAGAAGTATCTACGCAAATAACCAAATCTAGGTTAGCAATATAAGCTGCGGTATCCGCAAAGTCTTTAAAGTAGGCAGTATCATTAATCATATTCTTCCAGCCCAAGCAGTCTTCTAACTCTTTTTCTGGGCCTTCGCCTTTTTGCAAAGAATAGAAATTAACATCAGCTTCTTTTAATGGTAAAAGCTTTTCCAAAGCAATATTTCTGCGTTCATTAACCGCCCATACTTCTGGCTGGTCAGGCCTAAAACCACCACTCCAAACCAAACCTACATTCTTTTTTCTACCAAAAGAAAAGAATTGCCCCTTAAATTCGTCTACCAATTTAGGGTCTGGCTTAATGTAAATACCATAAGGGATGTTATCCATACGGGTCTTAAACGCGTAAGGAAGGCTCATAAGCGGAATATGCAGGTCGTATGCTGGTATGGCATCACCTTTTACAATTATTTGATCTACGCCCTCTAAAGTAGCTAATAAACGAGCCAATGGTTTATCAGTACCAAGAAGAACTTTTGCACCTTTTTCTTTAGCTAATTTTGCGTATCTACAAAATTGAAGCATATCTCCAAGACCCTGTTCCCCGTGGATAAAAAGTGTTTTTTTGTCTAAATCCTGTGTTCCGTCATACAGGACTCCGGGCAATGGCGGCCTTGGGTAGACTGCACGATTCCAGCGCCATTCATGCTCTTCCCAAGCAATATCGTATTCCCCACGCAAAAGCAGGCATAAAGACCGATTAAAACGGGCATCTGCAAGGTTTGGGTCAATCGCTACAGCTCGGTTGTAGTCTTCGATAGCCTCATCTGGGCGACCTAAATTCTGGTAAACCAAACCTCGATTATTGTAAAAAGCCTCAACACCCTTAGGATTTTGAGCTATTCCAGCTTGATAACAGGCTAGAGTTTCTTCCATCCTATGGAGTTTTTGCAGTGCAATACCCTTGTTATTGTAGGCTTCTGGGAAATTTGGCTTATATTTCAAAGCTATATCGTATTGTTTAATTTCTTCTTCAGTTTTATGCAAAGAACCCAAAACAATACCCTTATTGTAGTAAGCCTCAGCATAAGTTGGGGCTATGGATATGGCTTTTTCAAAATCGTCTAATGCCAATTCTGGCTGTTTTAGTGCTGCAAACACATTTCCTCGGTTGTTCAGGGCAACTGGATTGTCTGGCAAACGCTCAATTGACATATTAAAATACTGTAAAGCTGCTATGTAATTCTTAACTCCACCCAATATGCAGGCAATCAAATGGTATGGATCAGGGTTTTCTGGCTGTTGGGATATGATGCTTTCGCAAAACATGATGGCTTGTTCATTTTGCCCATTTTGCATGGCTTCTTGGGCAGCCATTAGTTTTGATGTATTTTTTTCAGTAAGCGGTATAAACTTGGGCTTGTTTACAAGCTTTTTACTTTTATTTTTCATCACAAAAGTTTACACCAAAACTTGATATAAAAGTTTAAATAGTGTATAAATACAACATCTGGGTGATTCCCTATTCCACCACTGCCCCAGCAGACGATGCAACGATCGGAATAGGTTCTTTTGCATAAGGAGTCCATTATGGGACGTAGTACATTTGAAGGTCCGATTCTATCGGGAGACCAAAGATTTGGTCCACAACGCGATGTTGGTTCAGTTATATTGTCGCAGTATGTTTTCATGAATTTTGCTAACACCACATCTGGCACTGCTGGTTATGGTGGTGGCTCTGGTACATTTGTTGATGCTAATGGTATTCCTAACCAAGCAGCAACCATTTGGGTTCCACAAGCTGGCTCTTACAGCACTAATGGTCCAACTTTAGCAACCGCTCCTACTGCTGATGCAGCCGGTACTATCTATCGTGGTTGTGCATTCTTGTTGCCAGCAAGCTCATATTTATATGCAGTAGATTTAGATTTCATTCAAAACCCAGTTGATGCGGCTACTTTATCTCCTTCAACAGTTGCTTGCTATGTATCTAATCAATTTGTAACTTCTTCTACTGGCGCTGTATATGCAAGCATTGCTTCTAATACAACTACAGCAATTGGTCGTACTGCTGCTTCTTTCACGGCAACTCAGTATGCTAACGCACAGTCTACATTGCAAGACGTTCAGAACATTCAGCCCGGTCAACAGCCTACATGGTTTAGCCAAGTAGTTGTTACTTTGGCAATGACTGGTAATAGCTGGAATGCTCCTGTAGCTGGTAAGTTTGGAATTACCTTACGATATGTTCAAGCTGATACCAATATTGGAACAAGTACAACTTACCCATACGGTAACTTTGACTAATTAATCCAAGGGGGAGGAAACTCCCCCATTAACAACTTAGGAGATTAATTATGACAGGTTCTGTTGTACAAACTAATAACGTATTAAATTCAATCACTCGTCAGGCTAAAACTGAGCCTTTTGATTTGCAGGTTGCTCGCGGTCAAATCACGGGCCATAGTGCTATCAGTATTTTTGGATATCAGGCAACTGTTTCAAACGTAGCTATTCCTATTTGGGAAAATGCTACTGCATATACATTTGCTACTTCAGCTACTGCACTTTCTATTGCAAGCTCATCTGCATCTGATGTATCTCCAGCAGCGGTTACTATCAGTGGTTTAGATGCTAACTTCAATCCATTATCTGAGAATGTTATATTAACTGGTACCACTGTAGCGACTACGATTGGCAGTTATTTGCGCGTTAATTCGATGGTTATGACTGGTGTTGCAGCAAGCCAAACATCAAACGTAGGCACAATTACCGCAAAACAAGGCAGCAATATTCTTGGTCAAATTAATCCAGCTATTGGTAAATCCCAAAGCACAGTCTATACAGTGCCAAATGGTTATAGTTTTTATTTGTCTTTGGCTGAGGTAAATACTTCTAATAGTTATACCAGCGCAAATATTGTGACCTACAGAGTGCAAGCAACTGATAACAATTCTGGTGTAACTAAAACTATTTTACAACAGCCATTTGTTTCAATTTATACCGCTAATAGAACTTCTGAACCATTTTTATATGGACAAAAAACAGACATTCAATGGCAATTGTCTACCAGCACAGCAACACCAATTGCAGCCGGAGTTATTATTTCTGGCAAATTAGTTAAAAACCAAGGCGAATACGTAGGTTATTAATTATGGCTAAAACTCCTGCATGGCAGCGTAAAGAAGGTAAAAGTCCTACTGGCGGTTTAAATGCCAAAGGTAGGGCTTCTGCTAAAAAGCAGGGGATGAATTTAAAGCCACCTCAGCCAGAAGGCGGATCACGCAAGAAATCATTCTGCGCCCGCATGGAAGGGATGAAAAAGAAACTTACCTCTTCTAAAACTGCAAGCGATCCAGATAGCCGGATTAACAAATCTTTAAAGAAGTGGAAGTGCTAATGGAAGCGATTATGCAATTTTGGAATGCGTTACTGACAATCGTTGTTGGAGCAATCGGATATTTTGTTAAAGAAAAGTTTAATGAATTAGACCGCGTAACGATTTTGGTTAATAAAACCCGTGAAGAAATGGCTCGCGATTATATTACCAAACAAGAAGTTCGTAGCGATATGCAACAAATTATTGACCGATTTGATAAACTAGAAGCCAAGCTAGACCGCTTCATCGAAGGACACAAATAATGCCATACGAAGAAACTGGTAGTCAAAAAGCTAAACGCGAAGCTTACATGAAGGCCAATAAAGAGCGTGGCATTCGTCAAGAAGCAGAACGCGATTACAAGTTATTTGGCACAACAGAGCAAAACATTCCACAAGTAAACCCAATGGGTGATGCTGTTATGCCTTCTGCAGCTGGAATGAAAAAAGGCGGTAAAGTAAGCTCCGCATCTGCACGTGCTGATGGTTGTTGTGAGCGCGGTAAAACTAAAGGACGTTTTGTATAATGCCAAGTGTATCTAAAAAACAACAAAATTTGATGGAAGCGGTTGCGCATAATGCGAAATTTGCTAAAAAAGTAGGTATCCCTCGCTCTGTCGGTGAGGATTTTGTAAAAGCCGATAAGGGCAAATCTTTTAAAAAGGGTGGCGATATGAAAATGAAAGAAACAATGGGTCCACGCAATATGTCGAAAGACGTAGAAGCTGGTTCAAACAAGCATCGTAAATTTGGTCAATCTGAAGTTCAAAAACGCGGTTTAACCCGTGGCATGAATTTAGGTGATACTGGCAAGACCGAGCCAATTGAGTCTGAAAAGAACATGAAATCTTTTGAAGCTTCAATGAAAAAAGGCGGCAAAGTTAAGAAGATGGCTGCTGGTGGAATGACTAAGTTCCCAGTAGAAAAAGGCATTATGGCT
>Ga0208379_1000334_pt1 | contig 21523 bp, 17 predicted proteins | sample CryBogCBE02Aug07_FD_184559 | JGI IMG/M metagenome (GOLD analysis project Ga0208379, IMG submission 184559) | Freshwater microbial communities from Crystal Bog, Wisconsin, USA - CBE02Aug07 (SPAdes) | ecosystem: Environmental > Aquatic > Freshwater > Lake | place: Crystal Bog, Wisconsin, USA... | reverse complement strand
GGCAGCCAATGTGATATTGTTACCGACAGCATCAACTGTCAGTAGTTGTCCAAGATCACCTAATTGATATGCCTGTGTCATTTTCTACCTTTTATTATTATTTATGATGCTTGCGCAAATGTTATAGTGCTGCCAGTTTGGTTACCGCCGTCTCCGCTCGCTTCGCCTATCCAACGATCGGCTGTATAAATGTCTGCACTGGCACCATATGCCATTGCAAAAGAAGTACCGCGTTGCCAAACTTGAAATCCGCCATCGATGAGACGATTACGGTATGTTACACCACTACCAGCACCACCAGCAAGAACAGCAAGATCATTAGTTATTGTCATTTGTTATGCCTTTATTGTACTGATGCAAGTTGTTGTTCCGTGGGTTGAGCAAGAGTAGGATGATTCCAAGATTTTATATAATCACCCTCACCATCGTTTTGTAAAACAATGGTTCCCGTACCAAAAGCAAAATCTGCCATTGTTAATGTTGGATAAAGTTTGATTATTTTTTCATAAAGAGACATATTAAGCACCTCTCATCATGCAACCTTGAAAATACTGCACGATTGGCCAATCGCCAGATAGCCCATCAGTATTTTGAGAAGATCCACTTCCTTGGTATGTATAAAGTTGAACATAATCACCAGTTCCATTTAAATAAAACATAGCAGCTACGCTTGTGCCAGCCGATGTTCCAGATCCAGTATATGAACTTCTTTTTTGATATGCTCCGCCATTTTTCAAAAGCTCCATAAGAATACCTGTAATACTAGCTCCATATTGAAGTGCGCCAGTAAACATATAATATCCAGCGACATTAGGGCAAAAAGCATAGGCTGGAACAGATAAGCCATTAAGTGTTACTGTTGAACCTGTATTATTATAACAAGTGTTTGTGTCGTATTCTTTTACTTGGTTTGCGACAAGTGTAAATGTTGCATTTGATATGGTTTGTTGTGCATTTGGATAACAACTAAATGCAGGTCCATTACCAGCGCCCCAATAAACTGCAGAACCATTAGATGTCAACACTTGTCCATTAGAACCAACACTCGTAAGAGTATTTGCAGTTCTAGCTAAAACAGAAAGGTTATTGGTCGTTGTCATTTAGTTATCCTTATGCTATATTTGCTGCTTTAAGTCTTGCCCGAAGCGATTGAATTTCAGCAACAAGATAAGCGATAATCTCTGGTGAGGAAACAGCTACTTGCTGGTAAACTGGTTTACCTTCGGCATCAACAGCATCTTTTTCGCCCGTTACCGCCCTTGGTATAACCGCTTGCATCTCATGTGCGATAAAACCAACGTCTGGTGTATTGTCATTTGTCCAAGTAAATTGACTTGGTTTTAAAGCGTCTATAATTGGACCGCTTTGAGCAGTAGTGAGTGGCGTGACGTTTGTTTTAAGGCGGTAGTCTGAAGACGTCAAATAAGACGTTGATGTTCCACTAGTTTGAATTTGCCCAACAGTTCCATTTGGATTTTCAAAGTAAATTTGTGCAGTTGCTGCCGTCGAACTACGGCTAAAATTGCTTGAACTGCTTGAAATCTTTACGTTGTCTGCGCCAGAAGTATATGTGCTTGAACCAACACCGATATAAGAACCAACAACTGCAAGGCGGGCTACACCAGATGTCGTCGTCCCCACCAGCAGATTGCCACCGCCTGGCTGCATAACAATGTCACCAACATTGCCAGCGGATGTTAAACCTTGGAAAGCGGGAACTGCATAATAGGATTGTGACCACCAAACACCAGCTTGTGACCCGCTTACAAAACCAAGATATACATCTCCACGCCCACGCACTGTTCCGTTAACGTCTAATTTATAAGCAGGCGAATTTGTCCCAATACCCACGTTGCCGCTGGAGTCAATACGCATACGTTCTACACGACGATCTGTTCTTGTTCCAGCTGGTTGAGTTGCCCAAGCCCAAGCTGAAGATCCATCAGTGTTTATGTCGGCAAGAAAATTTGCTACTGCAGCGCCGCTCTCGTTACGTGCATCATAAAATATACCATTATAATTAGATGAATTAGCAGATGTACTTTGAACAGCGAATCCTTGGTAAGTTCCACTATTTCCAAGATATCTTGCTATTGTGCCATTACCTTGAACATCTAATTTTGCACTTGGCGAACTTGTCCCAATACCTACGTTGCCGCTGTTGTCGATGCGAACACGTTCAGCCATATCAGATATAACAGATCCAGCAGTTCCTGGGTTAGAACCAGTAAAAAATGTTAAGTATCCGCCTGTGTTACGTATAGCCCATCCACCTTCAGAAGATACAGAATTTCGCCAATTTGATGGTGAACCGCCATAATATGCTCCACCACCAAAATAATCACCATCTTGAACAATAGTAATACCACCACCAGCCATTGATAGAGATGATTGTGGTGTTGATGTTCCAATACCAACACTACCCATAAAGTAACTGTTAGCTGTTCCGTTTGAAGTAATACTATTCAAACCGATATTTGTATTACCAACAACAATCGTGTTAGCAACATATGAAACAGATGTTTGATAACCATAAACATCGATTACGTCATTATTTGCAGGAGTGCTGACAAAATTAACATTAGAACCAGAGGTCGTGATAACATCAACGCCTGGAATCTGTTTAACACCATTTAAAAAAACAGCAATAGAGTTGGCAATATAACCATTCGTAATAGCAAAAGAGTTTGCTGAGCCGTTAGCAGTAATTTGTTGATTTACGACTGTACTTACGCCAGTAGTTGTTAATGCTGATGTACCAACAACTTCGATAACAGCATTATTGGGAGGATTAGAACCGAGGATTGTAAAAGTAGAACCACTTGCTGTATTTACATCTGTACCATTAACAAGTTTAACGCCATTAAGATATACGTCAAGATTATTGGCGTAGTAACCACCAGTTACAGTGAATGTGTTTACCGAACCATTGGCTGTATATAATTGGCGAGCAGGTAATGCGCTACCACCTCCGCCACCAGAAACTGTTGACCAATAAACGCCAGTTCCGTTTGATGTTAATACTTGGTTGGCTGTACCTAGCGAATTATTTGCTACAATCGCTTTTACAGTTAAATTGCCAGTCACGTTATGATTAACTGTATTAGCGCCAACTGTAATAAGATTCGTTCCGTCAGATGTATAAAGAATCTGATCGGTCATATTCAGAGCAAATTCGCCCGCATTTATGTATTGGGAATTAGCGGAGTTCGTCGTATTAGGCTGACGACCAGCCGTCGACGTTCTCTTGTGCTGAATAACGTTATTAGCCATATGGCTCCCTCATTAGCGGCTATGTAGCCGAGGCATCTTCTTTTTTAGCTTTCTTATTTAAGGAAGCTTGCAATCTATCGTTTTCGGCTTTAAGCTGCTCAACAACTTTATTCGCCATTTGTAACTGAGTCTCTAACAGCAATTTAGTTTTGAATAACTCAGTTACTTCATTTGTTACTTTTTCAATATATGCATTAACAAATTCATTATCCATTTATCACCTATTAGAATGTACCACCATCAAGTGTGCCGTATGCAGGCAAGTTATTTACAATTTGTAGAACCTGTCCATTAGCAGCAGATCCAGGAACTGACAACTTACTTAGTGCTGTTGAAGATGACGCATAAAGCAAGTCACCAGTAGAATAAGTGTTTTGACCAGTACCGCCAGATGTAGCAGCGAGCGGAGTTGTCAATGTTAAGCTGTTAGCAGCGAAGTTAACACCGAATGTTCCGTTAGCTGTAATCTGAACGTTCGAAGAGTTAGCAACAAACGCACCACCCTGACCATAAGGAACCAAATAAGCTTCAACGAAACCAGTTGAGGTTGGTGTAAATGTTGTCGCTGTATTTGGGTTTGTTGTTTGTGTAAAGAACTTGAAGTACGGGTTAGTTGCTGTTGAAGAGCCAGCGATACGACCAAACGAAGGATAGTTTATTGTACCGCCAGTGTTAGCAACTGTGAACCAACCAACGTCAACAGCATCAGATGTAACAACACCATTGTTAGCACCCAACTCAATGATCGGATCTGTAACAAGGAACTGTTGAGTATTGATAGTTGTAACTGTACCACCAACAGTAAGGTTACCCGTAAATACGCCATTCAAACCATAAATTGTAGCAGAAGCAGCATTAACAACTGTACCTGTCGTAACAATGTTAGAAGAGAAGTTAGCATTACCAACAATGTAAGATGTAACAGTTAAGTTAGCTGTTGTAAGAGTATTTGATGCCTTGTTGAATGTAAAGGCAGCAGAAGCGTTAGCAACACCAGAATCGTTGAACTGAACCTGAGTGTTTGAACCAGTTGTACCCGTTCCCCAGTATACGGATGAACCATTTGATACCAGCGTTTGACCAGCTAAACCGATCGAGCCGTTAGCAATAATGCCAGCAGCAGAACCAAATGTTACGTTACCATTAAGGAATGTGTTACCCTGAACAGTAAGAACCTGACCAAGAGTTACGTTAGCAGAAACATTGGCTGTACCTGTAACCTGTAATTTTGCGTTTGGATTTGTATTACCGATACCAACGTTCGCGCCAGCGTCGATACGCATAGCTTCGTTGGTGCTTAATGTACCATTCGAGAAAAACTGAACAGGCTTTGGTGATGCTGTACCGATAGCCATCGTACCATTGGCAGCATACAGATAGCCGTCATTTGGACCATTGATAGTCCAGCCAGTATTCGACCAACCAGAACCATTGATACCAAGGTCAACATAGTTAGTTGTATCGGTATAATCGTCAGCGTTGATAATATAGTCGCCAGAAGCTGATGGACCTGTGTTAGCGTTTGTTATCTGAACCTGTTCATACGTATTGGCATTACCATGCCAATGTTGCATTTGAAGACCGCCACCAGCAACATAACCGATCTGAACGTTGACGCTGCTATTACCAACTGTAAGAGCGCCAGATGTATAATCGTAGTAAAAATTATTTGCGCCAGTTGTAATGCCAGAGTTATTGAAAAGGAACTGACCATTAGAACCAACAGCTGCGCCGCTCTTAGCAGCAACATATGTTACGATAGCTGCTGTTGTGGCAAGTTCTGTATTTGAACCACCACCCGATGTGTTAGCACCGAGAACTGTTAGGTTTGCGAAATTCGAAACTGTATTGATTACGTATGTGGAAAGAGAAAGACCAGCAGAGGCAACAAGATTTGCCGCTTTTACGTTATCAATATAGCTAGTTGAGTTTGTAACAAGGGCTTGGTTTGCAGTGAGAATACCAGGGTTTCTCAAACCACCAATTGGAACAACTGAAACGCCATCCGTTGAACCGATATATAAAACGCCAGAACCGCCAGTTACGTTAGAAAACGCCAATTCGCCTGGATTCAGCGAGGATGGGGTTGCTGTTGTCGAACTTCTTTTAATTTGGATGGTACTAGCCATGGAAATTCCTTGTTTTTATTGTTTTTTATTATTTATAAGATCAAAAACTTCCGCCATCAACAACGCCCGCTGTAAATGTAATAGGCGCTAAATCATATTTCCCTGTGTTAGCATTATATGTAAGAACTTCACCATCTACGGGATTTGAAACAGAAACATCAAGTAAATGTGATAGATAATTCTGGCTTACGCTAGCCTGAGAATTGTTTAAAGTTATCGGAGGCTGCGATTGAGAGCTCTCTAAAGAACTTGCATTTGCCGCTATAATTCTCGGAGTTTTTATGCTGACATTTATAGCCATAAAAACTACTCCTGATTTTTAGTCGTTGTCTGCGTAATAGAAACGATGTAAGCATTAGCGCCTGTGTTCGCGCTGACGATAGTGTAATTACCAGTCGAGTTGCTTGTAACAGTAAATGGTCCAGAAGGATTCATAATCTTAATCATAGCAGCATTGGCATATGAATTGACAGAAACATTCGGATCGCCGACAGAACTTTCGATAGGCTGCAGCATAACATTGTCGGATTCATAGACAATAGCTGTTACGTTCGCAGAACCATTCGATTGATAAACAATATCGCCAGTGTAAAATACTTGTTGAACATTTGCCAACATCAGAGTATAATAGGTATTAGCATATGGCGCACGAGTAACAGCTGGGTCGATATATGCCACACCCTCGAGCACGCGAGTGATGACATTAGCACTGTCGGTGAGAAAAACATCGTATACGTAGCGCGAGCGCGTGAGCGTAGATGTTGTGGCAGCGTTCAACGAAAGAGTAATAGTTCCGTTGGCAAGATTAGTTGAGAAGCTAACTGAATTGATAGATGCATAGGAAGTACGCATCTCAGCTTGAGCTGTGTATGCAGTCAAATCTAATGGATTGCCAGAGTCGTCTGTTAAACTAATGACTGTGCTAAATGTAGAACCCTGATCAATGTTAAGATTAGCCTTTGTTGCCATTAGATTGCGTTCCTAGTGAATCGAACTGTAGTGGCTGAAGAAACTGGATTAAAGTTTAATCTTACACAACTTGTATTTGAATCAACAAAGAAAATACCAACAGCTGTATTTGAAATAAGTTGAGAATATTCCGTAGAATATGCAACGTTGTTATCGTGCATTGTTGTTATCTTAGAAGCATAATGATTGTTTGCTAAAAGATCAGTTACGCTCACAAAGTACTCTGCAGCTTTATAAGTTGCAAAAGGATAAAAGTCTATGATTTGCGTTCCAGTTCCAGAAGTTGTATAACTTCCATTTGTGATAGGTGTGTAAGGAACAACAATCGAAGCCCAGCTACCATTCGCAGAAAGATAGTACTGGCCATTTGAAATTTGCGTAGAAGTAGGTGAACTAATCTGAACGTTGACGGATGCGTTACCAACACTGACATAGTTAGCATTAACAGAAACATTACCAACTGTTACAGCTGTATTCACAACAACTACGTTGGCGTTAATATATGAAAGATTGGCTGTATTGGATGTTACGATATTCGCGATAACATTAGATACTGTAATAACAGGAGCCGCAACGTTACCAGAGAATAGATTGGCGGTCATTGTGCCAGTGATAGCAGCATTACCCACAGCCGTATTTGAATTAACAGTGACCGCAAGATTTGTCATTGCTGTCGCAAGTTCGTTGGTACGATTACGCCAGAAATCGAAAGTATTAGTCGTAGCTGTGTTCTGTACTGAAGCTGTCATTCTTATCTCTTTAGAAGCTGTTGCAACATATCTTTAATGTCACCAATATCATTTTCTAGTTTTTCTATTCTTTTTGTTGTGTCGCTAGCTGCTTCAAGAACCGCTTTTTGGCGGCGATAGGCATCAAGCGCTCCATTATCAACATTTAGAACAGCGCCAGAGTTTTGATCTATAACCAATCCCTGAACATTCGTCTGTATATATTTATTCGTCATAATTGTAATGCTAGAGCAGTCAAATCGTTCATAAGTGGAACCTTAGAACTATCATTAGATTGAAGGATTGTTTTAATTTGGAACTGTTTGAATGTAGTGAACAAGCTGTTATTGCTGTTCAAATATGTCAAACCATTCTGACCGATAATATAACCATTAGCACCTGTTACAGTAACTGGCCATGGAGCGCCAACAGTAAGCTGAGTGCTGTTGGCAATAGAAACAATCGCCTGACTATAGCCAGCAATGTTAATAATTTGTCCAGGAAGCAGAGCTGTAAAGTTGGTGTTCGAACCAATGATTGTATTGTTGGTTGTTGATGTTGAAACAGTCGCAACCGCACCAAGGCTATTAGCAAAAGCGCCAGATGAGTTAGCTAACTGTGTAATTGTATTAGCCGATGCCCATGCAGTTGTTGGAGGTGCAACGATAAAGATCGGCTGCGCAGAATAGTTACCATTGAATGGCAAATTAAGCTGCAAAGATGTATTCGAAGTAATCGCAGTAACCTGACGAGACTGTTCAGAGAATGTCGAGTTAGCAAGCATGTTAACCCACATACCAACCTGAATATCACCAGTGTTACCAAACTGAGTAGCTGAACCAGTTACAACATTTGAACTGTTTGATGAACTGATTGTACCGTTGGTTGATGCCATAGGATAATATGGATATGTTGTGTATGAAAATTGCTGAACGTCATTCGGATTAGTTGGATCCGAATAAACATTATATCCGTTGTTCAACAATGGCGTCCAAGTTTTAACCGAAATCGGCTCTGGATCTTGTCCGTTCAAGAAACGAACGTACACTTTAATGTCAGTTCCAGGAGGACGATGCGCAGTTATAGAAACCTGTAGATCTTGCGCGTCCTGACCAGCAGCCAGCGTTACGATTTGTGAAACATACTTTGACTGCGAGCCGCCATTTGTATAGTATTCATTGTAGATGTTAGAAACTTTATCAACAAGATTACCGATAACCTTACCACCCATTCTAACTGTATCGATAACAGGCGAAAGGAGAGTCGAATCAGAAGTCATTTTAACATGAATGTTTGCTGATTTAGCTCCGCTCATGCTAGCAACTTCAACAGACTTAGAAACAAGGATACGTTCTTTATCAAAGAATTGTGTTTCAGTTCCGATTGTCAAAGGATTAGTATTTCCATCAACAACAAAACTGTTGCTTGTTCCTTTGTAATCCATACTAATTGTTGTACCAGCAGGAGTGATACTTGATATTCTAGGAACGAAAGCGTCAACAATTGGATTGTATGGCAACCCTGTGTTACCATAAGCAATGAGCGTTGATGTATTTGGTCCAGGTGATGTTACAGCTGAAAGATTAGCGAATCTATGAATTTGAGCAAATCCGTTAGCAACAAAGCCACCAGAAGAGTATTTGATATAGAGGATATTTTTAACATTATCATATCCGCCAACTTGACCGATCACTGATGTCTGAGCTGTTGACACAGTAGAGTTGATTGATTGGAAAACATAATCGCCGACAGTAATAGAAGTATTTACTGAAGCAATATTGTAGATATAGAAATAATCCGTATTGGCATTGTTGAAATATGCATCGCCAGAGCTAGCTGTGAAGTTAGCAATGTTCAACTGGAACTTTAAGTATTCTGTTTGAAGAGCAGTCCACTCAGTTGTTGTAGCACCATAGAAAGCAGTACCAATAACTGGCTGGCTGTACATTTGAACGCCATTACCGCCAGTTGTAATATCAGCATCACCGAGCAACGCACTGTACACCCAGTAGTCGGGGTCGTTGTTATCTGGCTTTACAATGAATGCATATGTTGTTCCATTTTGAAGAAACACTGGAGATTCGAATGTAAATGTTGTACCAACGTCAGCTTCATGCCCAGCAGAAGGAATATTGATTGAATTGTAATCTAAATGAACTGTAGAAAATGGAAGGATCTTAGAACCATCAGGATAACCATTTGTTGTTTCGCAAAGATAAACCTGAACACCATTCTGCATAATCTGAGATTTTTGTTTAAAGTAAATTGTCAAAGAAGTAGCGAAAACACCAGCTTCCTGATTTGGCGTTTGAATTGTCAATGCCTGAGCAATCGGCTCCCACTGAGAATCGATATTAACAACATCGGGTATTTTTGTTGTTACGACTGACGTATTTGTTGTAACGACTGTATTTGTAACAGGAACATATCCAATTACTGGGTTAACAGTTGTAAGAGTAGCAACTTGTTTTGTTACAGTAATATTCGGTGAAGCTGTAAATGTAGCAACACCAGATGTTGTAATAGCATCGTTACCCTGAGCAAGATTATTAACGTCAGCTAATTCTAAAACGCGATCGCCAGTTTTGAATGTGCTATCGGGAACATAGAAAATACCAGCGATACCGCCTGTGCTGTTAGCAATAAGAGGCGTGTTAGCATAACCCAAAGGAGAAACAGAATTAGCAGTAGAAGTATCTGTAGCAACTTGAATACCTGGAGCGCAATAGTTGTCGATTAAAACAGAATCAAAAAACGCATGCAAGCTTTGATTTGGTCTAAACCCTTTACCAACAAAACCAATTTGCTGCGCAGGCATATATGCGCTTTGTGTTATATCAGTTACGAAGTTACCAATTTGATATGTGTTAGACTGCGTACCAACAGTAAGTTGTATACCCTGATTTACCGAAGTAATTGTTTGTACTGTTGTTGTGGTATTACTTGCTGTCAACTTAAATCTCCAAAATTAACTTACTTGTGTTATAGAAGCGTTCGAACCAATACCGCCATGCTGTCCAGTGAATGACAAAGATGTACCACCGATAGTGTAACCAGCTGCCTGATAAGCAGCGATTGCAGCATTGAGGGCTTGCGCTGAACTGCTTTGCGTATATTGATATCCAAGTTCCACATTGTATGTATTAACTGTACCTGTCGTAACTGATGTGCTCACTGTATTTACCGTTGATTGCCAGCCACCCCAAATTGAACCGAATGGCGTATTAGCAAATTGTTGCCATGGAGTTGCGTTGTTAATTGTAATACCAACAGAGGCTGTGTTATTGTAATTTATATCATCATTATAACTTGGGAACAATGTAATGTTACCATGCCACTGAGAAGCAACGTGAGCCGATGAACGATACTTCGTTGCATATGGCTGAGTTATAAAGGAATTCGATGTATATGCTAGTGTAACAGCACGACCTGTTTGCACCACATTCGAAGAAACACTCGAATTGAAGTTAGCGCGGAAAGATTGCAACACAAACTTTGGTCTAGCTTGACCTTGTTTCTGATCGATAGCAATGTTATATTCCGGATCAGAAACAGCGCTTTGTGTAAAATCGTTGAACGAATCAACAAAAATACCGTTCTTAAAGCGATTTAAACCCTGTGCATTTGTTACAGTTAAATTCGTCGCCTGTTGCTGTAACAGAGACAACTGTGTATAATATTCTAAGTTCGAAATACGAGTATCGAGTTTACCGATATCGTTCATTGTATAGCGGCGATTGCTTACAAGGTTTGTAGAAATAGCCGTTGATGTATCGCGAACAAGGTTTTTCGATAAAGCATTTAATGCCTGATCAGAATCAACTTGGTCTGTTGACAATGAAGGATATGGAGGAATATTCAAAACTGCCAATGTCATCGAGCTTGATGGGAATATTGGAGTTTGTGGTTTAACAGAAGAAACACCCTCAACAACTTTAATTGTGTTGTCAGGAGTGATAGTGATAAGATCACTGCGTGACAAGTAAATCGTAAAGTTGGACTGTAAGTTTTTACCATAAGATGGAGAATTGATACCACCTGCAGGAATATTGAATGTTACGTTTGCACTCGGATTGATTGTAACGTAACCAACAGCTGTTTGAATTTGAGCGTTATTAGATGTATCGCATGTGCCAGTGTTGTTAGCGGTAGAAACAGCTGGTGTACGGAAGTCAACATAATCGCGCAGCCAAACTTTGTTACCCATTTGATCAACATAAAGAGGAATATCTTTAGTTTGAATCGCTGTTGTATTGGCTGTGTTAGCATCGTCGATCGGATAAGATTCAACAGTGTAGAAACCAACACCTGGAGTGGTATTTGTTGTGAAGTAATCTAACTGAACAAGAAGATAAGGATAAGCATTAGCATTAAAACCAGCATTAGGATAAATGCGGGCTAAGTCATAATGCGTATCTTTCTGACCTGTATCGAACGAGAACTGATTGGTGATGTTAGAAGCAACAATACCGCTGGTTGCATTAGCAACCCATGTACCAGTTGACGAACCATAGATTGCGCTAACTTTATGAACGTCAGAGAACCCAAGAGTCCAAGGTCCAGTCAAACCATTCACATTGTTCGCTAAGTTGATTTGAACGAATCTGTTTTTGTTAATGATTTTTTTAGCAGGAGTTGTGTTATATCTCAGAACATCATAGAAAGCAGTAACAGGCAGAGGAGCTGTTAAGTTTGTAAGATTTGTATTGATTGTAAATGAGGCATAGCCGAGATTGACGTTAGTAACTGTTACGTTACCTGAAGGAACGCCAGAAGCTGATGTATTGAACGGAATCAAACGACCAGCGAGAATAGCTTTGTAGTATGTTTGAGTCGCAGAAGTAGAAGTAAATGCGCTGTTAACATACATTGCTGTAGAGTTGATGATGTTATTAACTGTGCGGTTAACACCACCAACGTTGATTGAATCGCCTGGAGTAAAGTCAGTCAAGAAACTTGAAGAGTGACCATTTACATAAGTGTTAGTTGAAGAAATATCAACCGAACCACCGAGCGCAGATGTAATGCCGTTTGCTGTAGCAACCAATGTAAAGTTAGCAGCATCTGAAGAAGCAAGCGTACCCAAACCATAAGGAAGGATATCATAACCACCAGACTGAGAACCAGCAACTGTAAATGAAACGCTACCTGATGTATTCGACAAAGTACCAGTGTTCGAAATACGATAGGTATATTGTGTGTTCAGATTACCAGCGCCATCGCGCAAAGACTTAAGACCTGGCTGACCGAATGTATAGAGCTGATCTTTTTGATTTGTTGCGACAAGCCCATTAGAAATAACGTCAGCAACGCCATTGGCTGTTTGTAAAACATTGTTAGAATAAAAAGAACCATAGATCAGCGATTTGATCTGATTGACTTGGAACCCGCTGTTCATCTTAATGTTATAAAGATGAATGTAGTAGTTGGCTGTGTTAGTGCCAGGGATACCAGCATTATAAGAGAAGTTTCTTAATGTACCAGTACCGATAAAGTTACCATTTGCTGTTGATAATGAACTAAACTGACCACTTGTAACAGCCGCTTGAGGCGCATCATAGAAGTGAACTGTTTGCGCGTTTTGAAACGGGAAGTTACCAGCAACTTCGTTAACAGACAAATAGTTGCCGTAGTTAAATGTAATCTGCTGCGAAGAATATGATTGTGTATCAACACCGCGACGCATTTGAATGTATGCTGTTTTTAACAGTTCGACGCGCTGACCTTGCGCATAACCAACACCTGGATAGATACGACCAAGAACAGTATTTGCGTCAATTGAAGAAACAATGCTGTTACCAGTTGTAGATGTTACAGTATCAACAACGAATGGGTTAACAACATAGTTACCTGCTTCATCATAGATACGCTCGGCGATTGCTTCACCGATAGCTGAGTGAACATCAAATCCTGCTGTTTGTTTAGCAATAAGACCGCCGTAGCTATAAGTCGCGATAGGATTGAACCCCTGTGTATTAGCAGCTGTTACAGGATCAAGCGAAACAAGTCCAGGTAATAATTGTAAGCGATAAGCTCCAGGAGCATTTTCATTAGTATAACCAAGAGCGTTATCAAGAAGCGATGGATCTTGGTTTTCGTTAATGATGTTTTCTGTTACTTGGAAACCAACCAGGTTATTGCCAGCGTATGTGCCATAAGCATTAACAACACCATAAGTTGGCTGAAGAACATTAACAAATGTGCCATTGATAAACACAACGCCGTTAGACACAGAAATACCATGAGCGTTACCAGTTGATACAGCTGTGCTGTTTGGAGTAGCGTAGGTGTTTACGATTGCGTTTGCAGTTGCAGCTGTTGGCGTATTTGTTGGCGTCGAGAAAAACCAAAGAGTTTCGTTGTTACCGAAAGCAGTTGCGCCGTTGTTACCTGTGTTAATATACTGAATGTAGATAACATTCGTATTTGGATAATTGGCAACAAGACCAGTGTTCGATAAAAATACTTTCGCTGTCAAATTAGAAGTAGCTGACACAACCTGCGTATTTACAAATTGCGTAATATCGAATGCTGAAGTATTTGTTTGAAAGTCTTGCAGGCGAGCGAATGGAAGAACAGGAATATCGATAATCGTGCAACCAGAAACGATGTCGCCGTTTTGAAAAGCCCAGTTACCGAAATTTTCAATTTGATTCTGAAGGATTGACTGAGTTTGTGTTAACTCACGAGCCTGAACAGCAACTGCTGGTCTGAACAAAATGCGATAATACTGACTATTGGCTGAATAATCATCAAAAAACGGAGCGACATCTAAATCTGTCTGTATTGGCATTTCTGTTCCCTAATTAAATCTGAATAATAAGCTTGTAAGTTTCAACACGCCCACTGCTACGATTAACATTGCTTATGTTTTGAATATACAATGGCATGATGTCTTTGGTGTAAATGCTGCCTCTGTTGAAGTAAGTGCTATTACTACTATTTATAACAATATTGGCAGATACTAAACCAGTCGAATTTGTAATGGATTCGTTAGCAAAGTATTTATCGCCTGTTATATAAAGCACAGAACCATTAGAGAAAGCTACAGTTCCAAAAGCGCCTGAGTTTGCGCCAGTAACAGTGTCGCCAACTGTAAATGTTGTTGATGGAGAAACATTCGCTGTTATATACGAAGTGAATGTATTTCCACCATATAATGTGCTTGTTTTCAAACCAGTGTTTGAGTCGATCACATATGGATCTCTAAACAAACCGATCTTATTGTACTGAACATTTTCTGGTATTGTATTTGCTTCATTGTTCGAAAAATTAAAGGCGATACCAATACCTTGAACAAACAACTCATTAGCAGGATTAGCCCCATGCCCGCCAGCGGGAGGAACAATCGCATAAGCAGTGGCGCCAGCGCCTCCAGTAGAAGTATTTGTTTGGAATGTAACATTAGCCCAAGATGCACCGCTACCAACGTCAATCATAACAACATTAGAAATACCATTGTTAGTTGAAGGATTGACAACACAATAAGCAAGAGGAGTTGAATTGCTACTTGTTCTGGCGTCAGTTTGGAAAACAACTTTCGGCGAAATAAGATACTGAGTTGAGAACGTAATTTGCTGCGTATTCGCAGGGCTGTCAAGATAAACAAAGTTACCAGACAAGTTAGATTGATAATTTACAATTGTTTTGATTTGCCCTGTTGGAGAAGTTGTGTTATAAAAATAGATAGAACTGTTTGTATAAAAACCAGAAACAGCGCTTTCATATGCACCAATTTGAATAACAGTACTGTTAACAACAGCTTGAATGAAATTGTTACTACCGTAATTATTTGACGAAGTAATCGCAGCATTAACACTTGAATTTGTAGCATTGTATAGAGGATAAAGATTGCTGAACTGAGCTGTACCAGTCAATCTTACATCGAGCGTAGATGAATTTGGAGTCGTATTGGTTGTAAAGATATAACCAGAAGCTATAATAGAAGCATTTGCGTTACCAGCTGTCTGATAAACGTAATCACCAGAATGAAACGTTCCGTTGACAGAAGTAACAGTTAATCTGTTTGCATTTAAACCATAGCTATGCGCAACGTATCCGCTTCCAGCGTTAATAACATTAACAACTTCAATACCACTTTTACTATAAGCTCCAGTTTGAACTGATGTATTTGGATAAACTGGAATAAAAGTTGAAGTTGCTATACTTTGATAATCAAAGTTCGCGATAGAAGTTATGTATCTCCAAGTGTAACCATCAGACTTAGTAAATGAAGTAGCCTGAATTTGATCAGGTGGACGAATAGATGGGCTACTATTAGCGTTGTCGATACATTTGAAAATGTTATAAGCGCCACCTAGAGTTGATGGTGGAACAACAACATAAAAGTTTTCGTTTGCTAAGTTAGGATCTGTATTATCGTAGCGAGAATAAACAGTGTTTGTTTGCCACTGAATATTCTTAATCATAGAATAAATTTGACTATTAGCTACGATTTTACCAAACAACATATTCCAATCGTTTGTAAATGTTGTTGTATAATCATCATAAGTTATTGTTGGAGGATTACCAGAATATGGGACTGGATTAGCGGCGAAAACATAATAATTCGCCGTATTAACTGTTACGGACGAAATAATATCTTCAATGATTGCTTGTTTATATTGTGGTAAAAGATATCCCATTATATTTCCTGATTACTTGACATTAGGTAAGAATGAACCATACATGTTTGTTCCATCACTTATAAACGATATAAGATCAGTAGCATTAGCATTTGTTGTTAAAACTGGAGCTATGCCAGAAGCCCATTTGAAGTTCGAACCCCATGTTATATATCTAGAACCAGTCGAATCTTGTTTTACATATAGTATGTATGTTTGAATTGTTGGACCACTTATTGTTAATGTTGTATTGCCAGTAAGAGTTAATGTAGCAATAGTTCCGTTATTGGCATACCAAACAGTGTTTGGGGAAGAAAATGTTATTGTCTGGTTCAAAACATTGGCTGTAGTTGTATTGATAGTTCCATTAACGACAAGGTTTGCAACAGCGATCGATTGACCATTCGTAAACCCACCGCTAGAAGGTGTGGACCAATAAACTGTAGTGCCGTTAGATGTAAGAACTTGACTTGCTGTACCATAGCTGCCGTTCGCAGAAATACCAGCTGTAGTTCCTATTACAAGATTTGCGTTATGAGTTTGAACGCCAGTAATTGTATAAGAACCAGATGTATTAACATAGGAAGCAGCGGCAACACCACCAAGATATAAAGCGTTGTTAGAAGATAATGTAGCAACGTTAGCAGATAGCGTAGAATTAAGCTGATAGGAAGCAGCTGCTGTACCACCAAGATACGAAGAGTTATTCGAGGTCAAGGTAGCCACATTAGCCAACAACCCAGCAGTTGTTTGATATGCTGTCATACCAGATATTAACTGGTAATTTGCTAAGTTAGCAGATAACTGTGCATTCGAAACAACGTTAGCAGCTGTAATAGAACCAACATATGTTGTATTGTTTGCAATAAGATTAAGTACGTTTGCTGATAATCCAGCAGTAGTTTGATAGTTCGCTAGATTAGCAACAAGCTGAGCATTAGATACGACATTAGCAGCAGTAACAGTTCCAACGTATGTTGTGTTGTTTGCAATAAGATTAAGAACATTGGCAGACAATCCAGCTGATGTCTGATAAAGAGCCAGATTAGCGATAAGTTGGGTATTTGAAACGTAGTTGGTATAAAGGTCAGTAAAGTTATTCTGAACTTTGATCATAGCAACTCGTATCTGGTCGCCAGTTCCGTCGTTTGGTGCTGCACCGACATTAAGATTTTGCTGCGTCAAAGGTCTTTACTCCAAATTAGATCGTGTTAGTTTGATCTATCGTTATTGCTATCGTATCAGATGTTATTGTCGTAGAATCAATAGTTAAATATGTTTGGTATACAACTGCGTTTTGTTCATAAACAATAAAAGCAGGAGCCGATTCACTGTTTAACTGGTAAAATTCTCCGAATAACTCAGACCCAGAAGGGTGGAATGTACTGTAAATTATATCACTATATTTATCAAGTGTTGCTGCGACTTTAACAACATACGAAAAATCTTGATAATAATAGCTGTCTTGTATGTATTTATCAGAATCAAGGAAACTTCTGGTCGTTGACCAGTATCCAGGCTTCTTACCAACACCTGATTTTACCACTTTTCCTGAAACTTGGCTGAAGGTGTTAAACTCTTGAATAGAAGTTGTTAATACTGCTCCAGTTCCGTTTTTGGACTTAACTCTAATTGTCGGAAGCGATGTATAACCAGAACCGCTTGATGCGCCGCCATTATTAAAATTAGCAGCAGTAATAGCGCCAGTGTTATCTGTTGTTACGTAACCTGAAGCTTGTGCTGTTGTACCGCCACCTGAAAACAATATGACATCGCCATTCGAATAACCAGTTCCAGGATTGAAAATAACTAATGGAGTTAAACCATTGGAAAGATATGCAATAACAGGCTCGCCGTCAACGTATCCTTTACCAGAATTAACAGCAACAACATTCGCAATAATGTTATTTCCCACAGAAGGATTAGCTAAAATGGATTCGTTCTCACCATTGATTGTTCCATCTGTGCGATACATATATGGTTCATACAGCGCATATTGTGATGGTAATACAACAGGAGCTACGCGAGCTGTTGCTAAAGAAGTAGAGTTATTAGTTGGTGGACCCCAAAGCGTAATTTGAGTATTGCTGTCGACAGATTTGATAACCTGATATTCTAAGGAAGCTGAATTCGAAGAATTGGCTTGTAAAGCGATAACATCATTCGCGCTAAAGAAAAACGGAAAGCCATTCGCATCACCAACAGTATAAGAACCACTTAATGTTACAGTATTCGAAGTGGTGGCGTATGTTATCGTTCCAGGAATTCCGTTTGATGCAAGCTGCGTTGAACGAACAAATATAGTAGCCGAGTTAGTATAACCGCTACCTGTTAACAGATTTGTTAATAATGCAATACTACCGAATACGTTGTTTGTATATGTTAATGCGCCACCGATAGTCGAATAGGTATCATTCGCAGCTGTATTGCCAGGAAATCCATAAGAAGTAGCATTTATATTTGTATTGTAATAATCGGCGATAATGTCTGTATTGTATTGAATGTTTTGATTATATGAATAACCGCCGATAGTAAAATTAGCACCAGTTCCAGGATTGCTTGGACCATTATAAATGAATGTTTTTGTATTTGATGTATAACCAAATCCGCCACTAGAAAGAGAAAAGTTTAACTGTCCAAAACCTCTCGAGATACCAGTAACACGAAGCTGCCCATCAACGCCATGAGCAATAACATTGTTGTTTGATAAAGAGTTATGAACGATAGAGATAATATCACCGACATTAAACCCTTGACCACCATTCAATATTTGAAGTGAGGAAAGCGAACCAATAACAGATGGCGCTGCGACAATAGCAGCAGTATTTGAAATTTCTGTATTGATAACAATCTTTTCGCCTTTAACAAACGAACCACCTTGTGGCTTCATGTTAGATATAAAAAGAGTTGCTACGATGTTTTGGTTAATCGGTTCAGTTATATAACTTTCAATAATAGCAGTTGTGTTGGATGATGTTCCAATAACTGTTTGACCAACATAACTTTCTAAGTTTGCTACGTTGGTAACTTCAAGATATTCTGGCTGAATCCATGTACCGTCAGATGCTTTTAATATATCTTGGCTAGGAAGATATATTTCTACATCTTGATTGTAGATAAGTTTAAACAGCAAACGATAGCAGTTGATAGTTCCTTTAGAACGATAAACGTCGAGAATGTGTTTAAGTAAAAACTGTTTGTTCGCGATTGTGTCGAACGGAATTCCGTAAAGATATTTCTGTTGAAAATGAGAAAGAAATTCTGGAAGAGTATTGTCAATATCTCTTAGATCGAATAGGCTACGAGACTGATTGATTGCTTGACCTTCAGACTCCATCCATTCATAATACGCCTGTAAAAACAATACAAAGTTTGGACCCTCTTCCAAGTAGAACTGAGGGAACTGACTTTCTACGAAATTCGATATCGTCTTTTGAATGTCAAATTGCATTTATTTACTTTTGCGTATTAATAATTGAAACAGTAACGTCAGCTGGATCGATTTGTAAAATCTTATCACGATTAACCAAGATATCATTATTTTGTGGATTCATGTAGATTGAGATATATTGATCATAAAATGATGTCGTGAGATTGCTAATCGATACCAAACCAGTTGTATAATCAACAGTGCCAATATAGTCAATGATAGTGAACACATTATTGATCGTTGTGTATACGACAAGTTTTCCAAAATTATCGTCACGAATATAGGAAACTGGCCATTGAACACCCTTAGCGTTAACATATGTAAATGGTGAAGAAGTTACCTGCGGCTCATCATAAAATGGAGCGCCAGCGACATATCCCTGAGCTGATTTTCTTGATTCGACTTCTGCTGGATTGTTAAAGTCAAGAACAACTGACGATGAATAGTTTAACAAAGGCGACCAGCGTTTAGCGATTAAAAGAGAAGTTTCGTTACTTGTAATCGAAGGATCTGCCGCATCAATAGCAGCAGAAAATCTTGAATAACGGAAATCTGCATTAAACAACTGAAGATTGTTGTTGCTGTATGTTTGAATAGCATTAACGACAATACCTTTAATTTCATCAGCTGATTTGGTTGTGCTTGTTGAGTTATACTGAACATTAGCAGAAATAGCAATGTACGTATAGTCAGGATCGGTAATTGTAATTTTCGTAGGAAGCGAAATATAATTTCCAAGATAGTTTGATATTTCTGCTTTTACATAATCTGGCGCGACTGTTGCGCCTTGCGGTTTTAAACAAATAGCGACTGTACCGTATTGTTTTGGATTTAATAACTCGCCACCATAAACGCTAACGTCAGAAATCTGACCGCCGAACTGGCTGAAAATAAGCGAAGAATAATCGTCAGATGCAACAGCTCTTTGCTGCGTTGCGAAATAGCGTGGCGCATTTTTACGGATCGTTTCGATATCTTCTGAAGCAGAACCGCCAGAAGAATTAGCAAGAGTTGTGATTGCTGAAATAACACCATTGGCGAGCGACTGAGTTATCAAGAACGAAGATATGCCCTGAGCCGCATCGCCAGCTGTTACGCGATAATTAGCAACAACAGTAGCCAAATTGTTAGGAATACGTCCAAACAAGTTATCGCCAAACACAACCTCATACTGGCCATTTTGTGCAGGTTGTAAGAAGTATATGTTTGAATTAGATTGCAAACCTAACAGCGTTTCTGCCTGAGTAAATGCAGTGTTGACGCCGCTCTCAATAACAGTAACAGTTAAACTGTCTGTATCAATGCCAGGGTTTGAAAGAACAAAGCTTTGTGTGTTGCCCTGCGTATAGTCGATAACAAACACATCGTTGATATATGAACCTTCGAAAATCTGTAGGTTTTGAATGTTGAATAAGTTATTCGAAGAAGTAAAGTTTTGATTGATCGCTGTTGTAAATACGAACTGACCATTCGAATTCTGACCAGTAAATGTTGTGCCTTTTGGAATAGTCAGCGTTGAAGAGTTGGAAGTCGTTACTGTAAATGCAATGTTTGCCTCAGCAGACTTAGCTGACTTTGGAATATAATTCAGCTCTTTGGCATGCGATACAACCGAGTTGAGTTTCTGAGCTGAGTCAAGAAACATCTCGGAAGCAACCATGTTAAGATAAAATGCATTTAAATATGTGTTGTATGAAAGGATATCCAACAATACGTTGATGTTGGAGCCCGCAAAATTGTAGTCTTTGAAGATAGTCTGGTTTGTCAGATACTGTTGAAACTGCGCTTTCAGTGTATCGAAATCTAGAGATGTTAATGAAACTGAATTGTTCGCTGCCATTATCTGACTCTTTTGAGGAATAGGTTAATTGAAACTGGTTCTGGATTATTTAGGATAGAAAAAACGATGCTAACCGAAATGCCATTCTGTTCAGAATTATCGGTAATCTGAGTGTTCAGTATTTGAATTCTGTTTTCAAACTGTTTTGCGGCTACACTGATATAACGATTTAGATCTTCAACAACCCATGGACCAAAGTTTTCAAATAGCGTGCGCTCGACATTAGAGCCGAAAAATGGATTATAAAAGCGTTCAAAGATATTAGTAAGAATCAGATTCTTAAACGATTGTTTTACAGACTCTTCATTTTTAACGACAACCAACTCATTGCTAATTGGATGTTTGATAAAGTTTGTCGTAAAGTCGGAATATGTATCGACTTTCTTAAGTGTTTGAGTAATTGCGTCGGCTCTAGATAATGCCATTTATTGACCTTTTTAATTCTTATTTATAGCTCAACTACCATCCCATGGAAGAGGAGGAGTGAAACCAGCTTCAATTTGCGTACCAGTTTTAGACTTAATCGTGTT
>Ga0208379_1000333_pt1 | contig 21571 bp, 20 predicted proteins | sample CryBogCBE02Aug07_FD_184559 | JGI IMG/M metagenome (GOLD analysis project Ga0208379, IMG submission 184559) | Freshwater microbial communities from Crystal Bog, Wisconsin, USA - CBE02Aug07 (SPAdes) | ecosystem: Environmental > Aquatic > Freshwater > Lake | place: Crystal Bog, Wisconsin, USA... | reverse complement strand
GGAGAGATGCGTTCCAATGCCTCAGCGGGCTGTTCCTGGGATTCTGCGAGTCCTGGATCGTGAGCGGCCGCCTGCCTGAGGAGTCTGCTGTAGCGTCGTCGGATGACCTCGGCCATGCTGGCGAAGTCATCCTGACCCTTGGTTGAGGTGATCCGATAGCGGCGGTAGTTATCCCGGTCGGGAACCCCGTTGCGGAACCTGACCATCGACGCGACGATGTGGTTGTCGGAGATGTTGGAGATGTCGAAGCATTCCATGGTCGCCGGAATCCGGGACAATCCCAGGGCATCCCGGAGCTCGGCCAGATCTTCCTCGGGCCTGATGCCACTCGGGAGCGACTTTCTCGTGAAGCGCCGCATCGGCTTGCTGGTCTCGCGTAGGTCCTTCAATAAATCGCGGAGGGAGGCAGCCTTTTCGAAATCGAGCCGTTCAGCGGCCTTCTCCATCTCGGCCTCCAGATTCTCAGTCATCTCGCGTGATTTCCCCTCGAGCACTGCACAGGCCTCCTCCATGCGACGTCGGTAGTCTTCTAGGCTGATACGCCTGACGCAGGGTGCGGAGCAGTTCTTGATCGCGTGGTCGAGGCAGTGAAGGAACTCTTTCTCCCCCGGCTCGGGATGACGGCAGGGGCGGATCCCGAACTGCTTGCGTAGGGCCTGCACGGTGCTGCGTAGGGCGATCGCGTTGGCAAACGGGCCGAAGTAACGGGCGCCATCCTCGCGTCGCAGGCGGGTCATTTCGAATTTGGGCATCGGGTCGGAGAGGTTCACGCGTACTAGGGGGAAGCGCTTGTCGTCGCGGAAGCTGATGTTGTACTTGGGCCGCCATTCCTTGATGAGCTTCCCCTCGAACAGGATTGCCTCCGCATCACTCTTCACCGTGTGCCACTCGTAGTCCGCCGCACTGTCGATCAGGGCGCGGGTCTTGATCTCGGCACGGCGTCGGCCCGAGGGGGTGAAGTAATTGGAGAGACGGCGTCGCAGGTCACGTGCCTTGCCCACATAGATGATTTTCGCAAAGCGGTCCCGGATCACATAGACACCGGGTTGATGAGGCACCTCCCGTAGCTTCGCCTGAAGGGCGGCTTGAGGGGAATGGGGGCCGTTCATCGGGGTGATCCTTGTGACAGGCCGACAGCGTATCGCCGCCAAAGCGTTTGGGCAAACAGCGGCAGGGGGTGGGCTTGATCCCCTTTTCGACATCAGATGTACTTGGGGAGTGAGCGGAACCACGGACGGCATACGCCTGATCATCAGCACCTTTGCCGACGAGGCTTCCGCTTCCTTGGCGATCCGTGCGCTTCTCGACGAGGGGCTGATTGCCTGCGGAAGCAGGGTTCCCGGGGTGACATCGATTTACCGATGGAAGGACAAGGTCGAGGAGTCCACCGAGGTGCAGGTGATCCTCAAGACCTCCGCGGAAGCAGCCTCCCGTGCCATGGCAAGGCTGGCGGAGCTCCATCCCTACGAGGTGCCGGAGATCATGGAGGTGGAGCCTTCCTCGGCAGGTATTCCCTATGCTTCCTGGATCAGAGAATCTTTGAGTCGCTTTGAGTGAGGCGCTAGAACTGAACCCCCATGGCTTCCTCCGCTCCCACGATCCTTGATCGGATCCTCGCCGATGTCCGCGTGGAGATCGACGGGGCAAAGCGCCTGCGCTCCCTCGCGGATCTGCGCTCCATGATCGCGGATGCACCATCGGTGCGTCCTTTGGATGCGGCCTTGGCGCGCTCCTTCGGCCTGATTGCCGAGATCAAGGCCTGCTCCCCGAGTGTCGGGCCGATGCGAGCTGAGAATGTGGCCGAGGCCCCTGCCGCCTACGAGGAGAGTCCTGCCGTGAAAGCCCTCTCGGTTCTTACCAACGAACGCCATTTCGGCGGGAGCATGGAACGGCTGCAGGAAATCCGATCAGCGGTTTCCAAGCCGGTCCTTCGCAAGGATTTCATTCTCGAGGAATATCAGGTCCGCGAGGCCCGCGCCTTCGGGGCCGACGCGATCCTGTTAATGGCGAGCGTCCTCGATGCGGCACGACTCAAGGGCTTTTACGAGCTGACCCTCGAACTCGGGATGGACGCTCTCTTCGAGGTGCATGACGAGGAGGAAGTGGCGGCCTTGCCTGCTAAGGCCCGGATCGTGGGGATCAACAGCCGCCGCTTCAAGGCACCGGAGAAGTCCGCGGGGTTCGCCGCTGTCGGGGGCGCCGGATCCTCCGAGAAAGATTTCAGCATCCGCCTCGACGCCTTCGATCTGGTGGAGCGTCTCCCTGCCGGCACGATCCGTGTGGCCGAGAGCGGACTTGATGCCGGCAATGTCGCCTCCGTCGCCGGAAAATTCCACGCCGCACTGGTCGGCACCTCGCTCCTGCGCGATCCCGCCGGGATCCGTGCCGGTCTTGCCGCATTCGAGGAGGCCCTGTCATGAACTCCGAGGATTTCTCCATCGACCCCGAGGCTCCCGACACGCCCTTCGACGTGTCGCTGCGTCCGCCGATGTTCGAAGAATTCTGCGGCCAGCCCAAGACGATCGAACGGCTCATGCTCCTGGTCGAGGCGGCCCGCCAGCGCGACGAACCCCTCCAGCACATCCTGCTCAGCGGCCCTCCCGGACTCGGCAAGACGACCCTCGCCTACATCCTTGGCAACGCCATGGGGGCGGAGGTCCGCACGACGAGCGGCCCGACCATCGAGAAAGCGGGTGATCTCGCCGGACTGCTCACGACGATGCCCCGCGGCGGCGTCCTCTTCATCGATGAGATCCACCGGCTTCTTCCCGCGATCGAGGAATACCTCTATCCGGCGATGGAGGACTTCCGCCTCGACATCATGATCGACCAGGGACCGAACGCCCGCAGCGTCCGGCTCAATCTGGCCCGCTTTACCCTGATCGGCGCCACCACCCGTGCGGGCATGATCAGTGCTCCGCTCCGCTCCCGTTTCGGCATGACCTGCCGCCTCGATTACTACGAGGCGGAGGAATTGCGAAAGATTGTCCTGCGCACAGGCGGCCTTCTTGGCATGACGATCGATCCCGAGGGGGCGCTTGAGGTGGCTCGCCGGTCGCGCGGCACGCCCCGTATCGCCAATAACCTCCTGCGATGGGTCCGCGATTACGCGCAGGTCCGTGCCGGAGGAATCGTCGACAAGGAATCGGCCTCCCGTGCCCTCGAGATGCTCGACATCGACGCCGACGGTTTCGACGAGATGGACAAGCGCATCATCGAGTCGCTCATCCACAAGTTCGGCGGCGGTCCCGTCGGGCTCAACTCTCTGGCTGTCGCCGTGGGTGAGGAACCCGGCACGCTCGAGGATGTTCACGAACCCTACCTGATCATGCAGGGCTATGTTTCGAGGACCCCTCAAGGCCGCGTCGCGATGCCCAAGGCCTATGCGAAGATAGGACTACCCGCTCCCAAGAACCGCGCAGTGGACGCCCAGCAGGAACTCTTGCCGTAGGCAGTGAGCCTGCCTCACCCCCTCTCACTAGCGCATATTTCACTTTTTACCCGCCCCGCATGTTTTCCAGTCTCTCCGACAAGCTTCAGCAGACCTTCAAGAACCTCCGCGGTCATGGTCGGCTCTCCGAGGCGAACATCTCCGATGCGCTGCGCGAGGTGAGACTCGCCCTGCTCGATGCCGACGTGCACTTCACCGTCGCCAAGGAATTCATCGCCAAGGTCAAGGAGCGTGCCCTCGGCGAGGAGGTCCTCAAGAGCGTCACGCCGGGCCAGCAGATCGTCAAAATCTTCCAGGATCAGCTGACCGACCTGCTCGGAGGCGACAACGCCCCGATCAATCACGGCAAGCCGACCCGCATCCTGATGGTCGGCCTCAACGGCGCCGGCAAGACCACCTCCTCGGCGAAGCTCGCACGGCTTCTCAAGAATCCGGGCCTTTTCAGCACGATGAAGGGGGAGGCGCCCCGCACCCCCCTGCTCGTCGCGCTCGATCTGGTTCGCCCGGCGGCCATCGATCAGCTGGCGACCCTCGGGGAGCAGATCGAGGTGCCGGTCTTCCGACCCGCCCCCTCCGAGAAGGATGTCCTTGCCGCCGCCCGTCAGGGACTCGCCTGGTGTGAGAAGCAGGGGGGGAATGTCGAGATCTACGACACGGCGGGCCGCCGGGAGATTGATGATGACCTTGTCGGCGAACTCGTCCGGTTAAAGGAGCTGATCCGACCCCATGAAATCCTGCTTGTCTGCGACGCCGCCACTGGACAGCAGGCCGTCAGCGTGGCGGAGAAGTTCCATGCCGCCCTCGGCCTGACCGGGTTGGTGCTGACCAAGCTCGACGGCGACGCCCGCGGCGGAGCAGCCCTTTCCCTCCGTTCGGTCACCGGACGGCCGATCAAGTTCGCCGGCGTCGGGGAGAAGGTAGAACAGTTCGAACCCTTTTATCCGGAACGACTTGCATCACGAATCCTCGGGATGGGCGACATTGTCGGCCTCGTGGAGAAGGCCGCCGAGGCGGTCGAGATGGAGGAGATGGGCCGTCTGGAGGCCAAAATGAAGAACGCCTCCTTCGATCTGGAGGACTTCCTGAGCCAGCTCCGGATGATCAAGCGGATGGGCCCCCTCGAAAATCTGCTTGGCATGATCCCCGGGATGGCTAATCTGCCCAGTCCCGCAGTGAATGGAAACGAGCTGCAGCGGACCGAAGCGATCATCCTCTCGATGACGCCCGGCGAACGGAAGCGCCCCGAGATCCTCAACGCGCGCCGTCGCCAGAGAATCGCCCGCGGCAGCGGCAGCTCCGTCACCGAGGTCAACAACCTGCTCCTGAGGTTCGGCCAGATGAAAAAACTGGCCAAGAACACCGGGAAAATGAAAAAACTGATGTCCCGATTCGCCTCCGGCGGACCGACCGGCCTCGGACCCAATCAACCCTTACCGACACGACTCCCATGGCAGTAGCAATCCGACTCCGCCGCGAAGGCGCCCGCAACCATCCCTTCTACCGCATCGCGGTGGCGGACCAGCGCAGCCCGCGCGATGGCAAATTCATCGAGCTCATCGGTCACTACGACCCGAAGCAGGCCGGCCAGAACCACACCATCGACCTCGCCCGTGCCGAGTATTGGCTCAGCGTCGGGGCCCGCGCCTCGCAGACGGTGATGAGCTTCATCAACAAGGCACGGAAGGCCTCCGGAGCCGCCTAAAGCATGACCGAGACCGACGAGTTTCTGCGCTACGTGGTGCAGAAGCTCGTCGAGTATCCCGACGAGGTGGTGATCAACCACCGCGAGGAGGGTGGCACGACCACCTACCTCCTTTCCCTGCGCCAGGGTGATGTGGGCCGTTTGATCGGCAAGGGCGGCGCGACCATCAGTGCGATTCGCGATCTGGCCCAGGCAGCCGCGCAAAAACACGGCAAGAAAGTGGCCGTGGAGATTTTGGAGTAAACCCGGCCTTTTAGCTTTTTAAGCCGGGAACGCATCTTCCCTCAACGGATGCCGATCATGGCGTCCGGCCAGCAGGGAGATCCAGACGCGGGCGCAGGAAGCAACGATCAGGATCACGAGGATCACAAACAGAGCCGTGATCCCTGCATTGAGGTGGCAGTTGAAGACCTGGTGCTTCCATCCGGCAATCTCCCGCGCAGAACCGCCCGTGACGATGAGGCCCTGAAAGTGCCTCGCAGCGCTCAGGAAACCGAGACGGATGTCGGCCGCAAAGATTTTCTGCCACCCCGCCGTGAGCGTGACGGCCAGTAACCATGAAAGAGGGAGCAAGGTCACCCAGAGGTAGCGCTCCTTGCGCATCTTGATGAGGACGGTGGTTCCGAGGCTCAGGGCGATCACGGCCAGGAGCTGGTTGGCCACCCCGAAGATCGGCCAGAGCGAGTTGATGCCTCCGAGGGGATCGATCACTCCCTGGTACAGGAAGTAACCCCACGCGGCGACAAAGAGGATGCTCGCGCTCCATCCCGCCAGCGGCGAGTCGGTCCTTGCGAACGGCTTCCAGAGAAGGCCACCAAGATCCTGCACGAGGAAGCGGCCGACGCGGGTCCCGGCATCGATGGTCGTGAGGATGAAGAGCGCCTCGAACATGATGGCGAAGTGGTACCAGAGCGAGATGGCCTCGGGACTGCGGAAGACGCCCGCGAACATCTGCGCCATGCCCACGGCAAAAGTCGGCGCTCCCCCCGATCTCCCGAACATGGTTTTTTCACCCACGCTTGTGGCGAGGGCTTCCATCTGGGTCATCGTGACCGGAAATCCCTGGGCGGTGATGGAGGCCACGACTTCTGCGGGAGTCCCCTTCATGTTGATCGCGAAATATTCGCCAGGAACCATCGAGCAGGCCGCGATCAGTGCCAGGATGCCAACGAGCATCTCGGTGATCATGGCTCCATAGCCGACGATCCGGATATCACGTTCACGCGCCAGCAGCTTTGGGGTAGTCCCCGAGGCGATGAGCGAATGGAATCCCGAGACCGCGGCGCACGCGATCGTGATGAAGGCAAAGGGGAAGACCTTGCCGGCAAAGACAGGCCCCGTGCCATCGATGAATTTCGTGAGCGCCGGCATCTGGAGTCTGGGGGAAAGCACGACGATGGCGATGCCGAGCACTCCCACCGCGCCAATCTTGAGGAAGGTGCTCAGGTAGTCGCGCGGCGCCAGAAGGAGCCAGACCGGGAGGACCGAGGCCAGCAGGCCGTAGATCATGATGCCAACGGCCAGTGTGCGACCATCGAGGGTGAGCCAGGGCTCAAGGGCTGATCCATGAATCCATTGGCCAGCCCAGACCGAGAGAAGAAGTGCTGCGACCCCCAGAGCACTGATGAGCCCCAGATGGATTTTCCCTGACCGCATAGCCAGACCCATGACCAGGGCGATCGGCATGGATGCCAGAATGGTGAAGAGACCCCACGGGCTCTCCGCCAGAGCTCGAACCACTACGAGACCGAGGACGGCCAGAATGATCACCATGATGGCGACGATGCCGATGAGGGTAATGATACCGGCAAAAGTCCCCACTTCCTCAGACACCATCTGCCCCAGACTCTTGCCGCACCGCCGCGAGGAGCAGAAGAGGATCACGCAGTCATGCACGGCACCGCCCAGGGTGGCGCCGACAAGCATCCAGAGTGCGCCGGGTAGGTAACCGAACTGGGCGGCAAGGACGGGACCCACGAGCGGCCCGGGTCCCGCGATGGCGGCGAAGTGATGACCGAACACCACCCAGCGGTTCGTCGGCACGAAATCCTTGCCGTCGGCATGGCGGACAGCGGCCGTTCGGCGCTCGTCGTCGAGGGTGAGGACCTTGGCGAGCAACCATGCCGCATGAAAGCGGTAGGCGACCAGGAAGGTGCAGACCCCTGCCACAACGAGCCAGAGGGCGTTGACCGGTTCTCCCCGCGCCAAGGAGAGCGTTGCGACCGAAACAAGCAGAAGGAGAGCGATCACCCCCCAGATCGCTTTTGAAATAAATCCCGAGCGCGGGGAAGTCATGAGGCGGGGGATGCGATGAATCTCACAGACTGCAGCCTAATAGGCCGCAGACGTCAGGCCGCGTCGAGGCCGAACGCGGTGTGGGCGAGCTTCGCCGCATCGGCGATCTTCTCCTCGTCGAGGATGACGGCGATCTTGATCTCCGAGGTGGAGATCATCTGGATGTTGATGCCACCCTTGGCGAGTGCCTCGAAGAGTTTGGCCGCCACACCCGAGTGGGTGCGCATGCCGATGCCGACCACGCTGAGCTTGGCAATGCCACCCTGCTTGGTGACCTTGCCGGCGCCGATCTCGGCGGCAACGCGGTCGAGGAGGTCGCCGATCTTGTCCAACTCGTCCCTGTTCATCGTGAAGGAGATGTCGGTCGAGCCGCTCTCCGAGACATTCTGGACGATCACATCGACCATGACGTGGGCGTCGGCCAGCGCGGTGAAGAGCCTTGCTGCGCACCCCGGCTTGTCGGGGACCTGGGCGACGGTGACCTTGGCCTGGTTGCGCTCGACGCTGACGCCGCGCACGACGACCTGTTCCATTCCTGCGGTTTCTTCTTTCACGATGGTTCCTGGGTTGTAGTTGAAGCTGCTGCGGACCTCGAAGATCACGCCGAATTTCTTGGCGAACTCGACGGAGCGGGACTGCATGACCTTGGAGCCGCTCGAGGCCATCTCGAGCATCTCGTCATACGAAATCTCCTGAATCTTTTTGGCCGTGGGGACGATGCGCGGATCGCAGGTGTAGACACCGTCCACGTCGGTGAAGATCTGGCAGATATCAGCGCCGATGGCGGAGGCCACGGCGATCGCCGTGAGGTCGGAACCACCGCGTCCGAGGGTCGTGATGTCGCCCTCCTCGGTCTCGCCCTGGAACCCCGCGATGATGACGATCTCGTCGCGATCCAAGTGTTTGCGGATCTGGTCCGGGGTGATGTTGCTGATCTTGGCCTTGGTGTGAATGCCGTTGGTGACGATGCCGGCCTGGGCGCCGGTCAGCGAGACGGCCTTGCCGCCCATCGCCTGAATCGCCATGGCGGCCAACGCCATCGTGGTCTGTTCTCCGGTGGAAAGGAGGACGTCCATTTCGCGCTCGGTGGGCTTGGGGGAAACCTCCTTGGCCAGCTTGATCAGCGAATCGGTGACGCCCGACATCGCCGAAACAATGGCGACTACGGAATGCCCCTCGCGCTGCGTCTCCAGTAGACGCTTGGCGACATTGCGGATCCTCTCGGGGTTGCCGACCGAGGTGCCGCCGTATTTCTGGACGATGAGGGACATGAAAAAGAGGCTGTTAGCGGTTTAGGCTGTAGGCTGTTAGGTCAGAGTCTGCATCTGAATTCGGATGCCATCAGTCCGATAGCCAAACAGTCTTATAGCTCGGTTGGTCTTCATGATCAGTTGCTGATCTTTGCCAGGGCTTCGCGGACCGCTTGGGCCGTAGCGTCGGTCTCGATCGGCGCGGTCACCGCATGCTTGGCCGTGTCGGGATCCTTGAGGCCGTGACCGGTGACGGTGAGGACCACCTTGGCTCCCGGCTGGATCTGGCGGAAGGGGCAGCAGTCGCACTGCGCGGCTTTTCCGCTGCGGTTGAAGCATTTGAAGAGGGCGGCGACCGGAGCGGCGCTGGCCGGCTCGACGAAAATTCCCTCGTTGGAGGCAAGCCACTTCTGGGCGGCCAGGATCTCCGAGTCCTCGACGATCTCGAAGCAGCCGCCCGATTCGGAGACGGCGGCCTTGGCGCCATCCCAGCTGGCGGGGCGTCCGATTCGGATGGCCGTGGCCACGGTCTCGGGATGATCCATGGGGGCGCCGTGGTAGAGGGGGGCGGCTCCGGCCGCCTGCACACCCAGCATTCTGGGAAGCTTCCCGCTGCGACCGAGTTCCTTGAACTCCTTGTATCCCTTCCAGTAGGCGGTGATGTTGCCTGCATTGCCGACGGGGAGGATGTGGATGTCGGGGGCGTTGCCGAGTTCCTCGATGATCTCGAAGGCCGCGGTCTTCTGCCCCTCGATGCGGTAGGGGTTGATCGAATTGACGATGGCAAAGTCGCCGGTCTCGCCGAGTTCGCGGACGAGGCGCAGGGCGTCGTCGAAGTTGCCGCGGATGGCGATGACAGCGGCTCCGTAGATGTAGGCCTGGACCATCTTGCCGCCGGCAATACGGCCGGCGGGGAGCAGGACGGCGCACTTCATCCCGGCGCGCGCGGCGTAGGCGGCGGCGGCGGCGGACGTGTTGCCTGTGGAGGCACAGAGCACGGTGTGGGCTCCCTCCTCGGCGGCCTTGGAGATCGCCATGGTCATGCCGCGATCCTTGAAGGATCCGGTGGGATTGAGCCCCTCGTACTTCACGTAGACCTCGCCGCCGGTGATGGCGCTCAGCTTGGGTGAATGGATCAACGGGGTGGAGCCCTCGCTCAGCGAGATGACCGGGGTCGCGTCGGTGACGGGAAGGAACTCCCGGTAGCGCGCGATCACGCCGCAGTCGTTGAAAGGTTGCTTCATCGGTCGGTAACTCAGGAGAGGGTCTCCACGTTGAAGAGGACGGGTGCGGCCTTCACGCAGTCGAGGGCGGCGATCGTCGCGAGCGCCGAGCGGACCGCACCGTAGGGAGCCTCGTGGATCATGAGGACGAGCGGGGTCTCGACCCCGGCGATCGACTCCGGCTGGACCACCGACGAAATCCCGATACCGGCCTCGCCGAGAACTCCGGCGATGCGGGCGAGGACACCCGGTTTGTCATCGACCGAGAGGCGCAGGTAGTAGGAGCCGACGATCTCGCTCGCCGGACGGCTGCTGCCGTAGAGGCTGTGGGAGGAGAAGCCGTAGGTCTTGCGCGGGGCGTCCAGCACATGGGCCGCCTCGACGAGATCGCCGATCACAGAAGTGGCCGTCGGGCCGCGTCCGGCGCCGCGCCCGTAGAACAGGCTGTCGCCGACGAGATCGCCATGCACGGCAATGGCATTGAAGACGCCGTTCACCGAGGCCAGGACATTTCCCTGGGGGATGAGCGTCGGGGCGACGCCGACCTCCACCTTGCCGTTTTTCTCACGGATCGATCCGAGCAGCTTGATGCAGTAGCCGAGGCTCTTGGCAAAATGGATGTCGGCCGCGCTGACGCGGTCGATTCCCTCGACGCGGATCGTTGAGGGATCGACCCAGAAGCCATAGGCGAGTGCGGCAAGGATGATCGCCTTGTGGCCCGCATCCCAGCCGTTGATGTCGAGCGTGGGATCGGCCTCGGCGTAGCCGAGCTTCACCGCTTCGGCGAGGGCCTCGGGATAGTCGAGGCCCGCCTCCTGCATCCGGGTGAGGATGTAATTGCTCGTGCCGTTGAGGATCCCGTGGACCGACTCGATCCGGTTGCCCACGAAGGCATCGCGCAGGGACTGGATGATGGGAATGCCGCCGGCCACCGCGGCCTCGAAGAACACGGGAACTTTGTGCTCGCAGGCCAGGGCGAAGATCTCGGCGCCGCGCTCGGCCAGCAGGGCCTTGTTGCCGGTGACCACGATGCGTCCCGACTTGATGGCGGCGACCGTCAGGTCAAAGGCCTCCGTAGTGCCACCGATGAGCTCGACGACCACCTTGATCTCCGGATCCTCAAGCAGGTCCTGCCATCGGCTGGAAAAGAGAGCGGCAGGGGCCGCGACATCACGCTGTTTCTTGGGATCACGCACAACGATCCGGCGCACGTCGAACCCGTATCCGGACCGCTCCGCGATGAGGTCGCGGTGGCGTTCCAGATTCTCGTAGACCCCGGCACCGACGGTGCCGAAGCCGGCCAATCCGATGCCGATCGTTCGCATAAAGCCCTAGATCTTCTCTGTTAGAGAAGCCCCCGTAAAGCCGCTTTTGCCTCGCCCGTTCCCTCGGCCCGGTATTGCCTTGGCATCCTCGGGATATTGAGGAGAAATCCGTGGTAGACCCCCATGAAAGCTCCCCTGGCACTGATTTTGACCCTCGGATTGCTCCCTCCGCTCCACGCCCAGCAGGGGCTGCAGGATCTGAAGGCCTATTTCAGTCCCAATGGGGGATGCACGCAGGCCGTGGTCGAGGCTCTCGACGGAGCGAAAAAGTCAGTGCTCGTGCAAGCCTACAGCTTTACCTCGGCGCCGATTGCCAAGGCGCTGGTGGCGGCGAAAAAACGGGGCGTGGACGTGCGGGTGATTCTCGATAAAAGCCAGCGGACGGAGCGCTATTCCGGCGCGTCGTTTCTCGCCAACGAGGGTGTTCCCGTTTCCATCGACGCCGCTCACAGGATCGCCCACAACAAGGTGATGGTCATCGACGGACAGCAGGTCATCACCGGGAGTTTCAACTTCACCAAGAGCGCCGAGGAGGGGAATGCCGAGAACGTTCTCCTGATCCTCCATGCCCCCGAGCTCGCCGCCAGATACACCGCTAACTGGAAGGAGCACCTCGCCCACGCGGCGCCTTATCGGTGAGCTGTTTGCCTCGCCCGACTTTACTCAAGACGGGTTTTCAATAGCAGTAGGCCCTTTGCTTGCTGGGTGGTGCAGGGATTTTGGATGCAGGGCAAGGCTTCCAAGCGAAGCTGTATGAACTATACTGCGAGTGCAGGAAAACGAAGCCCTGCGCCAAAAGCACAAAACCATGAGCGAGACCTCGACATCCGTCGGCGCAATCCTCGAGCACATTGCGCAGTTGCTCGAGCTCAAGGGAGAGAATCCCTTCAAGATCCGGGCTTACACCAATGCCGCACGGGCGCTGGAGTCGCTGAGCGAACCGATCGAAACCCTGGTGAACGAAGGGCGCCTCGGGGAGATCGAGGGAATCGGCAAGGCGATCACGGAAAAGGTCACCGAATTGGTCACCACCGGGCGCCTTGAGTACTATGAGGAACTGAAGGGTTCCTTCCCCGAGGGAATCTTCGAACTGTTCGAGCTACAAGGGCTGGGGGCCAAGAAGATCAAGGCGCTGCATGATCAACTGGGAGTTTCCTCGGTGGAGGATCTGGAGCGTGTCTGCAAGGAGGGGAAGGCGGCGGAATTGGCCGGATTCGGCGAAAAGACCCAAACCAAGCTGCTGAAGGCCATCGAGGATCACCGCAAGCATGCGGGCCGCTTCCGGATCAATGTCGTGGCGGTGCTGGCCGACCGGCTTCTCTCCGATCTCCGCGCGCATGAGGCGGTGGGCCAGATCAGCGAGGGGGGGAGCTTCCGACGTCGCAAGGAGACGATCGGCGATCTCGACATCCTGGTCTCCTCGAAGCACCCCGAGCAGGTCTCGGAATTTTTCATCCACCATCCGCTTGTGGAGGAAGTCATCGTCCACGGCCCGACCAAGTCGAGTGTCCGCCTCCAGGACGGGGTGCAGTGCGATCTGCGCGTCGTGAAGCCGGAGGAATTCCCCTTTGCCCTCGTTTATTTCACCGGGAGCAAGGAACACAACATTCGCCTGCGTAGCCGTGCGCTGGAGCGCGGATGGTCGCTGAACGAATACCGCTTCACCGTGGCCGAAGGGGCCGATCAGCCGCCCGTGATCCATGACGAGAAGGGTCTCTACAAGTCGCTGGGCCTTGATTTTATTCCTCCCGAACTGCGCGAGGATAAGGGGGAAATCGCCGCCGCCGAGGCAGGGGAACTTCCCGACCTCATCGAGTGGAGTAACCTGCACGGCACCTTCCACTGCCACACCACGGCCAGCGACGGGAAGAATTCCCTGATCGAGATGGCCCGCGCCGCGATCGATCTGGGTCTCGAGTACCTCGGGATCGCCGACCACAGCAAAAGCTCCTTTCAGGCACGGGGACTCGATGCCGTCCGCCTCGCCGAGCAGGTGGCCGAGATCCGCGAACTCAACGCCTCCAAGGAATTTCAGGAGGCCGGATTCTGGCTTTTTGCCGGGACCGAGTGCGACATCCTCAAGGAGGGGGATCTTGACTTTCCCGACGGGGTCCTCTCGACACTCGACTACGTGGTCGCCTCGGTCCACTCCGGCTTCACGGCCGATGAAAAAACGATGACCGAGCGGATCATCCGGGCGATCCGCAACCCCCATGTCACGATGATGGGGCACCTGACGGGTCGCCTCCTGCTCTCCCGCGACGCCTATCCGGTGAATATCCCCGTCGTGATCGAGGCGGCCGCCGAGACCGGGACGATCATCGAGATCAACGCCAGTCCGTGGCGCCTCGACATGGATTGGCGTTGGTGGCCTCTGGCCAAGGAGAAGGGGGTGAAGTGCTCGATCAATCCCGATGCCCACACAGTTTATGGCCTGCAGGATCTGATCTACGGAGTCGGCATCGCACGCAAGGGGTGGCTCACCAAGACCGATGTGATCAACTGCCTCCCGCTTGGAAAAATCGAGGCCGTTTTGGCAGCAAAGCGGACCCGATGAGTTTTCCCGCAGCTGTAACGGATGCGAAGCAACGGCTAGGCAAGCAAACGCAGAGGCGCGGAGAGGAACTGATCTACAAATCACACCCGTGGCTTCTCAGTGCCTTCGCGGGTGTTAATGGATTCACTCACCTAAAAGCCTTCAGTCTTCAGCCTAACCCCCTATCAGCATGAAGCCCGTCCCCGAATACTCCACCGTCCGTCCGGGGCTTTTCCATTGGCAGGGATATGAGCCCGCGGTGAAGTGTGACTGCTCCTCGTCGGCAATTGTGACTCCTGCGGGATTGATTTTCATTGATCCGATTCCTTTGGCTGATAGGGCCTTGAAGGATCTGGTGGCCGAGTCATTTTCCGCTCCCGCTGCGGTTGTGTTGACGAGCGGGAATCATCAGCGGGAGAGCTTGGCTTTAGCCAAGCGCTTTGGGATCCCTGTCTTTGCGCCGGAGGATGCAGGGGAGGACATCATTGCCGACCAGCATTTCCGCTCCGGTGATCTGGTGGCCGGGATGGAATCCATCGCCTTGCTAGGATTCGGTCCGGGGGAGACGGCCTTTCTGCACGAGGGCACCCTGATCTTCGGAGACGCCCTGATCAATCTGGAACCCGAGGGACTGCGCCCGCTTCCTGAAAAATACCGGGAGCACAAGAAGCAGTCGCTTCAATCCCTTGAGGCGCTCAATGAGCTGCAACCTCAGGTGCTTCTCTTCGCCCACGGCCCGCCGATCGTTCAGAACGCTGCCACTCGTTTGGCTGGGCGCCTCTCGCAGGTTGCTTAGTAAACACGGGAAGATATCCCGCAGAGACGCAGAGACGCGGAGAGGTGAATAAAAAAGAACCGAAGATTTTATTATCAAGCCCCCCTTCGACATCCGGCTAGTTCCTCGATCATCCTGATGAATGATCTCTGCGCCTCTGCGCGAGAATCAGGCTTAAATAAAAAACTGCGCGGAAGGGCGAAACTCGCCGCTCCCGCGCAGTGGCTGTCACCCCAGGCCCCCCGACCTAGGGATGACAAAGGGGGACTGAAATTACTTGGCCGGACTTGGGCTCGGAGAGGGGGCCGGACACTCCTTCTTGCCGTCTCCGCAGCCGCTGCAATTGGCCTGGGCGGTGGAGGTGCAGAGGGTGGCGACGGCTAGCAGCATGCCCATCAGGGCGAGGCGCAGGATCGATGCGGTCATCATGGTGTTCTTGGGTTGGGGTTATGTTGGGTTTCCCCCTGATCAGGGGGTGGATAGAGCTAGACACCCTGGAAATGGGGTTGTTCAAAAAAACTTTCGCCCAGCTGTCCGGACTCTGTGCTAGGGATGGGTTTCCCATGAAAAGCTCCTCCAATGCCGGCCTCAACATAAGTGGGCTCCGAGCAAGTTGCCGGTCGGGCGCGACTGTGGAAGACTGACTCCATGACACGCCTCCTCCTGCCGCTGATTGCCACAGCCCTGCTTCTGCAGGGATGCGTGAGCGTGAAGTCGACGGCGGTTTTCTACACACCCTCGACCAATGTCGTCTACCCGCCCAAACCCAAGGGCGCCATCATCCCGGTCATGAACCAGCCGCCCCCGCGGTCCTACGCGGAGATCGGCCGCTTCAGCTTCCAGTCCGATCTCGGGTATCCCTTCATGATGCGGGCGATCGAGTACAACGCCCGCCGCGTCGGCGCCGACGCCGTCTGGATCAAGGAGTCCCGCAGTTGGACGGTTCCCTATCTCTACAGCGTCCCGCCCACGCTCGGTTGGATCCCCGTCGGCGGCTGGTATGGCGGCGGTTGCGGCGGCTGGTACGGGTGCGCGACTGCGGTCCCCGTCTGGTATCCCGGTTACTCCGGTGTCAGCTACGACACCTTCACCGGGATTGATGCCAGGATGATCATCTTCAGGTAAAACGGCGCGATGAGCGGATCTCCGAAACCCTTCCAGCGTCCCGTGCTCACCCCGCCCGGCGGCGAGAAGCGCGTGATGCTGCACTCGTGCTGCGCCCCCTGCTCGGGCGAGGTGATCGAGGCGATGGTCGCCTCGGGGCTGGAGCTGGAGATCTTTTTCTACAACCCGAACATCCACCCGCGCGAGGAGTACGAGCTTCGCAAGGTGGAGAACATCCGCTTCGCCGAGGAGCACGGGATCCCCTTCACCGACGCAGACTACGATACGGACAACTGGTTTGCCCGGGTGAAGGGCCTAGAGTGGGTGCCCGAGCGGGGTGAGCGCTGCACGGCCTGCTTCGACATGCGCTTCGAGAGGACCGCGCTCCATGCGCACGAGAAGGGATTCCATGTCATCACGAGCTGCCTCGGGATCTCCCGATGGAAGAACATGAACCAGATCAACGGCTGCGGGGAGCGCGCCGCAGCCCGCTGGCCCGGCATGACCTACTGGACGCACAACTGGCGCAAGGGGGGCGGGGCCGAGCGGATGATCGAGATCTCGAAGCGCGAGGAATTCTACGCGCAGCAGTACTGCGGCTGCATCTACTCCCTGCGCGATACGAACAAGTGGCGCCTCGCCAACGGCCGACCGAAGGTCGTGATCGGCCAGGATTACTACCGCAAGGAGGGCCCCCAGCCCACGATCGAACGGGAGGAGCCGGCTTGAAGCACCTCCCGGTCATCCTTTCCGCGCTTCTTCTTCAGGCGACTCCCCTCCTCCGCGCGGAGGATCTTCCCCCTCCCCGTCCCGAGGCGACGCCATCCCTGGTGTGCTTTGCCATCGAGCAGGAGGCGATGGGTCCTGGCATGACGCCCGTGCAGCCCTTCGTCGACCGCATGGTGGCCGGGCTTGCCTGTGCGGTGACCGGCCGCAGGACCCCCTCCGAGGCCTGGCGCTCGCTCGTGAAGCCGGGCGAAAAAGTCGGCATCCGCGTCGCCACCCTGCCCGGCCCCGTGGGCGGGACACACCCGCAGGTCGCGCGGGCCGTGGTGGATCAGCTCATCGCAGCCGGCATCCGGCCCGAGAACATCATCGTCTGGGATCGTCGCCGTCAGGATCTCGTTGCTGCCGGATACCAAGGGATGCCCGGGCTCAATCTCCGGTGGATCGAGCAGGGATCCGGCTACGATCCGCGAGCCACTGTGGAGTGTGCGGCCATCGGTCAGCTGGTTTACGGCGACCTTTCCTTCAAGGAATCCCGCACCTCGCTGGCCGACATCCTCGGGCCGACGGCCCAGCTCAGCAACCAGAGCCACCTGCCCATCATCCTCTCCCGCGAGGTCGACAAGGTGATCAACATTCCCTCCCTCTGTGACAGCACTTACACCGGCATCCACGGGGCGCTCGCCGGCATGACCCTAGGGATCCTCGATAACTGGCGGCGCTTCGGGAACGGCCGCGGTTTTGCCGACTCGGCGCTCGCCGAGGTCTACTCCGATCCCCGCATCGGGAAGAAAGTCATCCTCACGATCATGGATGCCATGGTGCTGCAGTATGCGGGTGGCCCCTTCCCTAGCCCCGTGAACTGCGCCGAGTATGCGGCGCTCTTTGCCTCACGGGATCCGGTGGCCATCGATGCCACGGCCCTGCGGCTACTGGACGAGCAGAGACTGGTTTCCAAACTCCCCAAGGCCTCGGAGGATGGCGGCCATGTCGCCGAGGCCGAGTCGAGGGGCCTCGGGAATGCCGACGAGAATATGATCCACCTCGTGCGTGTCGGTACGGCTGGCGGCTCCGGTGACCTTCCCCGCCCACGGCGAGCGGCAACTCCGCTGCCCATGCCCTCCGCAAGGCCGTGACCCCTCCTCCCCGGCTGACGCGTCGGGAGATGGCGGATCTACTCCGCGCCCATGCCCGGACGATGGCCCTGACCCTGAGGCTTCTGCCACAGGCGCTTCGCGAGCCGCTCGGACTCGCCTATCTGCTGGCCCGCGTCTCGGACACGATTGCCGACTCAGGGGGACTGACCCGTGAGGAACGGATTGAGTGGCTGGAGAGGCTGGCGGCTGGAGAGACTGCTTCGGAATGGGAGGCAACGAGGCATGAGGCCTTTACCCGGAGCGAAGTGGAGCTTCTGCGCGCCCTTCCTGGACTTCTCTCGACGCTGGGAGATCATCCGGATCGCAGGGAAATCACGGGCCTCTGGAGAGAAATTCTGGAAGGCCAACGCTTCGACCTTCAGCGCTTCACTCCGGGATCCGAGCCCCTTGATCCGGCGGAACTCGAGCGCTACTGCGATCTGGTGGCTGGAAGCGTTGGCCGGAGTTGGACGCGACTCATCGCCCGGCACGCCCCTGGGACCCTGCGCGCCCCTGTCGCCGAGCTCCTGCCGCCGGCATCCCAATACGGGAAGGGCCTGCAACTGCTCAATATCCTTCGCGACAGGGAAACCGACCGCGCCCTGGGCCGCCATTATGTTGCGGAGGAAGTGGTCCCGGAGCATCTGGAGCAGGCCCGCGAGTGGTTGGCCGCCGGGGATCGTTACCTGCGAGCCGTGGCTCCGGGACGAATCCTGATGGCATCCTCGCTACCCCTTGCTTTGGCGAGGGCGACCCTGCCGCTCGTCGCCTCTGCGACCCGCGGGGAACGCGCCAAGCTGCCCCGTCACCACGTGCGGATGATGCTGGCTACCAGCGTGCGATCTCTGGTGTTGCCGCACCGCGCCGATCCTGTTTGATCTTCTCCGGCGCCTGCCGCCTTTTTGTTCCCCTACTGACCCTGATCACCCACAACCCATGCACCTCATCGACTTCATCCACTGGTTCCAGCAGAACTTCATCCACCTCGACAAGAGCCTCGAGCACATCGTTGCGCTCTACGGCGTCTGGGTCTACGCGATCCTCTTCGCGATCGTCTTCTGCGAGACGGGACTCGTGGTCACCCCCTTCCTCCCCGGCGATGCCTTGCTCTTTGCGATCGGCGCCTACGCCGTCTCCCACCCCGGCTCCGGCCTTCAGTGGCCCGTGGCCATGGGACTCCTGATCGTCGCCGCAATCCTCGGCAATCTGGCGAACTACTCGATCGGGCGCGCCCTAGGCGGCCGGATCTTCAAGGAGAAGGCGCTCATCCTGAAGAAGGAATACCTCGACCGCGCCCATGTCTTCTTTGAGAAGCACGGACCCAAGGCCGTGATCCTGGCCCGCTTCCTCCCGATCTTCCGGACGCTCGTTCCCTTTGTCGCCGGCATGGCCTCGATGGAGCGCCCGCGCTTCATCCTGCACACCGTGATCGGCAGCGTGCTCTGGGTTGTACTCATGATGATCTCCGGCGTGCTCTTCGGCCGCATCCCCTGGGTGCAGTCGCACTTCGAGACCGTGGTGCTCGGCATCATCATTGTCTCCATGATCCCCGTGGCATTCGAGGCCGTGGCGCAGTTCCTGGAATCGCGCAAGGCACGCGGAAACGGTGCCGGCCACGAAGGCTGATTTTATCTTGGTCCGCGGGATGGCCTGCGGAACTCAAAATGACCGATCGCCCGTCGAGGCCCATGAAAAGCGCTTCCGCGGGTGATGCGGTTTTCGGGGCGAGGGGTGCGCGGAACACGGATTTTCGACACCTGAAATTTTTTTCAAAAAAAGTGAAAGAAGGTGTTGACTCCCTCCCTCGTTCCGCTAGATTCATCCGTCCCGACCGATACTTCGGTATCCGAGTTGGGATTGTTCTTCGCCAGTCTGCCCCTTGAAAGCACTCGAACAAGTGCCGGGTGGTGCTGACGACCCCATGTCGGCTTCCGCGACAAATCGGAAGCAACAAGGGTCGACTCACCCCTCGACGCAGCCACTGGTAACGATCTTTGACAGCGCAGGTCCGGTTTCGCACAAGCATATGGAAACCGGATGGATCATATACGAAACAGCAAGAACTGAATTGTGCGTTTTTCGTCGATTTACTTAATCGAAGTTTAATAACAGATCGTCCCTCGGTCACCACGGTGACTTGAGGAAAAGATGATGCTGGAAATTTGCCCCTCGTTTAGCACGAGGTGGCGCAAACTTTCTACGGAGAGTTTGATTCTGGCTCAGAACGAACGCTGGCGGCGTGGATAAGACATGCAAGTCGAACGGGATTTTATTTGTAGCAATACCGATAAAGTCTAGTGGCGGACGGGTGCGTAACACGTGAGCAATCTGCCGGGAAGTGGGGGATAACTCGCCGAAAGGCGAATTAATACCGCATATGGCCAGGGAGGACATCCTCCTGAAGCCAAAGTCGCAAGACGCTTCCTGATGAGCTCGCGGCCTATCAGCTAGTTGGTGAGGTAACGGCTCACCAAGGCTATGACGGGTAGCTGGTCTGAGAGGACGACCAGCCACACTGGAACTGAGACACGGTCCAGACACCTACGGGTGGCAGCAGTCGAGAATTTTTCACAATGGGGGAAACCCTGATGGAGCGACGCCGCGTGGAGGATGAAGGTCTTCGGATTGTAAACTCCTGTCAAATGGGAACAAGAAAGTGATAGTACCATTAGAGGAAGAGACGGCTAACTCTGTGCCAGCAGCCGCGGTAATACAGAGGTCTCAAGCGTTGTTCGGATTCATTGGGCGTAAAGGGTGCGCAGGCTGCGGGGTAAGTCGGATGTGAAATTTAGGGGCTCAACCCCTAAACTGCATTCGATACTGCTCTGCTAGAGGACTGTAGAGGAGATTGGAATTCACGGTGTAGCAGTGAAATGCGTAGATATCGTGAGGAAGACCAGTGGCGAAGGCGAATCTCTGGGCAGGTCCTGACGCTCATGCACGAAGGCCAGGGGAGCAAACGGGATTAGATACCCCGGTAGTCCTGGCAGTAAACGGTGCACGTTTGGTGTGGGAGGATTCGACCCCTTCCGTGCCGGAGCTAACGCGTTAAACGTGCCGCCTGGGAAGTACGGTCGCAAGATTAAAACTCAAAGAAATTGACGGGGGCCCGCACAAGCAGTGGAGTATGTGGCTTAATTCGATGCAACGCGAAGAACCTTACCTGGCCTTGACATGCATCTCTAAGTTGGTGAAAGCCAGCGAGTGTAGCAATACACAATTTGCACAGGTGCTGCATGGCTGTCGTCAGCTCGTGTCGTGAGATGTTGGGTTAAGTCCCGCAACGAGCGCAACCCCTGTGATCTGTTGCCACCGGCGCAAGCCGAGCACTCTGATCAGACTGCCCTGTGAAACGGGGAGGAAGGTGGGGACGACGTCAAGTCAGTATGGCCCTTACGGCCAGGGCTGCACACGTACTACAATGCTCAGGACAGAATGAACCGAAACCGCGAGGTGGAGGAAATCCCCAAACCTGAGCTCAGTTCGGATTGAAGGCTGCAACTCGCCTTCATGAAGCCGGAATTGCTAGTAATGGCGCATCAGCTACGGCGCCGTGAATACGTTCCCGGGCCTTGTACACACCGCCCGTCACATCATGGAAGTCGTTTGTACCCGAAGTCATTGCGCCAACCCGCAAGGGAGGCAGGTGCCTAAGGTATGGATGGTAACTGGGATGAAGTCGTAACAAGGTAGCCGTAGGGGAACCTGCGGCTGGATCACCTCCTTTCTAAGGAGATATCCGGAAAATTTAGAATATTCCGGAAGGTCGATCGCTAAACCCTCTCTTCGGAGATGCGGCAAGCGATAAAGCCCCGATGACCGAAAGGTCGGAGGGCTCGACGAGGAGCGCACAATTCAGTTTTTGCTGTTGAAAGAGACCGAAGGGTACGCCTCGGTCCTCGTGACTAGTTTTTTCTAGCGGCTCTGCCGCCGCATTGCGGGGGTATAGCTCAGTTGGTAGAGCGTCTGCTTTGCAAGCAGAATGTCTGGGGTTCGAATCCCCATGCCTCCACCACCTTTCAGAGTGACTCTAATAAGGGCCTGTAGC
>Ga0208379_1000332_pt1 | contig 21674 bp, 22 predicted proteins | sample CryBogCBE02Aug07_FD_184559 | JGI IMG/M metagenome (GOLD analysis project Ga0208379, IMG submission 184559) | Freshwater microbial communities from Crystal Bog, Wisconsin, USA - CBE02Aug07 (SPAdes) | ecosystem: Environmental > Aquatic > Freshwater > Lake | place: Crystal Bog, Wisconsin, USA... | reverse complement strand
GGTGCCGTCGAAGACGCTGAAGTCAATTTACAAGCTATCGCCTACTCCATCGGCGTATTTAGCATGTTCCCTAACGTGGAAAGGATCGACTTTTATTTTGTTCTCCCAAGAAGACACGAAGTCTCTGTGGCCGAATTTACCCGCGGAGACCTTGCGCGACTCGGGCTTCGAGTGGGAACAGTAATTGCCCGCGCTAAAGAAGCACGCACGGCAGTATTTCAGGATCCTCAGTACTTCAATCCTACCGAGGGAGTGTGCGACTACTGTGCGCGTCAAGGCTCCTGCCGGGCGCTAGCAGGCAAGGCACTCCTCGTGGCTAAGAAAGCCGGGTACGAGGTTCCTGAAGACGTCTCGACACAGGGATCCGCGGAGGACAAGAACAAGATCCTGAAGCTCGCAAATATGCTTGCGGAGTGGGCAGAGTCTACGAAGAAGGAGATGCTCCGCCAGTCGCTGGAGGAAGGTCTTGAACTACCAGACTTCAGGATTCAGGAACGCAAGACATCACGTACCGTCGAGTCGCCGCTACTCGGCTTCGCCGCAGTCAGCGACATGATGACCTTTGAAGAATTTCTCAGCGCGTGCACTCGAGTGAGTGTACCCACGCTGGAAAAGATAGTCGCAGAGAAAGCCGACCGGGGGCAGAAGGGCAACGTCCGACAGCAACTGGAAGACAGACTCCGCGACAAAGGTGCGTTGAAAGAAGAGGGAGTAATCCATTTCTTGAAGCCCATCCGTAAGTAAACACCAAAACACCAAACACCAAAAAACTAGTCCTATGGCTACATTAACACTCGCCCCCAAGGGCACACGCACCACCACGGCACCCGTTGCCGAGATCAACCGTACCGCAGAGGTCTGCGAGGCGGACACCACACTCGCTGAATCGTCCTGCAACACGCTTTCCGTAGCTCCTGCTACAGGGGTCGGCATCGACGGTGACATCAGTGCCTCCGACATCCGGGTTCCTCGCATCAACTTGGTGCAGAAGTCCGGTAACCTCAGCAACGACTTTTCTCCCGGAGTCTTCCTCTTCGAGAAGCAGATCCCACTGGCAAAGACTGGCGAGTCGTTCGTCGTCACCCCGCTGCGCCTCAAGAAGTATTACCAACTCAAGGTTGAGTTTGGTACGTCTCAGGACATGCCTCCGAAGTTCAACACGATGGACGAGGTACGCGCCTTCGGCGGATCGCTGCAGTACGGCGACGAGAAGTATTGCGTCGAGATGGCAGACATCCTACTCGCAGTTGCGGCTCCCGATGACCTCAGCGATGAGAACATGCAGTACTTCCCGTACAACGACGGGAACCACAGCTACGCGCTCGCGATGTACACGGTCGGAAGCTCCGCCTACACGTCGCTCGCTAAGCGCCTGATCACCGACTCAGTCGGTCTCCTGCGCGGTGGTCTGTTCACCGGGTACTACAACCTCCACAGTGAGATCCGCAAGACGGCTCAAAACTCGTGGTATGTCCCCGTTGCTCAGTTCGCTGGCAAGCACAAGAATCCAGAGTTTTTCCAAGCTATCGCTGGACTCTAAGTAATCTGAAGCTCGCCGTGCGTAGGAGTCGGAGGAGATCTCCGAACCGCGTGGGTGCTGTTTGCTGACGCGTAGTGATCACGCGGCGGGCTTCTCTACTACTACAAACTAAATGATCGTCGCTTTAGATACCGAGACATTCTACTCGGACGAAGTTTCCCTCAAGGTACAGGGAATCTATCAGTACCTCCGCCACCCGCAGGCGGATCTGTACCTACTCTCCGTTGTCACTGACACCGGACTCGAATGGGCGGGACACCCCAAAGATTTTGATTGGTCGCAGATAGTCGGTGAAGACGTCACGTGGCTTTCACACAACGCAGCCTTTGATAGCATGGTCGTCGAGCGCATGCAGGAACTAGGTCACGCGCCCGAGGACATAGTTATCAAGGAGTGGGTATGCACCGCGGACATGGCTGCAGCACTTGGATACCCGCGCAGCCTTAAGGAGGCGTGCCAGCAGATGCTAGGGGTAGAGTTGTCGAAGACGGTACGCGACAACATGAAGGGCAAGAGATGGGGGGACATGGATATTTTCTTCCAGCAGGACGTGATCAAGTACGCCATCGATGACTCCCGCTACTGCCTGAGATTGTATCAGGAGCACGGGGACAAGTTCAGCAAGTTCGAGCGCGACATATCATACCTCACACGGTCTATGTGTTCGGAAGGAGTGCCGCTTGACAAGGAGGGCATCGACCGCGCCATCACCACACTCCAGACCGAGATCTGGGAAGCAAAGATCAACATCCCGTGGGCAGACCGCGAAGCGATCCTATCCCCGGGAGCAATTCGAGACGAATGCAAGAAGGTAGGGATCTGGGCACCTAACTCGTTTGCCAAGGACGATCCCGAAGCAGAGAAGTGGGAGGACGAGTTCCACCTGCAACATGCGTGGATCAAAGCAGTACGAAGCTACAGACGCGCTAACAAGCACGTGGCGACGCTGCAGGCGATGCGATCCCGTCTACGGGAGGACGGCACCATGCCCTACTCATTAAAATACTTTGGCGCTCATACCGGGCGCGACTCGGGCGACGCTGGAATTAACCTGCAGAATCTCCCCAAGGGAGAGATCCTCGGCGTTGACGTCCGCAGCATGATACGCGCACCGAAGGGTAAAACCTTTGTCATTTGCGATCTTGCACAGATCGAGCCTCGTGTCCTGCACTGGCTAGCCGGGGACACTAAGATGCTCCAGTACATCCGGGAGATCCCTGACCTGTACGAGGCTCAGGCGCGTGCGTGGGGACTCTACAGCAAGGATGGAGCACTCAAGGACACAGACAAGGCGCTACGGCATCAGATCAAGCAACTAGCACTAGGACTAGGCTACGGCATGGGCGCTAAGAAGTTCGCCAGTGTCTCGGACGTCGAGCCTGCGGAAGCCGAGCGACTAGTCAAGATGTACCGCAGTAAGAATCCATTGATTACCAAGCTGTGGCGCGACCTCGAAGATAACCTCCGCAGCACGGCGCAGGATCCAAACGACACCGACGCTCACTTCCCGCTGCCATCCGGTCGCACGCTCACGTACCGCAAGGTGTCAGTGGATCACGGTGGACTCACCGCGATGATCCCCCGACAGGGTCAGATGATGCGTCTCGGATTTTGGGGGGGCGTAATTTGTGAGAACCTCGTACAAGCGGTTGCACGCGATGTTTTCATGGACTGCTGCCTCCGCATTGCAAAGCTCAACGAGACTCTGTACTGCCCGATCATCATGCGCGTGCACGACGAAGTCGTCTGCCAGACAATTGACGACGGCACCGCTGACCTCGCGCTCGAAGCCATCACACACATCATGTCAACACCTCCTGAGTGGGCAGAGGGACTGCCTCTAGGTGCCGAGGGATCACTGTCGCAGTGCTACAAGAAATAAATATGGACACTTACATAGATAGACAAAATAAAGATGCTTGGTGCAAATACGGTGAACAACAGGAAGAGGTTTTTTTGTCGAGTCATTTAAGTTCTGATCTTGTTTTTTTTAAGAACCCAGAAAAATCGTCTAACAAATACGCGCACGATATTTTTACAATTGTTCCTTCCGACATTAAAACAATCCGGACAAAGTTTTTTACGTCTAACCAATATGGATTCGATCCTGATTACGCATTCACGCTTAATGATAAAGACGTAAAAAGATACACACCGTATTCCTTTTTCCTAGTTGTACTCGATATCAAATTCAAAGACATGACCGAGTCACAGATAAGACTCGCGTCAATCAGTGAGATATTGAAGTGCATAAAAGATGGAAACGCTAAGTTACATAGATATTTGAACCGCGGATTAGATGGCAGTGGCAATGCATTAGAAAGTTGGATCATGGACTATCGTTGGTTCCCATTACTTTAATTATGAAACCGTACAAAGAACCCGAACCGGACGAAGACGACTGGAACAACGACGACGACGTATGAACTACAACGACATGCCTATGCTGGGACACGTTACCGTCTCACTTCTAGCCATAGGATTCGGTGTCTTCTTTTGGATGATCTACAAGAAAGTCCGAAAGGTCGTAAAGCGTGCCCGGAAGCAGAAGCGACGCCTGTCAGACAAATAATCTTGCCCTATTAACCCAACCACCACTACAAACACAACCCCTACGAATGAAACTGTTCACCCTACAAAACGTCGTCAGTCACGAGGTCACCGAGACCACAGACACCTTGCTTTACGAGACAGACAACCCGCGACTCATGCTCGACCGTCCGCCTAAGACCAAGGACGAGTACATGGCGTGGTGCGGGCTAGCGGACACCCGCGGCATATTCATCTCCGCATTCGAGGGAGTCACCCCGGCGCAGCGCATCACCAAGGATAACCCGGCAAAGTGGATGCACGGTGTCGTCGCGGACTACGACGCGGACACCGCGATGGATCGCATCGATGACCTCGCCAAGTCAACCGCGTACCTGCCGACATATGTCATCGCCACATTCACTCCCGGCAAGGTGCGGCTTATCTGGATGTTCGAGAAGCCAGTCAACGTACTCAACCCAGACGTCGCCGAGGAATTCATCCGCGAGCTCAACAAGCGAGTGCGGATCTCCGACGCACTTCCCGGATTCGACAAGAAGTCGTTCGAGCCATCTCAGTACTTCGAGTTCGGCAACGCTTGGGACATGCTACGATTAGGCGAGAACACAATCCCTCCCCTCCCGGAGACTTTACTGGAAGCCTGCATGATGGTCGCTGGCGAGCGTTCCAAAGTAGCACCTAGCGACGCCCCGATCATCCCGCTCGACGTAGTCGCTGCAGAGATTCAGGCACAGTTTCCCGACCGACTCACGCGCCCATTCGAGATCGGTAACAAGCAGCCTTTATTCTGGCTCGACGACGGCATTCAGCGCGAGGGCGCTATCGTCACCGAGAACGGCATGGTCTGCTTCAGCGACCGCGCTGGCACCAACTTCAAGACGTGGAAGTCGATACTTGGCGCTAAGTTCGTCGAGCGGTTCGAGGCGGAACAGACAGGCAAGGCCGCGTCCCTCTTCTGGTTCGACGGCAAGCACTACTGGACGAAGCACAACGGTCACTCGTACGTCTACCTCGGTAAGGAGGACGCCAAGCTACACATCAAGGGCACAGGCTGCGACGACCGTCCATCCCGGGGATCACGTATCTCAGAGGTCGAGCGCGTGCTGATGCACCTCCACACGGCAAGACGCGTCACTGCAGCAGTGCCTGTGCTCTTCTCACCGGACGAGGTCGTGGAGTGGGGGGGCGAGCGCTACCTGAACATCTCCAACAAGCGTGCCATGAAACCCGCGGACACGCTAGACATGACCAAGTTCCCGTGGCTGCACGAGTTCGTGATGAACGCGTTCGACAGTCATCAGGACGGTGTCCCGGCGTGGCAGTACTTCATCTCGTGGTTCAGGCGCTTCTACGGATCCTGCCTCGACTGCAAGCCTCTACCGGGGCAGGTCGTGATCATCGCGGGCGAAGCGCACACGGGCAAGTCGTTCCTGAACAAGTGGGTCATCGGCGAAGCCGTCGGCGGCTCAGTGGACGCGGAGCCTCTCCTGCTCAAGCAGACGTCATTTAACAAGCAGGGAGCCGAGTGCGCCCTGTGGCGCTGCGACGATGCGGCTACCGAGGGGGATCACGGCACCCGGCAACTCTTCACCAAAAGCCTCAAGCAGATGGCTGCAAACCCCTCGCAGCTTTACCAGCCCAAGTTCCGGGACTCCATCGAGCTACCGTTCCTCGGGCGCGTCGTGGTCACCTGCAACATCGACAGCGAGTCGCTTAAAATTCTCCCCACGCTCGACGGCACCATCCGGGACAAGGTCATGCTGTTCAAGCTGTCGCAGGGATTCAGGCCACACTTCTACGGCAGCAACTACCAGAACGAGGAGCGCATCAAGCGCGAGCTTCCGTACTTCCTTCGGTGGGTGCTCGACGTAAAGCTAGAGGACAAGATCGAGGATCCAATCTACAAGCGGTTCGGAGTCCGGTCGTTCCATCACCAAGACCTCGTGCATCAGGCGCAGGTCGAGAGTCAGGAGTATATTTTCAGCGAGATCCTCGACCGATGGGTCAACGCCAAACGTGCCGAGGGCATCGAGGAGATCGAGATCATGGCGACCGAGTTACTCAATCAACTCGCGGTCGTTGAGGGAGTCGGTGAATCACTCAAGAAGTTCGGTGCCCGCAGCATCGGCATCATGCTTAGAAAGCTACTCGAACAGAAGATGGTGCCCGAGCTAATTGGTAAGCGCCTCAACCGCGTCGGGAAGAACGTCTACAAATTCTACTTTGGCAAGGCCCGCCTTTCCCACGACGAGCAGATCGAAGAGCCGTTTTAAGCTAATACCCGGTGGTGTAATTGGTAACACTAGGCTCTTTGGAAGCCTCATTCATGGTTCGAGTCCATGCCGGGTAGCCAATTATAGGAAGTTTAGGGAGTTTACAAATAATTGACAGATATTCATAAGTGCATAGGATTTGTAATCTCGTGGGGATCTTCGGTGAACCACTGCTCTGATTGAGTCTGAAAAGACTCGGTTGGACGCTTATAATCGGAGGAGGCATTGAGGGGGTCTGTGTAGGGGAGCAATCCTAGTTTACTAGTTAGGCGGAAACCGAACGACTAGCGACCTGAACCTCCTCCGACCTTTTTTTCTTGTCATTGAATCAGCTTGGGTTTTTTATTGAGCTTCATGAATACATCAACCACCGACAGCAAAAACGAAGTTGCAAGTCCAGAATTTGTTCATCTGTTACAAGGATGCTATGACAACTTCATGTCAGGACGCCGATATTACATTTCTGGTGGTCGTGTTGAAGAATTCATTGCCGCAGACTTGCTTCAAATTTACGGAAAGATTTATCCTCATCTTGAAAAAAAATCATTGCGGTTCGGATTTTACCCTGATTTCCCAAATCACCTTTTGAGTCAGCTTCAATACAAATGAATACATCAACCACCGACACCACACCAACGCCTAGGACGGATGAGGCTTGCGAGGCCATGGGCTTAAAAGCCTTTGTAGTGCCAGTAGAGACCTCCCGCCAGCTAGAACGCGAACTCAGCGAGAAAACCAAAGAGGTCGCAAGGCTCCGTAAAGTCATGCGAGAATATATCGACTTTATGGATGAGAACCTTGGAACAACTGCTGATTGGCCTATGGAAGCGTCTTTCGACGATGGAGATGTATGTCAGCGTCATTGCGATTTGCTCAACGCTATAAAGCGAGAAGTGAAACCAGAAGACATCAACTGATATGTACGGAATCCAAGACAAGATTAACCAAATCCTGCGAGGGGAAGAAACCATTCGTAAGAATCAATCCATGCTAACCACGCAATCTGACTCGGTAGAACTGTACAATGCTCTCTGCAAAGCAACCAAAGAGGTCGCAATGCTCCGTGAGGAGAACGCCGAACTAAAACAAGGAAAGGTCTTTGTGGATCCCAAGTGGCTCTACGACTTAGAAACCCAATTAGCCAAAGCCCATGAAGAACTCTGCCAAGCAGGGTTGAGGGAATACGGCAACTAACAGAGTAATCTGTTAAAAAAACCGCTACATATTTTTAACAGCTATCACGGAAAAAGCATACACTATTTCTGACAAAATTTATTATTCAAAAGTAATATAAACGATTTATTACCAATTGGTAGTACACATTCAATAGTATTTAGTGGTTTGGATTCAATAAGAATAAGTCAGCAATACCGATATAGCAGACAAGCGTAGTGAGCACGCTACAAAGAAGCATTGTAGTGAGCACGCTACATATATCCAAATTGTGTAGCAGATCGTAGACATCTGTAAAATGTTCATGATCGTAGACACCTGATTACTCACTGCATTATACCTGATTGGGTATGATTCATGAGTTATAAATCAAAATTATACCTGATTGGGTATGATTCATGAGTTATAAATCAAAATTATCACCGAATTATACCCGATTGGGATCACCCAACTACTAATTGTAATCGTTTTAGTACTTGATTACCTATATGGGGAGTTGTGCTGTAGTCTTACAAAGAATCACTGCGTCAGTGCATCAGGGTTGCAGCCAGTATTTATGCGGTTCCGCGGGGCATAAAAATAATTGAAAATAATTGTTTACAAACCCAAGCAACTTGGGTACATTGATTCCAGACAGTAACAACCAACACCAAACACACCAAACACCAACCAACACATTAAAATGAACAAGACCTACACTTACGTCGCGGAACTCAAGCACCTCCTGAGCCTCCAACACTCACTCCAAACCGCGTACCACGAGGACAGACTCGCTGAGACCACGCAACAACTCCGCGCCGAATTCTTCGAGGCTGAGCGCAACCTTTCCCCGGAGGCACGTCGCTGGTGGTTCAACAAGTCCTCCGACCAACTCAAGGCGCACCTCTCCCGGTTCATCCAGACCTACGTGTGGCGCCAGTCCCGGGTCAACAAAGAGTGGTACGGTTCCCGCTGGATCCGTTCTCGTCAGACCTATTCCAAGACCGAGTGGGCATTCAAGTCACCCTTCGTTTCTTTCGGCTTAAAATAATTGTAGACAACCAACTCCGCTTAGGTTATCAATCATCTCGACAGTCAACTACAACCAACCAACAAACACACATGAACACAAAACTGCCACACGCATCTGAATTGAGTATTTCCGTTGATAGAATCGGAGACTTGTTTCGTTGCGAATACGAAATCGGATCCGGATGGAACGGAGAAACGATTACCCACTACGAAGACACTCCATATGAATTGGAAAAATGGATGGCTTTGCGTTTTGGAAAGCGCATAGCAAGAAGCCATTTTGTAAAACAGAATGCTGAATTTTGGAATCCAACCTGCGTTTCTAAATAACCAAACCAAACCAAACACATACAACACCCATGAAAGACAAGTCACTGAACCTCGCGTTCTTCGTAGCCGGGACTCTCGGCTGCATCGTATTCCTCATCCTCGCCTGCCTGATACTCGGGCAGCACGAGGCAGTCGTCCACCACGCCGCGCACTTCGAGTCCAACGCTTGGGGCGTCACCACTTTTCACTGGAATGACGAGTACCCACAGGTACTCAACCCAGAGGACAACCTAGAACCACCACCACTAAAAAAGTAACCACCATGACACTCTACGAACTCATCGCCAAAGAGACGCTCGCCGAAAACAAAGTCGAAAGCCAGCGCATCACCCGCCTCGCACAATACCGGGAGATTGCTCTCGAAATCGAGGCAGCACTCGGATCCAACCTCAAGATCGCCGACGCTCACGGTCTCGATCAGGTACGAATCTCCACCACACGCGCCCGGGAGATCGTCAACAACATCAAGGCGCTCCGCAAGCAGGAGAACATCAAGCCCATCGAACCGCGCCCGGAACCCGCTTGGCTCGATCAACCCGAATAACTATGTCAGACACAATACCACCCGAGATCACCAAGCTAATCATCGAGCACCGGGCTAGGCTTAAAGAGCTAACAAACGAACTCACGCTCGCTAAGGAGCAACTCGAAGTATCCAAGAGCAAGCACGATAGGGTGCTGAGTTGCTACCAAGAGAAGCAGCGACTCATCGAACTTCTTATCGAAAAGTTCGACCCGGATCAAGTAGACGAGTAACCAGTCTACATTAAGTCAAAGTTTAACTGCTGCACTGAATCAGTGTAGCAGTTTTTCTTTTTACATTGATATTGTTTGTTGTTAGCGCATGGAGGGTTTTAGTCCATGCGGGCTCAGAATTCACCCATGCAGTGTGTAAGTGCTTCAGGGTTACAAGGTTAAGTGGTCTCTGCATGGAGTGCATGGAGTGCATGGAGGGGTATGGGACGTGCGGGGCGGAGCGCGGTGCGCGGTGGACGGCGCGGAGCTCTAAATAAAAAAAAAATTAAAATACAATATATAGATATACTCCATGCACTCCATGCAGATGGCTCCTAGCGCCTGTATTGGTGCGGGCTCGCGGCTGCATGGATGGTCAAGCGTCTTCCCCCTGCATCCCCTGCAGTCCATGCAAGTCCATGCGTTTTACCCTGTGAGGCTCAACCTTGTCGTTCAAGGATCTGTGTCCGGAATCCGCTTTACTCTGAAATAGAGACACTTTGTCTCTGTTGTCTCACAATGTCTCTATCGTAATCCTCGTCTCTGTAGACTAACCGACCTCTTGTGGCGCTCATCGCTGCGTCGAGGTTGCCCTGTAGCACTGTTTCAGTGTCGCAGGGTATCAGTGTCGCACTGCAGCCGGGATCCGCGGTTTCCGGGGGATACATGACTTGCATCACTTGCATGATATTTCAAACCATATAGAAACACCCCCTTTTCGTAGATAGCTGAAGAATGATGCAAGTCATGCATATCATGCACACCTCCCAATAGGTTATACCAAGGGTCTTCGTATCCCGCTGCTGCCCGATATAAGTATTTTTTATTAAGTGTATCAAATTACACTGCTACAATGCAAGATTAAAAACCCATCTAACAGCAAATAATTATACATCCCGATATGTCCTACAAAGTCAACACGCTTAAAATCAACAACTTATTCCATAACATCAGACAATGAAGAAAAATAAATAATGCTGCACCTGTCCAGTCGTCATTAGAGTGTAACTCCCAACGCATCAAGCATTTGTGCAAATTCTTCTGGGTGTTTGGCGTTCTTTTTTCGGTTCCAGTACGCAGGCATGACGCGCATATTGCCGGGGACGTGCAATCCGCCCAATGCAATCGGCATGACGTGGTCAACGTCAAACTGGATCCCAGTACACCGCTCGACGCGCTGAGCGGTCTCCCTGATCGTTGAAATGATCCCGCGGTCATCCGGGCTCAGTTTGGGTGCCTGACCCCGTAGGCGGGCACGTCGTCGCGCTGCGAACTCCGACACGCGTTCCGGGTAACGCTGCCTGTAGTTCCGGTTAATCTTTTCGCGTCTATCTGCGTACTTCAACTGACTCTCCTGATACAACCGGATCGATTTATCCTTCGACTCCTGCAGCAGCGCGGCATGTTTCGGGTTCTTTAACCAGTCGAGTCTCGCGTTCACTGCTTCAGTGTTTCAGGTATGCAGTGCATATTCAACGACAATTTACTTGCAACGTCTTACACATTCCGCCATCATCCCGGCATATGGCAACACGCACGTCTTTTATCGCAGGCAACACCTATCCCACCCAGTCCACGCTGAACCACGGCACGACTCAGGCTACGGTCACCACCAGCAAGCCCGTTGTACCTCTCCCGGAGAACTTCGTCTGCCACGCTATCACCGAGGCTAATGGCGTCTTCCTAAACCACAACAACAACAGCAAGCGGTACGAGTTGTACTTCGACGCTAACGGTGCATTCATCTATCCCTACGGACGTTTCCCCAACGCCCCTATCTGCCACAGCAATTACACGACTGGCAAGGACACGACTAGCGGTCAGAACTGATAGACTGACCCGCCTGCCGGGGCGCTCCCGGCACACCCATGCCTGCACTCAATAACCCGTCCCACGAGAAGTTCGCGCACCTGATCGCCGAGCAAGGCGACAGCGCGACCGCTGCCTACGCTAAGGTCAACCCGAAGGCTAAGAACCCCGACGGGTACGCCTCGACGCTGTCGAAGCGCCCTGACATCAACGCCCGCATCGCGGAGATCCGCGAAGAGGTGCTGTCCCGGTCTGTGCTGGCTCTCACCCGGAAGCGCGAGCTCCTGCGGCAGATGGGAGAGGGCATCGTGCCGACCAAGGTCATCAACCGCGCCAACGGTGTCGAGGAGGTCTACGATAAACTCGCAGCCATCCAACTCGACGCCAAGCTCGCGGGCGAACTGGACGACCGACTCAAAATCTCTCAGGACGCCAACATGTCCCTGACGTTCACCGTGCGCGACCGCAACAGCAAGGAGATCGACGGTGAGGGAGTCATGGACGCTGTCCTGATCCCGGACGCCGAGGATGTCCTGAGCATCGACGACAAGGTCGAGATACCCCATGAGCGAGACCCCGACGCCAGCGCGTAACATCTCGCACGCGCTCAAGCTCGCGACAGAGATCCGTAAGCAGGTTGACCGGGACGAGGAGAAGGGCATCCTGTACGCGGCCAAGTACATCCTGCAGCACGCGACCAAGGAGCCCGAGAACACGGTCATCACGCTGCCCAAGGCCAAGGCAATCGTATTGCAGTTCGTCCAGCACCTACTCGACAAGAATCAGTTCGAGGCCGCGGCAACGATCCAGTGGGGCGCTGACGTCTACGACTGGCGTCCCCGGTCGGCACAGGACACGTGGCGCTGCCTGTTCCGGTACGACAAGACACTGGTGCAGGGAGCGGGCGCGATGGGCAAGTCGTTCAACGCGGCTGCGTGGTTCTATCTGGACTGGCTCCGGGATCCGTTCTACACGGCGATCAAGGTGATCTCGCTGACCCGGGAGCACGCTGAGCGCAACATCTACGCGCACATCAAGAACTTTCACCGGGCCGCGCTAGTCAAGCCAGAGTTCCCGAAGGGGGACGCATTGGTCACGAGCATTCAAGCGAACGAGGACAGCAAGCAGGGCATTCACCTTGTGGCGATCCCCCGGGGCGAGTCGGGCGCGGGCACGCTGCGCGGATTCCACCCGTCACCGCGGTTCGGCAAGGCGCACCCCAAGTACGGACGCCTATCGAGGATCCGCGTCATCTTGGACGAGGCTGAAGAGATCCCGGGCGGAGTGTGGGAAGGCGTCAACAACATCGCGTCATCGATGGACGACGACATGTTCCGCGGGCACATCAAGATCTTTGCAGCATCGAACCCGAAGGATCGCACGTCTGATTTCGGTGTCCGGTGCGAGCCAAAGAACGGATGGGGTTCAGTGGACTGCGAGGACGACTACGAGTGGGACAGTCGCGAGGGGTATCACGTGCTCAGGATCGACGCGTCCAAGTGCGAGAACGTCATGGAGAAGCGGGTGATGTACGCCGGGCTGCAGACGTTCGAGGGATTCCAGAGTTATTCTAACCGCGGGCACACAGCGGAGTACTACACGATGGCGCGTGGGTGGTTCCCGGAGGAAGGTATGGCAATGGCAGTGATGACGCCAGCGATGATGAACAACTCGGTCGGGGTCGTGCGGTTCATTGGCCCGGTCGTGCCGCTGGCAGCATTTGACTTGGCGCTAGAGGGCAACGACAGCGTCGTCTGCAGCTACGGTAGGTTTGGATTGTCGGATGGATTTACCGATCTATCTGGCAAGTTCCAGTCGTTTCCAAAGGCGAAGACGGTGCTGCAGTTGGATTCACAGATCACGTTCCCAAAGAAGGCAACGCTGGAGCAGTCCACAGCAATTATCAGGTTTTGCAAACAGATGCGTATCGGGCCGAACTGGTTGTGCGTGGACAGGACGGGTAACGGATCCGGTATCCACGACAGTTTGTGTAGTTTGTTCGGCAAAGAGGTCATGGGTGTGAACTATTCGTGGGCAGCAACCGAGACACGGGTGCTTGGAGACGACACGCAGAAGGCTAATGAGTTGTATAGCGGGGTTGTGACTGAACTTTTGTTCGGACTGGCTAAGTACATTGAGTTTGGATACCTGAAGATCGCCCCGGGGTTCAGGCACGAGGAGTTAATCAGGCAGGCAACGTCGAGAAGGTACAAGCAAAAGGGCAAGGGACTGGTTCGTGTGGAGTCGAAGGCGGACTTTGTTAAACGTACAAGAAGTAAATCTCCCGACGCGTTGGATTCTCTCTCATTACTTGTCTACCTCATGCGTCAGAGGTCGGGATTTTCGGCTGAAATGGTCGAAAACAAGGCTCCGGAACGCCGAATTCGGGAAAAAAAGCTGCAAAGTATCGTGGATACGTTGGATTACGTTGATTTTACGGAGTAAAAATAGTACTTGCTTAGTCTTACACAACAAACTATTTCAGAACCCTGTGGCAAAACCGATTAACGGCATGATTCCTCCCGGCGGGTGGCACTTTTTTCAAAGTGACGTCAAGTTGGAAGCTCCGACACTCGACGATCTCTATCTCGTCGTGCAAAAGTACCGTGCAGAGAACGGTCTCCCGGTAGGAGACGTGACTGGTGACATCAACAGTCAACTATGTGGACGAAGCCCACACTTCTGCCACGGTGTGGACAAGGTTACGGTGAGCATCACGAGTGTTGATCACCCTACTGCTGGGTCTCAGTTGATGAATGACATCCAGACATGGGCTAAGAACATGCAGCAGTCGATCAAACCGTTTGCATTGGTGTCTGACGACGAGGCTGAATCTCGCGCAAGGATCTGTGCCCGCTGCCCGAACAACGCGCAGTGGAAGGGAGGATGTTCTTCCTGTGTGGTATCGACCGAGCGCATGTGTGCTTCTGTTCGTCAAGCCCGGGACACGGTTACGTCACCAAGAATTTTAGGTTGCCACGTGCTTCGTCACGACAATCGTACCGCGGTATTCATCGAGAAGGACGCACTGTCCTCAACTTCTAACCTTCCTGACCACTGTTGGGTAAAACGCTAAGCACATGGCCGACTTCGATCCACTAGACCCAAAAGTAACTGATCGCTTCGCGGATCATGCACCGAGAATTGTTGACCCGCACAGCAAGCCTCGCATTTTAGATCTCGACGTTGTCAGTGCCGACGATTCGTCCAACGACACGGTCAATCCTCGCACGCTTCAAGTCCGCAGGACGTTCAAGGATGCGCGTCAAGCGCACAGTGCTTACCGCAGGTTGAAGCAGCAGAACGTGGAAAGGAATCGCAAGAATCAACTCATCCAGAAGAAGCTGAACAACGAACCCCCGTACTCCATGAAGAAGTTGGAGTCGATGGGTCAGAATTGGAGGAGCAATCGTCCTACCGGGTTCCTCTCGACGATGGTATCAAGGATTCAGCCTCCGTTCCGCGAGGTGATTGAGAATTCACCGACGCTTACCTTTTCAAAGTATCCCTTGGAGTCAGCGGACTCGGAGAACAAGACAAAGGTATTCCGGGAAGAGATCACAAAGTGTATCCGCGGATGGAAAGGTCACGATGATCTTCTAGCTCAAACGACTCACGAGAATACATGCTTTGGATTCTGTGGATGGGTGTGGGACGATCTTCGCGACTGGAAGCCAGAGTTCATGCGTCAGGATTACACGTTCTTCAGTATCGAAACGCCGCAGGACACAGACGCAACACCTATTGTGGGACGCAAGCGTAGGTATCAAATTTACGAACTCTTGCCTGTCTTAGAGAAGCCCGAGATGTCGGCACTGGCTGGGTGGCACATCAACAACTTGGTTCGTTCCATCAACGCTGCTATCCCTGCTGGCAGGACATTGGACGCCGACGACGATGCTCGTAGGTACGAAGACTGGATCCGGGAAGGTAGCTACGGAGCAAGCTATGAGAACGACGCCAAGTACGTCGAGCTCGGGGAGATTTTAGTTCGGGAGCCTCATGGTAAGATCTCCCGGTATTTGTTTGACGACAAGTCGGGCGACGAGATCTGTACTCAGCTTGATCGTTACAATCACATGAGCGAGGCAATTGCCTTGTTCTCGGTCGAGGTTGGCGCTGGCAATCTGATGTCAAGCCGCGGAGCCGGGCGAGATCTGTACAACACACACGTTGCCATTGAGAAGGCGCGTAACTTGGTCATCGACAACACGTATCTTAAAGGTCTGCTGCTAATGAAGCGCGGGCCAAATGCACGTCCTGATACGGCACCTCTTTCGGTGATGCATCCTATTGCTTACGTTGCCGAAGGCTACGAGGTGATCCCGCAGCAGATGCCTGCGGACGTGGATGACTTCCTGAAGTTGGATCAGTTCGTAAGTGGTCTAGCTGAGATTCAGGTTGGCACGTTTCTACCCGGTGCGGTGACAGAGAAGCAGGGTCAGAGACAGACTGCTTCAGAAGTTAACAGGGTCGCAGCGATTGAGAATCAACTACGTCAGGGTATCCTGATGCGCTGGAGCAAGCAGTACACGAGGGGTGTTGAGCGGATGCAACGAGGCATTTGTCACCCTGAGCACGTGAAGGCTGCAGCAGATTTGAAGGGCATGCTGGATCAGGTTCGCAGTGTTGAGCCTTCGGCTATCTGGGCACGTCGCGAGGTAGTGGATGCCTTTGACCGTAGCGGCATGGATCTTCCTAAGTTCTTGGTTCCCTTTGAGGTTCACGAGCACTTGGATGAAGACGCTATCCATGCGTGTCTTCAGATGCTGGAAAGGAATGTACCTCCTTCTGATATTCTCCTTATGGCTTATAGTCCCGCAAGCGAGTTGCTTCCGGATACGACGGCTAACGATCAGCAATTGTTTGATCTTGTGGTTCAGCGGTACTCGGGCAACCCGAACGTGAATCAAGACGAGATGCTGAAGATGGATCTCTCGTACAAGGTAGGTGAGGCTAAGGCTAACGCACTCATCCTTCCGAAGGATCAGGTCGAGGCACTGGCAATTGAGGCGACACGTCAGCAGATTGTGGAACTCCAGAGCATCTTGGCGGGTCAGGAAGTACCTATCTCCCCAAGGGATAACGACATGGTTCACATTCAGACGATGGCTCAGAAGTTGTTCCCAGTGATCCAAAACGCTCCTCCCGGAGGATTGACTCCCGAGATGGTCGCACCGTTCACAAAAGCACTGCAGCACTTCCAAGGTCACTTGCAGCAGGCCGAGCAGAAGGGCGCAAAGAAGCAGCAACTGGCACCGTTCAAGAAGGGACTGCAGGAAGCTGTCAGTCACCTTACGCAAGGCCACGCCAAGGTACCAATGCCACAGGTTGTCCCTGCTGCAGCGCATCATGGCGGGGGGCATCATGCTAGGGCAAGCAAGCCACAGGCAGCACCGATGGAAGATATGTCGATGAATATTCCTTCACAAGCGGGACACGTTCAGAACGTAGCTACACCTCCACGACCAGCAACTGCAGAATAATATGGGCGGAGCCAATCCTAATCCTATCGCTTTAGATCCCAACAACCCAACGTCCTACCGGGCGGATGGGTCAATGAAGTCACTTGGGTACAAGGGATTGCTTCCCGATCTTACGCCAAACCCAAGGTTCGCAGTTACTGGCGAGCAGTCTTTTGGAACTGAAGACGTGACCGGGAAGGAGATGGATATCCCCAAGATTATCCCAACGACTACGTTGAATGAGCAGACGTACCTGCAGACAATTCCTATTGATCAGCAGGATCGTCAAAACCCCAAGTTGATGAATGAGATCCGGGCGAAGGCAGTTGATTTTGCAAAACACCGTATCGCTGAGGGCAAGAGTGTCTGGGCACAACCTAATGAAATTCCAGCACCGAATCCCGGTTTCAGAGCAACACCCAATTTCTACGGTCGTGATGTGATTACGACAGGTAGGAAAGAAAACGAGATCGAACGGGGAATTAGAAACGCAGAACAAAAATAAATTATGTCTTGGGAACAATCTGACGCGGTGGCATTCAGGGACTACCTGTTAAAACATAGGGCAAATTTATTTGCACACATGGATTCAACGGCTCCGGTGATTACGATTACCGAGAAGTCAACGGTTGACGGCATCGCACTGAGCGGTGCTTTCAAGGAAGGATATTTGAAGGCAATCGAGACGCTGAAACAACTCTCAATTGTTGAACGCAAGCAGGACGACGCATCGTCCAGCGGTTTTACCGCAATGTAATTTATGGAAGACAACGACAACATAGTACCGGAGTCAACAGCAGCCAGTGGTCGCATGGGGGCTCCTTCACTCGACGCCGACCGCGTTGACAATAACACCTTAGACTTCCTCGACAAGATGCTCGATGAGGCTGAGGCGAACACAACGAAGATCTACGCTGGCGAGCCTCCGCAAATCCCTGAGACACCGCGTGAACCGGATGACAAGGGTGGAGACACCTCGGATCCTATCTTTGACGAGATTACCGGGAACCCCGGTCAGTTTGAGCGTAACCTTCCGCCTGAGCCTGAGCCAGAGGTTGCAGCTATAACGCCAGACGTTACAGCGGAGCCAGAGATTGATCCTGAAATTGCTGCCATTGAGCAGCCAAGGAATCTGTCCGAGGCTAACCAGAGCAACTGGAAAAAGTTGCAGGAGACGGCTACTCAGTACAAGAAACAGGCACTGGAGGCAGAGGAGCTTCGTCAGAAGTTGTCTCAGGTCGAACAAACTCCCACGCAGACACCTCCCGATTACGAGGAGCTAAAGAAGTTCCGCGCTATATTTGATACTGAAAATGACCCTGACTTCAAGAGCAAGTACGACTTGCCCATCCAATCCGCCAAGGAGAACATTTACAATATACTCAAGAAGAACGGCGCGTCTGACGACGTCATCAGTTCTATTGAGAAGGCAGGAGGCCCGGACAAGATCAGTCAGCAGTGGTGGAAGACCCAAGCACTAGACAAACTAGACCTTACCGATTCCGAAAGGCTCAAGAAGTCTCTTGTGGATGTCATCGACCTCAAGGAGGGACGCCAAAAGGAGATTGGAGATACTGCCGAGAAGCGAGAGGAGTTCTTGCGTCAGCGTGAGACTCAGAAGGTCGAGCAGTTCTACGAGCAGAACAAGATCATTCAGGAGCACACCAATCAGATCATCAAGGACATTCCTTGGGCAAACTTCCGGGAGATAAAGCCGACGTCAAGTCCCGAGGAACGTGCCGAGATTCAGAAGCACAACGCTGCAGTCACCGAACTGTCGAAGCGATTCAACGCGGCACTGTGGCCGACGACGCCACAGGAGAGGTCTGAGGTTGCTGCTGCCGCGGTTGCTAGTCACGTCCTGTCCGAGCAACTGAGACTGGAACAGAGTTCCATCTCCAAGATGCAGGCTGAGCTGAAGCGATTGCAGGCTGAGAACAATAGTCTAAAGAACGCGGGGAGGATCCCGAAGGCAAACCCGACTCCTGAGAGTTCGCGGAAATCCACGTCGATGGCGGACAGACTCAAGATGTCTACCTCCGACGCGATTGACTTTGGTCTTGATGAAGCTGGGCAATAATTTATGGCTGAATCTCTCATCGCAAGGATGGAGCGAGTCACAACCGACGCGCTCGCATCGCCGAATCCGTTCGCAAGCAAACCTCTGCCAATGTTGCAGGGAGGCAAGCCCGTCGCTCCTAAGAACCGTTACGGTGACGTTGCTCCGGTATCTGTTGTCTCCCCGCAAGTCATCGAGCCCGCGGTCGAAGAAGCGCCAGTCGTAGCTCCTGAGCCCGTTGAGCAGCCGAAGGTAACGATCAAGCCGCGAAAGCCAAGGGCAACCAAGGCTAGCGAGGAAATTAAAGTGGAGTTCACAAAAGAGCCGATCCAAAGTGAACCTGACTTTCACAATCCCGTAGTCGAGACTCGCAGCACTGAGGGATTGCCCTCGTACAGGTGTGAGTTTGAAGGACGAGATATTTTTGTTGGGTGGCCTTGGTACAAGTCGAGTAACCCGGTGACGGCTGCTGTGAACGTAGCGATGGCACTGGACTTTGGCCGGGACAAGATCCGGTTCGACATGTCGATTGGCGACGCAAAGATCGAGCACTCTCGCAATCGTCTTACACACAAGTTCTTGGAGACCGACGCCAAGTGGTTACTGATGATGGATGACGACATCATACCGTCCATCGGTAGACCCGCATGGTTCCGGTACTGGGTAGCCGGGGCACGTACAATCCTCGATCAACCATTGCAGAGGCACGTCCTCCATAGGTTGATCGGAGCAAACAAGACGATTGTTGGTGCCGCTTACTTTGGAAGGCAGGAGGGAGGCGCTATCATGTGCGCGGATCCCAAACTTGCTCCCCGGGCAAAGGCGTACGAGGACGCAGTAGTTCCCGTGGATTGGGTAGGCACTGGCTGCATGCTCATTCACCGCAAGGTATTTGAAGACATCCGGGAGACGTTCAAGGATTCGTTGGAGATTGACGTTCCCGACTACACGTACGACTACTTCAGACCATTCGATAGTGCCCGCGGAGAAGATGTGTCATTCTGTCTCAGAGCAAAGCAAGCCGGGCACCAACCACACGTGGATCTTGGGTTGCCAGTCTTTCACGTAGGATTCAAGACGTACTAGGATGAAGCAGATCTTTGCCTACTACGAGTCGATCCCCGGTAGCAATCAAGGGGATGAGTTTGGTTGTGCCAATCATTGGAAAGCGTCATGGGAGGCAAATGGTTGGACGTGTACGATGCTGAACAAGAGTCACGCAACGATTAGTCCGCTGCTGACCAAGTTGATGTGGCATTTGATTCAGATGAACATCAAGGGAGCACGTGCTGCCCGGTACGTCCGTTGGTGTGCGTTGCACGCTGCCGGGGGCGGATGGATGAGCGACTACGACGTTGCGAATCTCGGATTCAGTAAGAACGAGGCTGAAGCTATGGAGAAAGACGGGCCACACTTGATTGTCGGCGAGCCTTGCTATTTGTTCTACGCGTCGAAAGATCATCTGGGATATATGATTAAGAAGTTCCTAGAACTTCCCCCATATAACCCCGATTACCCTGTAGAAAGCGATGTATTACAAAATACTAACAACTCACTTGCAGGCATAAAATCAAAATTGTTCCACGCTAAGCGGAATGCTGATGGAACCCGCGTCGATCAGATGCGTGAATCTCTAACTAATGAACGACCCATTCCGTAAGCGAACAACCTTTGTCCACACCGGACACATAGGTGACATCATAGCTTTCTTGCCTATCTATAGAAAGCTAGGTGGTACTTCGTTAATTATCCGCGATGATCCCGGTATGTTGCCTATGTCTGGGTTTAAGTACGATTCTTTGAAACCTTTACTTTTGAGTCAAGGTATCGAAACGGGTTTTAGTTCTTACGGAAGTATCGATTTTGACATGACAGGATGGAGAGAGTGCTACCGGGACGACATTTCTTTGATGGATTCACAAGCTAGATACGTGAACTTAGTAGATCGTAGAAATGGGCACATGAACATTCAAGAGCCTTGGATACGAGTTAACGCGGATCCTGCAACTAAAGGACGAATAATTTTTAATAGATCCCACAGGTACAGGAATGAAAAATTTCCTTGGAAAAAAGTTCTAAAGCATTTTGGAGACCGAGCATTGTTTACCGGGACAGAGGATGAGCACAAAGATTTTTGCGAGGTAGTTGGAAATGTAGAGTATTATAAGACACCATCTTGTTTACAAGTTGCAGAAGCAATTGAAGGATCCGATTTCTTTGTTGGTAATCAGTCTAGTTCGTTCTGGATAGCCGCGGCACTGATGAAACCTTTGATTCAAGAGACGCACGATACATTAAAAAATAGTATCGTGCCTTACGATAGAGCAGTGTACTGCAGTAACGGTAATTTAGACCTATGAGATCTTTTATTACCGGAGAAAAAATGGACGTGTCCTGCGAAGTGGCGGGTATTCCGTATTACGTAGACGCTACAGGTTCATTATTTACTGGGTGCCTTGATCAATCAAATATGGTCGGGGGCACTGGTAATAGGGAAGATAATCACAGTGGACGTGCTGACTACATAGGCAACCGGACAGTGCTCGACTACGGGTGCGGTCGCGGAGATTTTGTTGATTACCTTTGCGCCCGGGGCATACCTGCCAGCGGGTACGACCCATTCAGTGAAAAGTATAAGACACTACCTAGTGAGAAGTTTGACGTGGTCACAATGATTGAGGTCATTGAACATACGTGTGAACCCTATAGTGAGTTGGACGAGATTTTTT
>Ga0208379_1000327_pt1 | contig 21750 bp, 27 predicted proteins | sample CryBogCBE02Aug07_FD_184559 | JGI IMG/M metagenome (GOLD analysis project Ga0208379, IMG submission 184559) | Freshwater microbial communities from Crystal Bog, Wisconsin, USA - CBE02Aug07 (SPAdes) | ecosystem: Environmental > Aquatic > Freshwater > Lake | place: Crystal Bog, Wisconsin, USA... | reverse complement strand
TAAACGCAAGAAAGAGTTACGCGAGGCGATTGACTTTGCTGTCATCAGCATCTTGTCTTTGATTATCTTTGGCTTAGTGGTTTGGGGTGGAATCTACTTTTATCTGCACTGCAACAAATACGGATGCCACTGATGAAAGAAGTTGTCGAAGGCTTCAAGAAATGGTTCAAAGTAGCCTGCTATGTTGCCTTTGCATGGTGGTTTCTGGACTTTGTGAAGTCATTGCCGGAACCCTTAGCCGCACGGGTCATGGATGCGGCATTGTCTAAATTACCGTTTTGAGGTGTTATATGAATCTAAAAGGTACTGTCACTGTGATCGCCGCCGTATCCCTGATGGGAGTGGTTGGGTGCATGATTTATATGTTCTTGCTGGCTATCTATGACCCTACTGTGGACGATAAGTTGGTGTTCGACATCATCGGACCCGCATTTCAGACCATTGTTGGTGGATTTATTGGATTGATTACCGGCATACATATCGGTGACCAGAAAGACGAATAATGTCCATCTTCAACCCGTATGTCCTGTTAGGCGTCCTTTTGGCGCTCTTGGGCGCATTCTTTACTGGGCACCACAGAGGATATGCCGAGGCAGAGATGGCTCAGCAGGCTGAGATTGCAAGACTCAATGCAGAGGCTCGTGAGGTTGAGCGTGCGATGACTGTAAAGGTCAACGACATATCTACAAAACTCCAGAAAGCAAACAATGATGCAAAGATTGAAATTACTAAGCGTGACCTTGCCATTGCTGACGGTACTCTGCGCTTGTCAATCCCCACCAAAAGCCCCGTTTGTGCCTCCCCAGGCGCCACCCCTGCCGGCGGGGATACAGAAGCAAGAGCCGAACTTGAGCCAGCGTTTGCTCAAGCTCTTGTCGCCATCACAGATGACGGAGACAATGCCATCCGGCAACTCAACGCCTGTATTGACGCCTACAACACAATCCAAACCATGAAGGTTGAACAATGAACTTGTCTGAACATTTCACCTACGAAGAGCTGACTCACACAGACCACCGTGAGTTTGACAACACACCTAATGAGCAAGAACTTGAAAACCTTAAACGTTTGGCGGCATTCCTGGAAGACGTTAAAAAAGTCCTCGGTGGAAAGCCCGTCATGGTCAATTCCGCTTTCCGATGCAAACAAGTCAATGATGCTGTGGGGTCTAAAGATTCTAGTCAGCATCGCATCGGCTGTGCTGCTGACCTTCGTATACCCGCTATGACTCCAGACGAGGTGGTTCGGGCTGTGATTGCGTCCGATCTGCCCTTTGACCAAGTCATTCGGGAGTTTGACCGCTGGACACACATCAGCGTGCCCAATACACCCGAAGCCAAGCCTCGCCGCCAAGCACTGATCATTGATAAAGCTGGAACACGACCATTTGCCTGATTGCTTTCCAGATGGGAAAATAACGAGAAAGTGAAGGACTGATATGGCGACCACACCCTCATGGGTCATGACCTACGATAGCTTGAATTCCACAGTACTTCAGTACCTGGAGCGGAAAGACCCTGCTGTCGTTGCATTCATACCCACCGCCATCAGTTTGGCTGAGTTTGAAATTGCCCAAGAAATCAAAACACTTGGGCAATTAGAGGTCGTTGACTCCATCATCCCCGCCAACAGTCCCGTCATCCAAAAGCCTGCACGCTGGAGGAAGACTGTCTCCATGACGATCGTTGACTCTCTTGGGAACAAACAGCCTCTTCTCCTTCGCAAGCTGGAATATTTAAATAACTACTGGCCGGAAGTCAACACAACGAGTACACCCCTGTACTACGCTGACTACGACTACGATCACTGGTTTATCGCTCCAACCCCAGATCAATCGTATTCGTTTGAGGCGCTGTGCTATACACGCCTTCAGCCGCTGGACTCGAACAATCAGACCAACTGGCTCACTCAGAATGCTCCCAATGCGATGCTCTTTGGAACACTGAAACAGACAGCGCCGTTCTTGAAAAACGATGCTCGATTGGCTTTGTGGAGTCAGATGTTTACTGAGGCGCTTACAGCCCTTAAATCGGAAGACGTATCCCGCGTGGGTGATCGCTCTGCGGTTGCCGTTGATAGCTAAGGCAAACCATGACCACATATACCTCGCCTTTTACGGGGCAAACCATTTCACCTAGTCAAGTCTCGTATGAGGCTTTGACGATTAGCTCAAACACGCAACTGTCTTGGCCGATCAACGGTAACAACACAGTCGTTTCAGCCAACATCATTGACGTCACCGCAACGATTGGTAGCGTCTCTTGCACTGGATCGATCTCAGGCACCGTGTTAACGGTCACTGCGGTATCGTCTGGAACCTTGGCGGTCGGTCAGACGATCACCGGAACCAACATTGCTTCAGGGACAACGATCACTGCCCTCATCTCTGGCTCGGGTTCTACCGGAACTTACAGGGTGAACATCTCCCAGACGATCAGTTCCGAGACGATTGTTGCAACGGCTTTGTTGCTTGAGTTGCCTCCAGCCACTCAAGTGTCTACGGGTCAAGCGATTATTGTTCGCAACATCGGAACGTACGCCTTCACGGTTGCCGACAATTCAGGAAATACGATCGCATCTGTTGCGGCTGGGATTGCTTACTACATTTGGCTGACTGACAACACGACCGTTAATGGTGTGTGGACAGAAGTTCAATTGGGCGCAGGAACATCCTCAGCAAACGCATCCACGCTGGCTGGATATGGCTTAGAGGCAATTGGTTCCACCCTGAACACCATCACGCCTTTAGTCAACTATTACACCAATGCAACTTTAAGCTCTACGGCTCAATCTCAGTTGTCGGTTTGGCAGGGCGGAGCAGGGTCAATCACTCTTCCGGTTTCAACTATTGTTGGGATGAATTGGTTCACCATCATCAAGAACAACGGCACTGGAGTGTTGACGGTTCAGACTCAGGGAACAGACTACATTGATGGAGTCAACACATCTGTCCAGCTTCAGCTTGGCGAGTCTTTTACTCTGGTATCCAATGGCTCATCTGGATACAGTTCTTGGGGATACGGTCAAAGCGCCATCTTCTCGTTTACTCAAGCTCAAATATCGGTCACTGGGGCAGGAAGCACGATTACGCTTACCTCTTCTCAGGCTTCATACGTTCTACAGCAGTACACGGGTGTTTTAAGCGTCAACACAACGGTTATATTGCCCCCAACGGTGCAGTTCTACGTTGTTACGAACAGCACATCTGGATCGTACACATTGAAGTTTTCCACCGGAATTTCTGGGGGAGCAACGGTAACGATACCCACCGGGGCGACTGTTGCAATGGTGTGCGACGGAACGAACGTGTTTGCCGTGTCTACGGTCTCAAACAACGTCACATCCTTGACCTTGAGTGTTGGATCATCAACAAACCCATCACTGAACTTTGTGGGCAACCTAAACACGGGTTTATATCTTCCCAACTCCAACCAAGTGGGTATTGCAATTAACGGTGTTGAAGAGGCTTACTTTAGTGCGGCTGGCTTGACCGTGATTGGCGGTATTGGCGGGGGCGCATTTTGACAGCCAAGGTCATATCCCTAACGGTGCCCCCTGGCATACAGCGGGATGGGACTTTATTCGCCGCTCCATCTTATGTGGATGGTCAGTGGGTGAGGTTTCAGCGAGGGTTGCCAAGAAAGATTGGCGGCTATACTGGGGCGTTTCTGAATGCTTCTGGCGTTTCCAGAGGCATAACCATGAGCGCCACAAATGGTCTGAACTACATCATCTCAGGCTACAGCGCAGGCATTCAGCAGTGGGTGACCAACAACGTTACTGCCATCGGTACAGGACCAACCACTTACTCACTGGGCTCGTCGTTCACTCCAAATGCCAACAACTTATGGCAGTTTGACATTGGATGGGACTCTACCGGCGGGGGGGTTCTTAAGTTAATCGCTCACCCAGGTCAGAACCTGAACTTCATCTCAAATACGATCAACACTCGACCTTTATTTGGGACGTTTGGAAGCACAACCTTAGCCCCTGTAGGGGTCTTTACGGCTGTCGGAACAACCACAAACACGTCAACAAGCGTAACGTTCGCAACCACCATTGCGGCGATTGGACCTGGATTATCTGTCACTGGAACGGGCATTCCCGCCAACACCACAGTGGTGTCTGCCAACTTAGTTTCTGGCGTGTGGACTGCAGTATTGAGCAATCCCGCCACGGCATCCGGTACAGTCACCCTAACATTCGACAACAACATCAGCGTATCTGGCGGTGTTGTGATGTTATTTCCGTATTTGTTTGTGTATGGGAATAACGGTCTGATTCAGAACTGCGCCGCAGGTGACTTCAACAATTGGACGTCTGCCGACTCCAACGCCAACAACGTAGCCTCTACAAAGATCGTGAAGGGGCTTCCAGTGCGTGGTGGTACTACCTCACCATCTGGTCTGTTTTGGTCGCTAGATTCAGTGATTAGGGTGTCCTATGCGCCTCAAAACGTAGGCACATCGACTTTGTACTGGCGTTATGACCTTTTGACACAGCAAAGCTCGATCTTGTCGTCCAGTTCCGTTATTGAGTACGATGGCATTTTCTACTGGGCTGGCGTTGACCGCTTCTTGATGTATAACGGAGCCATTCAAGAGATTGCCAATACTCAAAACCTGAACTGGTTCTTTGACAACCTGAACTACTCACAACGTCAAAAGGTCTGGTGCACGAAAGTCCCTCGCTGGGGTGAAATCTGGTGGTTCTATCCCCGCGGAGATGCCACGGAGTGCACGGATGCAGTGATATACAACGTGCGTGAGAAGACTTGGTACGACGCAGGATCGGCTCCTGGTGCTAATCGCTCTGCAGGCATATTCACTGAAGTGTTCCCCAAACCTATTTGGAGCAGTAACGAGACAAACACGATCGTAGAGTTCCAAGGCTCCGTAAGCGGTACGACCTTAACGGTCACTACCATGGAATTTGGGACGATCTTAGTCGGTCAGATTCTGCAAGGTCTTGGTGTTCCCGATCAAATGGTGATCACCGCTCAGTTAACCTCTACGGCTCCCGGAGGGGCTCTTGGCGGAACTGGAACATATACGGTGTACAACCCAACTGGTGTAGCCGTTGGAGCAACCATCCTTTCCGCAACAGGAACCACTATCTGGCAACACGAGACAGGGATGAACTCGGTGTATTTGACGAATGTGGATGCAATCTACTCTGCAATTGAGACGCCTATTTTAGGAAGCCTTGCGGGTCTTGTCGGGTCTACTCAGCAGCCTGGGGACAACAACTGGACACGCTGTGAGCGCATCGAACCTGACTTTGTTCAAAACGGCACAATGGACGTCATCGTAACAGGTAAGGGATACGCAGACGACACAGATGAGCCGTCCGATCCTTATGCGTTTGACCCCACAACGCTCAAAATTGACATGCGTGAGCAACGCCGTGAGATGAGATTGCGGTTTGAATCGAACACGTTTAATGGCGACTACCAAATGGGTAAGATCGTTCTGAGCCTCGACGTGGGCGATGTGCGTGGGACGGGGAATCCATAATGGTCACGTATGACCCGAGAGGAATGGATTGGCCTCAGTACTGCAAGCTGATGGAGGAGCTTTTTGCCCCCCAACAACTAGGTCATGTCCCAGAAGATCAGTGGCGCACTTGGGTAGATGCCATCACAGGAATTGGATATTTCACTCAGTCAGGTGTTCCTGATGCTCGTGGCTTTGAAACGTGGCAAGATTGGGCATTCCAAATGTTGGGCATCATGTCCATTGGTGCTTGAGGAATAAAAATGGGACTCGCAGATTACTTAAATTCTATTCAAGCAGCGCAAGCCGCCGCTCGTGCTCAACTGGACAAAATAGACCCCAACCAAAATTTGTCGGCTGAGATGCTTGCTCAGTTTAAAGACCCAAGCTACCAACAAACAGACGACTATGGCAATTATATAAACCAGGGTGTAACCAACCAAACTAATGAATGGATGCCCTATTACTCTGCTGGGGATACTGATCCTACAACCGGAGAGGGTTATGGAGTTCAAACGGGTTATGAACGCGATGTAGGCAACAAACAGTATGTCTATGACTTCAATGGAAACTTGATTGGCATAGGAAATAAGAGCGGCGGTATTGGCGACTTCATTAAACAAGTAGCTCCTATTGCTTTATCTGCAGGCTTAGGCGGTGCCGCTGGTATTGGATCGGCTTTGGGAGCAACCGGAGCAGCCGCCCCTATTGTTGGCGGTGCGGCACTGGGCGCCGGAACTGCGGCATTGACTGGCGGGAATACACTCACTGGTGCATTGATGGGCGGTTTGGGTGGCGCTGGCGGCGCTCAAATTGGCGATACCGGAGTCACTGTTGGTCAAGTTAATACAGCCGCAAACGTAGCCAAAAATTTAGAAAGTGGAAATCTTCTTGGCGCCGCCACAGGGGTATCAAACTTAGCCGGCACTGGAAACACTCAAATTGGTGACACTGGAGTAAGCGTCAATAATGCACTCAATGCGGCAAATTTAATCAATGCCGTCAACACCGGAAATATTGGCGGGGCTCTTTCTTCTGCCACAAAATTGGCGAGTTCAGGCTCGTCCCCATTAAATGCCGCACCAATTGATCAAAATGCTTCGCCAACACTGAATACGGGGCTGTCTACTGATGTACCGGTTCCAGGAACTGGGGGGTTGCCTGCTGATGCCTCATCAACACAAGCGTCATCTAACGTTCCATCTGGATTAAATTTGGCGGCAAACAACACTGGAACAGTGTCTGACACAGGTTCTGGAATTGGACCGGTGTCAATATCAGGCTTCCCAATTTTTGCAGATAGCAAAAATGCAAATACGGTAAAGCCCCCCTTTGGCTACGATCTAATGCCAATGGCATTAAATGACAAATCACTGCGTCCTGATGGGGCGTATTACGACACCACGCAGAATGCTTGGTTCATGCCAAACAATGACGTGAAGAATCTTCAAAATCAGTTGTCTAATTCAAATGTCAACACAAATTTAAATTCTGAACAAAATAGTACGGACTCAAGTGGCTCGGAAAATACCACATCTGGCTTGACGACCTCAGACGTTAATGATTCGATAAAGCAGGGGACGTCAGGTCTTGCAACCACTCAAGATGTTCAGAATGCAATAGACAACATCAAGATTCCAGCGGGACTTACAAAGGACGACGTAAGCTCAATCGTCAACACCGCACTGGCAAGTAACCCAAGCCTAACGGTTGATCAAGTTCAATCCATGATTGACAAGTTGCCTGCGTCACCAACTACCTCTGACATTCAAAATCTTATTAGCCAAGGCACATCTGGTCTTGCTACAAATAGCGCCCTGGACACTTTGTCTTCAACCGTGGCATCTAATCAAGCGGCTAATCAGTCCGCAATTGATGCCGCATCTAAGTCCATATCAGACGTATCCACCAATCTTGGCAATCAAATTAGTGGTGTTCAATCAAGCCTTCAGTCTCAACTTGGGGACGCCACCAGTTCGTTGAATCAGCGGATTGACCAATTGGTGACTAGCGGGATGAACGCTCAGGATGCGACGAATCAGGCTATATCCGAGTTGTCATCCGGTCAGCAGGCATCCCAACAACAGATTTCAAATGTCCAAAGTGGGCTAGATGTTCTCGGAAAGAATGTTGCATCTGATCAAGCGCAGACGCAGTCTCAATTGGCTGGTATGTCAGCCCAAGAGCAGTCTGACGTTGCAAATCTGACGCAACAAGGCGTTTCTTTGCAGGATGCCATCAATAAGGTGTCTGAACAGTCTTCGACTCAGAATGCGGCTGTCGAGGGTCAAATTAGTGATCTGAGCAAAAACCTAACATCGGGCTTGAGTGCAAATTCTCAGCAAATCAATGACGTGCAGTCCAACCTTGAATCCCAATTGAATGCGCAGGGTAAGAGCCTGATGGATGCGCTGACTGCGCAGGGCGAAGACTACAACACCGCACTGAATACGGCTATAGACCAGCAAAACAAGAATTTTGCCGATTATCAAAATCAAACGTCTGGGCAAATTGCAGGCGTTCAGAGTGGGCTTGATGTCCTGGGTAAGGACGTTGCGGCAAATCAAGCCTCAACCAATCAAAGCATTGCTGACGTCAATACAGCGGTATCAAATCTTGACACCAAGACTCAAGAGGAATACAACTCTTTGACGGATGCGCAAAAGGCAGAGGCCGCACAAGAGGCGCAAAACACTGGCGACTTACAGAAAGCAATCTCTGACACCGCCGCTAATGCCGCCGCCGCTACTGCCGCCTTAGCCGCATCTACCGCCGCTCAAAACAAGAGCCTATCCAACCAGCTTTCAAACATGCAAGCGGCGCAGAACCTTGCAAACCAAAAGCCTTTGGACTCTTCTGCCCAACTCCTAACCTCCACAGATACAGGGAGCAAGGGCTTCAAGCTGGCTCAGTTACACCAACTCTTTAATTCCTTGACCCCAGAGATGAAGTCTGTACTGTCGGAAAAGGGAATAACACCGCCTGCAGAGGAGCCTATGCCAGAAACTCAAGCCGCAACTGGAGGGCTGATCAGCGATGAAACTCAGAAAGTTCTAGACAGTCTGAACCCTAAATTCATTTCCGCCCCCACTCATTTGACGTCTTCAATGCCCCAACAGCAGGAATCCCGCCTTGGGGCTCTCAGGCACATTCCTCAAGGCGTTTTAAAGGGGTCTACGCTGTCCAATCGGATGTCCCATGGGGGGTTGCCTCATAAATACGCTGAGGCGGCTCCAGAGGGTCATAATCCCGAGTTCATCACTGGACTGACTGGCTACTACGCTCAAGGAGGCGGCACGGGTCAGTCTGACGACATTCCTGCCATGCTTCACGACGGGGACTACGTGATGGACGCCGATACGGTGGCGGCTTTGGGAGACGGATCAAGCAAAGCAGGCGCCGAGGTGCTGGAGAAGATGCGCAAGCAAATACCCCACCACGACCGTGCAGAGGGCTCTGCTGTCCCCGCAAAGATCGCTGACGGGGAGTACGTCTTCCCTGCTAGTTTCGTGACGGCGATCGGTGGAGGCTCCAACAAGGTGGGGGCTGAGCGTTTAAATGAAATGCGTGAGAAAATCAGGGCACATAAGCGTTCAGCGCCCACATCAAAAATTCCCCCGAAGGCTAAAAGTCCTCTGGACTATCTGAAAATGGCGAAAGGTTAAAAATGGCGAACCTCTTACAAAGTTCACAAACACAAGCCACCTCGGCTCCACAATACTTTACGGACTACCTGAGCAACTTAGCCTCGTCCGGTACGAATGCGGCAACAAATGCTCAGTACGTTGGCGCACAGCCGCTTCAAGAGCAAGCCTTCAACATGGTCGGTCAGAATGCCGGTCAGTTTCAGGCTCCAATAACTTCCGCTGAGGACATCGCCACCAACGCCGCTAATACCAACGTAATGGGTGCGGCACAGCCTTACCTTGCCGGCGCATCTAGGAGCGGTGGATTAAATGCCGCTGTGCCCTATCTGAATCAAGCCACACAGAGCCCTGCAGAGCTTGCCCAGCAGTACATGAACCCGTTCATCAATTCTGCTGTGCAGAACATGTCGGACATTGCCCAGCGCAACATTCAGCAAAACTTGGCTCCCCAGGCTACTGCGGCGGCTGTAGGCTCCGGACAGTTCGGCTCACAGCGTGGCGCTCAAGTGCAGGGTCAAGTGGTAGCGAATGCCGAGCAAGACTTAAACAGTCAAATCGCTAATCTTTTGTCTTCTGGGTACGGTCAAGCATTGACTGCCGCTGGACAGCAAAACAATTTGTTAGGTCAACTTGGAAGCACCGCAGGAAATCTGGGACAACAGCAGGCGAACTTGCTAGGTCAGTTGGGATCAACTGCGGCAACCGCGGCATCGAATCAAGGTCAGTTGGAAAACACTGCGGCTCAGAACCTGGGTGCACTAGGCACTGCCGGTCAGAACATGAGCCTTGCAGACATCAATGCCTTGTCTACCTTGGGTGGGCAACAGCAGACCATTGCACAAAACAAGCAACTGTTTCCCTTACAGAACCTGTCTACGCTGTCAGGTCTCCTCAAAGGCTACAGCATGCCCACGACTACGACCACGACTGCGAATTCTTCTCCGTTGTCAGTATTGGCTGGTCTTGGTACGGGTACTCTTGGATTGTTTACTCCGGGCGCTAACGGAACCACGCCATTTGATAATTTGAAAACCGCATGGGGCAATCTAACGGGCGGATCAAGCTCCACCGCTCCATCAAGTAACGATGCCGTTAATGCCGCAAACCCATATTTGACTGGTGGTGCTGGAACTGGTACATATGATCCCAGTGCATACAGTGGAGTCCCAATAGATTCAAATACCGGGTCTCTTGCTGGAACAAGCGTGGATTCCTCTGGAACTCCAGTCATCTAAGGAGCAATCATGGCGAATGAAACCAAAGAAATCACAAGCGGATTAGGATCAATTTTTGATCCAAAAAATTATCCTATTTATGATCGCCCAGAAGGCGGCACTCCAACTTACGAACAAGCTGGACAAGACATACTTAAAGCTCTTGAGGCAAGATATGCTCAGCCAAACTTATTCAAGGTTGCCGCTGGGTTTTTGAAACCTCAATTGGGTGGTTTTGGTGCTTCCTTGGGGTCGGCGGCTGAAGCGCTTGGAGAGAACATTGAGCAACAGCGTGCTATGGCACTGCCTATTGCAGAAGTGCGCGCCAAATTAGCTCAAGGTCAAGCAATACTAGGTCAAAACGTAGAAGTGGCAGATGAAATAAAACAGTGGAAAAAAGACCACCCAAATGAAATGCCTCCAGCGGGAAAATTGAGTCATTGGGCTGGAAAGGCTTCAGATTTGCCTGTCGTAAAAGCATTGTTAAATCAACAAGATGTTGGTCAAAAACAAATTGCAGAAAATCGTGCTTTATTAAAAGATCGTTATGACTCAAGACTTATAACGAAAAAACAATATGACGAAGGATTGTTGCAACTTCAGCGCCAACAACCTTCTTTTGGAGAGCCTGCTGGTTCAAGCAAATCGCCTGAATTAACTTTAGATATGGAGCCAACAAAAGGTATGGGCGCTCCATTTTCTGGAAGCAAAATCTCTAAAGAAAATATTGGTGCTGTTGAATCTCATAACACGCCATACGCTGTCGGGCCCAATGTTCCTGGACAAGGTTCTGCAAAAAGCGCAATGCAAGTAATGGATGCAACAGCGGCTCAACCTGGATTTAATATTGAGCCCGCAAAGATTACAGGCAACAAAGAACAAGATGAACAAGAAAGAGTTCGTGTTGGCAATGAATTGTTTGAAAAGTTGAGGGACAAGTACAAGAATGACACATATGCCGCCACCGCGTATAACTGGGGAGTTGGTAATACCGATAAGTGGATAAAGCAAGGCGCTGACCCAGATAAATTACCGCAACAAGTGCGTGATTACATTGCTAAATCGCATTTGCATGCGGCAAAAGGCGTGGCTGAACCATTAGGAACTCCCTCGGTTACGTTTGAATCTGCTGGCGCAACTGGTACTGCTGAACAAGAACTTTCAAAAGGTCAGTTAAGCGAAAACGACAAGATGTGGCAACCCAAGGTGGATAAGATCATCTCAAATTCACTTGATGTAACTGAAAAACGTGCCAGTGATTTTCACCGTGCAGGCACTTTATTGAGTCAACCCGATGTTCAAACCGCAATGGGTCAAACATTTAAACAACAAGGTTTTGAGGCTGCATTCCAGACGGCTTTAAAAAAAGGTTTCAATCTTGCATTAAATTCACCCGGAGGCGCTTACAGTGCTGGTGTAGCCGCTCCAATTGATGATGTTTTGGAGGCATACAATGTGCCACCTGCTACTCGCGCAAAGTTGATTGAACTTAACCGTATTGCCATGGATGACGCAATGGAAGACTTGCGTGAGGGTGCTAAAGCCCTTGGAGGCGGTCATGCAAGCACGACTGAATATCAGGGTCTTATGAGTCGCATGGCTCATACAACTGAGCCTCATAAATTGATGAATCAGTATTTTGCTAAACGTGCAGTTGATAATGCATTGAATGAAAGACTTCATGAGCATTGGTTGAATTATTCTTCTCAGCCAGACTTTGCAAGGAAACCTTATTCGGAGTTCTTTAAAAGCAAAGAATATAAGGATGCAATTAAGGAATACGGCAAAAGTTATCGCAAAGCTCAATCTGTTGCAGACTAAGGAAAAATCATGGATCAAGAAAATCAAAATGATGAAACCCACATCGATAATTTGCTTAAATTGTTTGGTGTGAAATCTTCTGATGAATCTGAAGAGCTTGATGCTCGCCATAATTTTCCAAATGCATGGAAGGGTCGGACTAATCAAGCCATAGATCATGGCGTTTCTGTCAAGGCGCCAACTCATGCTCAGAATCAAGCCGCCGCAAAAGAGATGATTCATCAAGCGGCAGATTCAATTGCAAACATGGAACTTGGCAATCTTGATCCACGACAGATTGCTTATGTTCCAGGTGCTGCGGCAGGGATGAAATATGGTCCTAGAATCGCCCATGCCTTTGATCCTTTGGTTTTTAAAGAGCAACAAGCAGATCGTGCTCGCAGATGGAGGGAGTTGCTTCCCAATGAGACTCAGGCTCAATATGAGATGAGGATGAAGTTACCGGGAGCATCTGGCACTAGAAATTATGCGAATGTGATGCCTGGGCAACAAATTCCAGAAGCTGTTTTGGAAACAGTTGAAGACATGACAAAGGGCAACCCTCGCGGAAAAGGTGCTTACGATGTTGCGGAAAAAGATGCGGCAAATTTAGCAAAGATAAATGCTATGGGCGGTTCTCATTACGAGTTGACTGGAGAAGGTCTTCCACAAAAGGCTCCAAAACCATTTCAGTTAATGATGCCCCATGGTCAGCCAATTACTAATGCATCTGCAGTATCAAATGCGGCTTCAGCAATTTCGCCTGAAAGTAGGTTGAGCGTTATGTTGAAGGCATTTCCTGAGTATGCAAATATGGTTCTTTCAAATCCCGTTGTAAAAGGTGGTTTGCATGCAGCCAACATACTGGGAACCGGAGTTCAAGCCGCAACAGATATCTACAACAAAGACCCTGTTGGCGGTTTAATTACTGCCGGTCAACTTGCTGGATCGGCTCTTGGCTCTCCTGAGTTGGCAATTCCTGCTGCCGAGCTTGCTAGACACATAAGACAGAATCCAGAAGAGTTCAAGAAAAAACTTGAGCCATCTCCATACCCATTATTTGGAACACCTTGATCACGTCGGCTGTCTCCCCGCCGTGAGGGCATCGCAGTTGCCCTTTTGAACCCCCACCATTGCGGTGGGGGTCTTTTTGTTAATGCAAGAACATCATCATTAAAAAGAACGCAACAAACATGTAGAGCAGGAATTTCACGCCTGTCCCCTGACTTCTGCGATCTTGTCGGCTACTAAGTGATTAACGCTTCGTGCAACCTTAATGCACTCATTGCGCTCCTCTTTAGCAATCTCTGGGGTCGCCATGGCAACGAATGCGTTTGCCAGCTTCATTAAGTCCTCTTCAAGGAAGTTGTAGTCCTCCTCAAGCCCTGCGGCAAAGAAGGCTTGAAACACGTCATCTTTTTTTAGTTCCATTTCAAACTCCAAAGTTATTTTTCAGTTTCCAAAAACGAAGTAAGCACTGGAACATTTCCCAGCCCTTAACGAGGTCAGCCTCAGACCACTCCACGATCTTCACGAGACCTGGATGGGTGCGAGAGACAAACACGTTTGCACAGCGTGCGTGAGGTATTCCCAGACCGTTGCGGTACGCTGATAGCTGTAAGAGGTTTTCGTCATAAGCGTCCACCTTATCGTCGGGACCAAAGTCCTTTGATTTGGCGTCCAAGACGATCCCAACGGGTGCGTACTCATCAGCCAAGCAGTACAAGTCAACCTTACCCCCAAAGCCCGAAGGATCGCAGAACGATCTCTCAGTAAGCCATGGCTGTAGAGGGTGAGTCTTAAAGTGCATGAAGATGGACTCCTCAAATGCACGGGCGATGTCTTCGTGCTCCACGGGGCGAACACCGTCGAACCATGCCTCGATGGATTCGTGGATGCGTGTGCCCTTTTCTGCGGCTTGCTTTCCAGTCTCCTTAGAGTCGGCAACGATACGGGCGATGTACGCCTTCTCTGGCTCGTCAGGGCGCTTAGGTAAGGTCATGGCGGCTAAGAGCATTTGCTCCAGCTTCCACTGCTCTAAACCGGGTTTTGCGGCGACTTTCAGGATCGTGGTGACCGAGGGTACCAAATTGAGCTTTCGACCATCTCGCAAAGTAGTTGGTCGATCACTTCCATCTTTTGCTTTTACGGTGTATTGCGGACCCCCGTCTTGTCGATACCAGTGGGTATTTTCCCCAGACCTAGCAATAATTGTTGTCATTGTGTTCTCACGTATTGAGGTTGATGTTGTTTTGCTGATTCGCAATAGGCTTGATGCGCTTCTTTTGGGTCATCAAAATAACCAAGAAAAAGTCGTTTTTCACCAATTGCAATTCGTGCCGAGTAACGACCTACTGTTGCTACCCATGTGACACCCTTGTAACCAGAGGTGTTTCGTTTGTGTTTTCCACGGTTTAAATTGTTTTGAGAGGCTGTGGCAGGACGTAAGTTTTCAATTCGATTGTTGGCTGGGTCGCCATCAATGTGATCAATAAATTCAGGAAGATAGCCGTGATGCATCATGAAAATGATTCTGTGCAAACGATATGGTTTGCGGTTAATCAGTGTTTTCAAATATCCACCTTTGCACACCGTCCCAACTTCCGTTCCTTGCTTCATGCACCCCTCTGATTTTTTGTAAAACAATTTGCCGTCGATGTACTCAAACCTGTCGATGAAGTCTTGTTGCGTCATAGCTTTCCCTTTCGTTGAACAAGACTTCATTGTATACCCTAGAATGGTATATCATCATCCATGTCGTCAAACGCAGGCTTTGTTGGCGCGGCCTGAGGTGCTGGCGCAGGTGTCTTGCCTTGGAGCTTCTCCCACTCAGGGGATGCCATGATCTTCTTCTTCAGGTTGTCGCTGAAGCCCTCAAACATCGCCATGTCGGGATCAGTCAGGTTGAAGATTTCATTCTTGTTCACGGCATTGGGTAAGCCGTTTTGTTTGATCATCGCAGGCACTGGGGTGACGCCATCCACGTTGGAGTAGGTGTTCCCGTTCTGTCCTGAGCGCTCGATCACATTCAACATGCACCACGCTCCCAAAACGTTCTTTAGGTCAAAGCGGCGCATCTCCTCTTGGGTGAATGCACGACCACGCCAAGACTGAAGGTCAAGTCGCAGGTTGGCTTTTTCAGACCAGGACAGTGTGTAGTTCTTGAAGATGGCAAATGGTCGCCCATCCTTCATCTTGATGGGGGTTCCATCGTCGTGCATGCCGTGGATTTCCCAGCCCACCATCAGCTTGTGAAGGTACTTGACTTGACCCATGTACTCGGACTTTTGCGTCCCAAGGTCAATGATGCGGTAGCACCGTGCAAGGTGCATCCCTTGTGGACAGCGCTCAAAATTGCCGCCGTTGTCTTCAACAATAAAACTCATAGTTATACTCCGTAACCGTCCAATTGGACACATCCGGTCAACCCGACCGTGATAGAACTATAACACAGAATTAAAAGTGTGCTATGATTGAATCGAGGACAAACCATGAATCTGAAAGAATATTTTGCTGACGAGCCTTACGGAGCGAAGATGGATTTCGCTAAACACTTTGGCATCACACCGACTTGGGTATCGCTTTTGATCTCAAAAAAGCGGCGTCCATCAGCCGAGCTTGCTAAACGAATTGAGAGGGAAACAAACAAATTAGTGACTGCAAAAGAACTGCGCCCCGACCTTTTTGACTGAACACAATGTTGTGTATTTAACTGGAGATGAAATGAAAAAAGTGAATTTGAACGACATCCGGATCGACGGCGGCACCCAAAGCCGCACAGTGATCGATCAAGCCTTGGTGTACCAGTACATCGAGTGCATGAAAGAAGGGGACGAGTTCCCGCCAATGGACACGGTCTTTGATGGCGCAACGCACTGGCTGGTTGATGGCTTCCACCGCTACCACGCCTACAAGCTGATGGGCATGAAGCAGGCCGACGTGAACTACAAGCCCGGCACACAATCTGAGGCTCAGATCATTTCGTTTGGCGTCAACGGTAAGCATGGCAAGCCACGCACCATCGAGGACAAGCGCAACGCCGTGCAGATGGCCCTGGCGCACCCAGACCTCAAAGATGCAACTCTGTACGAGATCGCCAAAATCTGCCGGGTGTCCCAACCTTTTGTTGCCGGCGTCAAAGACCCGTCTAAGAAGCAAAAGCAAAAACAAGACAAAGAAAAGAGCATCATCAAGAAGGCTGAGGAACTCAAATCTGAAATTGAGAACCAAAAGATTACTAATCAGATTAGTAGTGAAAATACAACAGGTAGGGAAAGTCCTAACTTAGATTCTGGTGCCACACCCGATGAAGACGAGTTGAAGGCTAACGAATTAGCCATGCAAGCGGATCAAGAGGCTATGTACAAGCTCTTGGAGTCTGATGATGCCCTGGCTACTGCGCACGAAGAGATCAAGCGTTTGAACTTGCGTGTTGCGCAACTGGAAACACGCCTTAGTTCCCTGATGACGGAAAAGAACGAAGCCATCAAAGATGCCAAGCGTGCTCAAGCACAACTCGACAAAATTCGGAAAGCCAAAAAATGAACAACCTAGCGCCAATTGAGCGTGATGATGGATTTCCTACACCCCGCCCATTCCAACTCTCTGCCCATCAATCCCTACGCCAAGGTTTCCGCGAGGGGCATAAAAACCAAATCATCATGGCTCCTACGGGGGCGGGAAAGACTTACCTTGGCTTGCGTATCTGCCGTGAGGCAATGCAAAAGGGCAAGCGTGCAGTCTTTCTATGCGATCGCACCACACTGATCAACCAGACCTCGGATGCCGCAGACGGCTACGGCTTAAACGACCATGGCGTCATTCAGGCTAATCATCAGCGCCGCAGACCAGACGAGTTGTTGCAGATCGCATCGGCTCAAACAATTGCCAAGCGAGGTTTTTGGCCAGCCTTGGACGTTTTGGTGGTCGATGAGTGCCACGCCCAGATGAAGGTCTGGACTGACTATGCCATGAGCAGTGGGGCGGCTGTGATCGGTCTGTCTGCAACCCCGTTCAGCGTGGGGCTTGGAAAGATATTCACAAACCTCATTAACGCCACCACCATGCACGATCTGACTCAGTCAGGGGTTCTGGTGCCAATGCGGATATTTTCTTGCACAAAGCCCGATATGAAGGGTGCGGCTACCGCGGGCGATGAGTGGACTGACAAGGCGGCTGAAGAGCGTGGCCTTGAGATCATTGGTGACGTGGTCAATGAATGGCTCAAGTTTGGCGACAACCGCAAGACTATTGTTTTTGGAGCCACCATCAAGCATTGTGAGGAAATTGCAAAGCAGTTCATCAACCAGGGCATCATGGCCGCTGTGTTCACGTCGGAGACCACCGCCAAAGAGCGTCAGAACCTCTTGGACGAGTACAGAAAGCCCAGTGGGCACCTGAAGGTCTTGATCAGCGTTGAGGCCCTTGCAAAGGGTTTTGACGTGCCTGACGTAGGATGTATTTGTGATGCCCGTCCCCTGCGTAAATCTTTAAGTACGGCGATTCAAATGTGGGGGCGTGGACTGCGTTCATCGCCAGACACTGGGAAAAAAGACTCCTATCTGCTGGACTTCAGCGGCAACATCATTCGTTTTGCAGAAGACTTCACTGAAATATTTTTCAACGGACTTAACTCACTGGACTCGGGTGACAAGCTGGACAAGAAAATTCGTGGTGATGATGACATGCAGCCCAATGGTTGCCCGAAGTGTGGGTACAAACCGTTTCACAAGCGTTGTATGGCTTGTGGTCACGAAAAGATTTCCCCAGCACGTGCTGAGGCGCTGCCCGGTCACATGCAGGAAATCTTCATCGGTGAGGGGGCGAAAAAGAAAAAGCTGGCAGACAACGCTGAACATTTATGGCATCAGGTCTGTGAGTACGCCCGTCACCACAGTAAGCCTGAAAAGCAATCAGCCCGTGCTTGTCATCTGTTTAAACAAATCACCGGCCAAGAGACGCAGTGGCAGTTCTCAAAAGCTCCCCCTGTGGAGATCACAAAGAACGTCTACAACAAAATCCAACAAATGAATATCCAATACCAACGCAGTTTAGGAGCACGGAAATGACTTATCCAACTTTTTACGCAAAGGCCGACGGTGTCAATCACGACGACCTTGAAAAATTGATTATTGCCTTGGCAACCATGAGAGACAAAAACGGTTTGTTGTTGGCATTGCAACCCTCCGATGTTTTTCAGAAATGGTTTCTTGATATTGCACGTCCTAAATTGCCAGACAGCGTGCCTGACATGATCAAAGAAAACCACAAGCAAATGTGGGGTGAAGCATGACTGATGAAGAAATCATTGAGATGGCTAAACGAGCTGGACTTCATGTGGCAACTGAACATCGCGTACAAGCGCGGCATGGGAGCACGCAAATGACAGAACGCGAAATCCAAATGGACATCTTGCGAGTTTGCAAAGTGGCTGGACATGACGGCGACTTCAACGTTGTTGGCTTCTACGCCCTTTGCGACAGATTGAAACAGCTTGGTGCTGAAGAAGAACGTAAAGCATGCAAGGCTAAAATTGTTGCATTTGCCAAACTGGTAGCAGCTAAAGAGCGTGAGGCGTGTGCAAAGTTGTTTGAAGACCGCGATAACGGCATAGGTTATTACGAACCTCACGAACCCGCTGAAATCATACGAGCAAGGGGACAAGCATGACACGAGAAGAAATCTTACAGATAGGACGAAAAGCTGGTGCGTTAATTGAAATTGCTCAGGAGAAAGACTTGCTGTGGCTAGAGCGTTATACAGAGCTGGTAGCAGCAAAAGAGCGTGAGGCGTGTGCAAAAGTGTGTGATTATTTTGAAGTGCCAGCGCAAGTACGAGGCGCACATCAAGATTACCTTCTTGGTAAAGAAATGGCCGCTTCTCAGTTAGCCGATGCCATCCGTGCAAGAGGTGAAGCATGACTGACGAACAAATTATTGAGATGGCTAGAGAGGCAAATTTACCAAGTTGTTTAGCAACTCATCCAAAAGCACTTAAACGCTTTGCCAAACTGGTAGCACAGCATGAGCGTGATGCATGCTCGATCAGAGCAAGTGTTGCACTTCTTGGCACTTTGAAAGATACCGCAGATCGAGTCTTGAGGGCCATAAGGAAGGGTGATCTATGAATATCGAAGCATGGATTGCCGATAAGGTGAATCGCGGCGAAGATGCGACTATCAGTTTGCGTTTGCTTGAAAAATTGATGTATGAGCCTGCAATCAAGCACTGGATTTCAAGCACATCCAAAAAGTTGGGTTGCAGTGTCACTATTCATTGGCCCAGTGGTGTTGTGACCTTTTACCCTGTAAGTCAATCATGAGTTTCATTGATTTTGCACGAGCCCATGGGGTGGAGATTGACTACAACAAGCTGTACCCATCTGAGCGCATCAAGCGCACCGGTACGGTCAGCAAGCCCAAGTCAGACAATGGCGCGTACTTCTGGGATGGTCAGCGCGGATGGGTCATGGATTGGTCAGGAGAGGCTAGAGTCGTTTGGTATGAAGACCCGCATGCCAAGCCTTGGACTGACGAAGAAAAGCGTGCGTGGGCCTCAAAACGGGCCTCTGCGGCCACGGATCAGGAGCGCAAGTACGATCAGGCGGCTTTGCAGGCTGACATTGTCCTGCGGTCGGCCAAGATGGATCACCATGGCTACCTTGAGATCAAGGGCTTCAAGGAGACCCGTGGGCTGGTGCTGGACGACAAGTTGCTGATCCCCATGCGCAACGTGACCACCAACAAGTTGCAGGGCTACCAGTCGATCCGCTGGGACATGGAGGAGCGCAAGTACGAGAAGAAGATGCTGCACGGCATGAGGGCCAAGAATGCTGTCTTGTTTTTGGGCGATCGTGATTCTCAGGAGGTGTGGCTCGTGGAGGGTTTTGCTACTGGGCTGTCCGTGAGGCACGCCTTAAGGAGCGTGGGAATCCCTGCCGCGGTGGTGGTGTGCTTTAGCGCCAGCAACCTCATTCAGGTGGCGGATCAAATAAAAGGGCGCCGTTTTGTCTTTGTGGACAATGATGAGAGCAAAACCGGTGAGAACTCAGCGATCAAGACTGGACTACCCTGGACGATGGCAGATACGGTTGGATATGATGCCAATGACCTTCACCTCAAAGAGAGTCTGTGGGCTGTTGTTGCGAAAATAATGGAACTCAGGAAGCGAGAGATGGTATATTTGTGACCTTCGAAAAGTCGTGCTGATGGACTGTAAACATCAGCGCCAACACGCATGGGGACTGGAGCCTGAGTCCGCAAGACTTGGTAGACCCGCCAAAAGAGAGTCGTCAGTCCTAGGCAACTGCGAATGAGACGGGTTAGATAGCCAGTCCCCAGCCGTGTTGGTATGTGTTGACATATCTTGAGACGTGTTGATACAATCCTTCCATCACCGGATTGGTAACCCGGTGTAGTTCTAGGAAACGCACTCGCAAACCCATTGGTGAGCGGGCTTCGTCAAAGCTACATGATTCTGATAACGCAGGCTCTTATGCGGCAACCAAGCCTAAAGCTCGTTCACCAATGGGTTTTTTGCTTTGTAGCCCTACCAAGGCGAGAGGGGAAGCCTGAGTTTTCGAGTTGAGCATTCAGGCTTTCTTTCTTTCCTTTTTTTGGGCTTTCCTGAATTGACAGGGTGTCCTCTCACGCTGTGGGGGGGTAGGGGGGGTTTGAGGTTTTTTTCCTTGTCTTTCTTTCGGGGTGGTATCAGTAAGTAATTCATAAGGAGGGGGTGATGAGCAAAAAATTCCGAGACAATAAGCGACTAGCGCAAATAGCCCGAAAGCTGGTTTATCTTTCTGGTCAGAAATTTGATCTTGGAATTGGCATTTATGCCTTAGCCATCAACGAAGCCATGAAAGCAATTGGCGCCACAAATTACTCTGGACACCCAAAAACTTTCATCAAACAGCATCTTGAGCAAATAGATGCATATTGCACTCTGAATTCCAAAAAAATAACCGAGAACAAAAAATCTCGGCAAAAAGAAATTGAAGTCAAAAAAGTTGCCAAATGGCAAAAGAAATCTGACAGCACGCCACGAACCAAAACCAATGTTGATTCTGATGATTTCTTAAGCACTTACGCTTGGCGCAGATTACGCATGGAAGCCTTGATCAAATACGGTCGTCGGTGTGGTTGTTGCGGAGCAACTCCCATGAATGGCGCCGTCATGAATGTAGATCACATTAAGCCAAGAAAGTTATTTCCAGAACTTGCTTTGGACATCAACAACTTGCAAATTTTGTGTGGCGAATGTAACCACGGCAAAGGCAATTGGGATCAAACTGACTGGCGATAATTTTTTTGCTCACACTTTTAATTCTGTGTTATAGTTTATCCACCACAATGAGTGGGTTAACCGGAGTAAGTCATGACACAAGATCAGTTCGATGATGCCTTCGACCAAGGCAAATACGAAGCGCAGTACAGCCAATGGCTCTGCGATCACTACGACTGCAACGCAAAACGCCTGCAGTACCTTGCGGAGAATTTTGAGTCCTATGAGGACTTCCGCGATTCCATGCTGGAGGCGGCATGACTACCTACACACACTGGGATGTTTTGATGGCAAGCCCCACCGATCCTCTTCC
>Ga0208379_1000322_pt1 | contig 21979 bp, 22 predicted proteins | sample CryBogCBE02Aug07_FD_184559 | JGI IMG/M metagenome (GOLD analysis project Ga0208379, IMG submission 184559) | Freshwater microbial communities from Crystal Bog, Wisconsin, USA - CBE02Aug07 (SPAdes) | ecosystem: Environmental > Aquatic > Freshwater > Lake | place: Crystal Bog, Wisconsin, USA... | reverse complement strand
CGCTTCCATCGCCAGTATTACCAGCATGATGTTCACGTGCACCAGCAAGACCATCAATGGCACCACCAAATGCTGCAGCGGTAAAGCCCAGATATGGGGCCGCTTTAGCAAAGCCCATACCTAAAGAGCCAAGACCACCAAGTAAGCTGCCGAGGCCACCACCGCCGCCGCCTCCACCGCCGCCACCTTGGGCAACGGCAAGTTTCGCTTGCGGATTGTCATCCGGAATGGTCATTTTGCCTTGATGTTTGAGCAAATCAACATCTTTAGGCTTATCAATATCAGCCTCTTGCTGAGGCGGAGGCATATTGTCATCATCTACGCTACCATCAGTAGCATAGCCAATTCGACCCCCTCTATTTTCTTCAAATTTCCTCATGTCATCCACAGACATGGGTTGTCCATCGGAACCACTAACATAGTTTTTGCCAGTATTATCAGATGTTGTAGAAGGTGTCGCGTTTGCTGATTTAGTTGTATCGCCCGAAGACCAATCTTTAACGCCTTGTGCCGCACCAAGCAGACCGGATCCGCCAGTGTATTGCCCAGTTTTAGTGTCTTTGACACCACGGCTACCAATGCCGCCCAAATCTTTGATGGCTGACGTTGTTTGAGACAAACCACTTTGCTGGCGTTGCGGTGTAGGTGCCACCATCAAGTTGCGATTTGGCATAGAACTTGTCATAATATTGCGCTGCGTAGGCACAAGCCCGGCTGCACCTTGAGCCGCACCAGCTGCACCATATGGATTAACTACCTGTCTGCCCATCAATTGCTGCAACAATGCGCTCTGATCCGCCCCAGCCAAGCCACCGATGTCAAAGTTTTCGCGCACATTGTCATTGATAGCTGCGCCACCCATCGACGCTAGGCCGCCTTGATAGAAATGGCCACGGTGGGCTGCATCCTTCGTGGCCTCATCATAGTCAACTGTCTTGATGCCGTGATAGTCACCGACTGCATGCGGGTGATGTTTTTCAACGTCCTGCGCCGACAGACCGATCTGCTTGGGTCCATGTTCGCCTTTATAGCGGAACTTGATGATCTTTTGACCGTCATAGGTCTCACCGATTTGCTCAATGTCTTCCTTGACGCGCTCGTCCGAGAAGAACCCACCAGACTGCTGTGTGGTTGTCGTCGAACCAGAGAGAGCGCCAGTACCTTCGGCAATGTTTGCCAAGAACTGCGTGACTTGGAACGGATAGGATTGCTGCTGCAGGAACTGATTGTAGAGCGCAGTGAGGCCAGCCTGCTGCGTCTGCTGCTGTTGTTGACCAGCCGCCAACTGCGCTTGAGCACCAGTAAGGCCAGCCGTCTGAGCGCCCGTGCCCAATGCGCCGAGGTTTTGAGCAGTTTGTGCGCCCATTCCGTAGACTTGGTTAGCAAGAGCTGCCTGCTGCTGTGCCGCAGTCATGCCTTGGCCAAATTGCTGCTGCCCGATGGCACCCAAACCTTGAGCCACACCCGTCTGCTGGCCATACAATTGCTGGCCTAAATTGCCCAACTGTTGACCGGCACCAGAATACTGACCGTAGAGTTGCTGCCCGGCACCACTACCCATACCATACAATTGCTGCGCACCAGCCAACTGCTGGCCAATGCTGCCCATGCCTTGCTGATAACCTTGCTGGCCCAAGTTTGCCAAAGTGCTGGCACCTTGAGTGCCCATGCCGTAGATCTGATTCGCCAGTGCGGCCTGCTGTTGCCCCGTCCCAGTGAATTGACCGTAGAGCTGCTGGCCCGTTGCTGCCTGCGCGGCACGATTCGCTTGTGCAGCCGACAGATTAACGCCCTGCTGCTGTTGTGCGGCACCCAATGCCTGCCCGTAACCTTGATTGAGCAAGTTACCAACGACATTACCCGTGGCAATATCTTGCTGACCACGCAGTGCTGCTTGAGCTATTGCTGCCCGGTCGCCGCCAAATGCGCCAGCTTGGATGGCTTGACCCGTTTGAGCAGCTCTATCCATGGCCTGCTGCTGTTGCAGGGGTGCCAATGTGCCACCGATAACCGTGTTCATGTATGGGTTCATAAACTGGTTAATTTGACGGCCACCGATCTGTTGCGCATTGACATCTTGTGCGCCCGCCAAAGTAAACGGCAAAGCCATGCCGAGGCCCGCTTGGTACTGTTGCCCAGCCTGTTGAACGAGTGGAGCAGAGCCAGCGGCACCTGCGCCATAAGCACCAGTAGCAGCCGCATTGTATCCTTGCGCTTGGCCATAAACATCGCCAATCTGCCCAAGACCTTGCTGAGTAAGGCCAGTGCCTTGTGCCAAGGCTTGCTGTGTCAAAGGTACGCCAGCGCCTAATGCCTGCCCGACAGCGTTCGTAGCGCCAGCCATGTAAGGAGATGCAGCGCCCATAGCGCCACCGTAAAGATTTGCAGCTGCTTGATTATAGGCCGTACCTTGCTGTTGTGCTGTACCTACATTCTGCGTGGCACCGGCAATGTATGGTTGAGCCTGCTGCACACCGCTTGCCAGTGCTTGACCGGCGGCTTGGTACCAAGGTTGGGCTGCGCCAGCCATGGCATTTGTGTTGGCGATACCGGATTGTTGCGTGTCAGTTAAAGGGGCGACGAAGGCGTTAGGGTCAGTGCTATACTGCTGAAATGGCTGCGTAGCCGTCTGTTCGGCTCTCGCGTTGACAGCATTATACCGCGCCAATACTTCTGGCGGGATAGACACTGTACTGGTTGAGCCACCCCCTTTACCACCGCCGCCCGACATTCATTACACTCCAACAACCATCTGATCGGGCAAGGCTTCACCCGTCTTCGTCTTATATAAGAAAAACGTCCCAGCTGGTTCCCCAAAATGACGTTCATACATGCGCATCTTAGCACGGGTTCTAGTATTTGACATTACCCCAATAACAAGGGGAAGTTCAAGACTATCCGATACTTGCTTACTAAACTCGCAAAGCTTATTCGCCCTACCACCACGTTCTTTTCTATACTTGTCGTCTACAAACAAACACTTCTCTTCTATGTACTTTGTGTTGCCGTACCATAATTGAGAGAAACGGAGCAGAACACCGCCCTCAAGTGCGCCAACAGGCCCAATTACGCCGCAAATACCTTCCCAAAGGTACAAAGCTGGCCTAATCATGCCCAAAATCTTGTCATAATCTGCGTCAAACAGCCCATTTTCGTGGAAAACAGCCATTGCAAGGCGCATTAGTTCTGGTTCGTCTGCAGGTGTCGCTATCCGAACTTTGATCTCATTAGACATTGCTAATCCTTCTTTGGACCGGGGAGCTTCTGCAATGTCTTGATTGTCTTGTTCCGCATCTTTTTGACAAACAAATCCAAGGCAGCGTGACCAAGCTCCATATTGCCGTTACCAATACGTGCCACTGCCTCTGGACTAATCACATACTCACCACCAGCCGCAACTATCGGGACTCCGCTTTCCGCACCGCCGTGGGCTCTGTGAGGCAATTCAGCCCCATATGGTGTAGCCGGGCCAGAATAGGGATTGGTTGCGCCGCTGTATGGCTCCCCTTCAAACACACGCTTTGCATGCTTGAACCCAGCCATCGTGTTACCTTCGCCACTAGCCGAGATAATGTCGGCTGGGATGACGTAACTTGACTTAGGCACAACCATGGGCAAGTGGTCGGTGCGGCCAGCAACCGAACTGTGGATTGGCCCCACATGCATTTCAGTGACAGTATGCCCACCTTGGGCGTAGCCACCCGTTGCCATTCCTTGCTCGGACAACCGTTGTTTGTAGATGTCAGAGTTGCGAATAAAATCTAATGCTGATTCAGAGCCACCTTCACCACTGCGTTGAATGCGGCTATCATCCCAAATGTTAGATGGACGTTGGGGAGGCAATGGAGCTTTTTCGGGCAAACTTTGAGATCCAGTTGCACCAGATTGGCCTCTCGATGTTGCTATTTTACCAAGAATTGCTTCTGGGCTCGAAGTCATATCTGGATATTCATTGGCCGCCCGATTTGCATCATATGATTGCGGGACAAGAGCGCGACGACCAAAAGTTACATCTTCAACTGATTGTGGTTGAGGAGTGGCTACTGATGATGTTTGAGGAGAAGCAACTGATGACGTTTGTATTTGTTGGTGATCATCTCGCACATCCATCAACGGATCCCACCGCATTGTGGGTTGGTTCATGATGGGCTTATAAGCAATTTGCGCAGCGTTTGGGTTGTCCAATTCATTTCTGCGATTTTTGAATGCAGCACTTACATTGTGTGCAATATTTTTCCAATTGGTTGAACCGCCCGGGGTATCATAGCGAGCATCACTCGCATTAAACAAAACGTCTGGGTTATAATCTTCTGTAATAGACCGTTCAAAAGCACTTCTGGGCTGACCGCCACCCGTGCCATAACCCTTACGCGCCTCATCTAGCGCTGCGGCAATGGCTTGCTTCTGCGGATGACCGGCATGGATCATCTCGCTGATATTAGTGCTGATTGTCTTCTGTGACTTACCTTTTTTAAGCGGCATAACGACCTCACGAATATGATACTGTTGCGGTCATGCCACTGCCGGGCACAAACACGATACCGTTAGTAACGGGCAAATTAACTGTAACAATGCCAACTGTGTTGGGTATAACAGCGATTGGCAGTGTCGGGGATCCTGTTGATACACTATCATAAACCATACCAGATGCAGAGCCCGCAGTCGTTACAGAAACCTTTGCAACCCACCCCGCTCCAGTGCGTACAAGTGTTGCAGCGCTCAATGCTGGTGCGGAAATCTTGCCAGCCATGAACAGTGTAGCATTTGACACGCCGTTAATAGCAGTCACGCCGTTCTTTTGCGCTGTTAAAAGGTCGTCAAGTGTTGCTGGCATTAGAATCGTCCATCTGGTTGAAAGCGGTAGCGGATGTCACCAAGCCGCCAAAATGTTCCCACGTCATTGCTTGATACCTTAATGGCAATTAGACGGCCTCTGATGCGGGTGCTGATGTATTCAACCGCCTGCGTCATATTATAGGGGCCATATGCCACCGGTGTATCGCCGGGGTAATTTGTCGAGTAAAATGTAATTTGCACTGTCGAATTAGGCTGCTGGCTATATTGGCCCCACTTCATGTCTGGCCAAACTTGGTCGAGGAACACTAACTGATCAGCCTCAGACACCTCAAAGTAACCCGTCTGAAAGCTAGACAGCATGGGCATGCCGTCCGCATCATTGGTTACTTCATGCTGATAAATGTATCCAGTTGACGGATCCGCACCGATCGGCGGCCCAAGGACAGACTGATCAACCCATGCGCTTCTTGCTAGTGATCCATAGTCCCACTGCTGTAGCACGGTGTTAAATTTGACGTAGCTGTCAACTTCGCCATTACCAGCAACAGATGGATAGTACCAAGTCACCTCATTGAACTGCGCATTAGTTGCACAACGAATACGGTTTGTGTAAGGCAAACCATTGGCATCATAGCCTTGATTAAGGTTCTGAAATACTACGTCCCACACTGGGCACGGCATCGTGTTTGGATCGCCGCCAGAATAGCTAAAAAACTGCTTCTGGCTCATCCAATATGTCACGCCGCCTAATGTAGCGGCTGCACCACGTGCAATAAGACCACAGCCCGTTTTGACTTTGTTGAATGAATAGACATACGGAGGGCCAATGTATTGCATCGCCCAGAGGTCAATGTCAGTCCATAGCAGGCCTTGTTGGTTGGCCTGCAAGCCACCTACAATCAAACTGCCGGTAGGAATACGGTAAGAGCCAGCTTGGTTGGTAACTGTTGCATCCCACACAGTGTAATTTTCAACGTCCGAATATCGGACCAGCAAAGGATCGCTTGCGCCAGTAAATGTCGAACCATACGCAATAATTTGCCGCTGAGGCATGGCAACAAACATGCCCGTATTAGCTAGGGGCACATTGTCGATGATTTGCGCATTTTGTAAAACACCATATGGCTGCCATACATAAATGGGGCCACCAGTTGGGCATGCAAGCAAGTACTCGCCCCAGTTATCTAGCGTCCAATCTGTCGCAGTGATTGTTGTCCCAGCTGTGGGCGTGATACCGGAGCCAGTACCGTAACCGCCAACCCCATAACCACCAATACCGTAGCCAGAGCCAGCAGGTTGCGGAACAACCGCGTAGTAAATTATTGCTTCGACATATCCATTATTTTCAAATGCACCGGCTGTTGATGTTGCTGTATTTGAAGCTGTAAACGTAAAGGTATTAGCGTCAATTACAGATGTAATTGTGTATGTACCTGTAAGCGGAATGCCGCCAACAGTTGTGGCTGGTTCTACTGCTAATTGCGCACCAACATATTGCCCGTGATTTGGAAATGTAACAGTGACGGTCGGTGAGGCTGTCAGTGTTTGATAGTAAGCAACTTGGCCGGGAAATGATGCTGTATGAGTACCCGACCCAGCAGATGACGTATTGATTAGTGCGCCGCTTGGAGTAAGCGAAATGTTAAACGTGGTCGATGTCAAATAACGGACAAAATATGTTGTCCCAGCTGTAATGCCGGTCGGTAACGTACCCGTGGTGGTAAATTTTACAACAGTGCCATTTGCTGGTGCGGATGCACCAGTAATGACAGCAGGCGATCCATTGCTAATAGTAGCTGTCTGCGTGTTTGTATATGTCGCTGCGGTTTCGGCATTGACTTGAAAGTCATTTGCATCAAGCACGTTATCAATCGTATACGCGCCAAAAAGCTTTGTGCCGCCCAAAGATACCGGCGTTACATAGTAAATGTAACTGTAAATGTTAGCGAAACTTGAATTGATTTTCATTGTAATCGTAGTTGAGCCAGCCGTTGTTGTGAACGGTGGCACCACGGTGTAAATGGCATCCTTGGGTGTAATGTCTTGGTTAATGCCTTCATAAATGACAGACAGTGATAATTCCGCACCTACGGCAAGCCGCTTAACACCATTCAAATCTTGCCATGCCTTCATGTTACGGACAGGCGATGCAATCGTGTTTGGGTAATATTTAACCCAGCCGCCAAGCTTTTGCGGCAACCCAAGGCCAGACCGATCGGGCAGGAACCGAATGAGATTAGATTGCGAAAGCGCGACCTCGTTTAAGGCTGGCGTTTTCTGAGTATCGACACCGGGAATTAACTTGAGGGCTGCATGTGGCATGCGTTAGCCTCTTGTCGGTGTGGCAACAGGTGACGGCGAGTAAGATGTCCAAGCCGCCGCCTCATACTTTTTGCGGACTTCTTCAACAAGGGCGCTCTTCAAGAGGGCGTTGTATTGGCCTTCATAGCTCTGTGCCATGGCTGGATCATCCGACTGGCGGCCAAAGTTACGCTGATAGGCGCTGATATAGATCATGCTGGCCATGATCATAACATCTGGCAGATATGTGCTGATAAAGGTTGTCGTATTGGTTGCAGACAAACTTGCGGGCCTTGCCGTACCAGTGATTGTAATGGTGTAGTTGCTGTCTGGCCATGGGCCAAATACAAAGTACTGGGATGTATTGCCCGTGGTAGCTAAGTCGCCGCCGTAAGTTGCAAAATATTGCGGCAGAGCGGCACCCGAATTGGTGCTGTAAACATTTTGTATGAATGACTTAGCAACTGGCAAAACCGGCGTATTGTTCGGCCCCACGGTGATCGTTTGGGTCGTTACAAAGTCGCCGGTCGGAATTGCCAATTGGCTGTTATTAGGTGTCAGAGAATAGGTACGCGACACTTGCGTAGACAGAAAATCAATGTCACGGCACATGCGGTTTTCCGCATAGGTGATCATCTGAGGCAAGATGGCGATGTAGTTAGGATCCGTCTCTGGGACAACGGCCATAGTCGCTATTTGCGTAACATATTGAGAATATGTAAGGCCAGTTGTCATAGGAACCCTTATCCTGCCATCTTTGCCGCCTCACTCTTGACGCGACCTACACGTGCGCTCCAGCCCTTGCCGTAACGGGCAAAGGTTGGCAACTTTTGCAGATACTCTAGCCTATTATCGCATAGTTTTGAAGCCGTTTCAGCCCCATCGCAGTCGGCCAGTGCCGCTTTTGTGGCATCGTCCAACTTGCCGGTCACCTCAACATCCAAAATGGTCTGCACGTACCGCAAAGCTCTCGCCGGACCAGAGTTGACCGCGAAGTCCATCAAGGCATAATCAAGGCCACGAGGACAAATGTCCCCACCGATAACATCCCAAAAGCGCTGCTGATACAGAGGATATACATCAGCAGGAATAAGATTTCGCATAGCTTGTTCATTAACTTCATGCCCACACCAGTCCTCCAAGGTCTTCTTGGTCACGCCCCAGTTGGTCATGCCGCCCGGATCATTTTTGTCGTTCACGAAGCCGCCTTCTTCCTTAATGATGAGCTTTATTACATCGTCCCAATTGTCTTTCATTTGCGGAAACCCTTACTTTTGCTGATGGATTCAACCGACTTTACTTGAGATTGACGGTGATTCGCCCATTGTAACCACTCTGCAGCTGCATCAACATCCATAATGACAGTAATAATGCCCTCTTCACGCAGTGCATTGGGGTCAACAATGGTCACGCATGCTGGCAGGTTGTGATCTGGGAAGCCCTTCGCATCGGCAAACTCATCGTAGACCTTATAGGCACCAACCCGAATGGCATGCGACCATAGGCCCGTCATGGGATCTTTAGTGACATTGTAGCCAAAAACGTGTTTGTGGCCACAGACAAGGATATGATCGCGCCAACCCATTTGAGCCGCCTTGGATACGCCGTGAGCTGGGTTCCACTGGCTGTGTCCTTGGAAGTCATGGCGACAATTGATTCGGATGTCTCGGCCTTGGCGGTGCTTTAGGTTCAACCGAATGCCGTGATCTTGGTTTGGTGTGCCAATTTGACGGCATAGCCACTTGATAGGGTCGTCCGTTCCGCTCCAGCAGTCGTGATTGCCGTTCACAATGTAAAGCCAATTGACCTTACGCAAAAACCACTCGACAATCATGCGGGCTTGCTTTGCCGATGTTGCTTGATTGCCATACAGCCGAGCCAAGCGGCCAATCCAGTTATTGCGAAGATCACCAACATTGCCAGCCATAAGGTTGGGGGTGATGTTGGTAAGGTTCATGTGATGCTCAAGCAGCGCAAGGTCACAACCGTCATCGTCAACATGGGGATCACCCATGTGCAGAATGCCATAGACACCGTTTAAGTTGACGTTAAGCGAGACAAGCTTGCGAGATGTCTTGGCTTCTGCTTTTTGTGTGAATTGCCGCTTGCGCCACTCTATGAGCTCCTCGACGGGCAGGTCACTGTCTGGTAGGTCAATGAAGGTAAATTTGTCTGTATAAGCATCTGCATTTAGTTTAGTCGAATTTGCCTTGGACATTTAGTGATCCTACGTTGTTGATTCGGTTGGATTACTTAGACCTTAAATTGTTTAATGTGTCATCCTTTTGACGGCTACCATTGGAGGAGCCAAACCAAAAACTTAGAACTAAGGTTAACGCAGCATCAAGCGTTCCAAGCACACGAGCGACAAGCTCTTTCATCGTCGGCTCAATGACGTGGCTAAAAATGTAAAACTGAATGACAACCCACGCGACGACAACAACAAACGAAAGGATGTCTGGTGTCCAGTCCTTTGTTTCTATTCGCATTTTTCTTGCCGAATCACGATCTGACGCAGAGATGCGCTCAAGGTCGATGTCGAGGTTCTTCATTTGAACTTTGAAGTTGTTTTCGGCATTCTTGATGGCCACTATCTGGTCCGGTGAAGCAGATGCAAGAGCCGTATTGATGTCGTCCTCAGAGCCGTTTTCATGACCTAACAAGGCTGTGGAAAGTGCCTTAACAGCCATACCGGCAACTGGTCCGCCAATTGCTGTTGCGATCGTGGGTGCAATGGTTTCGATGAGAGAGCCAAACTTGCCAAGGTCCATTATACTTAACTCCGTAAAAGTATAATCCCTATGCCCAGCATTATACTTAACACAAACAAAACAATAGCTGTTACAATACCAGCTTCTTTGATGTCTTCCAATCTAGCTTCTGCCAAACGCTCTTCTTCATACTTTTGACGTTCAATTTCTTTGCGGATGCTGATCACTTCACGCTGCACTTGATCCCAAGCGGCAAGACCAAACTGTCCGATAAACATGTTCTTGGCTTTTTCCGCCAAACTAACAGCCTCGGCCTTAGCCGTGTAGCGCTCAATGGCTATCTGTTCCGCTGTCTTGGTGGAGAATATATTGGTAGACGGCTTTTCAGCGGTCATGTGGGTCAGCTTTGCGACACTACCCCAAAGCTCGGATAGGTCGGCTGCCATGCCTTGTATTTCTTTACCAGCGGCAATCCCAGCTTGTATGCCCGCATAAGCTGCTTGCGCTGCCGCCAAAATGGTTAATGGATCCATTACGACCCATCCATTTTACGCTTTGTTGCTTCCTTATATGCTTTGTAGCTGCGGTAAAGTAAAAGGCCCGTACCAAGGATAGCCATGAGTAGGTGCAGCCATGCGTTCAATTCTGCCGCCCAGATGGGCATCGTAATCGCTCCTCCAGCAAGTGAGGCATCTATAACTGTGTCGTGTTCCTGCTGGTTGCTCATGGCTGCACCTTAAATGTTACTGGGCCGGTGGCTGCGGTGCTTCGGCAGCTTGGGCTTTTGCCAGCTCTTCAGCACCTTGTTTTTGAAGTTTTTCAACCAAATCCTTCACTTCTGCATACGGACGGGCCGCAACAGCGTTCAAGATGTAGTTCACTTCATCAACAGTCAAAGTAAGAGTGATATTCATGTTTAACCCTTTATGATGTTTACAAGTCTAGAATTTGGCTCAAGTGAAATGAACCCATGGTATTGACCGGGTTCCCAATCAAGTACCGCGCCGGAAGATATAACACTTTCCCACCCTTCGCCAAAGGCTTTTATAGAACCTTTCGCACAGATAGAAATATGAACGTCATCTTCCGTATGAACATGAAGCGGGAGTTCGTCTCCCACATTGGGAAAGTCGTAGATAGTGCCCTTTAATTTACCAAGTTCTAATGGTTTTGATTGCAGCATTACAGCACCTTTGGTCCAACTTGTTTTGCGGGATCAATTATCGGAGCCGCAGGAGGCACATAGGCCGCAATTTCTCCATATGCACCAGATACAAGTGCGTCATACAATGCGCGACCATGATCTTCGGTATCATTTTTATCAGCCGTAAACGGTATCTCTACTGGAACGGTATCGAACTTAACCATGCAATCTATGCGCGTTTGGTCCTCACTTGCATAAATTGGGTGAGATACTTTTTCAACTTTGCTCATATTATGCAATCCTCACAAATAAACCGCCGCCCGATAATCCACTGCAACATCCACCACCACTTTGCAAATGAAGGCCATTCATTGCCTGCCATGTACCACTTACAGCAGCACCATCACCACTAGTTCCCATTCCCCCAACTGGTGTGTTTTGCCCGCCTAAAAACATGTAAGCCCATCTTAAATTGCTTCCAGCATATGTAGTGCCAGCGTTATAATTTGCAGTGCCAGTTCCCACATACCGAAGAATAGCATAAGTTCCAACAGCGCCAAAAGTTGTAACAAGAGATATAGTGCCGCTTGTTGTGATTGTGCCGCCGGTTAATCCCGTACCAGTCGCAACCGAGGTTACAGTTCCGCCAGCAAGTGTGGACGAGATAGTAATCGCGCCTTGGTTAGCATTAACTGAAATGCCCGAACCGGCATAGACAGCGGAAACATAACCACCAGAAACTGTACCGGCAGTCGATGCGTAACCAGAACTGCCCGTGATGTTGATGCTATAAGTACCGCTGTTGTTGTATACGCCATTGGTAACAGTTGCAGCATTGCCGGAAATGTTGATGCCGTATGTGCCGCCATTGTTATACACGCCATTGGTGACCGTAGCGGCATTGCCGGATACGTTAATGCCCCAAGTGCCGGAAGCGTTCCCACCAGTTAAAGTGGGTGCGTAAGAGTTATAATTTGAAGTTGTTAGGCCATTTGTAACAGTAGCAGCATTACCAGTAATGTTAATGCCCCAAGTTCCAGAAGCGCCCGTACCTGTTAGGGTTGGCGCATATGAGTTAAAATTAGACGTTGTTAAACCGTTGGTGACAGTGGCGGCATTACCAGAAATATTGATGGCCCAAGTGCCAGATGCACCCGTTCCAGTGGGTGTTGGCGGTGTGTAACCTAAAGCGGTCGTAACATCACTAGATGTCAATGACACCGAACCCGTGCGAGTATTGAAGGACAGCACACCCGTATTGCTGATCGTCGGGTTATTGCCAGCGCTAATCGAGATACCAGCACCAGCATTCAATTGCAGGCGTAAGTCATCGGCAAACGTGATGTTTGTGCCGTCAGAGAAAATAAATGTGCTCTGCGTCACGCCATTTCCACCAGAGGCCGCTACATAAGTGCCGCCGCCAGCAGAGGCCAGAGTGACAGTATAAGCGCCCGTGGTGGTGTTTTGGATGATGAAGAAGCCACCGACACCGGCTGGGAAGTAAATGGTGACGTTTGCCGACAGAAGGCCCGTCAACTTAATGCGGGCATTCTGGCAGTTGGCTTGTGTCAAATTGACATTGGCGTTCGTAAGCGCAACCGAATAAGTGCTTCCCAAGGACGAATCAACCACGTCCATGTCGCTATTAAGCGGCACGTTCCACGAGTTAACGTAGTCGTTGTATCCCGGCTTTTCTAAGCCCTTATTGGTTGTGTACGAACTGGCCATTTTAATTCACCCAAGGCAGCGGAGGAGAAATCGGGTTGGGGCTAATTTGTTGCGCGATCTGGTTGTCAATGTTTGCCTCATATGCAGCCACTTGTGCTGGTCCGAGGGCCGTTGTAACCCACCCCACCACTTGCGCTTGTGTAAGCTGCGCGTATGGCGTAAATGGCTCACCAGCATCATACTTCACATTGACCGTTCCGTAAACCGAACCAGTGTGAGGTGTTGGCGTTGCGCCGTCAGACCCGCTCAGTGTCCAGTGGATGGTCGTCACGACATCCGTCTGGCCCGCATAGGCTGGATAGCAGTCCAGTTGATTAATTGTCCAAGTGTATGTGTTGGCCATTACTTTTTCTCCAGTGTAGCTATACGAGTTTCAAGGGCATCAATTTTTGCGACTGCTTCTTGAAGGGCGGCGACGAGAAGCGGGATCACTTCAGTGTATGCAACGCCTAAATACTCAGTCTGGTCATCTGACAGCGGCAATTTTGCGCTATGCACAACTTCCGGCAAAACCTTTTGTACGTCTTGTGCGATCAATCCAACATGTGGCGTTTTAGCATCATCACTTTTCCAACTATATTTTACAGCCCGAAATGATTTTACGCCTTCAAGCGCAGATGTTATTGGCGCAATGATGTCCTTTAAGCGTTCATCAGAGTTTGCTGACCACGCAGTCGCGCCATCCGCTATGTAAACACCAACATTGTTTTGATTAATAATTAAACAAGAGTTACTACTATCAATGTAAACGCTATTCCAAAATTTCCCAGCAGCAGTTGCGCTATTGCGGTTAACGACGTTTGTTTGACCCGTTTGAACAATGGTGAGTTTTGCATTGTTTAACGTGCTTGTCGTCCCCACCAGCAGATTGCCGTTGGCATCAAGGCGCATTTTTTCAGTATTACTGTTGTTGCTGAACGTCATGTAGCCATCGCCAGCCACACAAGCCGCAATAGACGCTTTTACGGTTCCAGCATTTGAAAAACTGACTGATGCAAGCGTTGTTCCTGTCGTGCTACTATTATCAAGATAAAGAACATTAGCGGTTCCAGATGCTTGTGAACCTTGAATTTGCAATTTTGTTTGTGGCGATGTCGTCCCAATCCCTACGTTGCCGGAAGAATCAATACGCATTTGTTCGCTGCTAGCAACTTTCCAAACATGGTATGATGCGTCAGTGCTTTTATACAAATACGCACTTTGTGCCGCATTTGTCACAACTTCTTGTGCGTATGAGGAATTGTTAACTTCCCAGCGCACTTGTGAATTGCCAGTGCCGCCATTTACTACTAACCTAGCAGAAAGAGACGTTGTACCAATCCCCACATTCTGCGATGTATCAATCGTCAAAGCAGTCGTGTTGTTTGACTGCAAAGTCAATGCATTGCCTGTACCAGAATTGATTGTAGCAATAATTGGGGTTGTAATGGTTGGCGATGTTTGCAAGACAATCCCGCCCGACCCAGTGACGTTTTGGCCTAGTGCCGTTTGCACACCCGTACCAAAGGCCGAAATGCCTGTACCGCCGTTAGCTATAGGCAATATGCCAGTCACGCCCGATGTAAGAGGCAGACCCGTGGCATTGGTCAACACAGCCGCTGATGGCGTACCCAAATTGGGCGTTGTCAGTGAGGGCGATGTTTGCAGGACAATGCCGCCAGATCCAGTCACAGCGTTACCAATTGCTGAAACAACACCCGTTCCAGTGGTAATAGTTGATGGAGCCGCGCCAGCCCCGCCGCCTACCACGATGGCATTAGCAGCCAGAGCAGCAGAAGAAGCCCAAGTAGTGCCAGAACTAAAATAAGGGATGCCACCAGAAGTTCCCGCAACAGTTAGAGCCAATGTGCCCGATGTCGTAATAGGCGAACCAGACACCGAAATAATACCGCCAGTAAAGGTTTGAGCAACACTTGTGACCGTACCGGCATAAGTTGCCGACCATGACACGTTTGTTCCATTTGATGTTAGCACTGTGCCAGCAGCACCAATGCCAAGTTTGGACAGCGTGTTTGTCGCGGACGCATACAGCAAATCGCCGGTCAAATAGGATGTCTGACCCGTTCCGCCATATGTAGGCCCAACAGCCGTGCCTTGCCACACGCCGGTGCCAATTGTGCCCACACTGGTCAACGATGACGATACGACCGAAGCATTCAAGGTGGTGCCAGACAATGTGCCTGCAGGCGCAATAACAGCCGCTGTGGAGGCCGCCGTCAATTGACCTTGGGCATTCACCGTAAATGTCGGAATAGCCGTTGAGGAGCCATAAGAATTGGCTGAGACAGCAGTGTTGGTGATGCTAAATTGTGTGCCACTTAGTGTCAGACCCGTACCAGCGGTGTACGCGGGCACTTGGCTAAATTGAGCAAATGACAGACTGGTCGTGCCAATGATCAAAATGCCGGTAGTCGAGAGAGCATACGCCTCACCCGCATCGCTACCACCTGTGACAAGGAAATAAGCACCTTGATCAAGACCCGAAGCGCTGTTCGGAATGTATTTATTAGCATCAGTGGCGCGTGTAAGTATCCACGGGGATACAGACGCAACACCCACTTGCGAAACATAATAAGCACCATTCTGCAAGCCAGCCGACTGACCAACAAGCAAAATGCGGTCATTGAGACCTGCTGTGTAACCCTCATAAACTAACGGGCCCGTGCCGGTCGAAGTCAATGTGGCACCGACACCAGAGTTAGCGCGGCTGGTAATAGTCAAACCGCTACCGTCAGTTAGCGTTGTAACTTGTGGGCCGCCGTAATCGGATGCAATTGTCAGTGTGTTAAGGGCAGGAGTAGTAAAAACAAAGTAAGGCGTACCAGATGTGATGCCATTCGTTGTGCTGTTAAACACAATCATGTCACCGATTGACAGGCCGTGATTGGTCGATGTCGTCAGAACATTGCTGGTGATTGTCGTAACAGTTGGCGTAGTGCCGCCTTGTGCATAAGTGGCAGACAAGTTGCTATCTACGTCAGCGGCAACGGCAGGATGGATGTCCAAGCCAGCTGCCACATTATTATCAACATATTGCTTTGTCGCTAATTGCAGCGCAGCAGTTGGGCCTTGCGTAACAGTGACCGATGTCAAGCCAGCCAATGTGGATGCTGTAGCACCCAGTGCTATGTTTGTTGTGCCAATCGTGACAGAGCTATTGGCCAGATCCGAGTTAGGAATAGTTGAAACGCCACTGATCGTTGTGCCAGCACCTTTGAGGTAGCCAGTAACAGAAGAAAGCCCCGTACCACCATTGGGTACAGTTAATGGGCTAAATAGCGTCAAACTTGTTGCGGATGCCGCGCCGAGCGTTGGCGTGACAAGTGTAGGCGAGTTGCTTAATACAACCGAACCACTACCCGTCGATGTTGTGACACCGGTACCGCCAGCCGTTACTGGAAGGGTGCCAGTTGTCAGTGCAGAAGTAGAAGTAGCGTACAGAGCGCCACCGCTTGTAAAGCTTGTAAGACCAGTTCCGCCATTCGCTGTACCAAGGGTGCCCCCAAGCGTTAATGTGCCAGAAACAGTGATTGGGCCGCCGCTAAACGACATGCCCGTTGTGCCGCCAGAAGCATTGACGCTTGTTACAGTGCCCGCACCGGTAACTGTCTTCCATGATGGATTTGCGCCAGCGCCACCGGTTTGCAGCAATTGGCCAGAAAAACCGGGATCCAATGGCTGCCAGTTGGAGGCCGCACGGTATAAAATTTGCCCTTGCGTATTACCGAGTGCGTAGTCAATCAAAGACGACAGCGATACTCCCGTTGGAGCGGCACTGACACCCGTCTCGTTAGCAAGAATGTAGCCGCTTGTAATGGGCGACAGAGACAGCGTTCTATTAGCGGACAAGTCACCGCCGCCGGTTAATCCCGTACCAGCAGTGATTGTGCGGCTTGTCGGCACAGCGCCGATCGTGGCTGGCGTAATAGCGCTTGTGGATGCCGAGGTGATCCGTCCATACGAATCAACCGTGAATGTCGCAACGTCAGCGCCATCACCATATGAACCCGGCGCAACACCAGTTGTCGGTAATGAAATCGTCCCCGATGTAGTGATTGTCCCGCCATTCAAGCCAGCACCAGCTGTGATTGACGTTACAGTGCCGCCGCCGTAGCTTTGGGCTTTGACGAAAGCCGTAGTGGCAATGGTTGTGCTATTATCGCTGCTCAGTGGAGTTGGAGCAGTTGGCGTTCCAGTAAACGCAGGTGACGCAAGAGGCGCACCAGCGATAAGCGACAGAACTTGCGGGCCAGTAAGGTCTTGCGGATTGGCAGAGCCAGCAGTGTTGTTACCTTTGATCGTAAAAGTAGCCATAGGCGCAAGATAGGCATTGGTAACCCCACTTGATTGCAGCCCGATGGTGCCAGTCGTGGTAATAGTTCCGCCAGAAAGTGGCGCAGATGCCGTGATAGACGTAACTGTCCCAGTGTTTGCGTTCAGATTAGCAATCTGCTGGGTGGTAACACGGACAGATGTGTTACTTTGTACCGCTTCAACATATTCCGAGCCAGTGAGTGCTGCGGTGGTAGGCAGATTGAGGATTGTTGTATTAGACATGCGTACTAACCCACCAACGGTATCTGATTAAAGTCATATGGAAGCCCAACTATAACAGTTTTCGCCACTGTTTGCGACTGCAAGAGGCTTGCTGCAGGTATAGTTTTAGCCGTCAAATAAGTAAATGCTGTCGCCGTTGTTACGGTAACACTGTAAAAGCCGCATGCATCGGTGTTTGTAAGCCCTTCAATACTTATCTGATCATTTGTAGACAGCCCATGCACACCGTTACATGTAACAGTAACCTTGTTTGACCCGTCCGTGTTGACAGACAACAGTGGCAACACAACGCCATAGTGCACAGAGCCATTTAAAGGCGATATGGCATATGATTCGAGGCCGTTTGGTTTTCCAACAGGCTGCTCAACCATGTATTGACCATCTTGCGTCAACAAATACTGCCCTTGCGCCACATTGAGGCCCGTAATTGGGTCAATAACTGGCGGTACAACGGTTGTATGGTAGTTGGTTTCATCTGCGGTATAAGGTTCCACACGCGCATTCAACACGGGCAACGGATCCGCCGTCAAAACAATGGCACGTTTTTGCTGTTGTGGGATGTCTTCGCAACGATCGCAAACCAAAATGCGCAAATTGTTGAGCTTTGCACCGGCCCAATCATATTGCCAGCGAAGGTTTACGTGGTTGTTCCATATGCCACAGCGGTCACAGACGGCAAACGCCTGCGGGTTTCTCGTGCTTACCCTTGCTCTACCAGCCCGTGATGCATAGGCCATAACATAACCTACCTATAATAGCCGGAAATCATCGGCGATATGTAATATGACACGTATTCGGTGTCTTGATCAGCCGCAATCTTGTATGATTCGTCAGCCTCAATCTTCAATTGTGGGCTTATGGGCTTGTTCCAAATACGTGCAAGGCGATAAGCCAAGCCGTTAGCAACAGCATCGAGCCAACGATACGGCACATCAAGCGTCTGACCACTTGTAAAGTTGGCATCTTGGATCTGCTTTACTACGTAATATTTCAAAACAAGGTTACTATTATCTGGAACGGCCCAGAGAGTGATTGTCGGATTGATCAAACGGTCAAACCAGAACACCGTGACTTGCCCTTGCTGTGTTTTGTTGGGATATGAGGCCCATTCACTGCGCGAAATAGGAAAGATCAGACGGTCAATTGGCTGCCCAGAGCTGCTGTCTTCAATGTATGCGTCAAGAACCATAATGGTGCTGGGGTCTACATTGTAGGTTGAAGTACCAGCTGTAAGTGCTTGAGTTACAAGCGAAACTTCCCACAAATTAACGCCTTGATTTGCCCAATTTGCAAACATAAAGTTGCAAGCCATACGCGCACTTTGCATATGCTCTTGGGTAATTGCTGTAGGACGGACATCACACAAATTAAAAGCATAAAGCGTGATCTCGCCAAGCGAAGGGTTAAATGCAGTCGTGCCGCTCGTTGTCATAATAACCTCCAATTAGAAGGTTGTGGCAGACTTATCTGCAACCAAAACGCCTTCAGCGGTGAACCCAGCTGCAAAACTCGCTGTGACAGCCTGCATTTGCCACTGAATGTCGGTTTTGGCGGCATATGTATTGGGGTAATACCGCTCAACCAAAAAGTTTGCGACAAATGGCCGCTGCGTGATTAATGAATTAACGCCAGCCGCGTTAACCTGCCATGTGCGATAAACGCCAGTTGACGTTGCAGCATAGGACATGTTGGTGAAACCTTGAGTGCGTTGCAAATAGAACGTATAGCCGTTTGGAACGGTATAAATAGATGCTTGCGTACGGCCCACACCAATAGCAATTTGGGCATATGTAACTGTTTTACCAGTGTTTTGAAGTTGAATGGTGCCAGCATTTGCCGTCCCAGCTGTTGGAACAGCAGTAACAATCATGTTGTTAATACGCAGGTAGGCGTTTGTCGTGTTTACACCCGTGTAGTTACCAGCAGTGAACGTAATGGTTTCTGAGATGGGATTGTAATTGGCATCAAGGCCATTGATCAGCACAGAAACACCAGCATCAGAAGCCGACGAGCTCAACAATGTCATTGTGATTGCAGATGCAGGATATGCATAAGTTGTTGCATTTTCCCAAAGCGGAATAAAACCAGATGTTGGAATTACGGACTGATAGCCAAAAATGCTCACAACAGAGTGATTCGTAATTTGGTTACGTGCAACTTGCAGTTGAAATGGCTCATACTTCCCGTTCTGTGTGATGGACGGCCAAGTTACGCCGGGTTGTGAGAACGCTGCCATATTACTTACCCTTCTTCGCTACAGCTATATTGTCTACGGCATTTGGATATGGGCGGCCCGCAGCACGTGCATGAGCCTTAGCCAGCTGTATCTTCTTGCGCGACAAATGCTTTGTCACATGATCTTCTGGTGCTTTTGTATCCCAAAATGGCTTCTTAGTCATTAGCAACCCCACTTGCGCAATGCTTTATTTATGCGGCTTTCTGGGTCATGTGCATTTTTATGATTGGTCAACTTAGCCCGCATACCTTCCATTCTGGCACAGAATGACTTGTGGTGTGCGTTGTGTGTATCTTTTGTTGGCGCATGTAAATGGCCACCAGTTTCGTGATGATAAGATGCACGACCTTTTGCATTTAATCCACCAGAAGGCGATTTGCCCTCGGAACGCTGCCAACTCGGTGTCTTTGCCATTGTAAACCTCTAAAAAGAAACGGGGAGCCGTTGCAGACCCCCCGCTTGTTTTCACATCTGACTAAGCAGATTAGTCACGCTCTGGCTCATAGGACTTATGAGCTTTGGGCTCGGTGCCCTTGTGAGCAGAAGAGAAGGGGTTCATGTCAGAAGCTGCGCGACCGCCATGTTTACGGGCAGGACGATCATGACGCTTTGCTGCATGCATGCCGTGGACATGACCGAGGTGCTTTTTAGCACGACCGCCACGCTTTTTGGCTTCCGCTTCCTTCACAGTGTTAGAGCCTTTGCCAGCATAGATTTCATGCGGGGCTGGATCCGTATCGAAGTGACCTTCTGGATCGTGCTCTGTCTTACCGCCGTGCTTGCGCACTTTGCGGTTATGCTTCTTCATTTCTTCCATATCATCCATTCCATGGTGCATATGTGCTTTGTGGGCATGGTGGGCGTGATGAGCATGATGACCTGCATGATGCCCATGATGCGCGTGGTGCCCGTGATGTGCTTTACCCTTCATGGTAAGCTACTCCTACGCTTGTGTTACGCCAAACAGCCCAGTGATGGAACTGATGTTGGCAAGTGATGGTGACTGGGTAACCAACAGACGCTTGGTAGCATCTGAAGCCGATTGTACTGCATAAGTACCGCGCACATCGCCAGTGGTAGTGGTTGCGGGTGAAGTAGTAACACCAGCAGTGTAACCAGTCGTCGAAGTGATCGCAGCGCCGTTCCAAGCAATGGCCACATCAGCATCAGCTCCGGGGTTATACGCAGCTGAGTAGATGGGGAAGCCATACACGTCACCGGTACCAACAGTCACGGTTGCACCAACGGTGCCGACTGGAGTTACGCTTGCAATGTACTTGAAGGCTTTTGCGCCAGAAACGGTACCAGCGCCAGCTGCTGTAATGGCTTCTGACATTGGATAACCATAGATGTCATAACCTTTAACAGTGTAGACGGCAGTATCGCCCGATGCAGTAGTGATACGCACGTTCCGAGCAAGAGCCTTGGTAGGGTCCCACAACTGAACAGTGCCAGCAGAGCCGAAAGAAACCAACCCAGCTGCACCATCAAGAGCCAAAAGGCCGCTGACGGATGTACCAGTGGAGGCGTTTACAATTGTAACGCTACCAGTCACGCCCGTACCGGCAGTGAGTGTAACAGCAGTGCCGGACACAGGGGTTTGTGAGGTGGCAATGTTGGTTGCAGACAAAGCGGAAGGGACTTGGTTAACAGTCAAGATGCGGGTAAAACCGAGGAAACCTGCGGTGATATTACCAAAACCTTGACCGGGCTCGTAGGTGTAGAACTGACGCGGATCAAGAAGACCCGCACCAGCATAGAATAAAGACGGACCCAATTCGGGGTTATAGTCTGCATAAGGCGCTTGGCCAAATGCGATAACCGGACCAGAGAAAGCTGTAATAGACATTTGCTGTCTCCAATCTTACGAAGTTGGGAATGAACCGTAGATCGAACGCCAGTTGTAGTACGAGAAGGAATAACGCTCGTAACCTTTAACAAGCAGGTTGTCCGTGACAAAATCGACTTGCATATCGGTTTCGAAGGGAATGCGTTCCATATACGACAGACCGTCAATGTTGGTCAGCAAGAACCAAGCGTAAGCTGAGGTCAAGAAGTCGTTGACCATGTAGCTTTCTGGCAGGCCGCCAGCGGTGCTCAGAATCGCATTCACATCGTTATCTGCAGTGCCGGGACGCAGTTCGGTCTTCGTCAGACGAATTGCAATTGGCTCCAACTGAGGAGGAACGATCAGTTTACGGCCACGAGCGAAGACCTTCAGACCAGCTTGGTCACGGAAGTTCGTACGGATAGCAATCATTGCGTTGAGCAATGTAGCTTCGTTGAGGTCAACCTGCGTGGTAGGCGTATTGGCAACCGTACCACCGTCGATCGGATGGTTGGTAGCGCAGAGAGCAACACCGTCACCGCCAACAGCTGAGTTGTAGGTGGTTGCAGTGTTCAACACGTTAGCGCCGTAGATTTCCTTCGTCTGCTGGAACGATTCGATCAAGCCGAGGTTGGAAGGTGCAAACTGTGTTTTGTAGAGGTTGTCGTCGATTGCCT
>Ga0208379_1000315_pt1 | contig 22298 bp, 31 predicted proteins | sample CryBogCBE02Aug07_FD_184559 | JGI IMG/M metagenome (GOLD analysis project Ga0208379, IMG submission 184559) | Freshwater microbial communities from Crystal Bog, Wisconsin, USA - CBE02Aug07 (SPAdes) | ecosystem: Environmental > Aquatic > Freshwater > Lake | place: Crystal Bog, Wisconsin, USA... | reverse complement strand
GCCTGGTATGGGTCTGACAAACTGTTCATAAATGTCTGGCATGGCTGACTGAAACAATTTGGGATCAAACTTCATCCCGCCTTTAGCTGACTTCCATGTGGCTAGAACCTGACCATCCACACTGGTGAGAGTCCCTTTCTCTTGCATCCATCCCTGAATCAGGGTTTGCAAAGCCTCTTCTTGGACCTCTAAGGACTTTATTTGCTCTTTGACGTGTCTGAGGCTACGGCAAGCCATTTCAACGCTTTGTGAGGCCATTTTCACGTCTTCAGAACTGACGGGGAACAAGAGTTTGGCCTGTTCCGTGTCTTCAGGGGGGAAGGGTGTTTTTGTTTGCACTCTAGCCCAAACTTCAGCCATTTTCTTGATCAAGTCAAGTTTCATCTCTTCGGTAACTTCCACAGGAAAAAGTTGAAACTCCTGACCGCCAAATAAGACCGCCAGATACACTTTCTCCACACCGAAGACCGCTGCCTCGTGGATACATTGAGCCAAGTCCGCAGGAGGGATATTTCCCACCTCAAACTTATTGCGCACAGCTGCGTTGTAGTTTTTGCATTCCACAAGGATAGTTTTTCCATTTTCTTTACCCGCAAAGTCGAAGTGTGATTTGAACCAATGTTCCTTTTTGTGCGTGAGGGAGTCCTCGATTTTGGTCAGCTCAACTCTGAGCTTGTTTTGGGCGAGTCTGCCGATCACGGGTTCCATGACGTGACCCATCTGGACCGCCTCTATGTGCGAGAGGTCAGGAATGGGCATTTGTCCGAGCTTGGTGAGGATGACCTCGTTGGCTTTGCCGTTGGCTACCTTGCGAGAGTCTCCAGACCAGATGGCTGAATTACGGGTTTCAGGGCTGAAGTCACTCATGGATTTTTTCCTTGTAAGATGCACCAGCTGGGCCACAAGTGGAACCTGGTGTGCGTTCTACTTTGCAATAAGGGAGGTCTTTTAATTTGGGGTATTCGCCAGTGATCACCGATCTTTCAGCGTTGATAGAGCAGCGGGCGAACTCAGGCGAGAGTGGGTCTATGACCACGCAGTGTTGACATTTGATACAGATGTTCATGATGTTTCTTTCAAAGTTAGGACGAGATAATTATAAACAGAGTTGATTAGATCATGTCAAGTTTTTTTATTCCTTTCACGTATTTCTATTGCTATCGTTTGGCAAGCCAGTTCCCACCACTCTTTAGGTGATTGAGGCGATGACCAAGTTTTACTTACTTTTTTTTCAGCAATCTTCGCACATTCCTCACGCTCAAACCCAGCTCCATGCTTGCGTCCAAGTTGATATAACTCATTCGCAAAATCCATGACTCCTGTTTGATAAAGTGAGTCAATGCCATGGTATTGAGCTAGTTTTTGAATATCATTTTCGTTCACTTTTTCTCTCCTTTTTTAGGGTGAGATATGGCCCAATGACAGCTATAGGACATACCACGAACACTACTCACTCTCATGCGAGAGCGAGACTTCAAGAGGTTAATAGGAAGTGCTACAACCACAAACCGATCCTCTCGGAGAAAACCCTTCTTAAGAGTTGATCTCACGCCTTGAGCGTAGCCCTTAGCGCAGCGATCAGGCGTGTGAGAGGTTGTAACTAAGAGGTCGTAAACCTCAAATCTTTTTAAAAACTTATGTGGAATAGGGAAAACCACCAGAGAACCCCTGTGGATAACTCTGATAAGCTCACAAAAGTGAGGTTGCTCTCGTTTATCTAAGCTACTTTCTTGCTCGAAAGCCCCGATTTTCTCACCCCCGAGTGTGCACAGGAAGGTCAAGTCGAGTTCGCTACGTTTATCTGAATTGGTCGCAACTACCGCATCAAGGGACTGGTGGACTATCCCCGTGGGTGCGATATTAGCACTAGAGGGACAATCCTTGCAACCGATTACCTGACAAACCCCAAGGGTTTTACAGCGGTTCATCTGCTCCATAAGAGATAGGCCATCAGGAAGATGAAGGCGAATGCACACGAGAGCATGACCAGAACGTCTTCAGGGTCGTATTCGTGCGAAGGGTGGATATACAGATCATTGTCCATGGGGAAAGCCTCTCTGAGTGTGCGTGAGTAGCGTTTGGTGGTCCAATTGTGGTTATAGGGTGCTTTTACTTTCATTTTTCAGTCTCCAATTGTTTTGTCATGATTGTGCGAATTGTTGAAGAGGCTTGCTTGTAGGTTTCCAAGTCCGAGAGATATTGCTCTTGGTCAGAATCACCCTCATGCTCTTCACAGAAATATTCTGCTAAGCAAACGGCATGGGTTAAGTCCATGAGCTGCTCGTGCGTGATTGTGTAAGTCTTCATTCTGCTGTCTCCGTTTCATTCCATTCACTGTAAACGATCTCAAAACCCTTAAATTGGATGTACTCAAGTGCATCCTCTAATCTGCCAAACTCGGCAATCATTCGGCCTTGATCTTCAGGGTGATCTTCAATGATGACGGGTCTATGCGTCATCTTGTAGCGTTTATTAGAACCCTTAACTGGATAACCCCATTTGCAAATTAAGACTTTCATGCTGCCACCTTTACTCTGTTTTCAATGCACCAGTCGGCTTGTGCGTAACCTTCTAAGTTCCTAATTGCAACAAATATAATGTTGTCAATCAACTTGTCCGCCAAACTGCCTTCATACTCTGGATGCTCACATGATTGATAACGTAAGCATTGAGCAGCTTTGATGGCCTGAATAGCCGTTAAAGCCGTTGCATTATGGTCAAACCAGATGAGAGCCTCATCTTGTTCGTCATAGCGATAATTCACGCTCTTGACGTTTTCATCTAAAAACAACTGAGCAATTTGTTGTTCATTGCCTTTTACTCTGGTTACCCTTCCAGGATTCCCATGATATACGCTGACATCTTGTAAAGACGCATAGCGGACAAGTGCGTTTATGTGATTGTCTGTAACAACGAATGCGGACATAGTAAACCTCTTAAAGTTAGGATGATGCGGATTGCACCCGTAAGCCCTCATGCAAGGGCTAACAGTTGAAATCATGCGTTTCCGTATTTAGCCTCAAGCTCTTGATACTTTGCGAGGTCATAGGTTTCTACGGCCTCGATCCATGCGTTATCAGACCATCTTAAGCAAGTCTGTTTCCAATCATGGGCATCTTGCCAACTGTTGAACAAACCAGAAGGAGAGAATTTACCGAAACGATCATCAGAATAAACAACGTATTTCATATTTGCCTTTCAAGTTAGGATTACATATTTACCATATGTAGATCAAATTATATGTCCAGAAGATTAGTTGTCAAGTACCTTTGTGAATAAATATTTCTATTAAGATTGACGAGTCAATAGGAAATGTCTATTATCTGGTTACGATGTATATATACAATCTAACTATTGATTACATATACCCAATAGATATTAACTATAGTGTGTGTGTCTAATAGGTTAATAGGTAGACAAGTGAAATTAGGGTCAGAAGGACGGGTTTGCACCTCTCGCCCACAGGATAAATAGGGTCAGAAAGTATAGGGGGTTCCCATGCTCATGGGGACTGATCACAATAAATGGGGTCAGAAAGTGTTGTCATGTTAGCTATGTATTAAAGTTAACATAATGCTCGTTGTCTCAAATAGACTATGGAGATGGACACCAATTGCATGATCAACACCTAGCGACAGAGTGCTGCGGTTACTCGATGGGGACTTGAGGTCTGATGTGAGTGATCCCCACTTCTCGCCCACCCCAAAAAAAATATAGGTTTTCCCAAAACCTATTGTTTTCCGACAATGCGTAGCGTTGGAGATGAAATTAAGTTTTTGCTATAATGTTTCCGTAGCGATTGCAGTTGCTACTTTTTCCTTTTTCTTCAAGACTTTGGGCTACCACTTGCGTAGCCCTTTTTTTATCTATATAGTACAGGTTATATGTAGAGGGGATGATATGCAGACATTAGAGATAAAGAGAGATGTAGAGATGCCAACACCTAGAGTGGTGTTTGCGTATCCGTACGAGGACATGGAGGTAGGGGATAGCTTTGTTGTGCCTATAGAGTACAGGGCGAAGGTGTACAACGCCAACTACAGGGCTGGTAAGAGGTTGGGGTACAAGTTCCAGAGCAAGGCGAATGGGGATGTGCTGCACGTTTGGAGGGTGTCATGAAGTTGGAGTTTGATCACCACTCGTTGGCAGTAGATGTTTTTGATCACTACATCACCTGGAGACTGGAAGACATATTGAATGATGTGGAGTCTGTGCCAGAGATGCAAGATGTGGCAGAGGCTTGTAGGACGATGTTAGGCTTTATGAAAGTAATGAATGACTGATTTGCTGTGGTCCACTGAAGACGAACTCAGAACCCTGTGTAGGGAGCTGTGGATTCGTTTGATGGTCGCAGATGCAGTCAGGGAGTTTACGAATCAAGAGGCAATGGAACATGGATACAAAGAAGGATACGCAAGAGCAGTTATACAAATCTCGGCTACGTCTGAAATGGGAAATGCAAAAGGCCATACAGTCCATTAGCAAGCCGAGTAAAAGGAAGTTGGCACAGGAGTGGAAGACCAAGTATTCAGAAATCTTCTACCAAGAGTTGTTGAACTGTGCCAGGAACAAACAAGTCAGAAGTGAGATAGCAGCTTGGGATAACGAAAGGATGGGTAAACCATGAGGGTAGCAGTAGTGACTCCGTACTACACGGAGAGTGAAGAGACGTTGAGGCAGTGTATAGCAAGCGTTGCCAAACAAACTTACAAGGAAGTGCACCATTTTATGGTGTCGGACGGGGAACCTTATGAGGGCTTAGATGGATTCGCAAGAGTTACTCACATACGCTTACCAAACGCTGGAGACTTTGGAGACACTCCTAGAGGCATTGGCGCAGCTGTTGCATCTGGTCTAGGCTACGATGCCATTTGTTTTTTAGATGCCGATTGCTGGTATGAACCTGATCATGTGGAGTACATGGTTGGGGTGTTGAACGAGAGTGGCACTGAGATCGTCACCTGTCCTCGTAACTTGTTCCGTGAAAACGGGACTTTCATGTGTGTGGACAAGGAATCAGACGGGTATGCCTTTAACGACACCAACTGTTACCTGTTTACAAAACCCACATTTCATTTGCTAAGAAATTGGCTTTTTAAGTCACAAGCTGATTGTGCACTGGGTGACAGGCATATGTGGGCACACGTCAATAACCACAATCCTCGTATTGCCAGGTCACTCAAACCCACTGTCAACTACTCAACGAGGGTGACACAGCATTACAAAGACTTTGGTGAACAGCCCCCCAAGGATTCTCAGATTATTTTTCAAACACAAGATTCTGTTGACATTTACAAACTAGCAAGGACGATACCCCGATGATGCAACCTCAAATTCACTGTTTACACTGGCCCAGTGTTGATTCCAAAATTGTGAACGCACACAAAGCCACCTGTGAACATCTGGGTATCAAAGTCAACTACACAGAGCAAGAGATACCTCACGGCATTTGGATGGACAACATCATGATGTCCAGCATGGCAGAAGTAAAGTTGTTCTTGGATATTGACTGTGTACCTATGAACAAAGAGATTGTGGACAAAGCCATTGCTTATGCCTTACACAACAAAAGCATGGTGGGCATTGCACAGGTGAGCAATCACATTGCTCCTTATTCGCACATCTATGCAGCCCCCGCATTCTTTGCCATCCACAGAGACATCTGGGATGACATGGGCAGACCCAGCTTTGCTGAGAACGAGAACTGCGATGTGGGCGAAAACGTCAGCTATGCAGCCGAGATATACAAGGTCAAATACAAAACACTCTACCCAACCCATTACTTCAAAGACCCTGATGAAGGTCCATGGAACTTGCACACTTACGGTCAGTACGGCATAGGAACGCACTTTGAAGGAGGTGTGTTCCATTTGTACCAAGGACGAATGCCACAGAACGCAGAGCTGTTTTACAACGTCTGTAAGGGTATACGCACAGGCGTATTCAAGCCTGAGAACATGAAACCTTGCAGAACGCCTCTATGAAATTCAACCTACAACAGTTCTACAAGTTCTGTGCAGAACTGAAGATTGAGACAAAGGAAGAAGGCCTGAAAAAGATGGGTCGACTTCTGGGCACTCAAATGTATGTGATGGAAGAGATACAAAAAGGGCTAGAACAAGATGTCCATTTCTTTGTTATTCTTAAAGGACGTCAACTCGGCATCACAACGGTGTCGCTGGCCCTTGATCTTTATTGGCAGTTCACGCATCCTGGGTGGCAAGGAACCCTTGTGGCAGACACTGAAGAAAACAGAGATATGTTTAGGTCTACGCTTGGAATGTACATTGATGGCTTGCCCAAAGAGTACAAGATACCCTTGGTGGCGCACAATAGAAATCAAATGGTCCTTAAAAACAGGTCAAGGATTTTTTATCAAATCGCTGGTAATAAGTCTCGCTTGGGCCAAGGTAAGGCCATCACTTATCTTCACGGTACTGAAACCGCCAGTTGGGGTAACGAAGAAGGACTTGCCTCGCTGATTGCCTCACTAGCTGAGAAGAACCCTGAACGACTCTATATGTTTGAATCCACCGCCCAAGGATTCAATATGTTCCATGATATGTACAAGACCGCCAAGAAAGCCCGTACACAACGGGCTATCTTCTGTGGCTGGTGGAGAAACGAGTATTACTCTGTAGACGCTGAGTCCAAAGAATACAAAGTTTACTGGGACGGCAAACTCAAGCCTGAAGAAAAGGAATGGGTCAAGGAAATCAAAAAACTATACGGGGTTGAAATCAACTCTCGGCAAATGGCTTGGTGGAGATGGAAGATGTACGAGGGCATCAAGGACGAAACCTTGATGTACCAAGAGTTTCCACCCACCGAGGATTACGCTTTTGTAATGACGGGTACTTCTTTCTTTTCAAACTCACGGTGCACAGATGCAGCTAAATATGCAAAAGGACTGGATTATGAATGTTACAGGTATGCTTTTGGTCAACTCTTCCAGGATACAGAAGTCCTCAAAAGTACAGACAGACTCGCCACTTTGCGAATCTGGCAACAGCCCGTTGACACCGCCTACTACGTTATTGGTGCAGACCCAGCTTACGGAAGTTCAGATTGGGCAGACCGATTCTGCATCCAGGTGTATCGAGTCTATGCTGATGGTCTTGACCAGGTCGCAGAGTTTGCAACCAGCGAACTCAACACCTACCAATTTGCATGGGTCATTGCCCACTTGGCGGGGGCCTACAAGAATAGTACGCTTAACCTAGAGGTCAACGGCCCAGGTCAGGCAGTCATCAACGAACTGCGCAACCTTAAACGCCTAGCAGCCGCCATGGAAGGCGGGGCTGGTCGGGGTTTGATGGACGTGCTGGGAAGTATGTCCAACTACATCTGGCGCAGACTAGACAACATGGGTGGCCTCTCTAGTTCCATCGGATTTGTGACCACCAGTTCTTCTAAAGAACGGATGCTTTCTTACATGAAAGATTACTTTGAGAGGGGCATGATGGGCATCTACAGCATGGACACCTTAGAAGAAATGAAAGGCATTGTTCGTGAAGACGGGTTCATTGGCGCACCAGGCCGTGGCAAAGACGATAGAGTGATTGCATCTGCTTTAGCAACCATTGCATGGGCTGAACAAGTCCAGCCTAGACTCATTGCACAACGCTTGACAAAGGCCATGTCCACCAAACAAGATGAATACACCCCCGAACAGATCGCTGTGGGTAAAAATGTGAGTAACTATCTCAAGATGATTGGGGTATACGGAGGCAAGAATGCAACCACTCAGTAAAGATCAGCTCAAGATTGAGATGAAACGGTTCTACCTAGACAAGGATCGGGGCATTTCTATCAAGTTGTTTGCCGAATTAGCGGGGGTGAACATGGAACATTTTTACGATGTGTTCATCTATGACAAACAACCACTCACTGAATACATCCAAAAGCGGGTCAACAAGGCTTACAAGGTCTGGAAAGAGGGCGGTGTAAGGGTCATGCAGCGCAGAGATCAAACCCGATTTGTAGAATTCAAGAAAGACCCAAAGACTCCATTCTTTCCACACATGAAGATTGATATGTCCAGCGGGCAACCCAAAGTAGTATTGGGGCCTAGAAATAGGCATGACTACAGTCAAATGAACAATATTTTGTCTAAAACTTAACATAAGGGGGTAATATGGCAGTGTTAAAAGACTATTTTTGTCAATCTCACGGTATTTTTGAGGCTTGGGAGCCAAAATGCCCGATGAAAGGCTGTAATGCCGAGTTATCGGTCGTTTTTCTTCAACCAGTGGGTCTTGTGTCCGCAAATACCAAGAAAACGGACAAAAACGTCAAACAATTGGCTTTAGAGTTTGATATGACGGACATCAAGTCCACAAAAGAAGGTGAACACCAAACTGGTTACCTAAAACGCAAAAATAAGCTCTCTGACAAGCAATTTGCAGAGGCTACAGAGGCAATCAAGACCACCAACGAGAAAATTGCGGGTATGCAACCCAAAGAGGCACGTCCAGGGGATAGCGTTCTATGGGGGAATGGTGGTAATATCAACCTCAAGTCCGTTATGGGTGGGCAATTTAAGTCTGTAAGAGATGAGTCTGTGAGCATCATGCCCAAAGACATAGGTACATTTACGCCCCCCAAAGCTGGTCCAGGCACAATGGTAGACCATGAGGGTTTGAAAGTTAAAACATGAAGATACCCAAGAATGCGCTAGAGAGAGAAATCTTTTTCCGTGAAGTCATCTACAAGTGTGAGGTGTCTTTAAACGCCCGCAAGGTTGACTATGCGGGTCTGCGCAATTGGTATCTTTTTGGTAACGGGCCTGACGAAGCCCCAGCTCTGTACAATAAAATTTTCCCCCACATTGATCAACTCACCTCGTTTTTATATTCAGCCGAGACTACGAGGTTCAGCATCAATCTGGGGGCATCTGTCCCCCCAGGCGAACATCACAAAGTTCCAGTCCTGACAAAAGCACTCAACGATGAGTGGCTAAATACCAACGCTGATCAAGTATTTTCTTCTGCGGTCACTTGGTCACTTGCCTACGGTACAACTTTTGTCAAACTGGTCATGATGAATGGCACTGTTCAGCCTTACATGGTTGAACCGTCTACGATGGGAGTCTTGCGTGAAGACTTGACTTACGCAGACAGGCAAGAGGCCATCATTCAAAAATACTACATCACCAAGAGTGACTTGTATGCCCGCCTCTACTCGCATCCCAACAGGGAGGCCATTGTTGCTCGTGTTGGGTCTATGCCACACGAGAGAACTGAAATTGCAAACGGCCTAGAACGCATCATCATTTCCCAATCCAACCCCACCATTTACGGTAACGTCAATCTAGACTTGTCAGGTGGTAACCGCTACAAAGCGGAAGTGGCAGAAGAGACAGTCGAGATGACTGAACTTTATGTCTGGGACGATGATGAAAGAGATTACAGAGTTGTAACCAAAGCTGATCCTGACGTGATCATTTATGACCGCCCAGGTGAAGAGTTGTTCATGAAGGGTGAGTTGCCTTTCATTCAAGTCTGTCCCAACCCACTTTACGATTACTTCTGGGGTGGTTCTGAAGTTCAACGCCTGATCTACTTGCAGCAGCTGCGCAACAGACGCATGACTGAAATCTTAGACATATTGTCCAAGCAAGTGTCTCCTCCCACGGCCTTGATTGGATTCACGGGCATTTTGGATGAAAAGAATTTTGCGCTTAATCGTGCGGGCGGTTTGTTATCCACAGATATGCCCAACGCAAAAGTAGAGAAGATGGCTCCCAATATGCCACCTGATCTATTCACAGAAATTCGTGAAGTTGATGCCATGTTTGAAGAGGCATCAGGCATCGGTAATGTTTTGTCGGGTAAGGGCGAAGCTGGGGTACGGTCGGCTGGTCATGCAAGCCAGCTGGCCCGACTTGGCTCTAGTCGTACCAAAAAACGTGCCCTCATCATTGAGGACTCGTTAGAAAAAATGGCTACCTTGTATCTCAAAGCCATGCAAATGTATGACGATACACGGTTCAAAGACACAGAAGGCAATACATTTATAGCCGAGCAGTTCACCAAAAACTTTACAGTGAAAGTGGACGCTCACTCCAACTCTCCCATCTTCATGGAAGACAACCGCCAAATGGCTTTCAACTTGTTCAAGGCTGGTGCTATTGACAAAAAGTCTTTGATTGAGTTGATCGAACCCCCCATGAAAGAAGAGTTGTTGGATAGGCTCAAGAAATTGGAGGCACAGCAAGGTGGGAAACCCCCATCTCCTCCACCCTCAAAAGGTAAACCAGAACACAAAGGTCCTAAGAAAGAAGGTGAATGATGGCTACTAAAAATATTGGCGGTCCACAAGTTCAATCTAAAGCAGACCAGCCAAGAGTGAGTTCAGAAACCCTGAAAAAACAAACTTCAGGTCCAGGTTTGACATACCGTCAAACTGGTGTTAAAAACTCGTCTGGGGGAAGAACCCAGCGTAGTTATGCAAGAACTTAAACAGGAGTACACCATGAAATACGGCAGAAAACACCGCAAGACAAGACGTTAAGACTTCTTTGCAAAGGAAGAAGGGTATGGTTTCTCCCCTTGATGAGAAACCGCTTATCAGGAGGCTCACCATGAAACGTGGACGTAAACATAAGCGTAAGTAATCCGCAAGGATGAACCGACATTGGGGGGTATGTCGCTAAATACCTCCCACCTCACTTGACAACAGGTGATTAAATGGTTACAAACACGGGTAAGGAGATTTAAATGAGTGTACCTCAAGACAAACTGATGGAATTGATGGGTGGACCAAGGTCCGCTGGGACTCCTATTCCCGCAACATCTGGTTTGCCCCAACCTACACCCGATGCTGAAACTCCTCCCATGGGCGCACCGATGTCAACGCCAGAACCTAAGATGGGTTCTAAAGAAGCATCAATGATCAATCTCGGGATGGCTCAAGACTTGCTTGAGCAGTCTCTCGCATCTATTGGGTCCAACACAGAAGAAGGCAAGTCAATCCTGTCTGCCATTTCTACTCTGAACAAAATTCTTGGACCACGCAAAAACAAAACCAACGAACTTCAACAATCTGAAATCATTCAGATGTTGCAATCTCTCCCTCAAGCTGGTGGTGCTACCCCTGAAGGTAAAGCCATGGCTGCTGGACCACTTCCTGGTATGACACCACCTGGTGGTGGAATGCCTCCACCCCCACCTCCACCTCCTGGTGGCGGTATGCCCCCCCCAATGTAAGGAGTTATCATGGACTTATTTAAACCCAGAGGTGCTTCACAACCTCGTAGACCTACTGACAACAACCAGAAAAATGGCGTTGTCATTAACACACCTCGCTATTCACAATTTGGTGGCTTGTCTAGCGCAAACAAAGCAGCTACAACAGGCATGAAAGTTGAGAAGCCTGGTGACGGCAAAAAAGTTATTTAACAAAGGTAAGAGGGTAACAAAATGGCTTCACTAGAAAATATGTCCCCAGAGCAACGAGATGAACTTGCTGCTTTGATGTCTCAGTTAGCAGAAACGCCTGAGACTCGCAAAGACATTTTGCGTTTGACCAAAAAGATTCGTCCTGGACTCACTGTTCCTGAATTGGAAATTGAGGACAACACCAACAATGCTCTTAGTCAAATGAGAGCTGAGAATGAGGCCCTTAAAGCCAAGTTCCAGCAAAGAGAGGCTGTTGAGAATTTGGAAAAACGCAGACAAGAACTTGTTAAAAAAGGTCTTGCTAGTGAGGCAGATGTGCCTGAAATTGAAAAACTCATGTTGGAGAAAAAGATTGCTGACCACGAGACAGCAGCCGAGTATCACAACTGGATGAAACAAGCTGCTAAACCTACACCTTCTGGATACAATCCATCCGCTATTCGCCAGTTTGATCTTGGCAAGTATTGGAAGGACCCAAGAGGTGCAGCGCAGCAAGAGGCTGTTAGGGCTTTCGCAGATTTGCGTAAACCTCAACGGCCTATTGGTTTGTAAAAGAGGGTAATCATTTGTTTGGGCAGAAATGCCCGTCTTTAAGGAGCTAACTATGGCTATTGGTGGCGGTATTCTGCCTCAAACAGGGTCAAGTCAGTTTACGGAATTAACTTACGTTACAAGACGTGCGTTCATCCCCAAACTGGTTGTACAACTGTATAACTCTACGCCTCTCATGGCAGCGTTGATTGCTAACAGTCAACAAGCCAGCGGTGGTGTATCTTCTGTAACCGTTCCCGTCCAAGGCGCACAATTTGTGAACGCTCAATGGTCTGACTACTCTGGCTCTTTTGCCCAGCCGTCAGTCCAACAAGGTGCTTACAATGCCGAGTACGACCTCAAGTTGATGATCTCTCCCGTACCGTTCCTCGGTATGGAAGGTGTGGCTCAACAAGACGCTGCTATCATTCCTTTGATCGAGGCCCGCATGAACGATGCGACCAACGTGATGATGGATGCGATGGCAACAGCTTTGTACAACAACACCACAAACAATCAACAGTTCATCGGTTTGCCCGCTGCTGTGGATGATGGTACTGGTGGTGCTGCTTACCAAACGACTTACGGTAACATCAACCGTTCCACATACACATGGTGGCAGTCCAAGGTTTACAACGCTGGTAACGTAAACCCCACAAGACAAAACATTCTCCAATACATCTCTGGAACAGTGAAAAAAGGTGCAGAAATGCCCTCATTCGGTGTTTGCGGATTTGGTACTTGGACTTTGTTGGCTCAAGACTTTGTTGGTCAAGAGCAATACGTCATCACACCTGGATCAGGCTTTGACGGTGACAACAACGGCCCTCAAGCTGCATTCAGAGCTTTGATGGTTGCTGGTGTGCCAATCTATCCCGATCCATATTGCCCAGAAGGTACAGTGTACTTCCTGAACACCAACTACTTGAGCTTGTATATCCACGAGCAAGGTTCATTTGTGTTTACAGGGTTTGAGTCCACTCTTCCCAACTGGCAAATCGGTTATGTCGGTGCTGTTCTTATGATTGCTGAATTGGTGTCTGTCAAGCCCAAGTCAATGTCTAAGATCACTGGCTACAACTACTTGTCACTATAAGGAGAATTTGAAATGGCATTAGCTCTTAATAAAATTATCCTTGCCAGTGCAGTTGCCAATACGCCAGGTGCGTATTTCCAGCTCACTACGACACCCGCAACAACAGTTGGTAACGTCATTCCCGCTGGTGTTTACATTGTGTTCCCCACTGCCAACGTGACCATCCAGGCCACATCAGCAGTTAACACAAACGGTAACATCACTGCGGTATCTACCGTGTTGGCTAACAACACTGGTGGCATGATTTTCTCTGACGGTGTTAACGTGTTTGCTAACTCTTCTGTTACCAACGCTACAGTTACTTTGTTGACTGTTGACGGGGGACAGAACGTGTCTGGCACATACAACGCATCATAAGGAATGAACCATGTCTAATCCAGATTCAGTCAGTCAGTATTATTTAGACTCATTTGGATATGGTCGCATTGGTTCAGCTCAAGTTGTATCCATGGCAACCTTGGGTAATGCTGTCGCTACCATTCCTTTGTTGAGTGGTGGCCTCACAAACTCAGGTTCTGCTGTGGGTTCAGGTGGAGTCATTCCTAGAAGAATCACGGTAAACAACCCTTCTGGTTCTGTTTCTTCAGCCTACGTTACCATTACAACTAGCAATGATGGCAATGCCAGCAATGCAGTAGTGGCTAACGTGGCTTTGAGTAACATCACTGCTGCTGGTAGATACCAAGATTTGACCATTGCAACGCCTTATTCAACAACAACAGCCATTACTGGCAACTTGACACAAGCACTTTATGTGAATGTGACCACAGTTTCTGGTAACAGCAATACCGTATCCTTCCAGGTGTACGGTGACGTTGTGACGTTCTAAATGAATGTATTTGTAACCAATTATGGAGACACCCCCCTGACCATTGGTTGGGATGGTGTTCTCTATAACTTTGAAAAAAACGTCACAGTAGAAATTCCAGAAGGTGCTGCTCGTCAGCTTTTTGGATTTGGCTGTGAAGACAAAGAATTTGTGCTGGTTCGCCATGGATGGATAAAACTCCACAGCGAACTGGAAGAAGGACTTAAAATCTTAGAGCAGTTCGTCATAACAAACGAACCGCCAGTACAAAACAGCTCGTTACCCTCGGCTGTAGGAGCAATACCCTTGCGGATCAACAAGTCCGCTGGGGGAAAGTCCTCTATTAAGCGGGTAGCTTAACCATGGACCTCGAATGGCAACCCTCAATGATTACCTGTCTCAAGTTGAGAACCTGTTGCATGATGTTAACAATGTTTTCTGGACGCAAAACCAGTTAACAACGTACATCAACGAGGCCAGGGAAAGAACTGTCCGAGACACTGGTTGCCTAAGAACCCTTCAAACTACAACCGCTCCCCTAGCGTACAACACCAGCACTAGCACTGGTGTTTCTCCCACGTTATGGCAAGGTAACACAGCTGTTACCGCTGGTCAGTATGTGTTTTCTAACATTTATACCTATGTGTACACTCAAAGTGGCACATCTGGTAGTTCAGCCCCCGCATATCCTACGGGAACCAATCCTTTCCCTCCTACCACGCCTTTTGCAGATGGCACAGCCATGTTGCAGTATGTAGGACCCGCTGAGATCATCAACTTTAACTCATTACCTCAACAGTTAAATGTCTACGATATTGTCAACATTAACCTTTACTGGGGCAATTCTCGGATACCTCTTCGCTATTTGCCCTGGTCTAATTTCACAGCGCAGTTGCGGTACTGGCAAAACTATGTGGGTAGACCCGTTTGCTTTTCAGTGTACGGTCAACAACAAATCTACATTGCCCCCATCCCAGATCAGCAATACTACATTGAAGTAGATACCAACATATTGCCCAATCCTTTGTCATTGAGCAGTCCAAATACTGTTGATAACATCATTGATCCGTATTCAACGGCTGTGCAATACTATGCAGCGTACAAAGCCAAGTTTTACGAACAATCTTACGGTGAGTCTGAAATTTTCAAACAACAATACGACAAACACATTCTGAACGTACTTAACAGCACGTTTACTAGAAGAATTCCTGATCCTTATAGTTCTGGAGGTTGATCATGGCCTCCGCAGAACAAAAGAAATCTTATGCGGTCATTAAGAACTTTAAAGGTCTTGACACCAAGGCCAATAGGACCGCTATTGATAAAGATGAGTTTTACTGGATAGAAAATGCCATGCCTATTGGGGCTGGCAATATGCGCATTATTCCCACCAGCTCTAACGTCAGCAACGCTGGCAATAGCGTGGTGTTTACCAGTAATGTCACAGCTCTTTATTCTGCCAACATCAAAGACGATTATGTTGTTGCTTTTGAGTCAGACGGCAGTGCACAGGGATATGACTTACAAGGCAATGCGATGGTAACCATTGCAAGTGCTGGAACTTTATCAAACACGGGTGTAGCAGCTGCTCAGTACCAAAACACGGACCTTTTCATTGGTGACCCAACCAAAGGTTTGTATGATTGGAATGGCACAAGTTTGATTCCCGTTGGGTCTGTAGGCTTGATTGCAATTACAAACCCTGGCATCAATTACACATCTGCCCCTAACGTCACCATTTCTCCCCCAGATAATGCCAACGGGGTGCAAGCAACGGCTGTTTCTAGCATCACCTCTGGTTCTGGCGGTGTTTTAAGCATCCAAATGACCAATACGGGTTCAGGCTATACGTCTGTGCCCAAAGTCATTATTAGTACACCTGATGTACAGGGTGGAAACACAGCTGTCGGTGCAGCTACTATTTCTGGTGGCAATGTGGTTGCCATTTCTGTGGTTTCACCTGGTTCTGGTTATCTCAACCCCCCGTCTGTGACCATTTCTGGGGGTGGTGGTTCTAGTGCAACTGCCAATGCAACTTTATCCACAGGCATTGTTAACTCAATTACCCTCACAAATGCGGGTAGTGGATACATCAATCAACCTAGTGTGACCATATCAGGCGGTGGGGGCACAAATGCCAACGCCATAGCCCAACTCGTGACTTTTGCCACGGGTACAGTGTCCATCCAAGTCAATAATGGGGGCTCTGGGTATGGACCTTATGGCAATCTGGCGGTCACCATTACTGGTGGAGGCGGTACAAATGCAAATGCAACTGCCATTATTAGCGGTAATGTGATCACAGAAGTGGTGATGAACAATCCAGGCTCTGGATACACTTCAGCTCCAGCTGTGAGCATTTCTGGTGGTACTGGATCAGGCGCAAACATCAGCGCAACCATAAATACCAACAAAATTGTGGATGTAGCCACTTTTAGCGGTCGTGTTTGGGTAGCAGCTGGGCGCACAGTGTACGCATCTGCCTCTACAAGCCCCACAGATTTTACGTCTGTATCTGCTGTGGCGTTCAATATTACAGATAGTACGTTACACGGTAACATTCAAGGCTTGTTATCAGCCAATAACTTCTTGTATGTGTTTGGCGATGACAGTATCAACGTGTTTTCTGACCTTCAGGTGACCTCTACGGGGGCTACGGTGTTCACCAACACCAACGTCAGTGCATCTATTGGTACTAAGCGGATATACGCCATATTCCCGTATTTCAGGTCCGTTTTGTTTATGAACGACTATGGTATTTATGCCCTGGTCGGTTCTACAACAACCAAAATTTCAGACCCGTTAGATGGTATTTTCCCTTACATAGATTTCAGCAAACCTGTAACGGCTGGTCAAGCACTGCTCAACAACATTTTGTGTGCGGTATTTAACTTCTATGTAAACAGTTCTTTCCCGTTTGGTTCTGGTGGATCACGGTACATACAGTGCGTGTTCTTTGAGAAAAAATGGTTTGTTACCAGCCAGGGAGCTTTATCGTATATCACGTCTGTGCCTTTTAATGGCACAGTTAATTTGTACGCTACAGATACTAATAAAGTATTAAAACAATTGTATAGTGATTCAATTAGCCCCATCAATAGTTACATACAAACTGCTTTGCAAGACATGGGTGACCCCATACGGACAAAACAAGCATTGAAATTTGCGGTTGAAGCTACATTGTCGCAAGGTGGTATTTTTGATGTCACAGTAGACTCGGAAAATGGGTCTAGCCCACAATATGTTTTATCCAATGAAATAACTTGGATAAATAATGTTTTGCAAACAATAGGTTGGACAAATAATTCGTCTAAGACGATAATTTGGACATCTTCACAAGGATATGCGTTGTACAAATCAGACGCAGAACAGTACGGTAAGTATTTAGGGTTAACCATGACCAGCAGTTCGCCAGCGTTCATCGTTAACACGTTTGAGTTTGAACATGAATTAAGAGTGAGGTTCTAAAATGGCAGTTTATTACACGTTTGGAAATGCTACAGCTGCGATACCTTTGTCTCAGCTAGACAATAACTTTGCAACACCTATCACGATTGGTAACGTGTCTGCTCAATTGGGTAATACGGTTGCAACCATTGGAAACCTCACTTTAACCAATGTTACTATTACAAGTGGAACTATTCCTTCTGCAAATTTATCTAGCAACAATATTGTTATTGGAAATACAACAGCTGCTTTAGGTAGTACAGTTTCTTCTATTGGCAATTTAACTTTAGCCAACGTAACAATTCAAAGTGTTTCTTCTGCCATTACACCAGCTGAAGGTGGTACAGGATTAACATCTGTAGGCACATCTGGAAACGTGCTTGTTAGTAATGGTACAGCTTGGTTGTCACAAGCTCCAGCTGCTAGTGTGTCTTTGTCTACCAATAACACTTGGACAGGTACACAAACGTTTAATGGCACATCTAGTATTCTAGGTGCTGTCTTATTGGATTCTGCTGAAACCGTTAACGTAGTTGGATCAGCACCATCAAGCACAACAAACTTTTACATTCAAAGTGGTTCGGTTCAATATTACACAACATCTGCTGCCAACAACTGGACGTTAAACATTGCATTTAGCTCAGGCACGTCTCTCAACACAGCCTTGTCAACAGGACAGTCTATTACGTTTACTTTGATTACAACACAAAGTTCAACCGCTTATTACAACAATGCCGTAACCATTGATGGAGCATCGGTAACACCAGTTTGGGTTAATGGTGCGCCAAGTGCTGGTAATGCAAGTGGAAATGATGTTTATCGTTATGCTGTTATTAAAACAGGAAGTGCCACATATACGGTTTTGGCAAGTCTTACACAATACAAATAAGGATTAGCAATGCCACTTCAACAAACTTCAGGTAATGTAACGCAAGATGCTTATGGTAGTGGTAGTAAGCCGATTGTGCCTGTTTATGTAGAACAAGTTTTTTCAACATATTGTTATAAGGGTAATGGTGGTACACAAACCATTACTAATGGCATCAATATGAATTTTAATTCAGTATCTAATAATTGGATGATGTGGACCAAAAACAGAGGTTCAACATCAAATCATGCAATTACTGATTCAACTTATGATTTCCAAACATATTATTCATCAAATAATAATTCATCTTACACTCTTGATTTTAATTACCCGTCAGGATTATCTACAACAGGATATACGTTAGGCAATAGTTCAATAACAAATACAAACAACCAAAAATATGTGTCTTGGGTGTTTGGGCAAAAAAAATATTTTTTTGATGTGGTTTCATATAGCGGCAATGGAACAACAAAAAATATTGCACACAAATTAGGTTCAGTTCCTGGTTGTATTATTGTAAAAAAAGCTGGAACAAGTAATTGGCAGGTTTATCATCAAAATTTAACATCAGCATCTTATGGAATTCAATTAAATTTAAGTAATGCTCAATCATCTGATACAACACTTTGGAATAGCACCGCACCAACATCATCTGTTTTTACAGTAGGATCAAGTGCAGATACAAATGCTTCAGGAAGCATATATACGGCATTTATATTTGGTGCGGGTGGCACAGGTGGTTTTGGTCCAAATGGAACGCAAGATATTATTAGTTGTGGGTCTTTTGCTCAAGGTTCATCAGTTACATTGGGTTGGGAGCCACAATGGTTGTTAATTAAAGATGTTGGTAATTCGGTTGATTGGTATATTATGGACAATATGCGTGGACTTACCGCATCTGGTCAATATGTGCCTTATTTAATACCAGATGTTTCTTCTGCTGAAGGTAATTTTGGATCAACCGCACTCTGTTCAATAAATGCAACAGGATTCAATGCAGTTGGTTTTGCAACGGGTGGCCCTTATATTTACATAGCCATACGCAGAGGCCCAATGGCAGTGCCTACTATTGGGACAAGTGTTTTTAGTCCTAATGTAGAACCAAATTCATCAAATCCACAAACAATAACTACTGGATTTCCTGTTGATTTATCTATAAATGCAAGTCCATCAGGTTCAGATAGAGGTGTTATAGATAGATTAAGAGGTGGTGGTACTAGTACATCACCAACAGAATCTAATCCAATTGTATATACTAATCTTGCAGGTATTGAAGGTGCTGTTAGTGGTTTATTTTTTGATAACAATACTGGATTAGTAGATAGTGGGGCTTATGATAGTTCTGGACAAACATTTTGGAACTTTGGTAGAGCGCCTGGATTTTTTGATATTGTTTGTTATTCAGGTAATTCAACATCTGGAACAACAATTAAACATAATTTAACAGTAGCACCAGAATTTATTTTTGTTAAAAATAGAACTTTCAATGGGTCTTATTGGCCTGTTTATAACAAAACATTAACTGGAACTAGTTATCTTAAATTAAATACAAATGCAGCGTCTTCGGTAAATAGTGTTTTTTGGAACAATACAAATCCAACATCTACCGTGTTTACGGTTGGTAATAATAACAACATAAATGGAACTGGGTATAACTATGTTGCTTATTTATTTGCAACTTGTCCTGGTGTTTCTTTTGTTGGCTCATATACAGGTATAAATGGAACACAAACAATTAATTGTAATTTTGGTGCTAGTGGAGCAAGATTTATTTTAGGAAAAAGAACAGATACAACGGATGATTGGTTTTGTTGGGATAGCGTAAATGGACTTACATCAACTAGTAGCCCTTATTACACTTGGGATAGTGCTAATGCACAAGTAACAGGAAATCATGGCACTTACGCATCTAGTGGTGGATTTACATTAACATCAACATCGCCAATAAATACCAATGGTGGTTCATATATTTTCTTAGCAATCGCATAAGGACAAATCATGCAAATCAGAATCAGACAAAGCGGACAAGTGATGTATGAGGAAGCCTTTAGGCAACACATACAACAAAGCGGTGGCCCATCATGGGGTCAGACCACAACAGAAATTCTCAATGAATTGGGGGCTGACGTTGTGTTTGATGGCCCACAACCCACTCTGACACCTCCTTATCAAATTGCAGTTCCTAATGGTGTGGTTGAAGAAAATGGTCAATGGTACACATCATTCATTGCTGGGCCTGTGTTTACAGATACAACAGAAGATGGTGTGACCACAACTGCTGCCCAACATCAAGCTGCTTATCAAGCACAAATGGATGCAACGCAAGCTACATCTGTTCGTGCCCAACGTGATGACAAATTGGCAAAATGCGATTGGACACAAGTGGCAGATGCACCAGTTGATAAAGCAGCATGGGCTACATATCGACAAGCATTGAGAGATTTGACTAAGGAAACAGGATTTCCTTGGACTTTTGACTGGCCTACTGATCCAACAGGAGCAAAATAATGTCTGTATCCGCACCTTTTGCCCCTTCTGGTAACACTGTAGTCATTACAGCGTCTACTACTGCACCCGCACCTGTGCAAGTGCCTTCCAATACACTTGGTAGCAACCAGTACAGAATCATCAATTCTGGTTCTGTTGTTGTTGCTTTAGGGTTTGGTCAAACATCTGCTATTGCAGCAGCTGGTGGAGTCATACCAACTACCACACAAGGCAATTGTTTGCCTTTGTTGCCAGGAACAGATGAAATTATCACATTTGCGCCTAATGCGTACTTTACGGCTAATGCAACGTCAAGCACAGCAACGATTTACATTACTCCTGGGGATGGGGACTAATCATGTTAAAGACAGTATCTAGTGGCGGTGGAACAACGGGGCAGTTATCGTATCAAGGCACATGGAATGCCAATACAAACACGCCTACTCTTGTCTCTGGCACAGGTACTAAAAACAATTATTATGTTGTTTCCGTTGCTGGAACAACTACGTTAGATGGCATTTCATCTTGGTCTGTAGGTGACTGGGCTATCTTTAATGGCACAGTTTGGGAAAAAGTATTAGGCGGTACTACTGAGTCTTTTGCCAACATTGCGGTGACCACAGCCAGTGGTTATATGTTTGCCAACGGTACATCTAATGTCACTGCTCAACCCAATATTCCTGTTGCAAATGTTACTGGTGCTGTGCCAAATACTGTTTACATCATTGCTGGCACTGGGTTGACAGGAGGTGGTGCGCTAACAGGAAACGTCACCATTAGTGCATCTGGTGGCACTAACGGAACAGTTACACAAGTACAGGGTAATGGTTCTGTCAATGGAATTACATTAACAGGTAATGTCACCACGTCAGGTAATTTGACTTTAGGTGGAACATTATCAGGTATTACCAATAGCCAGTTGCAAAACAATTCAGTTACTATAGGCAACACCGCAATTGCATTAGGTAGCACCGTAGCCAGTTTGGGTAATGTAACAATGGCTAATGTGACTATCAATTCTGGAACCATCAATGTCACCAGCACTAATCATGCAGCTACTGTTGCCTCTACTGCCACTTATGGTACTGCTAGTTTGCCTCTCCAACCTTTAGGATTTATGAGTGTTGATCTTAACGGTACGGTTGTAAAAGTGCCTTACTATGCGGTGTAATCATGAATCAGAACGACTTAGCCTATGTTGAGTTTGGAGACAAAGAAGGTCTGGGAAGGCTTGTGTTCGAAAACTTTCAACAACACAGATTGTTTTGGCAAACGCTAAACAGAGTGGGTGTGGCTACGCCTTTCTACCCCATAGAAGAGGCAAACCCAGACAACTTAGATGATTGGTTGCTAATCCACAATCAGATGCACGAATCTTTGGCAAAGATACTTAACCTTGCCAACCCTTTTCAATTGTTAGATGCGGATTGGAACGTAGAAGAAGACTTTTACGATTGGATTGGTGTGCATCAAGACATTCACCAACAAATAGCCCAGGCTTTAAAGGTGCAGTAATGGCAAGAATGGAACCCATACAAATACTGGAAAAGAGCTTACAAGGTTCTCGTCAAGACCCAGCTCGTGTCCATAATGCCATGGCTAAATTGGTCAAAACTGATCCCAACTTTAGAGTAATGAGAGCTGGAAACACGCTTTTCA
>Ga0208379_1000313_pt1 | contig 22374 bp, 22 predicted proteins | sample CryBogCBE02Aug07_FD_184559 | JGI IMG/M metagenome (GOLD analysis project Ga0208379, IMG submission 184559) | Freshwater microbial communities from Crystal Bog, Wisconsin, USA - CBE02Aug07 (SPAdes) | ecosystem: Environmental > Aquatic > Freshwater > Lake | place: Crystal Bog, Wisconsin, USA... | reverse complement strand
ATTGGAATGTAGTTATTTTTTGAATCGAGTTGCTTTGTAACATCTAATTCCATAACATAATCCGATAAATCTATTTCAAGTCTTGGTGAAGCCTCAATAAGTTGCATTCTCTTAAAATCATCTGATATGGCAGACGATTTAGCTAGATAAGAAGAAAAAGCATCTCTTATATTTACTGCAGACTGAGTAACCATTATCTTTTCAAAATTAGTAAATTTAGAAACCGATCCATTTGCTAGGAATTTTGGCATGGTTGACCACTTTGTGGTTGACCATGTTCCATTATTATAGTATAAGGTTATAGATCCATCTGCAGAATTTACATCTCCCGACCAAATTGATTGGTCATCAAGATATACAGAGATGGTTGGATACATCATGATTGTATTAAATTTTAAAACTATCTTATTTGCATTAATCCCTGGTTCATATATAGCAGAAATACTTGGGCTATAAGAACTGTTTGTATATTTATTTCCACTTTGATTAGAACCATCTCCTGGATCAGAAACAAAATATTTATATGGTGCTAAATCGTGAGCCAATGCATTTTTGTATAAAGGAGCGGGAGGTGAAACAACACCAAAACTTGGGTTTTGCATAATAGGTGTAATCGGAGGGAATACAGAATCAGAAGATCCATTTAGTATTGGAGTAGTAATTTTTCTAAAATCTGTAGGTAAGCTAGCATTTGTATTTCCAGATCCTATGTAAGACTCGCCTGGTCTAAATCCTGAAAATGGGCTTGTTGTAGGCCATAGTGTGCTATTTTGATAATCAAAATAAGTTGTTTGGTATACCTCTGGAGTTGTTATATAGACAGTCATTGGGCCATTTGTTTTTAAAGAATCATTATTGTAAGCATTAAAAGTAACTGTATATGTCATAGAAGATATGTTATCTCCTGGACCCGATGAACCAACATAAGTTATAACTGGTGTATAGCCAAACGAATTAACATCTTGGTTGGCAGATCCAAATTGAGTTGAAGATGAGCCATTTGCATAAGCATTTACCATTATTGGAGAAGCACTATCAGTTTGAATATACGTTATAATTTTATATGCAGCAGAAGGATTTGTTGGGTGTATTGTGTATGTCAAAGTTTTTTGTGTGCCATCAAAAGTAAAGCTGCTTGTTGTAGTTCCCGCTTTAGCATTTATACTTGCTGACTCGTCAGATAGGTCTGATCCAGCATATGAGATATCTTCAGGAACTCCCGTTCCAGCAACTGTGATATATGGTGGATTAAATAGGTTATTATTCCATTCAGCTGAAACTACTGGAAACATTTCAAGAGAACTAGAATTTAAAAATATATTGTTATCAACGTTAGATAGCATTATACCTCCGTAAATTCTATAGTAATATCAACAAGGTCATATCCTACCCCGCCCGTCATTGCACTACCAACAGTTCTTTTTGTAATGTCATAAGTAAACGTAGTCATAAAAGCTTGATATTCATTCCAAGGCATTGATGTTGATGGGTTTGTTCCCACGGGGTTTTGTAAAGAAGATGTGTATGTTCCAGAAACTGGCAAACCTGCTACAGTTGGCTCTTGTTGTGCAAATTGAAACCTTACATAAATTGGATTGTTATAGTTTCCTTCATAAAAAGCTTTTATCCAAGCAGGACCGTTGGCTGGGTAGTCAACCAAAAATGGATCATATGTTGGAACTTCTTTCCATTGAATTTTATGAGTAAATTTTCTAGCAATCACATACTTACGCATTGTTCCATTTGCCATTCTATCAGCTTGTTCTACAAGTGTATAAGTAATAGAAATAGGCTGACGATTATGATCTGTTAATTTATACCAGGAAATGCCGTCAATTGATATTTGTACGCCTTGGGCGATTGCATATTGTGTCATTTCTTAGCCTTTCCCGCTGGTGCTTGTGCTACCACTTTCATTTTACCACTTGTTGCTCCAGTAGCAGCTGCTTTTCCTAGGTCTCCCGCTGCACCCTTAAGTTGTGCGACAACTGTTGAATCAACAGAACCGCCGAGATTGAACTGGAAGTTTTGCTGTATACCACCAGCAGCAACGGATCCTCCAATTGAAGCAGATGCTGAGGCAGTTGGTGTTGGAAGATTAACGGAAAGTTTTGAAGGGTCTACATACTTACCTGTCTTTGAATCCCAGACTGTTCCTATCTTACCAGAACCCATTAATTCAACTTTTCCGCCTTTTAGTTGTGCAAATAAATATTGCATATCATTATGATCAAAAGTAACGTAATTTCTGCCTTTTGGATCAGTTGGAGCTGTGTATTGACTATCTATAAGCTTTGTAATTCCTTGACGACTATTTTCTGTTAACCCAAGAGACCACTTGCCAGCTATATTATTCCATTGTGCAGGATCAAAATTTGCTTTTCCTCCATCCCACCAACTTGTGTTTCCAACTTTAGCAGCTTTAGCAGCATTGTAAGCAGCACCTAAGCTAGGTATATTGTTTGGTGTTGCTAGCTGACCAAATGCTACTGTTGGCGGTGCTGCTGGGACACTAGTATCAGCTGCAACTTTTGCTGCAGTTGACGAAACTACAGCAGATGTATTTGCTTGAATAGCAGCAGCCAGCTTGCTCTGTTGATCAGTTAAATCTGCAATTTGGTTAGCAAGTGCATCTGATTGATTTTGTAGAGAATTAGCTTTTGTTTGTGCATTAAATGACATTGTGTTATATGCAGCTTGTTGTTTATATTGAGCAGCTTTAATATAATTTCCACTTTCAAGTGCAGTTTTTGCATCTTCTGCTGCTGTTGTTTGTGCAGCTTGATATTGCATTTGTCTTTGCATTTCAGCAGTAATATCTTTTTGAGTTTTTAATTCTGCATCAATAATTTTCTTTTTATCAGTTAATGTTCTAATTTGTGCTTTTAACGATGCATCGGTTGCAGCTTGAGATGCAGTACTAATCCCGCCATTTGCTGCTGCTGATGACGCATTAGCTGCTGCTGCTTGATCTAATTTAAGTTTATTTTTTGCTGCTTGAATTGCTGCTTCAATTGCTGCATCATCTTTTTTATTGTTTGCTGCAAATGGCAATCCAGGTCCAGAGCCTGTTGTATTTAATAATATGCCTAATGCACTTGCTGTTTGCATATCTTGTATCTCTGGTCCAGTAAAGCCTGCTGCTTTAAAGTTTTGAATCATGCCAGCAGCTTTGGTGTCACCTACTGAATTTAGATGATTAATCAATCCAGTTAGATACTCGTCAGATGTTTTTGCAGATGATCCAATGGCATCAATAATTGATTTATATGTATCCCAAGAAGTTGTATTTACTGCCACATCTGACAATGTTCCCACAAAAGTTTCAAATTCTTTAGTGCCTGGCTTTAAACTTGCAAGTGTTGTTTTAATTGCTTGAAGTTGATTTGCTGGTGTATTTGTTGTTGCTCCTGCTGCATTGTGTCCAGTGGACGCAAGCATTAATTGAATTAATGAATTTGCTTGAGTTTGGCTTATTCCGTTAATTGCCATTTCTGAAGCTGCAAATTGTTGTGCAATTTTTGCTGCTGAACCGTCATCAGAAATGCCTTTTAGTTGTTGCATAACTAATGATAGTTGATTATCTTTTGGAAGATTATTTACATGGTCTGTAAATGTTTTAATTTGATCGTTAGATACGGATAATCCTTTAGCAAGATCTGGACCTGATGTTGTAGCAACTTTATCTAATATGTCATTAAACTGTGTCATAACGTGGGTTGTATTTGCTACAGTTCCACCAATTAATTGTACTGCATCTGTATTTCCTGAAGTATCTGCTGCTACTTGTGCATTATGAGTATGAATATCTTGAATAATCTTATCTATGCCTTTATAGGCAAGGGTAATTGCTGCAGTTCCCGCCATAATTTCTGGAGTAAATGCATTGAGTCCAGGTATCATAGCTACTGCTGATCCAACCATACCCGCATTACTTAATACACTGCCAGCTGTTCCGTTTACTTTTCCTACAAGTGGAGCAGCCATCATAGCTGCCATTCCTGCACCCATACCACTTGTCATGGTTGCTTTAATCTTTTGCATCATTGTAGAGCCTGCTCTGGTAGCAGTCTCTCCTGCTGCAGTTTCAATCATAGATGCATTTTCTGTTATGGCGGTAGCAGTAGACTCAGTTAATGTTTTACCAACATTAGTTCCTATTTCTTCAACTTTAGGAACAACTTTTTGTGCACCCAAATCAATTCCGTCGCCAAAATCAATTGCTAGCTGTTCTCCTTCTTCTGATGGAGATGCTGCTTTTATTGCTTCTCTTGAAGATGTAACTAATGTTTCACCAATTTTAGTTCCTGATGTTTTTTCTTTAGCAAGAATATTTGTTATTGCTGAATCATAACCACCTTCAACTTCTGATTGGAATGAAGCTGCTGTTCCACTAAACTCTGTTCCTCTTCTTGCTTTGGAAGCTAACGCTGCACCACCCGCCGTTGTTGTTTGTGCACCAAAAGCTCTTCTTCTAGATGCTTTTCCTGACGAACTTGTGTAGTTAGTTCTTGTCTCAGTCATTCCATAAAGATTTGAAGTATTGTAACCATTTTGCTTAGCAACATCTTCAACAGCAGAACCTAATATATCTCCAGATATTTGTTCTTCTCTAGAAACAACATCTGCTATATGAGTTTTTCCACTTGCTTTTGCTTCTTCAAGTTTTGCAATTAAAGCAGAATCAATTTTTGCTGCCGTTGCAACCCTGTCTTTTGCAGCTACACCTATGTCATCCATTATTGTGCTGTATGCAACCAATGGATCGTGTTTTACAACACCCTTACCCGCTTGAAGTTCTGTTGGTGTTCCAGACAAATATGATTTCATTGCATCTATTGAAAGGTTGCCACCCGCTTGTGCTTGGTTTACTTGTCTATCATAACCAGATACAAAAGCATTTTTAATCTTAGGATCATTTGCAATTTCTTCTGCACTATAGCCAAACTTTTGTTGTGCCATAGCTTGATGTTGAGGTGAAAGTTGACTATACTGAACTGATCCGCTTGGCCCTGGCTCATAAACTGTTCCATCTGGCATAACAATTTTTGCAGACATATGAGAAAGGTCTCTTCCTCTAAACATGTCTGATATAGCTTGCTTACCAGTAGCAAATGATGGGAATTTGCCAGTAATAATTGCATTAATTATGTCTGCATATTTAATTGATTTATCTGCAGGAATAATTGTTTCACCATTAGATACTCTTGCAATAATACTATCTGAAGTTCCCGACCCAGGTCCTACAATTTTTCCAGCTGCAAATCCTGGAATTTTTGCTTGTTCGTAAACTCTTGTTTCTGCTTGTGCCACACCAGCAATTGTTGTTGCAAGATCTTGAATTCCCGCACCAGCATTCATTGTGCTTATCATTGCTGTAAGATTGTTTGTTAAATCTTTAATTGATGTGCTTAAAAGATTAATCGCATCTACATCCCCAATAATTCCCTTGCTGAATAATTCTGCAGCATTTTGAGATGCAACAAGCTCTGGGGTTAATAGTTGTCCGAGCGTTTTACCGCCAGTAACTAACTGCTTTAGATTAAATGCACCTCTTAATAGGTAGCCAGCAAAGTTAGCCAGCAAACCAGTTAACATGATGATAGGTCCAGACAGGGCAACAAATCCTGCCATAATTCCCAGCACCATCTTTACTGGTGCTGGAAGACCACTAAACACCTTAGATACGGCATTACCAAATTTAAGAATTTCAGTTCCTACTTTGATAATTGTTTGTCCTATTGGATATAAGTCTGCCTTTAATGTTTGCAATGCAATTTGCCATTGAGCTGATGGAGAAGAAGTTGCTTTTTTCATTTCTTGGTTTGCAAGATTTGTTAACTCAGAAGATGTTGCACCAGCAACTTTAAGTGCATTAACTGTTTGCGACCCTACTTGACCAAAGTTAGCAATAAGTGCTGACATTCTAGTGAATTGAAATTTACCAAATAGTTTTTCAATTAATTGTTCTCTTACAAGTGGCGACAAGCCCTTTAAAGAATTTTGAAGATCTTGAATCATGGCAACTGGACCATTGTCATGTTTTATTTTATCTAAGCTGATTCCGTACTTTGCAAATTCTTTATTTGCAGCAGAAGATGGTGCAATAATAGAAGCAAATGCTGTTTTTAATGCGTTAGCTGCTTGTGCTGCTGGAACACCAGCTTCTTTCATTGCAAGCAACATAATGGCTGTATCTTTATAGCTACCGCCCAATTGATCAATAATAGGTCCAACTCTTGATTCTGCTTGAACAAGATCTGTCATAGAAAGAGATGTTTGCTTCTGCATGGCTCCAAGGAAGTTAACAGCATCTGCAGTTCCCGTAGTGCTTAACTTATAAACATTTTGAAGGGCAATCATTGCATTTGTAGCTGTTGTTTGATCTAGATTGCCTAGCTTTGCTAGTCTTTCTGTTTGTGCAGTAATATCCAATAATTGCTGACCCTGCTTACCCATAGCAGCAAATGATGCTGCAGTAGCAATAGTATCAGATTGAGCAATACCCATTGTTGAAGCAATGCTTTTACCTAAGTCTAGAACCTGATTAGAAATGTTTTGAATGGTTTGATCACTTGGAGGAATAAGTCCTTCTCCATAAACTTTTTGAAGTTGAGTTAAAGCAGTGTTAACTTTATCAAACTGAGAAACGGCCTGTTGACCAAAAAGTAAAAGTGGCATAGACATACCAACAGTTAGCTGACGACCCGCCCATTGTGTATTTTTACCAAAGTTAATAAGTGCTTGCGATCCTTTGTTAACCGCTATAGCATATAGGTTTGCCTCATTAGCTGCAATTTTTGTAGAGTTTGCAATAAGATCAATATTTTTTGGAGTATAAACAGAGTAGAACCCTTGCTTTGTAGGGTCTGAGGTAATAATAGAATTTTGTAATTTAGTTTGCTCTACAGCAAGAGCTTTGATGCTATTTGTTGCTGCACCATTTTGCTTTGTAATGATTTGATAATAGTTGCCAAGCCCAAGGCTGCCTTTTTGAAGGGCTGCACCAAACTTTTCAGTTTCTGTTTGAAGAGAAATTGTTTGTTTTGAAAATTGACCACTTGCAACCAATGCGTTGCTAAAATCATTTGTTATTGATTGAAGATTTTTAGATAGTACAGGATTTAAACCAAGGCCACCAGTTGCTTTATTTAATAAAGCAACTTGTGCCTGCAATGCTTTTATTTGATTTTGTACAGAAGAGAAATCACCAAGTGCAACTATATTTAATTCAATATTAGCCATTAGTCATCCACCCCCATAACCATTATTTCCAAACCTTCATTAATTCCGAAGCCTGAATTTCTTGCTGCCAGTCCCTTTAAGTCTGCGATGTCGTCAATTGAATCATCAGATGCTTCATTTAACTCAACACCCTGTATGGCTGCTAAGAACTTCTTATCTTCAAAATCTTTTTGCCTTTTGAAATCTAACAATGCTGTTAGTTCCTCAAGCGAAAGATTTGATTCTAACTCGTCAAAGTTTTTCCAATGACCGAGTAAGAAAACTTCAGACTCCAGGGAGCGTAGGTCTAGTTCGTCCCAACTAGAGCCGCTCCCAGAAGATTTGGGTCAGAAAGTTTTAGTCCTCCGACTACATCTAAAATCTTCATCATTGTTGGTGTTTCAACAAGTGATTCAAACTTATCTCTATCTGATAGATCTGGTCTATCTGTTGATTCCATGCATATTAGGGCAGCCTGAATAAATAGATCAAGTGCTGCATCTGCGTTTTCATTATCTTCAACTTGCATGTTATTGATTATGTCCATAAATCTTCTTAACTGCTTAATAGGCAGTGGTTTTAAAGTGACGGTAGACCCATCACGTAATTCAATATCTACAATGTCGTATACAGTTGTTGCCAAGTTATAGCTCCTTTACGTTAGTTAAATTATACCAATAAATTCAGTATAAACAAACTCAATACCCCGCCATTTCTGGCGGGGCATCGAATATCAATATTAAGTTTTTTTGAAACTATTTAATTAGTTAGTTCCCCATACACGGTCAATAACAACGCCGTATTCACGACCTGCATATGCTGTGTTTGAGTCATCTGGCAAGCAACGGAAGTTCACTGGGAACACTGTTGCTGCATCACGCTTAAGTGCATGCATTGTTGTATCAATTGAAACAACACGACGTGCAACATAAACACGCTCTTTATTGCGACCTGCATAGTTATTTGAACCTGCACCATCGCCAAGAGCGTATGGAGCATTTCCTACTGCAATAAGTACACGCTCTACTGGAGCATCACCAAGAGCACCAGCTGCAAGGTTAAGTGTTGCACCTGTCTCTCCTGAAATTGGAGTTGTATCTGTCAAGTTATTTACACTTGCGATAGAAGATCCAGTGTTTGCATAGTAAGAATCCATTTGACCCCATGATAACTGAAGGTTTTCAAGTGTTGCTTCTGTAAGCTCTGTTTTGAGCATTACCTTGAGTGCTGACTTGAAAAGTCTAGCTGCATCAAGAAGCTGATCAACCTGTACTTCGTTATATGTTGGTTCGTAAGAAATTTCAAAACCTGTGCTTGTAAATCCGACCTCACGATAATCTGCACTCTGGATTAAACCAGTACGTGCTGATTGACCTGTGCTTGTTCCGAAAAGGGTTTTAAGCGACGCTGGGTCTGTTGCTGGGCGAGTACCATTAATTCCATCATTATTGCTAATGAAAATATCTGCTGCACCAACAATTACGTTTTTAGTATTTGTAGCCATATTTTATTTTTCACCACCTTATTTATTTTTAATAAAAAAGATAACAATTTGCTTCCTCATAGAAAATCATATCACTAATGTCTAATAAATCAAATTTTTAAGCAAATCTACCGTCAAGGCTATTTACCTCTCTGGTGTAGGCATACCCTATTGACAAGTCTCCCGACATGTAACCGCCCTCATCATCAAAATACTGAATTGGGTCTGCGGACTCTAGGTTGAACCATAGGAATGTAAATGGGCTATCTTCGCTTATCTTTAAGTTTATGTCTCTGGCTGACAAGTCATATCTTCTGAAGACATCTATAAGGAAGTTTGTGATTGTTTGAATTTCAGAGGCATTTCTAGAGACAATCTCAAGTATTATAGATTCTGACGATAACCACCATTGCACCCCATATTTCTTTTGGACTACATTGTAAACAATATAGGTTTTTCCTGGCAACAAATTGTTAAGTTCAGGAACTTGCTGAGCTGGGACAATAGGTACTATAGGTTCGGCAAAGCCATCGGCATAATAATCATTTATGTCAAATAAACCCGAGTCTTGAAGCTCTTGCCACATAGCATCTCTTAAATCATAAGCTGCTACATATGTATAATCTGTCATCTAATTACCGCCCTATCTAGATCTGAGGACTGAACTATATTAGCTACAGCCCTTCTAACTGTGTTTATGTTTGAACCATTTTTACTTAATTCAATTGAAACGTCATTAGCTATTCTCTCATATAAACCAGATGAATTCATAATATCAGTTCCGTGTTCAAGGTACCAGCTAAGCATAAATTCTGCAAAAGCATTTTTTACGCCCTTACCTCCTGGGTTTAGTATGTTAATTTGTTTGCCTGGTTTTATAAATACCATTCCATCAGAGCCAACAAAAGCTAAAATTTTCTTTGCAACAAAACTTACAGATCTTCCCTCTTCCATTACAGTTGCTTTTTCTGCAAATATAGACCTGGAGGAAACAACCTTTCCTGTTCGTGAAGGTATTAAAAGTTCTGGATTTATTGGAACTGGTAATCTAGAGGGTAAGAAATTTGTATTAATAACCAACATTCCATTTAAAACGCTTTGCCTTTCCATGACAAAAAGTCTACCTGAAGGAAGACCTATTTGCCCCCACTCATAAACGTGGTGCATTTTTTTAGGATTTGCTCTTGCATAATTATCTGCTGCAACTACAAATCTTTCTGTTGTTATTGAAAAAACCGCTTTTGCAATTTCAGTTAAAACAGAAGGCCTTGCTAATTCTTTTATTGCAGAAAGCATATTGTCAGTTTCTGTTACCAACTGCTTTGAATCAATTTCCAGTCGGATCATTGTCTTGCACCTGTACCCTTAGAAGAACTGCTTCAAAATAGGACACCCTGCCAAATGGGTCCAGGGTTGCGTGTGAAGAAGTAACTTCAAAGATTGTATCTGGCTCTCCGTACTTATCAATTTCAATAAAAACTGGTTTATTATCGCTTGACCTTATATTTGTAACACGCCATCTTTTACTTAAAAGTTCATTACATTTGATGCGAAGTTGAAACTTTTCTGTATACGCACCTTCAGCACCTGTTCCAAACTTTTTATTATCTGTTCTAGTGGATGAACCTGCTACTTTAATTGGCTCTACCTTACAATCAATCGTCTTGTCATAAACCCAACCTCTGATTATTGCACCAGTTTGTGGATCCTGCTTATTTTCTTGTATGTACAAATCAACCTTCATATTCATGATTGAAGACATTATAGATGAATTAAACATTAGATAAGCATCATATTAATGTTACGGTATTGATCAAGGATGTTATCAACCGTGATATTACCTGTACCATTAAACGCTCCCTTTGACATTTCAAATGAAATTTCACTGAGGTCAACCTTTGAAAGATACTTGTTTCTCCAGTTATAGTCATTTGACAAAATGTCATTAACAAGAAGCATAGAAGCTATTTTAATGTCCTCTGGAACATACTTATATCCAATTTGACCAACTAATTTATATCTTGAGTTATCTCTAAATCTTCCATAATAAAGAACGTTTGTGTCAACTTGATTATCATATCTTATGTCCCACGCTGGGTCATATATCCTAACAACATAGCCTGTCTGTGTTAAGTTTAAATTAAATCCAAATGTATTAAATGCTGGATTTTGTGTATTATCAACAACTAAAATGTCATCTTCATACATCTGATCAACGCTTGTCATTCTTTCAATAAGCTGAAGAGCATCTGATCCATTTGCAAACATTTCTTGAGAATCATATCTTAAATAAAACTTTAATCCTGTATACCCGTCAATTATTGTTCGTGCTAATTTTTCTGCATTCTGTATATCTGAAATAGAATGATAATTTATATCTGATGGAGTTGCACCATATCCCAAGAAATCTATAATTTCACTAACGGAAGAATAGATTGGTTGAACTTGGTAAAAATCTGTTTGAGTTACAGTTAACCCATTAATAACATATGTCCATCTTAATTCTAGAACACGGACTGTATTGGTTACTGCTTGAGTTAGAAGAAAACTATACTCTCCAGCATCTGGCTCATCAACAGGAGATACTGAAGAAAAGCCAGATATTGGAGACGTGTCGTTGTCTGCATCATAAATTGATAAGGTTGGCAGGGAGTCTGCTTGTGTTAGCACCCCATTACTATAGACGTATAGGTATACCTTTTCTTGACTTCCTACTTGGATATTCTGCATTCAGATTACCCTCCCTTTTTAGCTGTAATACTCCTGAGCTTCTCTAGGAGTTGCGATTCTAAACCCTTGTTCTATATCAAAAATTCTTTGTGCATCAGATTCAGACATTGCTACAAATGGATGTTCTTGAGTAAATGTGTAACCCATAGTGTTATATGAGTGATTATCTCTTTCCATTTTTACCAATATTGCGTCTTCTTTTTTCAACTTAGGTTCTCTTTTCTGTTTCTCTACTTCTGGAATAGCTACTTCTTGTTTTTCAGATGCATTAAACTTATCATACATTTGATAGGTAATGCCTTCTTCTTCTAGCAAAGCAATAATGGATGCCTTACTTTTTTCTCCTGATGCATCTACACCAAATGTATCTGCAACTTTTCTTAGATCAGCAATCTTTAATTCTGTAAATGACATTGCTTTCCTTTCGTCATTACTAATTATAGCAGAAAATGATCAAGGGGAATACTTTAAGTATTCCCCCGATCTTGCATCTAATTAAGATTAGAATGTATAGGTTGAGTTTCCACCCTTGACGTGAGCACCGTGTGTTACGGAACCAAATTCGCCTGAAGCTACTGAACCTGCGACCTTAACGTTCTTTACGAGAACGTGTGCGTCGTAGTTTTCCATCTGTGCACCAACACGAATGAAGAGTGTGTATTCGATTGTATCCTTCTTTGGTTGGAACAAACGATAAACAGTTACATCACGCTTGATACCAATGATGAAGTTCTGTGGGAATGTCAAGTGGACATCTCCGTGCAGACCTGTTGCATCACTGTAAGTTCCTGCTAGGGTTTCATCCATCAACGGAACGTTGATAACTGGGATACCAAAAGCAAATGGAGTTACTGTACCTGGGCCACCATCGTTAGCAGCAACATCACCACGGATGATACCTGAAGCGATATCAAATGGTGTGAAACCTGAAGAGGTCTCAGCTGTTAGATTATAAAGATAATCTTGAACCAAGTTCGATCCTGTGAAGAAGCGAAGCTGATTACGGCGTTGCTTGTACTTACGTGGGAGGGTCTTGATTGCAAGGTTGAATACAGCCTTGTCAAGTCCTACACCCTGTGCGTCAACAACGTGTGCGTTGTCGTTTGCAAGTGCTCTGAAGCCCTTGAACGCTGACATCAAACCAGAGTCTGTACCAGTACCATTGATTAGAAGATCCTCAATGTCGTTACCAGCCTGGGTAGCCATCAAACGTGCAATGTGATCTTCAAGATCTGGACCCTCAACGTTGTCTTCTAGAGACTCTGAAGAAAGTTCCCAATCTAAACGGAGCTTGCGTGTTGTCAAAGAAATTTTTGCGAATGTTGCACCAACTGATGTAAATTGTGAACCACCAGCATTAACATAATCACGTGGATTATCTTCTTGTGCTACTGTCATAATTCTCTGTCCTACTGCGACACGATCAATTTCTGTTGTGTTTGAACGCATGCGGATTGTACGAGCTGCCTTAGCAAGAATCGTTGCATCCCACATGTAATCTAGGAAACGGTTAGCCTGATCTGGATAGAGGAGACCATTACCGCTGAGTGTTGCTGAATCTGTTGAAGCGTTAACTGCATCAGAACCTAGATTTGTTGTATCAATTACTTTTTGTAGAAGTTCATTACTCATTTTTTTTATTTCACCACCTTATTTTTTTTGTAGATTTTAAGCTATTAACCTTTGAGGAAGGCTCCTTGCCATATACTTTTTTCTATTTTTTTAGTACCCAATGATCCGTTAAGGTCACTGGACTTCTTAACTGCAGATGCGGACTCGAATCCCTTGAGCTGATTATCTACATACTCAATTTTTCCGTACATATCCGTAACTGTCTTATTTAGGGCTTCATACTTTTCACCCAATTCAGCAATTTGCTTTTCTACCTTTACTGATGTTTCCTCAAACATCTTGGTAATAGCAGCAACTGCTTGTGAACTCTCTGAGTAGTTCTTATTTAGTGACTCGCCCAAGAAGGTCTTCAAATCATTGACAACCTTTTCAAAATCAAGTGAATCCTCAATTTCTGAAATAGACACGGCTTTCTCAACTGAATCATCAGCAGCAACTGCTACCTCTTCAATTACCGCAACTTCTTCGGCTGGAGCCTCTGCATCAATTGACTTCTCAATTGTTGCATCTGTATCTTCTGCCATTGTGTTACCTCCTTCACCGAGTGAAACTTCGTCACTCTTGGTTACTTTATCTTTTTTATTTTGATCAGGATACATAAGGGTTGCTACTGTTGAATCAATAACATTTACATTTCCCGCCAAACCTGGAGCTGCTGACTCCGTTGCTTCGTGTGATGATGTTGGGGCATCATCTTTAGCAAAATAAGAATCAAGAACTTTTTCGATTGATTCAAATTTTTCAATATCTGATTGTTCTACCCAACCAACGTTTTCCATCTGATGATCGCAAACAACACAATCTTTTGTTGTTGTTGTTGATGTTGAAACAACCTCATCAGTTTTGCACCAAAAAACATTTTCGGTTACAAGATTTTCTGCCATTTTTTGAATAGAGAAAAAGTTAGCCAATTGATTTGCTGGAGAATCAACAAGTGAAAGTTCATGCAAATCATAATTGTGAATAATTCTACGATCTTCTCCACTTTCATCTTTCTCCATCTTTGTACCAATAATATTGCCACCAATAGAAAAACCTGAGTATGTACCATCAAGGCACTTCTCCCAAGCATCCTGTGCACCCTTAGAAATATATGCAGTTACATAAACTCCGCTATATTTCTTTCCAGTCTCTTTATCAAAATAAGAGTCTTCCTTAAAGTTAATCATTTTTCCAACTGCAGATGGACCATGCATTTCACGTATGTTTCCTCTGAAATTATCAAATGCTTTTTTGCTGGCTTCTGCTGTAACTATATCTCCATGACGGTCTACATTGTCAAGAGTAGCAAAACCAGAAACAGTTCTTTTCTCCTTATTAACCTTCGTGATAGGGAAGGATAAGGCTAGTGACGATTCGCTGTTATTCCAGTACGTTTTATTCATTTCCATATGTATACAAATAATATCAAGTTTTTTAAATAAGGCATAATTTTAGGTGATTTTTTTCACAATTCCAGAATTAATTTTTATGACTCTTTTTACATCAGTGCCCTCTGGTTTATAAGTCCCGATCTCTGAAACGGGTTCTGGAACTAAATCTGAATGATCATTTATGTTATTGGCATATGGTGTTTCAATATGAGATGGTGCTGATACACCAGGGTCAAAGGTTGAATTATGAGATACAAGGCCTCCAGTTATAAACCCCACCAAAACATACCCTAAGTGGGGTAAATCACGCTGAAATCCCGTTGCAGCCCACGTAGAGAATGCTCCTGTAGCTGCTATAGCTAGCTGTTTTGCATCCAATATTTGAAACTTAAAATGATGCTTTATCTTCATAACGTTGCCTTTAAGTTATCATAAATAATTTGGGGCATTGCATTATTAGAAACACTGATCCCTAACTTCTTTTCATATTGGCTTAAAGCTGTAAAAGTTTGGTTGTTCATTGTTCCAGTATCGTAAGCTTTTGGCAAAAGCCCCGCTTTTTCTAAGGCTTTTTGTACAGTCCAAACAGCATCATTTGTTTGTCCTACTGCAAAAGAAGCTTGAGATGCTGGAAATGGTGGAGCAACAAAAACTGTTATAGGTTGTGATATTGTACTTGATGAAGTAGTGCCTGGATGTGTAGCAATCATTCCACCAGTTAGTGCAGTTGCTGTTGCAGCTACTCCTGCTGTTGCTTTTTTACTTGTAATTTTAGATACTGCTGGTTGTAAAGGAATTGGGTATTTTGGTCTTATTACAGCAATTACAAAAAGATAATTTCTATGAACCCTAAAACATCCTTCTTTTGTTGGATCATTTGGGTTTCCAGTATTAAATGCAATTGTTGTAAATCCTCCAGGACTTGCGGCTTCACATAACTCTACGTGATCTGGTACCCCGTCACCGTTCCAGTCGTACATGACCAAATCACCAGCTTGCATTTGCATTTTGTTAACAATTAAACCCTGACGCTGAAACCATGTTAATGCAGCTGGATTATAAGAAAATCCTTTTGGTGTTTGTGCAGCAATTAAACTTGATAATCCAACTTGTGCAAAACACCAACTAATTCCCATTGCACAATAAGGAGCATTTTTTATACCATACCAATCGCCGTATGGGTTTTCATTATTTGGTCCTTCATAAAAACCAATTTGGCTACGAGCAACATTTAAAACATCTAGTGCTGTAGCCATAAGTTACTCCTGTTGTCTTCCTTCTCCTTGAGCATTTCTAGCTGTGCCCATTTTATCTGGAGCGTTTAATGTTCTGTCTTGACTTCTGGTTTTATTACCACTTGCATCAGAAGCTGCATCCTGCATTGCTTTAGGATTAATAATAAGAACTTCATCTCCACCACTTAATGGTGCCATGCCTCTACGAGCACGAACTTCATTAGGTGTAATTACTTGATCCTTAAGATAACGATCATCAATTCTTGATTGAGTTTCTTCATCTGTAAGTGCAAGCTCATTAAATCTTAAAACAAAATCAGTAGTGATCTCTTGAATAATCCTATTGATTTTAACCTCAAGCTCTTCTTGTCTTGGGCGACAAACTTGCTCTTTAAATGTCTTATCAGCATCTTTAGCATTTGCTAAGGATACACCTTGTGGCATACCAATTTTTGATACTGGAACACGGTGAGCAATAAGAATACGATCTCTATTTTCTACTGCATAGTTCTTGAATGAAGAGTCTTGCACTCCCGCCTCAATTGGCTCCATATTAAACTCTACACGACTATTTTCTCCGTCTGAAGGCAACGGGATATAAAGTGTTCTATGGTTTCTACCCTTAAGGCCAGTCTGGAAAAATTCAAGCAATTTACGCTCTGAGTCAGCAGTAAGCTTTGCACCTTTAACAGTAATGATATATCTTGGGACTGCTTTGTTTTCAAAATAATCCAAGTTAAATCTCTGAGCAAACTCATCTCCCGCTAATGCATTCTTTGCAGAAAGAATATCTGGAACACCATAATATGTGTTTGATGGAGTAAATACTTTAAAATGAATTACTTCATTTGGTTGTGGATCCGTACCAATTTGATCAGGTGTTTCGGTATCTCCAAAATTTCTAAAGAAGGTGTAGCGGTTATAAACTACCTGAACAAATCCATCACGGTGACGACGAATTCGCATTGTAGTTGTTGGTATGTGACCTAAGTAACCGATTTTACCATTTGTGGTTCTTCCCACTTCAAGATAGGCGTTACCCGTTGATTCTAAATCAATATAAACCTTTTTCATAGTTTCAATAAATGAATCATCAGAGTTAAGTCCCTCAACGTACTCTCTTAAAGCAACTTTTGATTGTTCAATCTTTGAGCGAAGCTTATCTAACTTTTTATTGTTATCCATCACTTCTTCAATTTTTTGAGTTGTTGACCAAGTATTTTCAAACTTATATCCCAAGCCAACTACGTTTGCTGCTTTAGCATTTACTGCAGAATGATGATAGGGAGAGATATCATAAAGTTGTGCAAGATAAAGCATGTTATATGGAGGCTGTACTATTTGAAATAATGAATAACCAGTTAAATCAAGTGGGTCAAGCTTTTTAGATTTTGCATCGCCTTGACCAGTAAAAGATTTTTCTAACCTGTTTGCTCTACGTCGCAAATTTTCATTAATGCCTTCTGATTTTTTAATCTCATCCCAAGTTACATCAAATGGATCGGGGAAAGTATCTTCCGACTTAGTAACTAAATTATAGTCTTGTCCATTATAAGCATATACTGTGCCGTCTTCGTCTTCATCTGCTACTGTTAATTTAGCCAAGTTTCATCTCCCTCATTTCTTTTACATATTCCATCATTGCTGGTAGATCTTGTGGATCGGGAACTAATCCTAGTTCCGCCCGAGCCTTCTGTTCTTCAAGCTCTTCTTCAGTAACTTGCCTATGTCCAGAAAAGAATAAGGGTCTTCCTTCTGTTAAACCTTCTTGTCTTGCTGCATTCTTTAACTTCTGAATCTGTCTAATATCTCCACGCATTGACGGGATGCTTAATGTGTTGCCATCTTCATCACGTACAATAGACTTGTCTGGCATCTGCCAAACATAGACTCCATAATTAACTTCTTCGACTGGTGTTACTTTCATTCTAGGCATATATATATTCTACCATTCTGTATGAATAAAGCGTAAAAAATGTACACAAGATTGCTATTTTTTACTATAAAAAGTGTTATTTATACCAAAAACCAGTTGACATGTACTTAAAACCTTTTGTTACCTGCTTTGCCTCATGAAAATAAGGTCGTTTGGAAGGAAAGATTATCATGCTTCCAGCTTCTGGCTTTAAAAGTATTCCTTGTTCTCTAAACTCTATCTCTCCGCCTTCACAATCATCATTTAAATATATTACAAGTGATAGGGCAAGGTTTGTGCCAGCTTCCTGATCTTCATCAAAAAAATTATCAACATGAGGACCCATTCCCTGTCCCTCAAAATATTTATTGATTCTGAATTGATCTGAAAACCCTGCATTGATATTATGAGCTAGGGAGTAGTCGCTTATGCACTCTTTAATTGCATTTTCAAAAATATCTCTTATTTCAAGCATTTCTTCATCGTAAGAAGATCCGACATATTTATTTGAATAGTATCCTTCTCTGAATTTTCCATAAAGCATTGCATTATCGCTAGACATCCAAGGCTTCCATTGAGATATTGGAGAATATGGTCCAGCAAAAGTATCTGGCTCTTCAAGCTTTTTTATTATATAATCTGGTTTGCTTATAACATTTTTATAATAAAAAATATTTTCTTCTAGAATTTCTTTATTCATCATACTCTGGAAGAACAGGCACAATGCCCTTTTCTCTATCTTCCGCCCACTTTTTATAAGTTATTTCTTGTCCTGCTCTTATTTCTGCAAGTTCATCTGCCCAGGCTTGTCTTTGCTCATCCGTATATACAGAATCAGCTCTGTCCCAAAAAGATCCAACCGTATATCTTTCTCCAGAGGTTACGGTAGTTACCATGTGTTGATTTTCATGACCACCATTAAAAATAGCAATCATTCCACGTCTAGGCTTTATATTTATATCAGAGTCTTTAAACTTTAATGAGCCACCTTCAAAATTATCATTTAAATAAATAAAGGCAGCATATTTACTTTTTTGAAAAGCAGTTGGATTTCCATGCTCATCCGAATTGTCTGAATGATAATCTGCAAAAGCTCCAGTAACCCATTTTTGTGCATGATAACTTACTTCTGCTAACTCTGTTCCTATTGCTTTTTCACAAATATCTTTCATTTTTATTTTAAGTTGATTAAAATAATCTCTTGGTAAGCCAAATGCATTAAGGTTATCATCATATGGCCAATAACCCATAGCCAGTGATCCGTAAAAAGAAATTTCATTCCATTTTAACCAACCATTTTCAACTATCATATCCAAATAACCTACGACAGCATCACACTCTTTATCAGATAAAAAATTATCTACAATATAAATTTCTTTACCCAAATCAATTATTTCGCTCATGCTTATTCCTTTTCTGGTAGTTCTGTAATTGTCCAAAAGAATGGGGCAGTATACCTACAGCCCTCTGTTACTGGAGTAACTCCATGAATAAAATTCTTATCTCCTGGAAAAAAGTATGCTGCTCTTGGCTTTGGTTTCAAAGCTATTTTTTGCAATGGAAAATAAAGTTCTCCACCCTGATAGTCATCATTTAAATAAAAAACAGTCCCTATATCATACCAAGGAAAGTTGTTTGGCTTTCCAGCATCTGGGCCTTCATGCAATTCTTTATCTGCGTGAGGTAATTGCATTGCACCTACAGGCCATCTTACAATTGCTGGTCCAGAAGGCATAACCTTTACATTATAAAAGTCTTCTATTCTTTCTTTTAACCTTAAAACAACTTTTTCTAATATTTCAATTACTTTAGGGTTATTTTCTTGCAAATTGCCTGTTGTTGCAACTCTATCTTTCCATACATTTGCTTGATAAATTAATGTACCATTTTCATTTCTGTTATCTTCTGTAATATCCCAAACAGTGTTATTTCTTGCATAGTCCAAAAGATATGATTGTTCTTCCAAGGTCATAATCTCCTCTACCTCTTGCACCATATCAGGGGAATCTCCAAAATATCCCGAAGGAGTTATGGACTGAGCCATAGTTCTTACTTCTTCACTATTTAAATAAAAGCCTTCTTTATTCATATCGTTTTCTTGACCATACATGTTTTTTATAAGCCCCGCCTTCTTTTACTCTAAATTTTTTTGCTTGGTAATCATGTCTTTCTAAAATTTCTTCATAACTATAGTGCTTTACTTCCATCTGCCAATCATCTCTTTTAAAAGGTATTATTTGTACATAAGGAGTTCCTGCTGGCAAAACCCCTTCAAAATCTTTTTTAAGAAAAAATGGCATTAATCCAGGCGTATCCATATCATCATTATCTATTATACCAGCTACGGTTATGAATGGTAAGTCAAACCTATTTAAAGGACTTACGTACATTGCACTATAACCTTTTGGTAAGCTTGGTGCAAAATTAGGATACCAGTGAAAATGGCTTTCCCCATAACCCTCTGGACTATTAAAACCTGGCATTGCTGGTCTTGATCCACAAAAATCTTCAAATCCAGGCTCTGTTTTTACAATAATACTTCCATTAACTTTTTCAAAAGTAAGATCACATGGTGTGACATAAAAATATCCAGATGTAAATACGTCCAAAAGGGCTGGGCATGTTTTAAAATTTAAAACCTTATCACCTTTATAATCAATAAAATAATCTCCAGTGGCCTTGTTCATAAAATATCTATCTGACCCAGAAAACCATTTAGGTATTTGCGTTTTTGCTGGCACTGGGTAATACTTTTCAGATAAACTATTGTAATATCTATTTGAATGAAATGTTATTTTATTCATTTTCAACCTTTAATCTCAATGCTTTTACTTCGTGATTTCCTATGCTTCTACCCAGGTGATCAACGGCATTTCTATAAAAATTACTCCATTTGCCAGAACTGTTTATACTAGCTACAACCTTCTCATAATCTTTATTTTCTGATTCTGTAAATGTTTGTTTAAATTCAGATATATTTTTTAGTATTACTGTGGAATTTTGCAAGTTAGACATTGATATGGGAATTACAGATATAAATGGCGTATTTGCTTTTATAGTAATTGGCACATTTGCCCTAGTTATTCTCCAAGCACATGGCAAATTCCCAGAATAAAAAGATGTACTTATAACAGCTGTAAAAGGCTGTGCTCCATCAATAAATTGATTTGGCACTGGCATTTGTAGCAAACTCATGTTTTCTTTTGTCCTAAACATTAATCCTGTATTAAAACTAATTGTTGCATTAGCTCTTTCAGTATATACATATTTTTCACCTTTTAAAACTTTTACGTGGTGGGGGGAAGAATCTGATATCCCGTCCCATATAAAAGTTATATCTTCTGGAAAAGATAATCCCCAACCTAGGCTATTGGTTAAACTTACAGGAAAGCAATTGTATGCATGACGGTCATATGTTTCATCCATCCAGTCTCTTTTCACGGATAGCTGTGATATGTCTGCACAATTTTCAGACCTATAAACCTCAATACTTTCCATTGGTTTTATTCGTAAATTCCTGCATATTTTTTTTCTAAGATTTCAAATTCTGGTCCATGTGCGGCCTCAGTGTAATCCAGCATTGTTACAACTGAATACTTTAATCCAGATGACACTGGCTTTGCCGTATGAGAATATATAAAAGCTGAAGGAAACAATACTAGGTCTCCCGCCTCTGGGGTAATAGTAATTCCAAATTTATTAAAATACAATTCTCCCCCCTCATAATCATCGTTTAAATAGCCAACAGATGATAGGGTGGCTATATAAGAATATCCATGATCTGAATGTTCTTGAAAATGCTGTTTTGGTCCATACTTAATAAAATTCATTGCTTCCCAGTACTGAAGTGGGGCTATTCCAAACATGTTTCTATAATCTTCTATGGCACTTAGCTGAGCATCTTTACAATCTTGCCAAATTTGCTCTCTATCATTTTGTGCTTTTGATTTGCCTTCTTTTTCAGGACTATTTTTCTTTATTTTATGATCAAAACAATCTCTATATGAAAGATTCATGTTATCCCAACCTGTATAGGCTTGGTTCCATTTGTACTCTCCATTGCTTTCAGAAATTGCATTTTCTAAACGCTCTATAATATTTAAAGACTTATCAAAGGTATTTTTATATAAAATAATTCCTGGTCCAACTACTCTTGCATTTGCTAACATTTTATGTCCATTCTCTATACAAACAATTATACCACTATAAAATTAATATAGTGGTATAAAAGATTTAATATTTTTTTATTAACTTACTCTAGGGGTTCTAAATGCTGGTGGGCTAAAGAACGAAGGTGGGCTAAAGAACGAAGGTGGACCAAAGAACAATGGTGGGCTAAAGAAGTTTGGTGGACCAAAGAACAATGGTGGGCTAAAGAAGTTTGGTGGACCAAAGAACAATGGTGGGCTAAAGAAGTTTGGTGGACCAAAGAACAATGGTGGAGCAAAGAACAATGGTGGAGCAAAGAACAATGGTGGGCTAAAGAACGAAGGTGGGCTAAAGAATGTAGTAACAGTTGATGAATTTGCAGATATTCCTGAAGTTCCGTTTGCATTAACAGCGGAAATTGCAAAATAGTGGTTTGATCCTGCAGTTTCACCAATTACTATTGATGTTACGTTACCAGCATTTACAGCAGCTCCGCCATTATCATAATAATTGTAAGAAGTTATTGCTGAACCGCCGTTTGCTGGAGCTGACCAGCTTAGGGTGTCTGATGCATTTACGGTACTTGTTAAAGATGGTGCTGATGGGGTTGCTGGGACTGTTGTTGCTGTTACT
>Ga0208379_1000312_pt1 | contig 22395 bp, 32 predicted proteins | sample CryBogCBE02Aug07_FD_184559 | JGI IMG/M metagenome (GOLD analysis project Ga0208379, IMG submission 184559) | Freshwater microbial communities from Crystal Bog, Wisconsin, USA - CBE02Aug07 (SPAdes) | ecosystem: Environmental > Aquatic > Freshwater > Lake | place: Crystal Bog, Wisconsin, USA... | reverse complement strand
AATCAGACGTTAGTGATTGACGGGGCCAGAACATCGCGGATGGACAGGCCAAGGGCGTGGCGGACGATGGTTTCATCCCACTCACCAAAGGGGATGCGGTTCAGGCGTTCGCACAGGTGACCAATGTTGCGGTCGCGCTGGAGGGCGGTGACCTGCTGGTGAACCAGCATTGCGCGGGTCAGGATTGACCAGTAAGTGCTGTTCGGGTTTTTGTTGAAGTCCTTTTGAGCCAACTTCAAGTTGTTCAGAACGTGGGCCTTGAGAGTGGTGTAGTTGATTTGCATGAGTTACTTTCAGAGTCGTGCAAGATGGCACTGCAATGCCCACAGCATGGGCATCACATTGGCATCTATGTGAGATGGTTTATCTAGCGTCACGGTGGACAGCTACAGGGCAGAACCCTGTCTGACTTGCTCCCAAACTTCCTTTGGGTTTCGCCTCAGACCGACCTTGATGGGCCGTTCATATCACACTAGTAATTGCATCGAATCGAGTGCTACTGCTAGTGCTTGGAACGAATCATAACACAACGATTTAAACGGTGGTCAAGTAATAACCCAGTGATCCGTGGGGTTATTTAATCGCCGGGTCAGTGAGGATTTTTTCGCTCTTATTAGAGGGTATGGATTCCCTAGAGAGTAGATGTAATTGAAGGGGCCTAGAAGCCCCTGAAAGGGTTTCAGGCGGGGTTGGTATGGACAAAACGAAATAAGGGCCTTAAATCAACGTGTAGTACATCAGTTAACACTTACCTGTGGATAACTTTCAGGTGATGAGGTCAGGAAGGGGCTTAAAAGGGTTTGGGCGGGGTTGGTATGGGTTTTGGTTTAAACAGGCCTTGTTGACAATGTGTAGTACTACTGTTTACACTTGCCTGTGGATAACTTTATTGGGTTATGCGAACGTTACGTTTAAACAAATACTTAGGGGTAATGATGATGAGTGCTGATGAAAACAACGGTCGGAGAATGGGTGCAATGAGTCGGGATGATTACTTGGAGGAACTGGAGAGGGCCGCGCAAGACATGGGGTTGAACGGTGATGAAAACCCGGGTGAGATGAGCGAAGCGGAACGGTTGGCCCAGACCGCAGAACCCCCAAGAGTAAGGATAGATGGAAAGCCCGTAGGAACAGAGAGAATAAAACCATTAAGTCAGAGAGCACATGCATTTGCTAGAGGGCTCATAGAGGGAAAAACACAAGAACAAGCGTATAGGGAGGCTTACCCAGACGCTAAGGCAAAGCAAGCAGTGATCAAGTCGAATGCATGGAAACTATCGCAGGACCCAAGGGTGCAGGCAATGTTGAATGAGCACTGGGGAGAGACGGCAGAGGCGATGGTAGATGACATGCAGGCAACGAAAAGGTTTGTGATGAAGACACTGTTGCACTATGTCAAGGAAGCTAAGCAAGAGGGCTCAAGGCTCAAAGCTTTAGAGCTAATGGGTAAGACTGTAGGCATGTTCAATAAGACTGAAACAGCACCAGTGGAGGATGTCACAGTAAGCGCAGATCAGTTGCGTAAGGAGCTTGCGGGACACTTGCGCCTGCTCAGCAACGTGAGGCCAATCAATAGAGCGCAGGTGCTTGAGGTTGACGCTCCACGTTTAAACGCTGAGCCTGCTCCTGCTACGGTCATCAGGGGATGATGGGGGGATAACGATTGGAATGCGTGGAGGATGCTAGTTGGCGACCCCTATACCCCCTTTTTGGAAATGGGTCCCCCTCCCGCGCCTGCACTGTATTCCACTCCCCCGATTACCCCCTACCCCCATTACACGAACGTTCTCACCCACGCCACCAGTTTAAACCATAAAGACCCCCGGGTATGTCGTGTAAACGAAATAGGCCGGGGTATATATAAATTGCGTTTAAATGCTTGCGAACGTTCACAGTTGTGTTTAAACTATGTTTATGTCCAAGCGTCAACTTGTTTTAGATTTCATTAGGGCTTATATCAAGCTTCATGGAGTTTCGCCTTCTTATCAGGTGATAGCCAATGGGATTGGTTTGAAGTCTAAGTCCAACATTCACCGGATCGTGCATGCATTGCAGGATGAGGGATTGTTGACATTGAGGGCTTATAAATTCAATTCGATCAGGGTTTTGGACCGGGGCGTTAAGGAGATTTTGGATTTATGATTGATTTGCTGACCATGCAGGAGATTGAGCAGTACAACGCGCTACTGCCGATGGTTAGTTTAAACGACCGCAGAAAGATTCGTCAAATATTGGATGAGGACACTTCAAAGAGGTGCCGGGCATCTTTTATCTTTTTTGCCTCAAAGATGTGGGATGGTTTTATTTCGGGTAAACATCATCAGATCATGGCTGATGCTTTTGAGAGAGTGGCATCAGGGGAGCTTAAGAGGTTAATTATCAATATGCCTCCCCGACACACTAAATCTGAGTTTGCGTCTTATCTTTTGCCAGCTTGGTTTTTGGGTATCTACCCGGAGAAAAAGATCATTCAGACAGCCCACACCGCTGAATTGGCTACGGGATTTGGACGTAAGGTAAGAAACTTGGTCCAATCCCCGGTGTATGAGAAGGTATTTGATACAAAACTGTCTTCTGACTCTAAAGCCGCAGGACGGTGGAACACTAACGCCGGGGGTGACTACTTTGCTATTGGTGTAGGCGGCGCTGTGACGGGTAAAGGCGCTGATCTATTGATCATTGACGACCCCCATTCAGAGCAAGAGGCTAAACAGAATAACCCCGCAGTCTTTGATGGGGTATATGAGTGGTTTACATCAGGCCCTCGCCAGCGTTTACAGCCAGGTGGGGCCATTATTATTGTGATGACCCGGTGGGCAAAGCGTGATTTAACCGGCCAAATCCTTAAAAACAGCGAAAAAGATGGCGTAGATGGCTGGGAAGTTATCGAATTTCCCGCTATTTTGCCCTCTGGAACACCTTTATGGCCCGGATTTTGGAAAAGAGAAGAGCTTGAAGCGATCAAAGCTGAGATTCCAACCTCCAAATGGAACGCCCAGTACCAACAAAACCCCACATCCGAGGAAGGTGCGATCCTTAAGAGGGAGTATTGGCGGATTTGGCAGGAATCCCGACCACCTCAGTGCGAATTCATCATCCATTCCTGGGATACAGCATTTGAAAAGAACAACCGCGCAGATTACTCTGCATTAACCATATGGGGTGTCTTTCAGCACCCCGATGAAAAGGGAAACTACAAGACAAACATCATTGTTTTGGAAAGTTTTAAAAAGCGCATGGAGTTTCCTGAACTCAAGGCAACCGCCCTACAGTATTACAAGGACTGGAACCCGGATTTGGTCTTGGTTGAAAAGAAAGCCGCTGGCGCTCCGCTCATTTATGAGCTTAAAAACATTGGAGTGCCCATTCAGGAGTACACACCAAGCAAAGGAAGCGATAAGATTGCGCGTGTAAACGCAGTCTCACCTTTATTTGAAGCTGGCATTGTGTGGTGTCCTGATACCCGGTGGGCCGATGAGCTGATAGAAGAATGCGCATCTTTCCCCAATGGCGACCATGATGACTTGGTTGACTCGACATCGCAGGCATTGCTCCGCTTTAGACAAGGCGGTTTCATCACTATCGCATCCGATGAACCCGATGAGCCGATTTACTTCAAAGGTCGCCGCTCTGAAAAATATTACACCGTTTAAAGGATAAAGATGTTAGAAAAAGCCCTGTACCAAACACCTGAAGGACTTGATCGTTTAAACGATGAGCCCGATCTTCAAATTGAAATTGAAGACCCTGAAGATGTAAAGCTAAACATTGATGGGTTAGAGGTTGATCTCATGCCTCATGAAGAGGAGGAGATTCCCTTTGATGGCAACTTAGCTGAAATCATGGATGAGCGTGTCCTCCAGAGTTTAGGAGAGGACCTGGTCAATGATTTTGACAAAGACATCAACGACCGCAAGGAATGGGCTCAGACCTACGTAGAAGGCTTAAAGCTCTTGGGCCTGCGCTATGAGGAGAGGACTGAACCTTGGAACGGGGCCTGCGGGATATTCCACCCCATGCTGGCTGAGTCGGTCGTCAGGTTTCAGTCAGAAGGCATCACTGAAACATTCCCAGCCGCAGGACCTGTAAAGACAGCCATCATTGGTAAAGACACCCCTGACGTAGACAAAGCCGCATCCCGGGTACGTGAGGACATGAACTACCAATTGACGGAGGTCATGACAGAGTACCGCCCGGAGCATGAAAAGCTTTTGTGGAACCTGCCAATCTCAGGCTCGGCTTTCAAAAAGGTTTACTACGACCCAAGCCTTGGCCGTCAAAAAGCTGTATTCATCCCCGCAGAGGACATTGTTGTGCCTTACGGGGAATCGGATATTGAAAGCTCTCCCCGTGTCACGCACGTGATGCGTAAAAATGAAAATGAAGTCATCAAGTTAATGGATTCCGGGTTCTACCGGGATATTGAATTGGGTGACCCGGTCCTCCAGCTTGATGATATTGAAAAGCAAAAGTCCGAAGAGATGGGCATGACCGCCATTCAGGACGACCGCTACCGCATCCTTGAGATGCATGTGGACATTGACCTTAAAGGCTTTGAGCATACAAATAAGAAGGGTGAGCCCACGGGCATTGCCCTGCCTTATGTTGTGACGCTGGATAAGGGCACCCGTAAGATTCTTTCTATCCGCAGAAATTGGTATGAAGAAGACAAGCTCCACATCAAACGACAGCATTTTGTCCACTACCAATACATCCCCGGATTTGGCTTCTATGGTTATGGACTCATCCACCTTATTGGTGGTTATGCTAAGTCTGCCACTATGCTTATGCGCCAGCTCATTGATGCTGGTACTCTTAGCAATCTCCCGGGAGGACTCAAAACCCGAGGACTGCGCATTAAAGGTGATGACACCCCAATCAACCCCGGTGAGTTCCGTGACGTTGATGTGCCCGGCGGATCAATCCGTGACAACATCCTACCGCTCCCTTATAAAGAGCCAAGCCAAGTTTTATATACCCTCTTCCAACAAATCGTAGAGGAGGGCCGCGCCTTTGCATCGTCCGGTGACATGAAGGTGTCGGACATGTCCAGTCAAGCGCCCGTAGGTACAACCTTGGCTATCCTTGAGCGCACCTTAAAGGTTATGGGGGCTGTCCAAGCCCGTATGCATTTCAGCATGAAGCAAGAGTTTAAACTGCTCAAAGCCATCATTGCTGAGGACACCCCCGAGGAGTATTCATACGACCCAGAGTATGGCGGTCGCAAGGCTAAGAAAGATGACTACAGCTTGGTGGATGTCATCCCCGTGAGCGATCCTAACGCCGCCACGATGGCTCAAAAGATCGTTCAGTATCAGGCCGTATTCCAATTGGCCCAATCATCCCCTCAATACTACGACATGCCTTTGTTGCACCGTCAAATGATTGAGGTGTTGGGCGTTAAGAATGCCGCCAAGCTGGTTCCGATTGAAGAGGACATGGTTGCCACGGACCCCGTGACAGAGAACCAAAACCTGCTGACCATGAAGCCCGTCAAGGCATTCATCGAGCAAAACCATCAGGCCCACATTCAAGTGCACATGTCTGCGATCCAGAATCCCAAAATTCAGCAAATGATGCAGATGAACCCTCAGGCCCAGCAGATCATGGCCGCAGCCATGGCTCACGTGAATGAACACATTGCCATGGAGTACCGCCGCCAGATTGAGGAGGCCATGGGCATGACATTACCTCAACACGCAGATGATGATGAGCCAGTGAATGTTCCAAAAGATGTAGCGGATCAAATCGCCATCCGGGCGGCGCAGGCCTCTCAACAGATCACCCAGCGCGATCAACAGCAAGCCCAACAACAAAAGAACCAACAGCAAATGCAGGACCCCGTGATCCAGATGCAAATGCAGGAACTCCAGTTGAAACAACAGGACATGAAGCTGAAAGAGCAAAAGCAACAGATCGAGGCCGCAGAAAAGGCGGATCGCATCCGCTTGGAAGAGGCTCGCATCATGGCTCAGAAAGAAATTGCGGCTATGCAAGTATCAGCAACAGCCGCCGCCGCCAAAGACAAACTTAAGCAACAAATGGAATTTGAGGGCACAAAGCTTGGCATTGATATTGCCAAACACAAAGCCCAATCCAATAAACCCAAAGTTGATAAGGAGAAAGCTTGAACGATACACAAATCCTGACCCACGCGGTCAGAGAACTCAACCAGCAAAAATCTGATTATGAAACCTCATGCTACAGGGGGTTTCCAAAGGATTTTGCTGAGTACAGACACCTATGCGGAATGATCCAAGGTCTTGGTTTCGCAATAGAGTTTATCAACGACCTTGTGCATAAACTGGAGCATTCAGATGACTGAAGTTATCAATCCCGCGCTTGCCGTTGATCTATCCCGGATCATGAACAAAGCGGCGGAGGAAAAGGCACGACAACTGCCGGACCCTTCAACTTACAAAATCCTAACGGTTGTCCCGCAGGCTGAGGAGGAATTCTCAGACAGTGAGGTTGGCTTGATTAAGGATTCGCAGACCATGCGCCATGAAGAGGTGCTGACCCCAGTGCTGTTCGTGGTTAAGCTGGGGCCTGATTGTTTTAAAGACAAAACCAGATTCCCAAGTGGTCCATCTTGTAAAGAGGGTGACTTTGTCATCGTCCGCCCCAATACAGGCACAAGGTTAAAAATTCACGGCCAAGAGTTCCGGATCATCAACGATGACTCGATTGATGCAGTGGTCCAAGACCCACGTGGCATCCAGAGAGCGGGGAGCTAATCATGGCAACAGAAGAATTCAAATTCCCCGATGAGGTCGAAGAGGAAATCAAGGTAGATGTTGAGGCTGAGAAACCCGAGGAAAAAGTTGAAGCCAAAGAAAGCATTGATCCTACCGATGAAGAGCTGAGTGAATATGGTCAACGTGTCCAGAAACGGATGCGTAAGTTTTCAGAAAGCTATCATGAGGAAAAGCGGGCCCGTGAGGCCGCTGAACAAGAGCGCTTAGCGGCTGAAGATTTTGCCCGTGCTGTGTATGAAGAGAACCAGCGCCTGAAAACTCAACTCAAAACCGGCAGTGAGGCTTACATCCAAACCTCTAAATCCGCCGCAGAAATTGAGCTGGAATCAGCCAAAAAGAAGCTCAAAGAAGCTTTTGAGGCTGGAGATTCCGATAAATTGGTGTCTGCGCAGGAGGAGGTGTCTAAGGCAACTTTGAAGCTTGACCGCACAAGTTCAATGCGTCCGGTTGAGATTCATGACAACTTCCAAGTGCCTCAGCGCCAGCAACCACAACAGCAATCGTCAATGTCTCCACGCACCCAAACTTGGGTATCTGATAACTCAGATTGGTTTGGAAAGGATGACGAAATGACTATGCTTGCAATGGGGCTTGACAAAAAATTAGCACGCGAGTATGGTCCGAACTATGTCGGTACTGAAGAGTATTTTCGTACTATCGACGGCGCTATGCGCAAAAGGTTTCCTGAGTACTTTGACACTCAGAGCGATGAAGATGATCGGACATCCCAAACACGATCCAATCCGGCGGGAGATGAACCGCGCCGCGCACGATCCGCTTCACCGGTTGCACCGGCGTCAAGAAGCACACCGCCTAGTCGCGTCAGACTGAAGCCATCTCAAGTTGCGTTAGCTCGCAAGCTCGGGATTACTCCAGAGGCATACGCAAAACAGGTAGCAATTTTAAATAGAGGTGAATAATGGAACAAGTTGTTGAACAAAAGCGCAAACCACGCGAATTGGAAACCCGGTCTGCTGATTTTTATCGCGCAGAATCGTGGCAAAAGCCTGAAACTTTGCCAATGCCAAATCCCCGTCCGGGATGGACGCATCGTTACATTCGTATCAGCACTTTGGGAACATCTGATCCCGGAAACATCTCTTCAAAGCTCCGTGAGGGTTTCGAGCCTGTAAAGGCTGACGAATATCCGGAGTTGATGATGCACTCAGTTGTCGATGGTCGCTTTAAGGGCGGCATTGAGATTGGGGGCCTCGTACTTTGCCGTATTCCGTCTGAATTCTTAAAACAACGTGATGATTATTACTCACGCCAAAACAGGACTCAAATGGAATCGGTGGATCAATCATTCATGCGCGAAAGCCACCCCAATATGCCGAAGTTTTCTGAACGTCGGTCTGAGGTGACTTTTGGTTCAGGTTCTAAGTAATAAGGAGTCTTAGATGGCTTATCCTACCGTCAGCAAGACGTATGGCTTCAAACCAGTCAACCGACTGGATGGTCTGCCCTACGCCGGAGCGATCCGTCAAATCCCTATTGCGGCTGGCTACGCTACCGCAATCCTTAACGGCGACACCGTGGCTATCTCTGGTGGCTACTTGATCGCTAAAACTGCCACCAACTCTGGCGACACCGCCGGTGTTTTGGTTGGTTGCCAGTACGTAAACTCTGCCGGTCAAACCGTTCAGGGCCAGTACTACCCCGCAGCTTTGTCTACTGCAACCGCTTTGGCTTACGCCTACGTTGTGGATGATCCAAACGCTGTGTTCCAAGTGGCCGCTACCACCGCTGGCTCTACCACCCCCGCCGCATACACACGTGCCGCGATGGTTGGCAAGAACGTGGCTATGGTTGCCGGTGCAGGTTCTACCAACACTGGTGACTCTGCTTATGGTATTGATGGCTCCTCTGCCACCACCACCAACACTTTCCCAGTTCGCGTGATTGATGTCATTTCGGCAAGCGCTACTGGCCCTCAGAGCAGCAACAGCACCACTTATTATGAGTTTGTGGTGAAGTGGAACCTGCCCCAGTACAACGACACCACCGGGGTCTAAGGAGTAAATCATGGCTATTTCACGCGCACAACTACTTAAAGAATTGCTCCCTGGCCTGAACGCATTGTTCGGTTTGGAGTACGCCCGTTACGGCGAAGAGCATAAAGAAATCTACGAAACTGAGACTTCTGAGCGTTCGTTTGAAGAGGAGACAAAACTGTCCGGCTTCAGCGCTGCTCCTGTGAAGCCTGAAGGTTCTGCGATCTCTTATGACAACGCTCAAGAGGCATGGACCACTCGCTATAACCACGAAACCATCGCTTTGGGTTTCTCAATCACTGAAGAAGCGATTGAAGATAACTTGTACGACAGCCTGTCTGCTCGTTACACCAAAGGCTTGGCCCGTGCCATGGCTTACACCAAGCAGGTTAAAGCTGCCGCTGTGTTGAATAACGGCTTCTCCTCTACTTATGTAGGCGGCGACGGCGTTGCTCTATTCAGCTCTGCCCACCCCTTGGTTAGCGGCGGTACTAACGCCAACACCCCAACCACTCAAGCTGACTTGAATGAGACTTCTTTGGAAGCCGCAGTTATTCAAATCGCTGGTTGGACGGATGAACGTGGTTTGCTGTTGGCCGCAAAGCCACGCAAACTGGTTGTTCCTCCACAATTGATGTTTGTTGCTACCCGCTTGCTCGAAACCGAGTTGCGCGTTGGTACAAACAACAACGACATCAACGCATTGAAGAACAACGGTTCTGTCTCTGAAGGCTACACCGTTAACCACTTCTTGACCGATCCTAACGCATGGTTCCTGACCACTGACGTTCCTAACGGTCTGAAGCACTTCGTGCGTACCCCCATGCAAAACAGCATGGACGGTGACTTTGATACCGGCAACGTCCGTTACAAGTCCCGTGAGCGTTACAGTTTCGGCTGGTCCGATCCATTGGGCGTTTGGGGTTCTTCCGGTTCATTCTGATCCGGTTGCACAAAGAGGGGCCTTCGGGCCCCTTTTTTTACGTTTAAATGCTTGTTGCACATGTTTAAATCATGTATATTAGGATAACTGGGTGATTACCTGTGCCGGACTGCCCCAGCAGACGATGCAACGATTGGTACGGGTACTTTTGCATAAGGACTCTTTGTCATGGCACGTTCTACGTTTTCCGGACCAATTCTGGCCGGTAATTCCCGTTTTGGCGCAATCCGCGATGTTGGTTATACCGACCTCGTGCAAGATTGCAGTATTGTTTTAACAAACACCACTGTGGCTACTGCTGGTTACAGCGGCGGTTCCGGTCAGTTTGTTAACGGCAACCAAATCCCCAACATCAACGGTGTTGTATATACACCAAGCTCTACAGCTTACCCTCCAACTGCCGCCACCATCACGGCTGACGCAGGCACAGGTGGTACTGGTACTTTGTACCGTGGCGTGGTGTTTTATTTGCCTACATCCTCCAACATCAATGACTTCTTGTTGGATACCAACGTAGCTATTACAGCTACCGGCGGCACAATCGGCACCGTTACCGCAAGCATTGGCAATGGCTTTAACACCACCACTTATGGTAGTGTGACCTCAATGAACGCCGCCACTGGTCGTAACACCGTTGTGCAAACTGGCGCTCAATTGTTGGCTACCAATGCAACAACCGCAGACTTTACCAACCCCATGGGTGTGGTTGAGCCAGCAACTTTTTCGCAAGTTGTGGTTACATTGACCATTCCTTACACTGGCGGCACGGGCACCACATTGCCAGTTATCACTGCTGGCACGTTCACTTTTGCTCTGCGTTATACGCAAGTTGACGCCAACATTGGTAACAGCACCACTTACCCATACGGTAACTTTGACTGATTGATGGGGGCTTAGGCCCCCTCTTTTAAGGAGCAATCAATCATGATGCAAACAGATGTACGGGCGGCGCATTTAAACCAATCTGGTTTTTTAACAAAGTTTCGTTGCCGTAAAAAGCAAGTAACTTTGTGTGGAAATGCAAGCCAAGCAGGTAATATTGTTTTCTTTGACACCAATACTGCGCCAGTAACATCTGGCACATATGGGCGCTCAGGTAATACCATCACTGTCTCTTCTACGGGGCATGGGTTAAGCACCGGTGCGACTGTCGGGATTTCTTTTAATAGCAGTTCCGGCGTGTCGGCAACTGATGGCAACTACGTTATCACGGTAACTGACGCCAACACGTTTACCATGACCGACATTAACTCGGGCACTGTGACAAACGCAGGCACCGGTTGTCAATATGTTTCAGGCAATACCAATATTTGGATAGCCACATATGAAACACTGACTGGCGCAACAGCTACACAACAACTACTTGTTCCCGGCGAAGGCCAATTGTGTTTAAACGGCATTTATGTTTACATGGTGAACATGGGTTTTGTGACTATCCACTATGGCTGAAACCAGAAAAGCATCGTTGGCTAAGCGCACGCTGTTTATCGGCGTGCCTACTTACGACGGTAAGCTAAACATCAAAACTGCATTTGCTTTGGCGCAACTAATGCCCAAGGCAATTCAACTTGGTGTGTCTGTTATTTTGTCTGACCTGTCAAATTGCTCAATCATTACCATGGCCCGCAACGCTTTGGTTCATGAGTTTCTAAAAACAGAAGCAACAGAATTGCTTTTTATTGACGCAGACGTTATCGCAACAGCCGATGATATTCTGCGCCTGATGGCTCAAAGTGGTACTAAAGACATCACGACCGGGGCTTACCCCCGCAGAGCCAAAGACCAAAACTTTTTCACCGACTTGTACTTTGATGAGCATGGTGACCTGGAGTTTGATGGCTCATTGATGCGCGTAAAACGCGCCCCAACAGGCTTTATGTTAATCCAGCGCCATGTCATTGAAGCGCTGATTGAAGCCCATCCCGAGTGGATGTATGAGAAGTCACCGACCGAGAAGATGTCGGCGGTGTTTGATTTTGACATTGTGAATGGCAAGTACGTGGGCGAGGATTACCTATTCTGCGACCGCGCTACAAGCATGGGCTTTACAGTCCACATTGATGTGGACATTAGCCTGCCTCATGTCGGCTCCAATGAGTTCACCCGCAATTTCCGCGAGGATGTTGTTATGCCTCTTGTGGATAACATCCGCCAGTCGCGTTTAAAGGTTGTCAATGGCTAAAGCAACACCAAAGAAAAAAGGACCATCGCTGGCTGTTGGCCGTGGTGAAAAGCTCCCTGCCTCTAAAGGCGCAGGTCTTACGGCCAAGGGTCGTGCCAAGTACAACGCCGTGACAGGCAGTCACTTGAAAGCTCCTCAGCCTCAGGGTGGTTCACGTAAAGATTCTTTCTGCGCTCGCATGTCAGGCATGCCCGGTCCTATGAAGGATGAAAATGGGAAGCCGACCCGTAAGGCGGCATCCCTTGCAAGGTGGAAATGCTGATATGAGTACGGAAATGATTTTATGGAACGCATCGCTGTCATTTGTGTCAGCTTTGCTCATGTGGTTCATCAAAGATAAATCTGATGAAATCAAGCGGCTGGACATCCTTTTGAACAAAACCCGGGAGGAAAGCGCCCGCAATTTTGTGACCAAATCCGATGTTCATGGTGACATTGATCGAGTTCTCGCCCGTTTAGACAGGCTTGATGAGAAACTTGAATCTTTTATGCGGGAGCAAAGAAGTGCCCTCAGTTAGTCAAAAACAGCATAATCTCATGGCGATGGTTGCAAACAATCCATCCAAATCCAAAGAGTTAGGGATACCCAAGTCGGTGGGCAAAGATTTCATGGAAGCCGACAAAGGTAGAAAGTTTGGTTCTGGCGGTGTAAAGTCCCGCGCAGATAGTCAAGTTGTTAATCAGCCGGAAACCCATCATGGAAAATCGGCTCTCTTTAAAAAAGGTGGCGTTATGAAAGAATCAATGGGTCCACGTAACATGTCCAAGGATGTGGAAAAAGGCTCTAACAAACTGACTCGCTTCGGTGAGAGCGCAGTTCAAAAGCGCGGTAAGACCAAAGGCACAAACCTTGGCGATACCGGTCCTACCGTTCCAGATATGGGCGGCATGAAGCGCGGTGGCATGGCAAAGTACGCCAAAGGCGGAATCATCGCCACTCCCATGAAGAAGGTTGTATCCGGTGGCATCAAGGCCCACGGTGAACACAGCATTCAGGAAAAAGGTCACACCAAGGCCCGTCAAGTCTCTATGCCCGGGAATAAGGGCATGAAGCGCGGCGGTAAAGTCTAAGGAGCCATCATGGCAAACTTAAACAGTCTTGCGGCTTTAGCCGCTTTGGGCTACATGGCAAGCAGAGGTTTTGGCGGCGGCAATAATACAACTGCTCCCACTGGCTCAGGCACGCAAACTCCTCAAGCCCCGCAAGCGGTTCAGTCAAATAATTTTGACCCGCTTGAAGCCGCCAACAATTCCGCTCAATCGCAAGACATTGCCAATATGGCTCAAGTCCAGGGCTATGGCGACCAATACATTCCACAGAAGACTGTGCGCAATGCAAGTTCTTCGCCAAAACCTGCCGCAAAGTCCAAGGCGTCAAATCAAGCCAATCCACGCGACCTTGAACTTGGCATGGGCGGTGGCAGTAATAACTTTGATCCAAGAAACAGCGCAGAAGCCGCTGAAGCTTATGGCAGATCAACCCGTGGTCCTGCTTTGGCTGATCAAAGACCTGCATCAAGCTACATGCCTCCCGTAGCACGCACCAATACTTACAACGACATTCCCACTGGTGGTTACCCAACAGTGACTGACGGTGAAAGAATTGACAGCAGTGAATTGGGTCGAAATATAAGCAATACCATGGCGGCCATGGGACCCGGTAAATTAGCTGGTATTGGTGCAATCGGTAATAAAATGAGAATGGCAAGAATGGCCGGCCAAAATGCACCAAGCGTGGCTCAAGCAGGCCGCGAGGCTGTAACTAATCCATTAGCTTGGATGGCTGGCCCCAAAGGCATGGCCGAAATGCAGGCCGCAGAAAAAGCCACCCGTACAGCAAAGGGAGCCAAGGCGGCAGAAGTTTCTTCTAAAGGCCGTGAAGCTGTAACCAACCCGTTGGAATGGGCCATGGGTCCAAAGAATTCCAGTATGGGTCGTAAGACTCTTTCTGAAGCTGACACTACCGGCGGCGCAGTTGGCTACCGCAAAGGCGGCGCAGTCAAAAAGATGGCAAAAGGCGGTCTGACATCCAAACCGGTGTCAAACGCTTCTCGTCGTGCCGATGGTATTGCAACCAAAGGCAAAACCCGTGGAAAAATTTACTAAGGAGTAATCATGAAACGCAATATGGTTGAAGAACAGCAAGAACCAGAATACGGCCCCGATATGGTTCGTCATGACGAATTCATCTCCGAGCATGAAGTGGGTGACCACAAACATCACAAGCACCACTTCAAAAAGCATGCCGAAGACCACAAGCATCACATGGATCATGTTGAAGCTATGTGTGGTGGCGGCATGACCAAACGCCGTTAAGGAGTCATCATGGCTGAGAAACACATGAGCCGGGCTGAAAAAGAAGCCCGTGAAATGCTTCAAGAGATGAAGTTGCAAAAAGCTGTTGACCGCGCTTATGACAAGGCAAATCAAACGCCTTATATGCCTAAGCCAGCTCCACAGCCTATGCCGCAACCAATGCCACAACCCGCTCCTCAGCCAGCACCTCAGACCATGTCTCAAGCGCCAGCCGATCAGTCGGGTGCGCCTACCGCCATGAAAAAGGGCGGTAAGGTTAGCTCAGCGTCTAAACGCGCTGATGGCATCGCAGTCAAAGGTCACACCAAAGGTAGATACCTATGATGGCAAGTCGCGGTATGGGGGATGTCAATCCATCCAAGATGCCTCGCGGAGTGCGTAAGGCCCGCCGCGACGACACCGATTTCACCGAATACGCTGAAGGCGGACATGTTGGCTTGTATGCCAACATCAACGCCAAGCGTAAACGTATTGCCCACGGCTCGAAAGAGAAAATGCGCAAGCCTGGTCAAAAGGGTGCACCTACCGCACAGGCTTTTGTTGACTCTGCAAAAACTGCGAAGAAATAATCATGGCAACCACTTCCGGCTTAACCTCATTCAACCTTGACCTAGCAGAGCTGGTCGAGGAAGCGTTTGAACGCGCCGGTAGTGAGTTGCGTAGCGGTTATGACCTGCGTACAGCCCGCCGCAGTTTAAACATCATGTTTGCCGACTGGGCAAACCGTGGCATCAACATGTGGACCATTGAGCCTGGATCAATTAATTTGGTCCAAGGTCAAAACACATACGCATTGCCAGCGGATACAGTGGACTTGTTGGAGCATGTGATTCGCACAGGCGCTAACGTTGCAAGCACTCAGGCTGATTTAACCATTACCCGTATTAGTGTTTCTACTTACGCAACGATTCCAAACAAAATCCAGCAGGCCCGTCCAATTCAGGTTTGGATTCAGCGTTTTAACGGACAATCAAGCCCTACAGGGCTAACCCTTGCATCCAACATCAGTGCAACTGATACCACCATTACCCTAAACTCTGCAATTGGCTTGCCTGCCACCGGCTTTGTTCAGATTGACAACGAAACGATTGTGTACGGATACATTACAGGCAACGTCCTGTACAACTGTTTCCGAGGACAAAACAATACATCCGCAACATCCCATACATCAGGGACTGCGGTTTATTGGCAACAGTTACCGGCCATCACTGTCTGGCCCACTCCTGACAATGCGCAACAGTACCAATTTATGTACTGGCGTCTGCGGCGCACTCAGGATGCTGGCGGAGGTGTCAACATCCAAGACATTCCATTTAGGTTTGTCCCGGCTATGGCCGCTGGTTTGTCCTATTACATTGCCCTGAAGGTTCCCTCGGGCATGCAACGTTTGGATGTCCTGAAACAACAGTATGACGAAGCATGGCAAATGGCCTCTGAGGAGGACCGTGAGAAAGCCGCAGTTAGGTTTGTGCCCCGTCAGCAGTTCATCGGGAGTACCTACTAATGGGTAATCGGTTTGCATCAGGCAAATATGCAATTGCCCAGTGCGACCGTTGCGACCAACGGTTTAAACTCAAGGCTTTGCGGCGTGAGGTGATTAAGACCAAGAATTATGAATTGTTGGTTTGCCCGGAATGCTGGGACCCAGATCAGCCGCAGTTGTTGCTTGGTATGTATCCAGTGGATGATCCACAAGGTTTGAGAAATCCAAGGCCAGATAGGAGTTATGTAACGTCCGGGCCCAATGGATTGCAGACAAGCCAGACAGGTGGAACCAGCCAATCTGGATATGGAACGGTTGAAGGCGGAAGTAGAATCTTCCAGTGGGGATGGAATCCTGTTGGTGGCGCAAGTTATTTTGATGCATCTTTGACGCCAAACAACTTGCTTTTAAACGTGCAATTGGGCACAGTAACTGTAGTGACTACATAAGGAGTTGGACATGGACAAAGAAGACATCAAACAAGATAAAGCTCTGATCAAAAAAGCGTTTAAACAACATGACGCTCAAGAGCATAAAGGCGGCAAAGGCACAAAGCTGAAGCTGAAAAAGGGTGGCGTTACAGGCGAGGCCATGCGTAAAGTTGGCCGTAATCTGGCCCGCGCCCACAACCAAAAGGGCGGGAGCAAATAATGGTTGCCGAGGTCAAACCCACAAAGAAGAATAGCCCTTCAATTCATGAAGGCGCTAATCGTGACAACAAGCCCGCAGATGCCTATGCATCCCGGGCTAAAGAGGCTATCCCTGAGTTACGCGCCCGTGCCAACATGAGCAAGGCTGACACTCTGGATATGTCTGTTGGTCACATCAGCAAATCCGCAGGTAACGAAGGCATCAAGACTGAAGGCATTACCATGCGTGGTTATGGTGCGGCCATCAAAGGCATTAAGTCACGGGGCCCAATGGCATGAACTACACGGAATTGGTGACGTCAATTCAGACATACACGGAAAACCAATTTCCGGATGTCTACGTTGCTGACGGGCAAACCGTTAGCTTTGCTGACCAGCTTAATCGAATCATCGAGCAAGCTGAGCAAAAGATTTACAACGTCATTCAATTCCCGTCACTGCGCAAGAACGTGAATGGTGTTGTGTCCAACACAACCCCTTATCTGACATCGCCCAGTGATTTCCTGTCTGTTTATTCATTAGCCGTTATTGATTCAGCGGGTAACTACACCTACTTGCTGAACAAGGATGTGAACTTTATTCGTGAGGCCTATCCCAATCCAACGTCAACGGGCTTGCCAAAGTACTACGCTTTGTTTGGCCCGACAGTGACCAGCGGGATTATCACCAATGAGTTGTCGTTCATCATGGGCCCCACGCCCGATCAGAACTACAACGCAGAATTGCATTATTACTACTATCCAGACTCTATTGTCCAAGCCCCGATTGCAACATTGGGAGCCATCTCGGGCGGCAGTGGATACAGTAGCGGGACATTCTTTGATGTCCCATTAACAGGTGGCTCTGGAAATGGAGCTATGGCAACCATTAAGGTTGTGGGTGGAATTGTGACGACCGTCACCGTGACTGTGGGCGGAAGCCAATATGTTGTTGGGGATGTCCTAACAGCCAGTTTAAACGGCGGTGGCGGATTCTCAGTTCCTGTTGCTACAGTAACCAATGCCTCGGGTACATCGTGGCTTGGTGATAATTTTGATTCCGTGCTTTTGTATGGTTGTTTGGTGGAAGCCTATACCTTCATGAAGGGTGAGGCCGACATGCTTAGCTTGTATGACAAAAAGTACAACGAAGCCCTTCAGTTGGCAAAACGCCTTGGAGATGGCTTGGAGCGTCAGGATGCTTATCGTTCTGGTCAATATCGTCAGCCAGTGACCTGATAGGAGAATATCTTGGCCTTTACAGGAAACTACACATGCAACGTGTTCAAAACTGGTTTGATGAATGGCACGTTCAATTTTACAAGCGGAACCTTCAAGATTGCGCTTTATACGAACGCGGCTTCCCTCGATGCAACTACAGCGGCCTATACTGCCACTGGGGAGTCGAGTGGGGGCAACTACGTTGCAGGTGGGCAAAACCTGACGATCACGCAAGTACCAACCGTTGGTAACACCGGCACAGTTGCCTACATTAACTTTGCTAACGTTTCATGGTCAGGATCAATCCTGGCCCGTGGGGCGTTAATTTACCAAAGCGGTAGCGGAAACCCCGCAGTCTGTGTCCTGGATTTTGGCAATGACAAAATATCATCCAGCACATTCACGGTTCAATTCCCAGCGAATGGCAACACAACCTCAATCATAAGGATTGCATAATGGCCCTTGTCAATACAACCAAAGGCGAAATGGACGAATCCCTGCTTGAAAAGCGAGAGGGAGCCATCGATAATGATGATGAGTACACCACATGGGTGGAGTATTGGTTGGACGGGGAATTGGTGCATCGCTCAGTACATGTCCATCTAAAGAAAGCGCCCTCTTTTGCTGGCGCTGAAGCAGCATCTTTTTAAGGAAACACCATGAGTAACACCCAAAGTATGTGCACTAGCTTTATGGGCGAGTTGTTAACAGCTACCCATAACTTTGGCACTGCACCCACTCGCGGAACAAGCGCCGCCGATACATTTAAAGGCGCTTTGTATCTAACCACAGCAACCCTGAACGCAAGCACCACGGCTTATTCAGCCACTGGTGAGGTGTCGGGCACGAACTACACTGCTGGCGGTGTAACGGTGACTAACGCCACGGCCCCAACGGCAACCAACAGTTCGCCTACTGCTGGCGTGGCTTACTGGACACCGTCCGCAAGCTTGGTTTACACCAACGTGACCCTTTCTACAGCTTTTGACACTGTGTTGATCTACAACTCAACCCAGAGCAATAAGGCCGTATCGGTTCATACGTTTGGCTCTCAGACCGTCACCGCAGGCACGTTTACACTGACCATGCCATCCAACAGCACGACAACTGCTTTATTGCGCTTGTCTACCACCTGATAGGTGACCTATGTCCGGGTGGGGCAGTGGTGCTTGGGGTAATGGCGTCTGGGGGTTCGGCAGTACCCCGTTAACAGGTGACGCCGCCTCAGGCGCAGTAGGCTCGACGGGCTTATCTGTAACGGTAGCCCTGACAGGGGTTACCGCATCCGGGGTGGTTGGTTCTGTCACGCAGTCCACATCCGTTGCCCTGACCGGTAACTTAGCATCCGGGTCAGTTGGCTCAGTCTCAGTCTCTTCACAAGCCGTCATCACAGGCGTTGCGGCGTCTGGCGCTGTCGGGACTGTTGTCGCCTCGGAGGTGGTTTCTGATCTTGGGGTTGCGGCATCGGGTAATGTTGGCTCCGTTTCTGGAGCGATCAGCGTTACTCTGTCCGGTGTCGCGGCTAACGGTTTAACAAACTCGGTAACGCCAAGCACAACCACATCTATCTCCGGTGTTCAAGCTTCAAGTAATGTTGGCACAGTTGGTGTAAACACATCTCAAAGCCTGTCCGGTAACCTTGCGTCAGGCAATACAGGTTCAGAGACCCCATCCACAACAGTTGCCTTATCCGGTGTTTCAGCATCCGGGGCTGTTGGGACGATGGTCAGAAGGATCGTTGTTAATGGGACTGCGGCCTCAGGAGACGTTGGAACTGTTGGTTTAAACGTTACCATTGCCTTGACAGGAAACGGGGCTTCTGGGGCCGTTGGATCGGTTACAAACTCAGCATCCAGAACCCTAACGGGCGCTCAGTCCTCAGCCGCAGTAGGCAATGTGTCAATGGGTGAAAGGCTTGTAGCCATCACTGGCTGTCAAGCCATGGGTAAGGTTGGGACATTCGGTGTTTTCTACTGGAGCCTGATTGACGACAGTGAAACAGCAAACTGGCAAAATATAAACAGCACACAGGCTGGAAGCTGGAATTTAATAAGTGACACACAGGCCGCTAACTGGCAGAATATCAATAGTACACAGACCGGGAATTGGAATGTGATTGATGATTCTGTGGATGCTGCTTGGAATTTAATTTCAACAGAATAGGAACGTTTAAATGACTATTAACTACACAACGCTTTTGGGATTGGCCGAGCCGGTAACCGGAACGGAATCAGGCACTTGGGGCGACGATGTAAACAAGGGTCTGACAGACTATCTTGACGCCGCCATTGCGGGCGCTCAGACCATCAGTGGAAGCCAAACAGCCGTCACGCTGTCCATCACAAACGGTTCAAGCTCGGGTAATAACTTAGCCCAAGCCGGTACAGGCACAACCGGGTCATCTCAGTATCAAATCATCAACTGCACGGGTAACCCCGCAAGTTTGTTGACCATCACAGTCCCAGCATCAAGCAAGACCTACGTGGTGATTAACCAAACATCCACATCTCAATCGGTAAAGGTTGTGGGTTCAGGCCCAACTACCGGTGTAACGGTAATCTCCGGTGAAAAGGCATTGATCGCTTGGAGCGGCTCTGATTTTGTCAAAGTCGGTGAATTGAGTGGTGATGCCACATTCCGTAACCTGACAGCCGCAACCATCACAAATACCGGTTTAACTTCAGGCCGTGTGGTGTACTCAACCACTGGTGGATTGGAAACCGATTCAGCCAACCTGACTTTCACAGGTACGGTCTTGGGCTTGGGCGCCGCTGGTGTAGGCGCCTTGTTCCAAGGCGACTTTAGTAACGCTACGTTTGCTAACCGTACATCTTTCCAAACCAGTACAACCAATGCTACGACGGGCATTTATGCCTTGCCTAACGGCACCAGTACGGCTGCTTCTTGGCAGGCATTCAACAACAGCAACCCCACCAACGCATCCAAGATTTTAATTGCCACAAACGGCTCAACCGATGTGCAATTGGTGTCTGGCATTAACGGGACGGGAACGTATTTACCGTTGTCGTTCTACACAAACGGAAGTCAGCAAGCGCAACTGGACACTTCGGGCAACTTTACCCTGAGCAACGGCAACATCATTTTGTCGGCAGGCACAGCCAACGGTGTGGCCTATTTGAACGGCTCTAAGGTGCTGACTACTGGTTCTGCGCTGACGTTTAACGGAACATCGTTGGGTATTGGTACAAGCTCTCCTGCGCGAATGTTGGATATTTATGATGCAACAGCCCCGACTTTTTCATTACATAACAGCACAAGTGGTACAACAGCATCTGATGGTTTTTTATTGTTTACGTTAGGCTCAGATGTAACCCTTATAAATTATGAAAACGGTTCAATGGCATTTGGGACTAACGGCTCCGAACAAATGCGCCTGACCAGCACAGGTCTGGGTATTGGGACAAGTTCGCCAACTTATAAGTTGGATGTTGTAACTTCGGGAACCTCAGGTGGCCGCATCTATACCGCTGAGTATGGTCAGTTTGTAGTTACCGATGGAACACGCGGCGTTTACATTCAGAACTACACCGGACTCGGTGCTATTGGCACATCATCCAACAACGCTTTGATGTTTGCTGTGAATAGCACGGAACGAATGAGGCTCGACACCGGCGGCAACCTTGGACTAGGTGTTACTCCTAGTGCTTGGGCAACATATAAGGCTTATCAAGTTGGCTGGAGTTCTCTTGCTGGTTATGCAAGCGCTGATACCGCTGTCTTTTCTAACGCTTATTTTGATGGCGGCTACAAATACATTGGCAGCAGTTATGCATCACAGTATCGCCAAATTAACAGTTCTCACCAGTGGTTCACCGCCCCATCAGGAACAGCAGGTAACGCAATCACCTTCACCCAAGCAATGACACTGGATGCCAGTGGGAATTTGCTGGTGGGGACTACAACCGCTTCAGGAAATCCAACTCAAGGTGTAGTAACTTTACCTAATTCAAACGCTGCTTTAATTGGCATTGGTCACGCAAGTGGAACTGCAAGTGGTTCTGCTTACATGACATTTAATTACAACGGCGGTGCTGGTATTGGTTCCATCACCCAATCAGGCACAACAGCAGTTCTGTTTAACGTTACCTCCGACCAGCGGTTAAAAGAAAACATTGTTGATGCTCCTGAGTTTGGTAGTGTCATTGATGCCATCCAAGTTCGCAGTTACGACTGGAAATCAGACCATACCCATCAACGCGCCGGTTTTATTGCACAAGAACTTGTAACCGTTGCTCCAGAAGCCGTACATCAACCCGCTGACCCAGAACAAATGATGGCTGTGGACTACTCCAAACTTGTGCCCATGCTGGTAAAAGAGATTCAATCCCTTCGTAAACGCCTTGCAGCCGCAGGCATCGCTTAACTTTAAAAGGAAATATCATGACCGCAACTATTGTCTGGAATGTATCTCAACTGGATTGTTATCCACAGGCTGAAGGAGAAACAAATGTCGTGTTTACCGTACACTGGCAATGCGCCGGTACTGAAACAAGCGGCGATAAGACCTATAACGCAAGCATTTACTCTACTTGCGCTGTAACTTACACCGCTGGCTCTCCATATACACCCTATGCTCAATTAACTCAGCAACAAGTTTTAGGTTGGGTGTGGGCATCTGGTGTTGACCAGTCGGCTACTGAGGCTGCTGTAAACCAACAACTTGCACAGCAGATCAACCCTCCAGTGGTTCAACCTCCTTTGCCTTGGACTGCTTAATTGCCTGCATAATACGTTCAAGGGGTTACACGGCTGCCCCATCTCAGCCGCTGCTGGAGTTTAAACATGAACGAAGAACTGAACACGCCTATCTCTTTGACCTTGCCCTTGGGCGCTGTCAATATGGTACTGG
>Ga0208379_1000309_pt1 | contig 22542 bp, 20 predicted proteins | sample CryBogCBE02Aug07_FD_184559 | JGI IMG/M metagenome (GOLD analysis project Ga0208379, IMG submission 184559) | Freshwater microbial communities from Crystal Bog, Wisconsin, USA - CBE02Aug07 (SPAdes) | ecosystem: Environmental > Aquatic > Freshwater > Lake | place: Crystal Bog, Wisconsin, USA... | reverse complement strand
GGTGAGGCTTAATCATAGCGGCAACAGGCTTGATGTGTTCCTTCACTGAATGAATGAAGGAAGGAGCTTTGGAGAGGAAGTGTCCCAATTTCTTGAAGACGCCAACACCTCCAGTAACTCGCTCAATCTGGCCTCGCACAACTGGTCCAGCGATAGGGGCAGAGATAATATCTGCTTCGTTGAGGATTCCCTTGACGACACGAGATGTTCCCTTGACGGATTCAAAGAAACCAGAGTTGATAGTCATCACATAGATGTTGATTGGGATTGCTTGTGTAGTATAATAGTTTGCAAGATTGAGAGTGATTTGGAGAGTGTAGTTTCCAACCAACGAAGGAGCTTGTCCAGTTTGGAGGGCATAATCCTGACCGGGCTTAATCAACAAAGGACCTCCAACAGTTTGAAGGACAGACTTGTTAATATTTGAAGCATTCAAAGATGCCGCTGCATTTGAAGCATTCACACCACCTCCATTCACACGACCAGACCAGACTGGATAGGTCATCTCCAAACCATTCTTAATAGAGATTTCATACAACTCTGGTTGAGTGTAGGTGCTCATCAATCCAGCGAAGTTGTCCCACTGAATGTTGCATCCAGTAATAGGGAAATACCAGTCGGCTTGACTTGAATCGGCATAGCTTTGTGGTTTAGCGTAGATGACTAACATATCTGGAATTTGAGGAAGGGTAATAGTTTGGGTTGAAATTTGAGCAGATACTGTATTAGCACCAATTGTAGTTTGAGTAATGTAACGAGGGAACTCTTGGAATGGAACAACGGACTTTGGTGGGAGAGGTAAGTCAAGAGAAGGAGTGAGGAAGGTCATATCCAAACGAGACCCTTGAAAAGCACCGCTTCCAGAGAACATAGTATTTGCATATGCAGAAGTCAAAGAGAATGCAACTCCAGTAGCATCAGTAGTTCTAGAAATCAACTGACGAACCAAACGGCAATCTTGTGGTTGTCGCATATTCATAACGAACTGAATATTTTGAATTCCAAAGAGACCAGTGTCTGCCTCACGAACATCGGAGAAGATAAATGGAGAGAGTACCAACTTTTCAGTAAAGTATGGAGCAACATTTACAGTTAAAGTCCAATCAGAACCAGCAGCAGGAGTAACTTGAATAGAACCATCTATCTGAAGAATTGCAGATGTTACATTTGAAGAAGCAACAATTACAGAACCACCAAGAGCAACAAATGATCCAGAAGAGGTCACATAAGGACTAATGTATCCAGCATTCTCTTTTCCACCATAAATGAAAGCACCATTAGGGAATTCATCACGGACAGAAGAACCAGTTGAGTATGGAAGAGCTCCTACATTTGTAATGCTCGCTCCCAAGAATGAACCATAGACCGAATCAGGCATCCATCCATCAGCCTTGCAATCAGCCAACACATCAAGTTTGGTTGGGGTGGTTCGTTGAACTCGGTCAGCAGAGAAATCTACAAGACGCAAGACCTCCTTGAGGACATCAGCAGAATTGACTACGACAGAGGTGTCGTTGATAGTGGCTTGAATAGTTGAGGTCAAAGACTGAAGAGGAAAGGCACAGTAAGCCCACGACTTACCCATAGGAGGAATAGTAAGGGCACTTGTACCAGCGCTTCCACTACTTGAAAAGGTAAGGGCAATACCGACCTGCGAAGTCCAATCTACCTTACGATCAACGAAGGTCTGCTCGGAAGGAACTTGAACCGAATAGGTGTGCTGCGAGGTTGATTGCGAGAGGGCACTGAATGGTTGGTTCGTCACCGAAAGAGAACCCTTCTCCACTGCGAATCGGGGCTTTTGCTGGACGATACGACCATCAAAGACGGCTAGTTTTTCTACATCTGCGGAAGCCATTTTGTATTAAAGAGGACATAATATTTTTGGGGAGCTTATTTCCCGCCGTTGCGGAGGCGGAACAGGACTTTCATACTCACGCTGGACTGGTTGAACATATTAATCGGGAACAGCTCGCCTGTGAGCCGTGCCTTCCAGAAGACTTGAATGTCTATGTTACGGACATCCACATCACTTGCACCCATACTCGTGAGACGGTATTCGGAAGTGGGAGTGTAGGAGATGAATTGTCTCCAATCGGATGCTGCACCCATAGGGAGGGCGATGTCGGTGATGATAGGTGAGAAGGAGTTGCTGGAACTATTCTGCAGAGTGTTGTCTCCTGCACCCAATACATTCGGAGCACTGGTGTTCTCGGATAGAGTAGGCAAGAGAGTAGAGCAGAAGACGATAGACGACACTGGAGACCAAAGAGTAGAGGTGGAGGCGTAATTCTGGGTCGTAATGAATAGAGTACGAGGCCACGCCGTCGGTGTATTCGCTGAACTATTGACCACATCTGCAGGAGTGTATGTCTTTCCACCACTCGTGATGACGAGAGGGTTGTAGGTGGCGGTCTGTTCGTTGGTGCATACAATCAGGTTGTCTCGTCCATAATCAGGTGCAGTGTTATTATCTGCTCCAATATAGTAGTTATTGAAGTTGGTAAAGAGACCAAACATATTTGAGTTGAAATAGAGTTGGAAGTTCTCATTTTGAGATGACCAAGCAAGACGCTGGTCTTGATTGATTGGATTGATTACTGGGAATGTTCCTGCTGTAGAATTGTCTCCAAATCCGTTGGAATCAAATGCAATACTAAACAATCCACTGGTATTGTAGGTCATAATTGGAGGCAGGGTCGTGATAGTAACTCCTCCTGCAAGAGTGCTGATTTGACCCATACAGTCCGAGAGAGCTCTATTCACACAGTCAAGCCAGTGCTTATAAGTATAGCACCACCAGTAACGATTGTTAAGCGATTGGGTAAGAATACCATTTGAAAGCTGTGGGACTGCTACATCCGTAGATTCAGGCCACCACTGAACATATTTCTGTGCAGTGTAGGTGGTTGAACCTACCTTACCAGAGATAGTCACAGAGTAAATAGTGTTGTAAGGTGCTGTTTGTGAAATAGCAGTTGTAGCAGTAACAGACCCTCCATACAAATTTGCAAAGGTGTAAGCACTCGCTGGGAATCCAGTTAGAGTTGAGAATCCAGCAAATCCAGTTGTGTTAATACCTTGACTTCCAGGTTGAGATAAGTTAGTAGATTGACCAAATGCAACCTGTAACAATCCAGAGGAGTTGAAAGAAGCAACTGCAGAAGTCATATAAGTAACTCCCGTTGCAACTGCAGTCGCAAGTGCTTGATTCAACACACTCAAGAAAGTGGGTGCAGTATAGTTTCCAACTGGAATAGTTACAAGTTGAGTAACTCCAGATGGAATATTGGTATTCACAAATTGTAAGTTGAAGGTATTGTTTGAACCTGTAACCACAAATGGACTTTGTTGTGTCTGCATAATTGGAATGAAGAGAGGTAAGTCCTTATTCGGTCCATTCAAATTGAAGCGAACAATACTGAAGTTGTATTTGGATGCATCCTTTAACAAAGTGGTGGAACGAGTATCCTCAAATCTAACCACTGGATCAGTTCCAGAGCCACTATCAAATGTATTGCTATTCACTATATCAAGGTTATAGTAAATCAGCTCGTTTGATGGGCGGTCTGTATCCCTAACGATAGTTCTGGTCGCCATATTTGTATTAACATAAGATATTACTTTCCAAGAAGCGAATACGAAGTCTGTAATGCGAACTGGTCGGGGGTTAATCCACTTTTGCGTATCATTTCCATATATTCGGGTTCAGACAGTTTATAATAATAAAGCCGTGATACAGTATGACGACCACACTCATTATTACCCTGCTGATGTCCCTGATAGGGGAATGGATTTACAGTAACCTCATACCCACTCTTATTCAAAAGGTCTGTGAGGCGGTGAGTGTCCTCGTGCAGTTGATGCTGCTTGTTCTTTGTGAGCCATCTGCTTTCGCCATCTGGTTTATAATGTCCATATGGGTCAAAATATTCAATCGTCTTACCCTTCTTTATAAGTCCAACCCAGTGTCCGTTCGTAAGGGAAGTAGTAAGGTATAGAATTACCGCTCGTCCTTTCTTGTCCAGAATTTGATTTATATCATCTACTTTGAATAGGTCAGGATAGTATAGAGTAGGTTTCACTCCTATCGCTTGCTGTATATCTGTATCAGACAGAGCATAAGAAGGGTCAGCCATATTATTATATCGGCACATAATAAATGTCTCCGTATAAATTAAGAAAAGCACCGGGTAGAAATCTATACTGGGTCGTTTCAAAGGAAACAGGTAGAAAACACTCTCTTGAACCTTTACCTAAATCACACGCAGAAGCACAGATGAAGGCTCTGTATGCTCGGGAATCTGGATATGCTCCCAGAGGTGGTGCAAAGCAGTACAAGTATGAACAGGGTTCAGATGGAAAAGTATATATAGTTGAAATTGATTCCAGCGGTAATCCTGTTGGAAGACCTCTTGCAGTGTCTCACAAACGAAGAGCCAAACTTCCAAAGCACGATCCAGGTGCATCTGCACTGATGAGATTGAAAGGAAAAGGGTCTGGTCTTCGGTATGTTCCTCCTCCTCCAAAACTCTCTCAAGAACAGTTGCAACGACAAGCGGAATATGCTGCGAATCCAGACCGAAGTACTCGCTTTGATCCAGAAGGAAATGTTGTTGCAAGACAACGAGTGTCTGGAGAAGAGGCTGAACGACGCTCTAAACTTGCGTATCAAAAGAAAGCCGAACGAGAATTTCCAGTCAGTTCAAGACTTGTGAAAGGAGCTATTACTCTTGGAAAACTTGCTGCAAAAGTTCCAGGTCTTCCTGCACCTCTTAAAGGAGCGTTGAATGTTGCAAATACCTTGATTGGTAGTGGAAGACGACGAAAGGTAAGAGGTAAGGGAGAAGTGGGTGCTGTTGAATCTGGATTGGATGCTCCTACTCAAGACTTACAGGAAGGAGATGCTGTTGCAGTTGTGAATCAAATTGCGTCCAATATGCCTGCATTTGAGATTAATGTTCCTGAACCAGAACCCTATATCACTCAACAAGAAGCCAGAGCCGTTGGTGGAAGCAGAGTGACTGTAAGAAAGCCTACAGGATACAAGTCTCCAGTCATTCGTCAAATGTATATTAAGCGGTGTATGGAGGAAGCCTATATGGATGAGAACACTCGTCGCTTATCTGGATTGATTAGTCGTTCCACTCTCCTTTAAATTTGGAGTGGTAAAAGTGGTTTGACTTTCTCTTCTGTATAAACATATATTGGGTCAAGCCCATTTGTAATCTCTGGTTTGGATACTTCTGGTGTTGTCTTACCAAAAGTGTTCCTGAACTGCTTGATTACTGTATCAGGTATTTGAGGACTGTTCTCCTGCAACCTATCCAACTCTGACCTTACAAACTTAAGCATATCCTTTGCAACTATCCGTTCATTTCTCGGTAAAGAGAGTTCAATCAGTATAAAGCGATATATCTTGGCGTAATTGAGAGCACTCAATCGGTGGTTCTCACTTCGCTTCGCCCAGTTGAAATAACTGCTGACTGTATTGAGCACCCCTACCAATAACGATACACCACCTATAATCAGTGGTGCAAGCGTAGAATTCTCAAACATACTCTGGCTTCCAATAGACGCTGATCCTGCGACTGTTGAAAGGATTACAGTTGGGATTGTGATATAAGTAGCAAAGGACGAGTACTGCTTCTCTGATTTGGAATGTAACCAGTAAAAGCAGTTTGCCTTCTCTCCTTCGCTGGATAGGATATTCTCCAACTGCGTGTTCCAATTAGGATGAGTATTATCTTCCATTATAAGTAGCAAAGAGATGAGTAATACGGACAAGGTGAATTCTATACTGGCTGGGATTGTAGCAAGGGAGTTGAAAGGAAAGGAAGTGGTGAATGAAGAGGTCGCTGCCGAAACGCTAGAAGAAGTTTATAAGCGTTTGGGGAGGACGGTTATTTACAAAGATCCTAAACTCACTTATCTATCTGCAAGATTAAAAAGGAAGTTCCTTAAAACTCTCCTCGCAAAATAGCGTGCTGAATTTCGGCGATGACTGCATCTGGTACTTTGTTAGATTCTAGTTCTGCGGTCTTGGCTTGCATAAGTCTGGAAACCAATCCCTTTTGAGAAGGAGCAAGACTATCATACGGCTTTCCACTACGGAGAACCTTACGAGTAGCCATCAAATCTAAATCGGGAGTTTCCACCTTTGCATATTGAGTGTGATGGACGGACATACCACCCATAGCTTCCTTCTGTAAGCCGTGCTCTTCATATGCTCGCTGTTCCACTTCAAGATTGGAAGGATTGTGCTGGTAATAAAGGGCTCGTCTATCGGCGAGTGCTTTCTGTTGTTGAAAGCGGTATGGCTGATTAGGACGGTGGCGTAAGAATTGCGATTGTGCTGCGAGTTTGTCCGTCTCTTTATTGTAGGCGTTGCGAAATGCATCTGACTTGATATGAACGACAGCAGGGTTGGGTTGCGTGTTCTGTCGTAGTAAGTGGTTGCTTTCTGCCTTGTCTTTATCAAAGTCTCTTACAGTCATCAGTAGGTTATACTGAACCTGCTCTTTTATTGGCTGTGCGAACTTCATCTTACTTATAGAGGAGATATTTTATCAAGTGAATCTTGATTCATTATATGAATCTGCTTCTTGGTGTTCTCGCATTCTCTTTCGTGCATCCATTCGTCTCTTCTCTTTAATAACTCGTATTCTGGACTGCAACATATTTATGAACGAACTCAATTCCTTCTGTTTGTATTGGCTGTCCTCTATAAATTTTGTAGGCATAGCCAATATATTATTGAAAGTAGCCTTTGTTCTTCTCTCTCTTTCCTTATCCTCTTCCTCACCACTCAAAAGTTTGTGGTATTCATTCAAGAGTGCTGCTGCCTTTTTCTCTGCAGGAGATAAGTCGTTTCCTCCTCGTAAATTGCGAAAGTAAGTGGTTGCTCGTTTAATAACTGCCTTTGAGTGCTTCTTTGCCTTTCTTCCACTTCCAGAAGGCGATACTCTTGCAACCCATCTTCGTACGCTTTCAATTGGTTTGTTTGTATCTGGAACACGGAAGTTTGGGTCTCGTCTTCGCATAGATCTCACTTCTGCCTCTGTATAGAACTTTTGGTACTGCTCTCCACCATTATAAGAGTAAAGTATATCTCCATCCTTTATCTCATCCATCAAAGGTGTTTCTAATCCTGCTGGAATTGAAATAGGTTCTGCTGCTGCTGGTGTTCCTGGAAAGAATGTATCTACTATGTTAAGGTAAAGATTAGCATCCGCTGGTATATCTCTAATCCGTTCAAACTCTTCAGGCGTTAGGAAATCGGGAAGTATGGTATTGCGAAATATTCTCATTCCATCTCGTCCAAAGCTAATCGTTTCTACTCTTGGGTCTGCTACACTCATACTATGTGGTAATGCTCTGTGATTAGAATCAAAGTAGGTTGCATTTCCAGACTGCATCAAAGTATTCATAGCAGTGATTAATCTATTTCGTAAGTGAGGATGTGCTGGTGTTGGAAGAACATTTATCATACGACTTATTGGATGCAAAGCACTGCCTCTATAATGTCTTCCTTCGTTATTTGCGAGCTGTCGTTCATACTGCTCTATACTTGTCTGTCTTCGGATTGGTGCTGGTTTAGGGGCTTTCTTCTTACGAGGAGGTACTGGCTTGTTTTCTTTTTTTATATCAAGTGCAGGCACTAGTTTTTCTATTGCATCATACAACTCTAATCCTTCTATACGCTTCATTTCATCAGGGTGGAGATATTCAGGAATCATTCTTCTAAATTCTCTATTGGCTTCCTCTGTATTATATTTAATCGTATCCAATCCAGTTGTATTTGTAAGCTGTCGTCCGTTGGAATCAAATGCTTTTATAACACCTGTTTGAATCATATCATTCAATAATGCAGGGATTCTTATTCCCATCGGATAAGGCATATAGTCTGCTACTTTCTTTATTGGATGCAAAGCACTTCCTCTATGTCTCTTTGGTCTTGGAGGAAGCATAGCATTATTCTCTAGCGCTTCTTTCATTTGATAAAACATTTCTTCCAAATTCTCAAGCAGTATTTTAGCGAATTCGTCTTCTCCTCCATCCTTGAACATACTTCTATAGTCCTTCGCATATTCTGCAAGGGCTATATCTATCTTATTGACCTGCGATTTCGGCATCATAAGACTGTATTCTGGATACAACTCTTCTATCCGCTTGAAGGCGTCTAATATTTTCCTTTCAAGAACTTCAGAAGGAAATCCAACTCGTTTCTTTACCATTTACCTATTAACAAGGAAATATCTGCGATAGTCATTTAAATAAATAATGTATTCTATTATAATAAAGAATGGAACTAGACGGAGATTTAATCAAGGTATTGACTGACCCAGACACTACAAATAGAGCCGTGCAACGATACTTGAAACACCGACAGGCACAGAACAGATGGTATGAAGCACACAAGCAAGAGGTCTCTGAAAAGCGTAAGGCAGAGTGGAGGGAAAAGAATCCAAATCCACGCCCAGTCGGTCGGCCCAGAAAAGTGGTCGCCGAGCCCACCTCGTAAAAACTATTTAAATAATGTGTGTATCTAATAATAATAAGAATGACCGAGACGACTATCTTAACACATCAAGAATCATTTGATATTGCTGTGTGTAAGACCGAGATTGTGGATATAGACAATTTGCAATACTTACTGAAGACGGATTTGATTAGCAACGACGAGAAGAAGGCGTTGAGTAAGTATCACAAGAGACGAGTGAATGGTAGGTATGTGGATATTACCTATGTGTTGGGTGTGAAAGCGAAGACGGAATTCGTGGGTAGGTTCAGTCCAAAAGGAGGTGTTGGAATGCAGTGTTTCTCACGAGACATACGAGCATTCCTCACACAAGCGAACTACTGGGATATTGATATGAAAAATGCTCAACCGAATCTTCTATTGCAGTACGCAGAGAAGATTGGATTGGAGTGTTCTAACCTTAAGAAATACTGCTCTACACGAGAGGATGTTCTTACAGAGACGATGACGATACTGATGTGTAATCGGGATGAAGCGAAACAACGATACATCTCACTCTTCTTTGGTGGATCTAATGTGGATGATTTACCAGATTGGGTTAGGTTTGGATTGTATCCTGAACTCTGTAAGATTAAAAACAATATCTACAACTCCCATCTCACTATTGCAAAGAAGCTCAAGAACAATCCCAATTCTGTAATGGCGTATATGCTCCAGTCTATTGAACGAGATTGTTTGATGTGTTTGGATAAGGCTCTCACACAGAAAGGCAGGAACTTTGATGTGCTGATACACGATGGTGGATTGGTTAGGAAGTTGGAGAATGAAAAGGAGTTTCCACTTGAGCTATTGAAACACGCTGAATGGTATATTCATAATCAAACAGGATACAAGGTTGAGTTGGTGAATAAACCTATCAAGTCTTCGTTCGTGATTGATACTGCTGTCTCAAATGCGATTGAAATAAGCTCGTCTATTGTGATTGATGATTCCTTTGCAGCAAAGAAGTTTGCAGAACTGATGGGAGAGCATATTATTCTAGACAGCGGTTCAGTATGGGTATTTGATAATGGGTTGTGGAATAACGAGGAAGCCTATATTCAAAAGGTTATTACCAACTGCGGTTCTAACCTCATATTCAGTCAGAATGATAAGATGTATAACTATTCTGGGATTGTTAAGAACACCAAGAACTTGATGATTAAGTTGCCTGATATTCTTCCAGCGAATAATGGTTGGTTTCAAGAGAGAATTCACAGCGATATTGGTAAGCTTCTGTTTCCAAATGGGATATACGATTTCAAGACACAAACATTCACTACCGAGTTTGATTCCAATATTGTTTTCACTGGTGTTATGCCCCGTCCTTTTCCTATCAAGAATCAGGAGATAGTGGATAGGATTAGACGGATTAGTTTTGATGAGGCATTTGCAGAAGACGACCACCGAGAGACTATGCTACACAGTTTAATGAGGGCGTTTATTGGAGACACTTTGCGTAAGAAGTTTGTGATTGGAACAGGACATCCTAACTCTGGTAAAGGTATGATTGCTACTCTGTTGCATTCGTGTATGGGTATGTTATGCAGTGACTTCAACGGAAATTCGCTGTTATACAAGTCTGGAAATGGAGAGAGTTCAAGAGAGTATGGTTGGATGAAGGCGAATGTTAAGTCTCGTATCTCTATTGGAAGCGAGATTATGATGCGGGAGAAAGATAAGACACCTGCGATTGATGGTGTGCTGTTGAAAACTATATCCAGTGGCGTAGATCCAATCAAGATGAGAGGCATTTATGAACGGGATTCTTCCTTCGTCAATAAATCAACCTTCTTCCTTTTCGCACAGGACATTCCAAACATAAATCCACCCGACAAAGCAGTGCAGTCTCGTATTATTCCTGTTGAATGGTCGTACTCGTATGTGGATAATCCAACTCTATCCTTTGAAAGAAAAGCGGACTACCAACTTGCAAAGTTCTACTCCGAGAATTCAGCGGGAGATGCTTTCTTCTGGTTGATGGTAGAGGAATATGAGAAGTGGAGGAACAACAATTTCAAAGAGCCTGTATTGAGTGAGGTCATACTGAATAACCGAGACGACTTTGTTCCTAGTATTGACTATGCTGGAATTCTAAATGATGCTGGGTATGTAGTGACTAGAAGTGAAGAGGACTTCGTTACTTTTAATGAGCTCTATCCACTATTTAATGGAACGAAGACAGCAGTAGGAAGAGGATTAGGTGGAGTTCTAGGAGTAACCAAAAAGTATAAGAAGATAGATAAGAAAGCTGTAATGGTTTATTTTGGATTGAAGAGGAGGTAGTATTTTTGACTGGTTGTAGGAAGTAGGTTGTAGGTCTGTTTTTGAAAGTCCCTAGCATAAAAAAAAATATTTTGTAAAACTTTTTCAAAAATAATTCTATAGCTACTTTCAAAAACGGACCTACAACGACTACTCCTACAACCAGCACTTTTCTCTCACTTGAATATATGGACGACGAGGACAATCTAACTGTAGTAGAGTGCAAGTTTAGGCAAATAGGTCAGTGTGAGGAATGTGATATGCTCTTCATACTTGACCGAGAGATGCTGCACGAATACTGCCCTACTTGTAGGAAGAAGCGAGAGGAAGAAGTATTGCCGCAGTAAATAAGTGCGAGTATAAATAGCTATTTTTACCTGTAGTTAAATACAAATGGAACAAGAGATTGCCTTTGGAAAAGAGAGTGAAAGAAAGAACCTCGCCGCCCTACAAACTGTCGTGCCCGACATAGTGCCGATTTCCAGTCGTTACTTTTTGTTTGATTACAGTTCCTCCACTGCATTTGTGGAGTTGAAGACCCGCAAATTCAAGAAGGACAAGTATCCCACGACTATCGTAGGTCTCAATAAGATAGACTATGCAAAGGCGAATCCTGGTATGGACTACTACTTTGCCTTCTGTTTTGAAGATGGACTATACTATATCAAATACGATAAGGAACTCTTTGAGACCTTTCAAGTTACGGAGTGTTATAGAAGGGATAGAGGAGTGAAACATAAAGTGGTTAATATTTGCGTGGATCTCTTGCGACCTGTTGCAACCTCCCAATAAGTTCAGTGAGAGCATCGTATATGGTGATAAGATTTGGGTTTCCTTCTTGAGTTTCCCGAAGCATATCGTTGATATTGTCCAGAAACCTAGCTGTGAATCGGTTAGGATACAAATTATCCAATTCAAGTGCAGCTCCCAGCAGTGCAAACACTTCCATCAAACTAGGAACTCGTCTAGGAGGAGTAGGAGTTTCTCCTTGTCTTCCACCTCGCATTCTACGATATGTTTTGAGCACAACAAGCAAGAAGCGTTTTACAATACCTCGTAATCGTGTAGTTAATCCAGCTCGGGTGAAGTAGTTGGTAAGGCATTCAATCAAGTATCGTCTTCCAAATCTAAACAACGCACTGAATGGATTGCTTAAGGTTGCAAAGATAGTATCGTAGTTATTCGCAACATAGTTGATAATCTCATTTGCAGTACGGTCATCCTGTTCGGCTCGCATAAGTTCTTCTTGCTCTTCGGTAGTTACACGCTCCCTTCTTCTTAAAACACCTGGAAGAGACAACTCTCCACCGACAATCGGTTTGAAATTGGAGAGCTTGTGTCCGCTCAATGCATCTGCAATAATATTATTTGAAGTCTGTCCTGCTGGATACACTTTTGTATTCGCCAAGAACCGACCACCCAATTTGTAAAGCGGATCACTATCAATATAGTATCGCTTAATATCTCCACGCCTTCGCAAGAAATCAACTGGCTGGAATGCAGGATTGAATTCTACTGCCTCTCGTATGAACGGAAACTCCGCTTTGAGTTGGTTTGAAATAGCACCCGATAGAGAATGTGCTGCAAGATAAAATTCGTTCTGTGCAGGAGGATACTGACGGAACAAGTCCTCCAACATCTTCTTATCCTTCTTGTATCTGCCCGTCTTCGTGAGCTTGTTCATCACAAGCGATATATCGGCATCAATATCGCCCAAATCCTTGATGTTCGTGCCCCGTATCCCGATAAGGAAACGATTACCTTCCTTCCATACAGAAAGAGTAGGCGAGTGTTTAATCAGTTGGAATCCATCTAGAATTGGATTAGGATTGAGTTGATACGACCGTTCTGCCGCATACCAAAAATCCTTGTCGGGCGGTGCTGCTTTTCCCCTCATTATACTATCCCGATAAAATCCTTTCTTCCCTATTAATAAAATGGCCGAATACTTTGCAGATTATATGGGTGAAGCCCGACACAGACGCAGACGAGGAGGTATGCACTCTGGAGGCACTTACCCTTTCCACAATCTCGGCTCGGATGTTATTTACGCAGGACCATTTGAACATTTAGGACCAGCATACGGACCGGGTGATGTTGGAACTGGAAGAGTAAGACGCAGACGAGGAGCAGGTGAAGGAGAAGGAGAAGGAAGACGAAGACACCACCGTAAAGGAGCTGGAGAAGGCGAAGGAGAAGCCCTCCACCGATTGCGTGCTCATCACCGCAGACACCACAGAGGTGCAGGTGAAGGCGAAGGTGAGGCTCTTCATCATTTGCTTGGCCGAATGCATCTTGGTGCTGGAGAAGGCGAGGCACACCACCGACGCAGACATCACCGACGAGGTGCTGGTGAAGGAGAAGGAGAAGGAGAGGCTTATCACCGACGCAGACACCACAGAGGAGCAGGTGAAGGCGAAGGAGAAGGCAGACGCAAGAGAAAGCCCTCTGCTCGTAATATGCTTGTTAAGAAGATTATGCACCAACACGGTATGACTCTTCCACAAGCATCTAAATATGTGAAGGATCACAACCTGTATTGAACTATTTAAATCTCACTCTATAACAAATGGCGACACAAGATGTTTTGTTTCCCACAGATTTTGAACGACTGTATAATAAGCCATTCGCGTATGCGGGTTCAACCAAATCGGCTGGGTCATTCCACACTCACCACAATCCTTACAAGGCAAAAGTGAGACAAGAGGAGCACAAAGTAGCCCTCCAACGCTCTCTTCTTCGCAAAGTGAAGGGAGGTGCAGGTGATTTTGATAATCCAGCAGGACAGAAACTGGTTGCACTGTTGGTGAAGAAACGAGGAGACCAGTACCGAGAATTGTATGGCGAGCACCGAGAACCGATTGCAGAACCTCAACTTGACCCAGTGTTTGAAGAGGTGGAGAGTATGATTGCATATGCACGAGGATATGCTTACTCTGGACGAGCATCTGAACTGCTGGTCGCTTCCATCTACCGAATTCTCCAGACGATTTTGAAGGTCGGCTTCCAGCTTCCAGCAGACAAGTTGGAACGCTTGCGAGATGAGGTTGGAAACCTACAAGTAGTCCAAGATCCAGATGAGGATTTCCGTCAATCACCGAACGCTACAATTGCAGACATCTATTTGAGTGCAATTGAACGAACCCTACAAGCTATGCTTTCAGTCGCCAACCGTTCTCTCAAGGAACGCAAGGCATTCCAATCGTCTCTTAAACGAGATGTAGCAACCTTTATCAAGCGAAAACAACACGACGATTTATTTGGCGAGTATTTATAATAATGGATACAAAGCCCCGAGAAGCATATCCTCCAGAAGTCTTACAGGTAATAGAACTCTCTACATTCTCTCAAGGAAGGGATGTGGTGATACTAGGCAGTAATTCTCTGAAGACCATTCAGTACGCAGCGGATGTGGATTGCTTTGAATCAACGACTATAAAAGGCACTTCAAAGGCTGATGCACTAGAACGAGCAACCCATACATTTCAGACTATTATCCGTTCCCTACTACGACGCAAACTAACATATATAACCGACATCAAACTAGGTTCAATTGAAGACTGGATTGTTATACCCAAAAACAGCCACATTTCAAATGGAACTGTGTTAGGATACGATTATGATGCTTCTGTTACAAAGTTGAAGGAACTGTATAGCAAGAATGTGATTAATTCATCTGAATACGCATCCGCCTTTGAGTTACTAAAACCACATCCAACTCCGCACGAGTTTCTAATCGCAAAGGACGCAATTCGCTTCAATATCGTCCGCTGGAAACCGCACAATATCCTGCAGGGCTTTATTGATTACCGCACAAAGAGAATATCCGTAGAGGAAGCTATGTCTCAACCCGCTATTATCAAGTTAGATTTGGTTATGTTGATAGACAACAATCGGTTCATAGAATACTCCTGTATCTACGAGCTTATCCATAAAGGCATTCCACTCAACAATTTCGGTCATCTCAATATCACACAGGCACTCCGAGAAGATATATTGGAATACACGATAGAGAACAACCCATTTAAAGCCGCTAAACGAATGTTTGCACTTGCTCGGTTTGATAAGCGAACCAAAGTAGCAGAGCGTTTCCTTCCTATTTTCAACTCTGATTTGGGTCGGTTGTATCAAGTGATAGTGGATATAGATACGCTGCTGTTATTGAAGGAGACACAGAAGCACTTGCCTGCTGCACGAATACGGTTTGAGTTGGCTCATCTTCCGTCTCGTCTAACGCATATCAGTAGCATCTCTTCGTTTGTGAGAGAGGAGAGGCAGATTATAATGCAGATTCATAAAGTCATAGCCAATCCAACTTATAGCAATTTGGAAGAGCTGTTAAGAGAATTGAAATCAATCCTAGTGAGACAGTCAAAGAAAGTGTTAAAAGCATACAAGTTGTATCCTCCTTCTGCTTATTATCTCCCGTAATAACAAATGAGTTTATCAACCAATACGGATGGTATAATAAATGCAGTATTAGGTGGATTACAAGGCCCAGCAGGACCAGCAGGACCAGCAGGACCACCTGGAGTATCAACAGGTCAGGTGCTCTTCCCATTCCCGACTGCAACTGGAGGTCCAAATCCAGCACCGAATGATGGAGCAATAAACTTAACAATCAGCAATACAAGTGAATCCACAATAAACACTACTTTTACGCAGAATGTTCCTGTAAGGATTGGTTCATTCACAACGGCAGCGAATTACCCGAATGTGATTACACTGCTTCCAGATCTTTGGGATTTGAATGTGTATGCAACTGCTTCTGCTGCAACGGGAGTATATGCCTTCTTCAATCTGTATGAGGTTCAGACGGATAATGGAAATTTAGAGGTGTTAATCGCAGGATTAAATACTAGTCCTTATACTGGAGGAGGTGTTCTGATTTCAGGAACACCATCTAGTTCAGTGCAGTTTTATTCATACAGTTTGAATGTGCCGACTTATGCTATGTATTCTGCAAACAGTTTGTTGAGAGTGAAATTGTATGCAGTGGATACACTTGCAACAGGACGAACAGCAACCTTCTACTTTGGTTCAACCTCTGCTTCTCCATACCCAACCCATATTCATTCAGGATTGGTCGCACAAGGAAGCGGAGGTGTAACGATTAACAATCCAGCCCAGTACAGAATATTGACGGATACAAATGCATCTACAATCAACGGCGAAGCCAATTTAACATTCAACGGTTCAACCTTATCAGTTGCTGGTGGAAGCACAACCGTTACATCACTTCAAGCCACTGGTAATTCTTATCTTGCGACTGCTGGTGGATATGTAGGTATAGGAAATACAAATACGACCTATAATTTGGATGTAACAGGAACAGCAAGAGTATCTGGTAATACATTAGTAGGAGGAACACTTGGAGTGACTGGTGCTACTACACTCGCAGGATTAAGTGCAGGAGCAACAACAGTATCAACTCTCTCAACCAGTGGATTGGCTACACTCGCATCAGCAAGTGTAACTGGAAACGAGACAGTAGGAGGAACACTGAATGTAACTGGTGCTACTACTCTTGCAGGATTAAGTGCAGGAGCAACAACAGTATCAACTCTCTCAACCAGTGGATTAGCAACTCTTGCATCTGCAAGTGTAACTGGAAATGAGACAGTAGGAGGAACGCTGAATGTAACTGGAGCAACTACACTCGCAGGATTAAGTGCAGGAGCAACAAGTGTATCAACTCTTTCAACCAGTGGATTGGCTACACTCGCATCTGCAAGTGTAACTGGAAATGAGACAGTAGGAGGAACGCTGAATGTAACTGGTGCTACTACTCTTGCAGGATTAAGTGCAGGAGCAACAAGTGTATCAACTCTCTCAACCAGTGGATTAGCAACTCTTGCATCAGCAAGTGTAACTGGAAATGAAACAGTAGGAGGAACACTGAATGTAACTGGTGCTACTACACTCGCAGGATTAACTGCAGGAACAACAAGTGTATCAACTCTCTCAACCAGTGGATTAGCAACTCTTGCATCTGCAAGTGTAACTGGAAACGAGACAGTAGGAGGAACACTTGGAGTAAGTGGAGCAACAACCCTTTCAGGAACAGTAAATTTATCATCTTCAATTCCTTCTGTAACAGCATCAAAATATTTAGTGTTGGATAGTGGTAATCAAGTTGGAACAATATCAAGCTTACCAGCACCAACTATAAATACTCTTCAAAACTTTTGTGTAGCAGCTGGAGGTAATGGAACAAATAAATTAGCATATTCATATGATGGAATAAGTTGGACACCAACTGGAAGTGGTATATTTAGTGCAAACGGTACTGGAGTAGCTTTTAATGGTAATTTATGGTTTGCACTTGGAAATGGAAGTGCTAATAAAGCAGCATATTCTGTAGATGGTATTAACTGGACTGGTTTGGGAACATCTATATTAACTGGAAGTTGTTATGCAGCAGCTTGGAATGGAGTATTATGGGTAGTTGTTGGGAATGCAAGCACTTCAACAGGACCTCAAATATCATACTCATATGATGCTAAAAATTGGATTCAAGTGACGAATAATATTTTTGGAACAAGTGGATATGGAACTGGTGTATGTTGGAATGGAACTCAATTTATAGCAACAGGAGGAAATACTAATAACCAAATAGCATATTCATATGATGGAATAAATTGGACTGGATTAGGAAATTCATTTTTTGGTTCTGGAAATGCAGGGCAGGCAGTTGCATATAATGGATTCTTAAATGTTGTTATTGGTGGTAGTGGAACAAGTCCAATTGTATATTCTGCAAATGGATTTCAGTGGAATTCAACCAGTGGAGACAACTTTAATGGTGGAGGAGGAAACGGAATAGCTTGGAATGGAATTAGATGGGTTGCAGTTGGTAATGTAGGTGGTGCATCTGGTTATGCTATAACAACTTCAACAGATGGTATAAATTGGACGAAAGTGACTGGATCGTTAAGTATATTTAGTGGAGTAGGTCAATCAATAGCTTGGAATGGTACATATTGGGTTGCTGGAGGTAATGGAGGAAATACTCTAGCATATTCTCTTGATGGCCTCACTTGGACTCCAAATGGAAGTTCTATCTTTACAACCCAGTGTCCTGGAATAGCATCAAGATTAACTCTTCCAAATGTAGGAGCAACTGTTATTCCTCCAAAACCAAACTTATCCCCTTACTTTACGGTTGCTGGAGGTAATGGAGGAAATAATACTCTCGCATATTCGTATAATGGAACAACTTGGATTGGATTAGGTAAAAGTATATTTACTTCTGCTGGTATTGCAGTAGCTTATAATGGAACACTTTGGATTGCTGCAGGTCAAGGGACAACAAATACTCTCGCATATTCATATGATGGTATTAACTGGACTGGATTAGGTAAAAGTATATTTACTTCTGCTGGTAGAAGTATTGCTTGGAATGGTACATATTGGGTTGCTGCAGGTAATGGAGGAAGTAGTATTGCATATTCTACTGATGGTATTAACTGGACTGCTGTTACTAATAGTACAACTATATTTACTTATGGTTATGCAATAGCTTGGAATGGTTCTATTTGGGTTGCTGGAGGTAGTTCAGGAAGTAGTATTGCATATGCAACAGACCCTACAACAGTTGGAGGTTCAGGATGGGTTGCTGTTTCATCAAGTCCATTTTCTAATTATGCATTTGCAATAGCTTGGAATGGAACTCAATTTATAGCAGCAGGAGGAAATGCAAATTCTGGAGGATATAATATTGCATATTCTTATGATGGTATTAATTGGACGGGAGTATCAAATACTGGATTTAATTATAGTGCATCTGCAATAGCTTGGAACGGTTCTCTTTGGGTGGCTGGAGCTAATGGTCCAAATTATCTTGCATATTCGTATGATGGTATTAACTGGACACCAACTGGAAGTGGTATAATTAATACATCAGTGCAGGGATTAAGTTGGAATGGTAAATATTGGATTGCTAATCTTTCAAGTGGTACATATTCTCTTGCATATTCTCTTGATGGTATTACTTGGACTTTAGGTAGTAGTGTATTTGGTCCTGCTGGATCAAACGCAAGTGCTTCACGCAACCTACTTCCAGTATCAAATGCTAAAAATTTAGCACTCACAGGAACTCCAGCAACTTTAACAGGAACAATCAGTGCAGGTGTTCCATACATAATCCAAACAGTAACTACAACTTATTCTCCTACGGTTGTAAATACTTATTATGTTCTAACATCATCTTCAGGAGCAACAGTTACACTCCCTTCTGCAAGTTCATATCCTTATGGTTCATTTATGACCTTTCGTGTATTGAGTAATACTACTACAATCAACAGTGTATCTGTATCAGCAAACACAACTATAACCTTTATCAATATTGCAGGAACTTGGACGCAGTTTTAATCTCTTGCTCTTTAACAAATGGCTACTGCTTTGCCTGGTGTTATTACAACCAAGACATCAAGTATTCCTTATATAGTAACAGGTAATCCAACTATTAACGCTGCAAACAGCCCAACATATACTATTTTTAGTTTTATAAATGTCGGTAGTGGAAGTATAAAAGTTAATAGCAATACTATAGCAGATTATCTTATAGTTGGTGGTGGAGGTGCAGGTGGTGGTGGAACTACTGGAAGTAATAACAGTTATGCTGGTGGTGGAGGAGGAGGAGGTGGAGTAGTGAGTGCAACAACTTATTCTATTACTGGTGGAACAACTTACAGTATTACAGTTGGTTCTGGAGGATTAGGAACAATTAATAATGGAAATAATGGGCTTTCTTCTTCATTTAATAGTATAACAGCTGCAGGTGGTGGAGGAGGAGGTGCAAATGGTTTAGGTTCTAATGGATCGTGTGGTGGAGGCGGAGGTATTGGAAGTGGTGGAACAGGAAGTTTAGGACAAGCAGGAGGAACTGGAGGACAAAGTGGCGGTGTTAATTTTGCTGGAGGAGGTGGAGGTGGTATGATTGGTGCAGGTGGTAATTACAACTCATCAACTTTTGTTGGAGGTGCTGGTGGTTCAGGAACAGCAAGTAATATAAGTGGAACTCTAACTTATTATGGCGGTGGAGGTGGAGGAGGTGGTTATGGTGGTGGAGGTTCTGGAGGAACTGGAGGAGGAGGAGCTGGTTCAAATCCTGGAGTATCAAATACTGGTGGTGGAGGTGGAGGCACGAATGGAAAATCTGATTTTTATGGTCAGCCAGGAGGTTCTGGTATTGTGATAGTAAAAGTATATGGTATATAATCTGGTAAAAAAATATGTATAATCAGTAAAGAATGCCTCACCTATCTTTCAGTGCAGAGAGGAATAAGAACGCAGAAGCGATTGCGATTGTTCGGGGTGGAGACGCAGATGGTAATATTCTGTATGTCCATTCCGATAGTAGCAAGAGCCATTTGCCGAAGCATATAGAGATAAATTCGCAGAAGCATCCTATGACCCATTTGAAACCAAAGGAACGCCATTCTGTGCTTTCAAAGATGAACCGAGCTCTTGACGAGAGCGACAGTGATGTGGAAGCAGACCCTCGCACGAAACAGATTTATAAGTCCATCAAGCGAGACAGAGAACAGGCACACGACATCACTCTGCCGTCGGACTCTTCGTTCCAAATCATTCCCTCTACCGATCCAACGAAGAGACAGATATTCTATATTGCAGGAGCATCTGGGTCTGGTAAGAGTTATGTCGCCCGAACGATTGCAGAGAATTACGGGAAGCTGTATCCAGACCGCACGGTGTATTTGATTTCCAAACTGTCGGAAGACCCTGTGCTTGATAAGTTGAAGACTGGAAAGCCGAAGCGAATTATGATTCAGTCTCTCTTGGACGAGCCAGTGGAGGATATTGAAGAGTTCAAGAATAGCTTAATCCTGTTTGATGATGTGGATACATTCACAGGAAAGGAAGAGAAAGCTGTTCAGTTGCTTATGGACGATATTGCCGCACTTGGTCGTCACCACTGCATCAGTATGGCTATTATGACTCACAACATTACCAACTACAAGAAGACTAGATTGATTATAAATGAGAGCACCCATTTTGTATTGTATCCACAAGCAACTTCCTTCCATTCTATGAAGTATTTATTATCAACTCATTTGGGATTGGAACATAATGAGGTTAAGGATTTGAAGAAGGCAGGAAGATGGATTTGCTTTGCAAAAAACTATCCCCAATATATGTTAAGCGAACACTCGGTTAAACTATTAAATCAAAACTAAAAACTACATAGAGAATTAGCAGAAGAGTATGGCGTGTCTCAAGGACATATATCCACCATCCGTGCTAATAAACGGTGGAAACATATATTATAAATAGTATAAATGGACTTCATCTGCACCCACTATAACAAGAAGAGCAGCTGTGCTTATTGTAATAGCGTCTTACATTATGTAAGAACAGATGCTGTGATTGAACCGCAACCAGACCCCGTAATAAAGTTGGACGATAAAATCCAACCTACATATATAAATGGAACTGTATCAAGCGGATTGTCTGGAGAAGATGAAAGAGCTCCCCGATAAGAGCATAGACCTGTTCGTATGCGACTTGCCGTATGGATGTCTTACTGGTGGAGGAGGACAGGAGAAATCAAGACGACGATTTATAAACGGGAAAGATACTGGGACAGATATAACACAAAAAGAAGGTGTAATTGCAGGTTGCTCTTGGGATATTAAAATAGACCTCGCACAATTCTGGGTTCAAGTCAAACGGTTATGCAAGAATGACCATACACCAGTGCTTATGTTCTGTAATATGCGATTTGGAGTTGAATTGATTAATTCTAATCCAGATTGGTTTCGGTATGACCTTGTATGGAATAAACAACGAGGTGTTGGTTTCCTAGCTGCAAACAAACAACCGCTTCGTTCTCACGAGATGATATTCGTATTCAGTAAGAAGGGAGCAAAGTATAATCGTGTAGATGAGAAAGGTGATTACTCTAAATGGAGTCACGGCAATTACAATAGTAATAAAAGCAATACCTACGGAGAATTCAAACCTCTTGTTAATAAAACAGGTGGAGATGGAATAAGATGTGTGAAGTCTATAATCAGTTTTGAAAGGAAACTAAAATCAGGTCAGCATCCAACTGAAAAGCCAGTAGAATTGTATAAGTGGTTGATTGAGAGGTATTCAAATGAAGGCGATACTGTGCTTGACCCTACCTTCGGTTCGTGTAATAGTGGTAAGGCTTCTGTTGAACTCAAGCGTAAGTATATCGGCATAGAAAAAGATAAGGGGTTCTTTGATAAAGCAAATTCGTAATTACTTCTTACGACTATAATCCAATAACTTATTCTCAACTTGATGTCTGGTAATATCAGCGTGATGAAATAAGCAAAGCAAATCGCATTTGGCTATTTCATTCTTATATGTCGTTTCACTACACTGTTTCAAAGTTGATACAGTATATTGTTTATTACAAGGCTCTCTGTGATTCCATTCAAAGTGATGAAAGTTGTCTCGTGTAACTTGAAGGTCACACATCAAGCATTTCTTCCGTTCAAGTTTAGAAAGTATATCTCGCTCTCTACCTTTCAAATGAAGATTGGTTGCAGTCTTAATGAAACAGGTCTTACATCTATTACGATTTGTTGATTGATAGAATAGATTTGGGTCTTGTTCTCCACATAAACTACAAGTTCGCATCTTTACATACAATACATATGGTAAAATAACATCCGTTTTACGATATGTAATAAAAAATATGTAAAAATTTTAAAATTTTTACTTGATTTTCCTTACATTCTTGATATTGATGCTAATAA
>Ga0208379_1000308_pt1 | contig 22565 bp, 23 predicted proteins | sample CryBogCBE02Aug07_FD_184559 | JGI IMG/M metagenome (GOLD analysis project Ga0208379, IMG submission 184559) | Freshwater microbial communities from Crystal Bog, Wisconsin, USA - CBE02Aug07 (SPAdes) | ecosystem: Environmental > Aquatic > Freshwater > Lake | place: Crystal Bog, Wisconsin, USA... | reverse complement strand
ATCGAGGCTATGAAAGAAGAGTTGCAGAAGATAAAGCTGAAATTGAGCGACTTAATACAGAAGCTCGCGCAAAAGAAGCAGAGCTCGGACAAAAGCTCGCAAGAGCCACCAGCCAACTGAAGCAGGCCAAAAATGACATTAAGACCAAGCAGGCTAGTATTGATGCTCGCATTGATGCTGGCGAGTTGCGCCTCCCCTCCACCTGTGGTGTACAAGCCAGTTCAGATGCCTCCAATGGAAATCAAACCGATGGAACCCAATCTGACCGACAGGCTATTAAAGATATTGTCGCCATCGCCTCAGACGGAGACAAAGCAATTGTCAAGCTCAACGCCTGCATCAGTCAGTACAACGAAGTGATGCAGACAGTTAATGAGGGTGTGAAATGATCACAGTAGAAAAACTTCATGCCCTACAGATTGGGCCAGAATGGGTAGAGCCACTCAATGCAACGATCCAAAAGTTCAGCATTTTTACCGTCAAAGAGCAGGCCGCATTTATCGGACAGCTTTCACACGAGTGCAACCACTTCCGCACACTGGAAGAGAATCTCAACTATAGAGCAGAAACCCTTCAAGCTCTCTTCCATACACACTTCAAGCCAGAAGAGTATGCCCTTTTTGCCCACAATCCCCAGAAGATTGCCAACCGCATTTACGCCTCTAGGGGAGGGAACAGGAATGAAGCAAGTGGGGACGGGTACTTGTACCGAGGAAGAGGGACAATTCAGCTTACCTTTCACGATAACTACTGGCACTGCGGACAAGCTCTTGGTCAGGATTTTGTGAAGAACCCAGACTTAGTAAAAACACCTATGTATGCGGCCATGAGTGGGGGATGGTTTTGGGCTACGCATGGATGCAACCAACTGGCTGAATCAGGTAATGAAGAGGGGCTATGTAAGCGTATCAATGGCGGTCTATTTGGGCTTAACGAACGCATACAATTGACGGCTAAAGCCCTTGCCGTTTTAAGCGCCTAATGAGACAATAAAGTATGGCCACAAACTCACAATTGATACCTGTTGTTTTTCGTCCTGGTGTAAACCGGGAACAAACACAATATACTGCTCAGCAAGTGGGTTCTGTGTCGGCTAACTTTTCTATTGCAGGCGGATGGTATGCGTCACAACTGGTTAGATTTAGGCAAGGTTTTCCTGAAAAACTGGGTGGTTGGTATCCATATAGTACGATTACATACTTAGGCATATGTCGTTCTTTATTCAATTGGTCCGCATTAGATGGCACTCAATTGATTGGTGTTGGAACTAACCTAAAGTTTTACATCAGTAAAAATGGTGCGTATTTTGATATTACTCCTATTCGTGGGACAGCAACTTTAACCAATCCATTTACGGCAATTAGTGGACAAGCAACGATTACAGTATCAGCTACTGCACATGGAGCAGTAACGGGTGACTTTGTAACCTTTGGTGGAGCTACAGGATTAGGCGGGAATATAACTGCTGGCGTTCTTAATCAACAATATCAAATTACAGTTACAAGTGCAAACACTTATACATTTGTAGCTACTGCTACGGCAAATTCAACCGATGCTTCTGGATCTCCCGGCGGTGGTACTGTTACTGCCACTTACCAAATCAATACTGGGCCTGCAATTGAGGTTCCTTTGTTTGGATGGAGTAGTGGCACATGGGGATCTGGTAATTGGGGTGTAGGAACATCTACAACGGTTGCTCTTAGATTGTGGAGCCAATCTAACTTTGGGCAAGATTTGATCTTTTGTCCTAGGGGTGGCGGTGTATATTATTGGACGTATAGTTCAAGTATTTCCAGTCCAGCAGTAAACATATCTACTTTGTCGGGAGCTTCAGATGTACCGACTGTTGCTAATTTTGTGTTTGTCTCCGATGCTAGTCGCTTTGTGTTTGCATTTGGCACTAACGCTTTGGGAACCAGCACACAAGACCCTATGCTTGTTCGTTGGTCAGATCAAGAATCTGTGACCATGTGGACGCCTGCTGCCACAAACCAAGCAGGTGATATTCGTTTGTCAAGAGGCTCACAGATTATTACTTGCGTTCAAAATAGGCAAGAGATTATTGTTTGGACGGATACATCAGTATATTCTTTTCAGTATGTTGGTACACCGGGTGTTTGGGGCTCTAACATCATTGGTGACAATATTTCGATTATTAGTCAAAATGCAGCTATTCTTGCTGCTGGCACATCTTATTGGATGGGCATTGATAAGTTTTACAAATACAACGGTACTGTTAGCACGTTGCGTTGTGATCTTAGGGAATACATTTTTTCAAACATCAATCTCAATCAAAGTCAGCAGATCTTTTCTGGGACAAACGAAGGTTTCAATGAGGTCTGGTGGTTCTATTGTTCGTCCAATAGCACAGTAGTAGACAGCTATGTTGTATACAACTATCAAGATGACATTTGGTATTATGGAAAGATGGGTAGAACGGCATGGATTGATTCTACAGAATTGACCTATCCCATCGCTGCCACATATAACAATACGCTTGTTTACCATGAGTATGGTCTTAACGATAATACGAATGGTACAGATAATGCTATGGATTCTTATATCCAATCGTCTGAGTTTGACATTCAGGGCGGTACTAATTTTGCATTTGTGAATCGTATTCTTCCTGATGTGACATTCAGAAAGTCAACAACATCTAGTCCACAGGTCACGATGACCCTGATACCTTTGCAAAACTCAGGCTCAGGTTATAACTCACCACAAGCTACTGGCGGCACGAATATAGCTACGGTAACCAGAACGGCTACTGCTCCTATTGAACAATTTACAGGTCAGGTGTTTATCCGTTTGCGTGGACGCCAATTGATATTCCAGATTGAAAGCAATCAATTAAATATCCAATGGCAGATTGGTACACCAAGGATTGAAGCTAGGATTGATGGAAGAAGGGGTAACACATGAGTATTCCAGTCATTAATGTATCTCCTAACTTGCCGTTGCCTCCACAGCAATACGATCAACATTACTTTGATGCTTTAACAAAAGTGTTACGTTTGTACTTTACAAGCAATGACAATATAAACCAAGTTATTAGTAATCAAGTTTCGACTAACCAAGCTTTGATTTGGTTGGGGGTGTAATGGCTAATTATCAAAACGTCACTCCAGTACAGATTGCACAAGCTGCGTTAACAACCAGCTATGCAACGCTTTATACTGTCCCAACAAATCCGACTACACCGACTAGGACTTATCTAAAGCAAATTGATGTATGCAACACGACCAATGGGGCGATTACATTTAACTTGCACATAGTGCCTGCTACTTTTAGTGCTGGTACTCAGAACGCTTTGTTTTATGCACAAAGTGTTGCGGCAAATACTACATTTTCATACATGGGTGTACAGATTTTACCGACTAGTTCGTTCATATCAGCTAAAGCATCGACTACAGGATTGACGATAACGATTAGTGGTGGAGAGGCTGTGTAATGGCAGACTATTCAGATGACGTTATATCATCGTATGTTAATAATATACTGAGCAGTGGAGGTACGAATGCTGACGTAGCTGCGGCCATGAATCAGTATGGGGTTTCGCCTGCTCAAGTTGCCAAAGCGATGAATTTAAGCACCGCTTCAGTTCAGTCTGCTTACAATGCCGTCTCTCCACAAGGCACGTTTTATGTTGCTCCAACAGATTCTGGTGTGGCATCTTTGGTTCCCACAATACAAGCTCCCGTAGCAGCTCCTGTTGCGGCTCCCATAGCAACACCTGTAGTGGCTCCTGTGGTTGCACCAATTGCTACTCCTACTGTTACGCCAGTTGCATCAACTCCAACTGATGCACCAATAGCACCTGTTGTGGCGCCAGTAATAGCTCCAGTTATTGCACCAATATCAACACCAATTATTGCGCCTGCTACCACTCCAGCTACGACACCAACTACTACTCAAGATACAACGCCAATCATTGCGCCAGTTGTTGCCCCTGTTATTGCTCCAACTGCAGTTCCTATTGCATCCACTCCAATAGCAACACCTACTGCTTCGCCAACAGGTATTGATGCATTTGCCGCTTGGTATGCCTCGCACCCAAATGCTACCAGCGCACAAATAGGACAAGCAGTCGGTCAGTATGGCGTTACGACAGATCAAGCTGCATCTGTTACAGGTGTAGACAGTAAAACGGCTAGTGAAAACTATTTAACTCCCGCCCAATTGGTTCAGCAAAACAGTCAGCTTGGAACTGGAGCATCTGCCATTTCTCAAGGTGGACAAATCCAAGTAACTCAGAATTACAATTCTGATACTGGAGATACCACGCCAGTATTTACTTTAAATGGTATACAAGTTTATCCACAAGGTAATGGAACTTGGGCATATCAGGCAGGCAATCCTACAAGAGGTGGAACGGATTTGCTTACGTTTCAAGCAAATGCCAGCGGTGTTGTTAATCCACTATCAACGACAGATTTGGTCAATGGATATAAATGGACGCAAGGATCTTCAGGTAGTGTAGTAGGTCAATTTGTAGACACCGCAAAAGCTGGCATTAGCGGTTTTGGAGACATGGTAACTGCTTTTTCTCCCATGTTATCCATGATCCCAGGTATTGCTCCATATATGGCTGCATACAATGCCATCAATGCTATTTCTCAAGGTAAAGTAAACGCAGGAACTTTAATCAATATAGCTACTGCGGCAGTAGGCATTAATAGCTCGTTGAATGCAAATGTTGTAGATCAGGTGTTGAATGCCGATGGAACGGTAACAAATGTTTATGCAGATGGAACAACTGGTAATGTTGGATCCCCAACTCAAGGCGATACAACAAACTGGATTTCTGCAAATACACCAACGATCAATACCACTAAAAATGTTATTGCTGGACTAGATGCAGCAACAAAAGGAAATACAGTAGCAGCTCTAACGGCAGCGGCCAATGTTCTTGGTAATGGATCTACTGGTTTGGCGGCAGACGCTAAAACCGCCGCTAACTTAGTCGCTCTTGCAAATGGATTGCAACAAGGTGGTTTGTCTGGTTCTACTGCCGTAACATTGGCTTTAAGTAATTTAACAAATAGTAGTGACTTAAGAACTGCAAGCGCAGCAACAAAATTACTAGGTGATATACAGACTAATGGAACAAATCCTACTGTCTTTTTAAATGACTTAAAAAATGTAACAACTGCAATTGACAAAGCATCAACTGGGGGTACGCCTACTGTAACTGCAAGTACTCCAACTGTGGTTGCAAGTACACCGACTACACAAACTGCTGATGCAAGCACATATACTCCTGATGCCGCTACCAGTTTGATTTATAAAGATAGTGGACAAAGTGCTATTGCAGATGCAACTGATTTTTCTACTTTAAGCACACAAACAGCTAGTAGTTTATCCAACTTAGGGCCTGATGGATTGCCAGATCCCAAGAATCTAAAGCCCAATCAAGTAATTTTAGACTCGCAAACAGGTCAACCGTTATACAAATATGTATATGATCCTTTTACGCAATCTGGGCAAGTTGTTCCATTTCAAAAAGATTCAAATAACAACTATTATTATGTAGATCCTGCTACTGGAGAAAGTTCTGGTGCAACACAAGCTGACTTGGAAAGAGCGTTTTATAAAGCCAACCCACAAGAATACTTGGCTATGGCGCAAAAGATATATGGTGGGACTGGAAATATAGACGCCATTAATCAACATTTAGCATCTTTAGGTTTAATAGGTACATCTGGTGCTACGCCTGTTACTACAATTGATGTAACTGCAAAACCAGTTTCAACCTCAACGCCATCTGCTTCTATACTGAAAAATGGAAGTATGGATGACATTAATACTTATTCATTCTCTCATTTATCCGATCCTGCTTGGATGCAACAATTGTCTGCTGCCATTAAAGCTGACCCAACTAGAACAGATCTAATAGATGAATACACAAAAGTAGCTACTGGTGTTATCAATGCGGCCACAAAAAGCTCAAGCAATAGTGCATACGTCAATGGTTTGATGGATGACTTTGAAAACATTACTGGCAAACAATTTCCCAGTTCTAGTTCAGTACAAGGTACTGGCAATCCACCTAGCTCGACACCAGTTACTGTTGTGTCTGCTACTCAAGCTCCAACATCATTGGCTCCAACCACAATTGACTTTGTAACCAAATGGCTAAATGATCAGAATGCAGCTTATGCCCCTACTGCCACGCCAACCGCACAGGAAGCTCAAGACTTTTCTTTGTCGCAAGATCAAATTGACTTGCTTAAAGCGTCTGGCTTAGAAGAAGGTCAAACTTATACCTTTGGGGATTATGTATATGATCCGTCTACTGGTACGTTTACAAACTGGAAACAAGATCCAAGTGCCCTTTCTCAGTTCTCAAGCACCCCCATACCTTTTATTCCTGGTGGATCTACACCGACTTTAACGCCTACAAGTACTCCCACTTCGACTCCCACAAGCACGCCAACGTCTACACCCACATCAACTCCTACTAGCACTCCTACAAGTACGCCTACGTCAACGCCTACTAGCACACCAACATCTACACCGACTAGTACGCCCACTAGCACACCAACGTCAACTCCTACGAGTACGCCAACAACGACTCCAACGAGTACACCTACTTCCACGCCTTTTAGTACACCGACCAGTACTCCAACTACAACGCCTACAACGACCCCAACTAGTACGCCTACGACTACTCCGACCAGTACTCCAACTACAACGCCTACAACGACCCCAACTAGTACGCCTACAACGACTCCCACTACAACACCAACAAGCACTCCGACAACTACACCTACTACAACGCCTACAACTAGTCCGACAACAACACCAGTAACTACACCTGTTTCTACTCCAGTAAGTACGCCAGTTAGTACTCCTGTTTCGACACCAGTTTCTACGCCAACTAGTACGCCTACGAGCACGCCAGTTAGTGCGCCTACGACTATTCCTACTGCTCCAAGCGCAACTGCATCGTCAACATCTTCGTATGCTCCGTTGGCTGCAGCTATGGCTGCTATGGGTATGCCACAACTGGCCAATGTTTTCTATTATGGAAAAGAGTTTGGAGCCAAGAAGCAAAAGCTCAACGAAAAGGGTGAATTGGTTAATGAAGAGTACAAGCCTTTGAGTGTTACAAAAGCGGGCGCTGAGGGCGATGAAAGCGATTACACGACAGAAGCGCTGCTTCCCACAGATAAAAGTGCTCCTGTTGCACAAGACACTAAAGTCAGCGAAAATGACGTTAATGGATTACTAGACCACATTCTTGGGAAATCGGATGATTCTGCCTCCCTTGATGACTTATTAAACATTGTAAAGGGAGCCTAAGATGGCAATAGTAACTTATATTGATGATTTGACGGGTGAGCCAATTACCTATGATGATTCAATTAATACCAGTACAACGTATCAAAATGGACAGAATATGGGTACTGATACCTATAGTTCATCTACTGGTTTACCTATTACAACTGCTACCGATGGAAGTAGTTTAAGTCTATCTGACCTTGGAACATCCATTTCAAATCTTTTCAAAGGCACTTCGTCACTTGGCGGAGCAGGACAATTGGCTGGAGTGGCCGGTCTAGGAGCTCTATTGAATAATGTTCTTGGTGGTAGCAATTCTGTTTACAAAGGTTTTACTGGTGGCATTCCATCTTTAACTGCTACTCGTGCCATGTATGGAACACCTCAGCAACAAATTGGAACATATGGTGCTACGCCCCCAAAAGGTAGTGCTCAACCCAATGTCACGCCTGACCAATTCAAAACATACTTACAAACCCCAAATGTAACCGATGCTCAAGTGGCAAATGAGATGAACAAGTATGGTATTACACCAAGTCAAGTTGCTAGTTTAACTGGATTAGACACCAGTAAAGTTCAGCAACGATACAACTCCGTAATGGGGCCGAATGCTCAATTAGGTTCATATCGCCCTGGACAAGGCGGTGTTACATACTTTAGTCCTATGACATATGCTCCTGCTACTGCGCCTGCTCCTGCACCTGCTCCCGCTGCCGCTTCGACAGATGGCACGACTAATGCAGCTGGTGGCGGCATGATGCATGGTGGAATTAGTACTTTAGGATCATATTCTGATGGTGGTCACTTGCTCAAGGGGCCTGGTGATGGGGTATCTGACTCGATACCAGCTACAATTGGTGGTCATCAACCAGCTCGTCTAGCAGACGGTGAGTTTGTGATACCTGCAAGGATTGTGTCAGAGATTGGTAATGGCTCTACTGACGCAGGAGCAAGGAAACTATACGCCATGATGGATCGTATTAAGCACGCAAGAGCCAAAGCTAAGGACATAGCTGCGGATACCAAAGTAGATAAATATTTACCAGCTTAAGGAAAAATCATGGCTGATACAACATCAACAAGTTCTGGAACTACGCTACCTACTGGAACGTCTTCCGTTTCTACCCTATCCGATTGGGCGGGGCCGTATGTAACCAATATGTTGGGGCAAGCTGCTGCCCTAGCAAACCAACCTTATCAGACATACCAAGGCCCTTTGACGGCAGGCCCATCTTCTATCCAGAATCAATTGTTTTCTGGTATTGGTAATTTGACATTGCCACAGAACTATGGTCAAAGTTGGACTAATACTGGCGCACCTCAGATGCCCAACGTGAATGTTCCTAGTCAGACGCAATCTGTCAGTCAGGCGGGCGCTGGCAATACAAGCACTTCAGGTTTGACCAATACGCAAATGGCTCAGCCAGACAATAACAGTATTGCTGCTCAGTACATGAATCCTTACTTGGCACAGTCTTTGACGCCACAGTTAAACCTTTTGGCTCAACAGGCTCAGACCAATGAGCAGTCTGATTTGGGTAAACTGACTTCACAAGGCGCTTTTGGTGGATCAAGACAAGCCGTTTTGCAAGGTATGGATCAAAACGCTTTGCTTGGACAACAAGCTAACTTGATTGGTCAGGGATATAACACGGCTTATAACAATGCTCAGAATCAATTCAATACTGAGCAACAACAGGCTAATACATTGGCCAACACAATGGCTAACATTGGTGGTCAGCAACAGGCGCTTAACCAAGCTGGGGTTACGGCTGACTATAACGAGTTTTTGAATCAACGTAACTACCCAATGACTCAGTTGCAGTTTGAGCAGTCTATGCTCCAAGGCTTGCCCATTTCTACAGTAAGCAATGCAGTTCAGCCTCAGTCTGGCCTGGCTAGTTTAGCAAGTACGATTGGCGGATTGGGATCGTTGTTGACTGGCCCAACTGGTTTAACATCTATTATGAATAGCTTAAAAACGCTTGGCGTTACAGGAAGCTAGGAACCACTCCTTAAGGATAAATCATGCAGACACTATTGGGTACAGTTCATCATCTGATCAATGCTGTTAATGGGCTAGATCCTGCCATGCCTCCAGTACAGGCTTTGATTGCTTTGAACAAAATCAAGGCACAGGTCGAGGGTAGCGCACAGGGAGCTGGAGGAAAGCCTCCAACAGTAGCATCTCAGGATGTAAGTGGCATATTGTCTGCTATTAACAATGCAATGCCCAAAAAGGCAGTAACTCCAATGCCCGCACCAACTGTAGCTGCGGCTCCAGAAGAGGCTACAGAAGAACAAACTATGGCGCATGGTGGTATTGCTCACTTGCCTGCTAACTTTCATTTTGATCATGGCGGTATCATAGCTTTCAAAGAGGGAACAGGCGATAAGGGTGTAGAAGATCCTACGCCAGAAGAAATTGCAGCAGCTAAGAAACCATTTATTGGAGGAGCAAACATTGGAGCGCCTGGAGCAGGTAAGCCTCGTCCAACGTATGATGATTCAGCGTTTTTAGATCAACTTAAGAGTGGGATAAGTAACTTTCTTTTTCCATCTTATGATGTGGATGCGCCAGCTGCAACTCCTACTCAACCAGTAGCTCAACCAACGGCTCAAGCTGCATCGCAAGTTGCGCCCCAAGTTAATCCACAACCACAGGCAAATTTACGGCTACAGGCTAACCCACAACTAGCTGCACCTTCTAGACCTCAGCCAAGCGCAAATCAACAGGGTTTGGGTTCGCTTACTCCTCCTCCTATGGGACCAGGACAACAGGCGTTGTTGGCACAGCTAAGTCCAGATCAGACAAAACACAGTACGTTTGAAGAGGATTGGGCTAACTATACTGACAAGAATCCAGAGTTGAAGCAACCCGCTGGATCTGTGTTAGAGAAACATCTGCAGGAATTAAGTGCAAATGATGAGCAATCCAAGAGGGACAGAGAGAAAAGAGAGGCGGCAAGAAACCTTTCTAGCTTCTTTAGCAACTTGGCAAGAGCTGGTCAAATGTCGGCCGGTAGAACTGGTATTGGCGCTCTATTAGGAAACTATGGTCTTGCAGCAAGCAAAACTGCTGATGATGCTTTTGCTCGCCAAGAGGCTTATGAACAAGCTGATAGAACTCATGCTATTGAGATGGTCAAGTATCAAGCTGAGCTTGAGAGCGCCAGAAGAGCTGAGAAGATGAATATGTTCAAAGAGGCTCAAGAGCACAAGCAAAAAGCCGAAGAGATCATGCAGAAAATGAACGAAACCAAAACACAAGCTGCTAGTGCTTTGGCTAGGGATGAGACTTCAACACAAAATGAGTTGATGAACAGAGCTTCTCAAGAAAGAATTGCTGCACAAAACAGGCAAACTCAAATGGATGTACACAATTTGCCGGGCGCTGAACAGAAGATGGCAAATCAGTATATTGCAAGCTATCAAGCCAAGCATCCTGGTGCATCTTTTGCTGAGGGATACGATGCCTTTAGAGGTGGCGAGAAGACCGATGTTTCTGCTTTGAAAGAAATTATCAATAGCCTGAATGCTCCTAAGGAGAAAAAAGACGCCGCCTTTGAGCAATTGGCTAAAATCGGTGGTATTAGTAGTGGCCCACAAGTGGGAACAACAAGACAGTATCAAGGTAAAACATACACCTTTATGGGTGGTGATCCAAATAGTCAAGCAAGTTGGAAGGCTAATTAATGGAAAAAGCACCTTGGGAATCCGATGCCTCTAGCGAAACGCCTCCTTGGGGTGCTCCTGCGCCTGAAGATAACTCAAGCGATTTTGTAAGAGGCTTTAAGTCATACCTGCCTCAAACGGAAGAAACGCTTGGGGGAGCTCAGATACTGCTTGGTCAAGCGGCCAAGAACGTATTGGGTAAAGGTGTTGTATCTGACTATTTAACTCAGCATGGTATAGCCAATCGAGCTGAAGCAAATGCAAAGGAAGAAAAGCTTTCCAAGCCTACGGATAGTTTGAGCAAGGCATGGGAAAAGGGTATTGGTGCGGTGGTGACCGACTGGTTGCCATACCAAATGGGATCTGGTGTTGCTAACTTACTTGAGACTGGCGCTACGATGGTTGGCGGTGCAGCTCTGGGGTCTGTTTTGCCTGGAGTTGGAACGGCTGGCGGTGCGCTAGAAGGTATTCTTGGTAAGACTTTGATCAAGAAGGGCATTAAAGATGCCGCAGAAGGAATCCTAAAACGAGAGGGTGAAGAGGCGGCGCAGACATTTATTGAGCGCCACGCCATCGACAATCTTGTTGGTACTGATATGGGTAAAGCGTTTGCTAAGCAAGGCGCTAAGACCTTGGGTGGTAATGCGGGCAATATAGCTCAGGCAACATTCCACGGCTTGGGTGAAGTTGGAAGTCGTGCAGCAGATGAAGCTCCCAATCCAGACGAGATTGATCTCAAAAAAGCTTTGCCTGCCGCGGCTTTGCATAGCGTAGCGGATTACATTGGTGAGCGTATTGGTCTTGGTAATATCAATGGCCTGTCTAAAGCCACGCAAACATTCTTAGAAAAGACTGGAGAGGGATTGCTTGGCGGAGCAGCTCACGTTGGCGCTGGTGTATTGACTGCTGGCGCTAAAGAGATACCTCCAGAGTTACTGCAACAGTTTGCTGAGCGCTATGGTGCTAACTTGCCTACGGCAGATAAAAATGCCATTCAGGAGTACATTGATACTGCTGGTGCTGCGATGGGTATGTCTGTGTTGCCTGGTGGTGTTGGCGGTATACGAACATTTATGGGCAATAAAACCACGCCCGAAGCTCCTACTACTCCACAAGTTACACCTCCAACTAATCCTCCAGAACCCGGTTTGCCTGGATTGCCTGCTCCTGAAAAGCAAGAGGCATTGGAAGCGCCTAAGATTGCAGGACAGTTGGGCTATACGCCATTTACTCCTGTGGCTTTGCCAGATGGAACGGTTGCAGCTACGCAAGAAGATTTAGATCATTACAACAACCACAAAGCCGCAATACAAAAGGCTTTGACTGAGACGTTTAGCGCTGATCCTGTTATCAATTCTTACCTAAGAGCTCAAAGACTTAAAGAGTTGGGATATGTTCCACCTCCTACAAATCAAATGAGTGAAGATGAGTTGGATGCTTGGAACAATCTTTCTCAGCCACAACGTGATCAAATTACTTACTCTGCACAAAAAAACGATAAATCACTAAACCAATGGTATCCAACTGGCAAAAAAGGTACAGGCGGTCGTTGGACTAAGGCGGAACTAGATCAGATGGGTTTTGAGCCTATAGATAAGAAACCACCGATTGATCGAGTATCGCATCCCGGCAACATGGGTGTAAATGGTGAATTGATCGCTGATGGCGGTAAGCCTTTTGCTTCTAAAGAAGAAGCCATTGACGTCAGGAAGAAAGCCAAGTTATCCGACTATGTTGTTGCCAATACGCCAGATGGCTATGTATTGTCTCCTAAGACTGACGTTGACTATCAAAAGGGTAGACAGCAAGGTATCAAGATGCTTACCAGTTTGGGCATGAAGCCTGGTGACATCATGGGTGCTAGTCAATTCATTGCTAGTAAAGGTGGATTATCTGGCAATGCAAAAGCTGATTTGAATTTTGGGCAGAATGAAAACCCAATGCATGGATCTACCTATCTGTTTAGATCTAATGGAATGACGCTTGAGAAAGCGGCCGAATTGCTCAAACAATATGGCTATACTGAAACCGAAGATCATAAAGAAGCTATTGACGCAATACTGAATAACGTATACAACCAAGAGGGTCGGCAACAAGATGCTGAGCGCCAAGCAGCCGAGCTTGAGGCCCAAGAGAGGGCTAAAGAAGAGCGTGCCTCTTTGTATGGTTCTATTGCTGAAGAGATGGGCTATCCTGTCTATCACACTTATGAGCAAGAGTCTGATGCCTTGGCTAAAAAGGCAAAAGATCTTGGCTATGATGTGACCGAGATAAGACTTCAGGCGCATGAAGAAACCTATGGTCAACCAGTCGAGGAATATCACAAACGATTGGCTGAGTTGTTGCGCCCTTACATTGGAGCTAAAACACAAAGCGAAATCAACGATACAAGGACTGGGTTCACAACGACTGATGAAGAAAGACAGAATGCCTTAGAGCTGGAGGGCAAGACCTTCATACAAGCAGCGCAATGGTTGGTGGATCGAGCTCCCAATAGGTTTGCAAAGATCATAGCTAGTAAGGTTCTTGAGAGACTAAAAGGCTATGAAAAGGCGGGTGTGATCTTAAAGTTTGCCGTAGAGTCTGGCACTATGCGGGATTTGAGGCTAAAGAGAGCCAACGGCTTTACGCATACTATTTATGGTCAACCTGGTTTTCCATCTGCCATAACTCTTAAGTTAAATGGGCCTACGTTTTTGCCAAATCAAGCCTCACATGGGCCTGGCACTTCATACTCAACTGTTTTCCATGAGATGCTCCATGCGGCAACGGCAATGCACTTTAAGTTTGCTCATGCATCTGATCCGTTTGTACAAGAGCTCCATAGAATCTTCACGATTGTTAGACGTCAGTTGGAGAAAAACAGAATTGAGGGCAAGGTCAGCAGGATTGAGAAAGAGTTCCATGAAAACTTCAACAATGCATTCAAGGATCCTGATGAGTTAGTTTCTTGGGGGATTACCGACAAGGAAATGCAAGAATTTTTGTCCACCATTAAGGTTGGCGAAAAGACTGTGTTCAATATGCTGACCGATTTGATCAGAAAAATCCTTGGTTTAAATCCGTCATACGATAGTGCGCTTGATGCTTTGGTGAGAACAACTGATAGCATTTTGAATGAGCGTGTCGAAGTGTTGGCAAATGGTGCTAAGTACAAAGGCTATGTCTTTGGTAAGCCAGAGGGCATAACATCTGAAATGAGACAAGGGCCTGAAGCGGCAACTAGTGAGTTGTTCCAAGGCGTCAGGCAAGCTGCGGCCAAGGCTACAAAGAAGGCTGCTCAAAAGATTCATCAAGCCGGTCAGAAGAATGCTATGCCTGAAGGTGCGTTTGAGGGCATGGATCCTGATTTGGTCAAGGCAGCGGGTTCTGTTTTCTACCCAGAGAATGAAACCATAGCCACTAAGCTTGATAGGTTAAAGGATGATTTCTTTGAGCGCATGGCTCAGAAAACGGTTGACCAGTTTAGATCGGTTAGGAATATTTATAAATCTTTGGGGGAAGACCCAATTGGATACATCAAGGCTAGGCTATCCCAGTCTATTGATGGAAGCTTGCATGGGTTGTTATTCCACGGTCATGTTTTTGATGATGGTGGTGCGCTGAACATCAAAGACAATACAAAAGGTTTGCTTGAGACTTTAAAGCCTTTGGGCAAAGAGGTGGATCGTTTCCAAATATGGTTGGCGGTCAATCGAGAGAAGCATTTGGATGCAAGCAAAAGATCACCCAGTTTGGATCCGTTCAGGGGTCGTGAGGCTGAGTGGGCCGCAGGTACTATGCCTGATGGTAGGGACAGATTAACAGTTTATAAAGACGTTCAAAAGGATTTGAATGCCTTGAACAGATCTGTTCTAAAAGTGGCGCTAGACAAGGGGTTGATTGATCAAGAAGCTTTTGATCGTTTCTCTAAAGACATTTATTACATACCTTTCTACAAGGTTATGGAGAATGGTGACTTGGGAGACGCTCAAGTTGCGTCCATGAAGAGCGCATCTACTCTGACCAACCAGTACTTCTCTAAAGCCATAAAGGGCAAGAGTGAAAAGCCATTTGGCAACTTGATGGAGAATACGCTTAAGAACTGGAGTCACATCCTTTCTGCGTCCATGAAGAACGATGCAGCGGTTACCATTCTGAAAGATGCTGAGCGCGGGATGATTGTTAGCAAAGCTAAGCCTGGTCAAGAAACAAGCGGTTTGGTAAAGGTTATGGAAGACGGTAAGGCAACTTACTATGACGTCCATGATCCCATGTTGCTAGAGTCAATTACAAACATCAGCTTTATGAACAAGAACAGTCCGTTCTTGGATGCAGCTAAGCGGTTTGTGAGTGCGTTGCGGTTTGGTGTAACCGTATCTCCAGCGTTTAAGGTTGGCAACTTGTTCAGGGATTCTGTGCAAGATGCCGCCTTGGCTGATTTCAATGTACTTGATGGGTTCTTTGATAATTGGAAAGATACACAGGAGAACTCGCCTGCTTTTATTTCTGCACTTGCGGCTGGTGGTGTATTCAACTTTGGCAATGCGTTTGAAGGCGATCAGGCTACGTTGATCAAGAAATTGATTGCTCAAGGTACAGATCCCAACACCCTTTTGTCCACTCCTGAGAGGATAAAAGAGGGCTTGAAGAAAGCCTTTGACGCCTATGAGAAGTTTGGAAACCGCACCGAGTCGGTCAATAGGATAGCTTTGTACAAGAAGCTAAGGGCTGAAGGAGCAACGCATCTACAGGCAGCATACCAAGCTCGTGATTTGCTTGACTTTACCATGCATGGCTCAATGCCTGCGTTTAGGTATCTGACCCAGATCGTTCCATTCTTGAATCCCAGATTACAAGGATTGTACAAGCTGAGCCGTGATGGTTTGATGCCAACCAGTCGTGTGATCTATAACACTCTGACAGATAAGCCTATTGAGATTGATGACGCACAGAAGGCCAAGCGTTTTGCCATTGTGACTGGATCAACGATGGCCGCATCGATGCTCTTGTACCTTGCGTTTAAGGATGACGATGACTTCAAGAAACGTGAGCAATGGGATCGTGATAACTTCTGGTGGATAAAATTGCCCGGTATGGATTCTGCCTTGCGTATTCCTAAGCCGTTTGAGATCGGTGCATTTGGTACGATTGCTGAGCGTACCCTTGAGCAGATCGTTGATAAAGACGTAGAGGGTAAGCAGTTTGGCGATGCTATGGGTCGGATGTTGAGCAATACGTTCTCGTTCAATCCCATACCTCAGTTCATCAAGCCTATGGTGGATATATATGCCAATAAGGATAGCTTTACCAGTGCTCCAATTGAAACCGCTGGCATGGAGAATTTGTCTAAGCAAATGCGTAGGACAGATGCAACCAGTCCAATAGCCATCGCCCTTGGTGGTTTATCTCATGCAGTAGCAAATGTAACTGGAGAAGGCTCAGAGTTGTCTCCTGTACAGATTGACTATGCCATCCGTTCTTACCTTGGATGGTTGGGCGGTACGGCTATAACCGCATCGCAGTATGCCGTGATGCCGTTTAAAGAGGGTTCATACCCTGACGCCAACTGGGAGGATAGGGTAAGCCTTGGGTTTGTAAAGTCTTTGCCTTCTAGACAATCCTCTTACATGACTGCGTTCTATGAAAACAATAAGAACATCCAACAAGCCTATGCCGATATGAGGCACTATGCTGAGTTGGGTCAGTACGATAAAGTGATTGAGATGCAGCAAGAAAAGGGTGACTTGCTTGGTTTACAAAAGGTTTATGATAAGACTTCTAAAGAGATAGCCAAGGTTCGTAAGCAAGTTAGGATCATAACTGAAGATCCAACGATGACTGGCTCAATGAAAAAAGATGAGATAGATCGCCTTACATTTCTGGAAAGCGAACTAGCTCAACAAGCGGAAAGCATACGTTTGAGTATGAGGCGTTAACTCTTGTGGTGGGCCTGGATGGTCATGGCTATCAAGTCCCACTCATTGAGTTTATACCTGGTGTAAAAGCCTTTGGTTCCTAGACCATGTAGCCCTGAGTTACCTGTGTGGTGCTCGGGGCATAGTGGAATGACTAACCAGTCTGAAGCTCTTTGAGCACCCCCAGCCGCGTCCCTTGGGTGGTGGAGTTGGGCGGGGGTTTGTCCATAGCCAAGATGCCGACATAGTATGCATCCTAGATCAGCTACCTCGTTCATGTACTTTTTTAAGCTCATCGTTTTCTTTTTCTCTCTCTAAGCATGGCATAAGCTCTATCGTATGCTTGCTTTGCCTCTATATCTGGGTCGGATCCCATCCCACTCAGCATACAAAAACAAGCAAACAGATCAACGGCTTTGATCTCATCAAGGGGGATATCCTCTTCAAGCACCAAAGCCTCTACGCCTTCAGGTTTTTTTCTTGTCATCTGAATCCCCTTTCAGCTTGTCTATCTCATCGCAGATGATCTTTGATAAGGACTTACCGCCAACGTGGATAGACGTCATCTTTTCCTGTTTCTTGATGATCTTCTTGGCATCAATCAAAGCCTTCTTGTAGCCTGCCGTATAGGGTTTGTTGCCTTGTATGAATAGGTCGATAGCATCCCTAACCATACTTGCCGCTTTCCTATCCTTGGCCGCATCCTTGACTTTGTTGAATGATTCCTCGGTCAGATAGACTGAATAAGGGATCATGCGTTTAGGTGTTTCCATGCAATAAAGCCCTCCTGTATGCTGAATAGTCTTAGTGCTGCGTCTTTGTTGTCTGCGAGCTCTGCCCTAGAGAGAATGCCAAGCTCATGCCTGAGCCATTGGATCGCTGGCGCCTCGTCTTCGGAAAGGATAGCGTTTGTCTCTACAAGGTACTTCTGAAACAATGGGTCTTTACAAAGGATACCAGCGACTTTGACTGGATCTTTGTAGACGTCTCGATTCAACGGGGTATTGTCATCGTTCAGGCGAACCATCACGACTTGATACCTAGCCCCTACGAAATCTCTCAGTACCCCTTCAGGTACGTCATCGGGGTGGATAGAAAGGGTAAGTACATACCCTGTTCTATTCTGTGTCAAGTTGATCTTTACTGCCTCAAATTGATCTGTCTTCATGGTCAAAAGGGAATATCCCCATCCTCCATTGGTGTGGGTTTGGTCTTAGGTACTTCTTGGAAGTCATCGTACTTAAGGCTTATAAACTCACCATACTGACCTTTGCGTGTCCATCCTGAGAGCTTGATGTTGATATCGTCCTCGTCAGTAGCCTCCAATAACTTCTTGAGCAGTTGGCGCTCTAACTTGATGGCGCCTTTATGATCTGGCTGCTTTTCTGTTTTCTTCCAACGGTTGGGGGATAGCATCCCTGAATTCTTGTATTCCATTTATATACTCTCTTTCTTTGTTTTAAATAAACCTAAAATCTCAACGTGCTGTCTGGGGTCGAGCTCGTTCACTTTGTCGTAGTGCTTGCGGTTGACTTGGAAGATCATCTTTAGATCGTCTTGGGTCTTGGCATTGTCTAGCTGAATCTTTGTAGCCTCAACTAGAGTATTGATGTAATCCTCTGGTGGCAGAGTATCGTTCTGTGTGTCAATGTAGATGGCAAACGGATCTTGTAAAACCGTCTCATGCTTTACAGACTTCTGTTCCTTCTTGACCTGCTCATCGCTCTTGACGATGGGCTTTGGGATATCCTTCTTGGGGATATCTACTGGTGGTGCAGAGTCAATGGGGTCTGTCTCGGTCAGCTCAAGTGCAGTCATCCAAAGGTAGCGCCTTTGATAGCTCTCAACTGCGCCTAGGTTTTGAATGTCGTGTGCGCCTTTGAGCTGGGCGGTTGCCATCGGGGAAGTAATGACAATCATCGTGCCGTCTTCTACGTCTGTGATCTGTAGCGTTGCATATTCGTGTGTGTAACTTACAACGCCACAGATACCATGTTTGTGGAATAGATCCATTGTGGCGGGCATGAAGTCTCCCATCTCAAAATATCTGTATCCAGCAAACTTGTTCAGACCAGACTTCTCTAGCTTAGTACGCAGTAGGTCGCATCTTACTGCCATCAGCTTTTTATGTACGCTCATTTGTTTTCCTCAAATCTTCTATTGTTGAGTTAAGTGTATGGATGTGGTCTTCTAAATACTCAATGATTCCATAAAGCTTTGTATTCTTTTCCTTAAGATTTTCTGACTCGGTCTTAGCGTTTGATTGTGAAAACGATAGCTCGAAACAATTTCTCTCTAAATTTGCCCTTTCACGCATTAAAGCTGCGACTTGCCCTTCGAGCTCTACGCATCTTTTCTTCCAGTCAATTGGTGGTCTAGCCATTTTGTTGCTCCTTTAAATAAGTTTGGTATTGGTTGCAGAACTGGGAAACCTGACAGTAGGACTTGCATCTCGTCCTCTCGCCTGGTCTGTGTTCTATGATGTAGCCCTTGATTAAGGCTGTTTTTGCCTCTGCCTCGTTGTCGTATACCCTCTTTGCTCTTACTCCTCCTTCCTTGATTAATGCCCATGTAGTAGGCTTTTCCCACATATCCTTCTCTCCACACTCAGGGATTGGATCTCCCATGTCAATGTTGAACTGGGCGTCTGAGTGCATCTTGATCCTGCGTTTGATGTAGGCCAGTCGCTCGTCCATCGTCCACAGAGGGATATCAATGGTAACGATTGGGGATTGTGGATAGCCTTCCTTGTTCTGTGCCTCTTTAGCAGACCAGTCCCTGATGATGGCAATGATCTGTAGCTTGATGACCTTATCGTTCTTCACGTTATCCACTAGCCAAGCATAGACGTTTAGCTGCTGATGCCATTCATCCTTTTCATTCATAACTGCCCAAGCGCCTGTGGTCTTGTAGTCAGAGATGATGATTCCCTCTGGTGTAACCTCTTGGAGGTCAATTGCTCCTGAGATATCCCATCCATCCACCTTGGCATGAATGCGTTGCTCGATCACATGGTTCTCGCTCTTGCCATGTTCAAGTACTCCGTGGATAGCAGAGCCAAAGATCTGCCACACCATCTCAGATGCGTCTTGTTCAATCTCGTCCCAATGCTTGCGCTTGAGTAGAACGATCTGAGGTGCAGTCATCAGCTCGGTCACAGAGATGTGCGCTTTACCCTTGGAATAGGTTGGGCGCTTGATGACGTTGATGATGGTTTCGGGTAAGTTAAACTTGTTCGTTAGTTTCATTGCGTGCTTTCATCATCTCATCTGCGTACCAATATGCAACATTCGCAAGATAAACTGCATAGTCTTTTGTAGCTTTTTCTGTGTTGAATAAGCCGTGTGCAATGGCTCCAGCCAATTCTTGACCAGCAAAGTAATCTCTCAAGTCCATGCCTTGGCGTGTCTCGTCTTTGATGTGGGGGTCGGGAAATGCTTTCAATGTGCTGCTCCTTTTTGTACCATTTGTTTGTAGAAAGTAATGAATAGATCTAGTCCATCGTGCATCGATACATTGGTGTTCCATGCTGCATTTGCATAAGCACAAGCCAAGGCCGCCATCGTCATCTCTGCATCCAAGTCCATCTCATTCATCATGTATGCTATGATTTCATCAGCACTGCGATACATCTTCTCAGTGCGGTCTATGATTTCTTTTTCCTCCATTGTTGCTCCTAATATGTTTGGGGACTCGAATATATCAGGTGTATTGTTAAACGTCAACATATTATATTGCCATGTCAAAATACGCCAGGCGGATTGATGAAAACCAAAACGAAATAGTTACTGCGCTGAGAAAATGCGGTGCTTATGTACGAGTGGTAACCCAAGGAGATGGAATACCTGACTTGCTAGTAGGGTATAACGGTTACACGATATTGATGGAAGTTAAGGATGGGAGCAAGGCTCCGAGTGCCAGGAAGCTGACCGAGGCGGAGGAAAAGTTCTTCCATGAGTGGAGTGGTGGCCTGCTTGTAATGGTAGAGAGTGTCGAGCAAGCCCTTGATTTTCTTAAGAAATGTTGTTAGAATGGCGGTAATCCAGTTGCCATTCCTTTGGGGTTGGTTTAGTCCCATTCTATGTAATGGGATTTTTTTTGTGCTACTATTCTTCATCGGCAAAACGGTTTAGCTCCGTAATGGGTTTCATAGAAGTGTTGTCCCATTAACCCTGCTTTATGGGGGCCGATACCTTACTTGTGTTATAATAGCCTCACATTGGTGGGGATCAATGTAAAACCGTTTAGAGGTGTGTTCTGACTTTACCTAATAGCCGAGTGGTGCTATTAGGCAAGGTATCCCCCAGAATACATCATCTAAGCGGTTTTTTTTCGTCCCCACACAATGTCATCACAAGAGTCTATCGGGTTAGATTTCATACCGAGGGTAGAGGAAGCGAGTAACTGTACTGCGTCATGGCATCAGTAAAAGTGTAGTCCCTGAGGAGCAGAGTCACTACAGTTCTGGCTTGTGATGTACCCCAGACAGAAGCCTCTCCAGCTGGGTGCGTAGGGATAGAGTGACTGTAGAGTAGCTATACCAATCCTGTTCTTCATTGAGACGGTACACGGTGGCGAGGGTAAGGTTGCCTCTTGGGAGCGTGGTTAGAGAATGCTGCACGTTGAGCAGATAATCCTAAGAGATAGGGAATGGCGAACAACTTTACATTCCCCCTGGTGGAACTCAGTATAAACTGCGGTGGATCAGGTAATGCTATGTAGGGGCTTGTCCCCGATAGGCATAGCTTTCCCGAAAGAATCTAGCATTCCAACAATGGATCCCTATGATCAGTATCTCAGCGATAAGCAAGTACGCCAAGTCACGGTTAGGCTATGGTGGTAAGAAGGACACAAGCATATACGATCTTGTGTGTATGGCTTTAGAGTCTGATGGGATGCCGTTGCCGCTAGATATCACGGCTAAGAGTTGGGTGAAGTCTAACTTGGACTACATCTATGCTGAGGCCAAGAAATTGGGTGTTACGAAGAAACTATCTGTACCGTCTAAGTTACCTAAACCGAAGCAGATTGGTAGGAAACAGAGAAAAGATACAGGCGTTAGTTCTAATGCGTTTTTGTACTCATATGAGTGGCGTAAACTTAGAATGATGGCGTTGAAAAAGTATGGTGCTCGGTGTCAATGCTGTGGAGCTACGCCTCCTAATGCGGTGATGAATGTGGATCATATTAAACCTAGGAAACTGTTTCCTTCTTTGGCTTTGGATATCAATAATCTACAGATACTGTGCCATGAGTGCAATCATGGTAAGGGAAATTGGGATACTACTGACTGGCGAGAGATCTGAGTCGGACTCAAACCTATTTGCATTGTTTTATAATATAGTGTATAATCCTCCACATAATCACAAGGAGGTGCAATGGATATTACTTATTTACGCATGGCCAGACGGCTATGGAACGTGGACTACATACCTTACTGGGAGAACAGGGCGAATCAGAGGAAGTGGATTCGTTCCTTGCGTTTACTTGGGGATAACTGGCTCTTGAAGGAGAAGTCTAGTCGGATAGAGGAGTCTGCCCATGTTGCTCATTGACTTTGTAATCTATGCCGTAGCGCTGATCACGGCTGCGATTGGGGCTATGTTGGCGGTTCTGGTCTTTTGGATTGGCTACATGGTGATGGCTCATGAATGACTGTCCTGTATGTTTCTTGGGCGAGATGGAGCTGACAGAGGCTCGGCTGCATTG
>Ga0208379_1000306_pt1 | contig 22709 bp, 23 predicted proteins | sample CryBogCBE02Aug07_FD_184559 | JGI IMG/M metagenome (GOLD analysis project Ga0208379, IMG submission 184559) | Freshwater microbial communities from Crystal Bog, Wisconsin, USA - CBE02Aug07 (SPAdes) | ecosystem: Environmental > Aquatic > Freshwater > Lake | place: Crystal Bog, Wisconsin, USA... | reverse complement strand
TTCATTCGTGCACTGCGACATCACCCAGACCGAGGACGTCGTAGCGGCCATTGCCGCAGCGACCCAGCGGGCGCCACTGCGGGCCGTCGTCAACTGTGCCGGCATCGCGTGGATTCAGCGCACCATCGGTCGCGACGGCGCCTTCGCCAGCGCTCACGACCTCGAAGCCTTCTCTCGCATCATTGACGTCAACTTGGTGGGCACGTATAACGTGGCCCGTCTTGCGGCGACGACGATGAGTACCAACGAACCCGACGCCCAGGGCCAACGTGGCGCCATAGTGCTCACCGCCTCCATCGCCGCCGAGGAGGGCCAGATCGGTCAGGCCGCCTACGCCGCTTCCAAGGGCGGGCTGGTCAGTCTGACCGTGCCCCTCGCGAGGGATCTTGCGGTGGTGGGCATTCGCGTCAACACCATCGCCCCAGGACTCTTCGACACCCCCATCTACGGCGAGGGTCCCGCCTCGGAGGAGTTCAAGGACCGCTTAGCGTCGTCGGTCCTGTTCCCCAAACGGCTGGGGGTTGGCGAGGAGTTCGCCTCCCTCGTCCTCGAAACATTGCGTAACGACTACCTCAACGCGGCGATCATTCGACTCGACGCGGGCGTCCGACTCGGACCGAAGTAACCGCTAGGCCACGTCGCGGCGACAGAAGTGCACCGCGCCAGTAACGCCCCCGACCACGCCAACGGTGGTGAGCAGTGACAGCCCAGTCCAATCGGGACTCTGCAGCGGCACGGCGCGAAGGTAGTGAAAGGGCGAGAGGGCGAGGAGCCACGCCGGCCAGTGCAGGACCGGACCGAGGGCCGTAACAATAAAGACACAGCTCAGACCCGCCGTCAACGTCGCGAAGGCGCCGCGGGGGATGAAGGCAATCAGCGCAACACTGAGTCCAATGACGAAGGGCATGACCCCGAGCACCGAGAACATGGACTGCATCACCATCGATAACGCCAGCGAGGATCCGCTTACCACGATGCCGAGCCACATGACGAAGGCACAGATGACGTCGGTGAGCACAACCGCCAACACGACCGTCACCACGACCCCCGAGAGCCACACGGACCGGCGAACCCCCATCGCAAAGGGCATATCGAGGCGACCCCGAAGTTCGTCGGTGGCAATTTGGGTCACCCACGCCGCCGCGAAAATCGCGAAGGTGAAGGAGAAGTCCACACTGGCTTGGGTGATGAAGCCCACGCCGCGCACCATGGCGTGTAGTCCCCAGTGATTGAGGAGGGCCACGAAGCGCTTGTCGGTGTGGGCCAAGACAATGAGGGCGTGGGTCAGGTAGCCAATGGTGAAGCTCAAGATGACAAAACCAGCCATCCAGACCTGCCAGTTAGTGCGGCGTTCTCGAAGGGCGAAGGTCCACGAGGTGCGGAGCAAGAGCGTTGTGGCTCGGTGCTCGTCGTTGTGATGCCAGAGGGCTCGGCCGACGTCGCGACGCTGCTGGAACAGGTAGGCCGCCACGGCGAGCACGACGGGAACTCCCAGGCTCGGTAGCAGGGCCAGCCAGTGCGGGCGGTCAAAGGCTCCAGCATCCTCAATCCACCCGAAGAAGGTAAAGGCCCGCCACCACTCAGTGCTCGTGGCGCCATCGGCCACGATCCGAATGAGCGAGAAAATCATGACCGTACTCATGGCTACCTGCGACGCACTGCGCCGAGGCGCCACCACTTGGGCACTCACCAAACCAATCGCCACACCCATCCACAGGGCCGCGATGACGTCGAGGGCGAACATCGCACTCGGGGCCAGGGCTTGACCACTGGCGACGAGCAGCGCCCACACCAGACCACCGACCAGTAGTCCGGTTTGCGCCAGCACCACCATGGTGTCAACCAGGACGCGGCCTCGACTCGGCCCCCCGAGGACTAACTGATCCCACGAGCCGTCATCTTCGGACAGTCGGGTGAGTCGAGTCGCCGTCAACGCGCCCCACGAGGCGCAGCCCAGCAAGATGAAGGTGGCCATCTTCCAGACAATGAAGGCACCGGCCGTATTGAGCGAGGAGATGCGGCCTTCAAGAGCGGCCACGGCCGGATTCAGCAATAGCGGGGCAATGGGCGCCATGCCGCGAGCCCCGCCACTGGCGTTGTAGGCGCGCAGACCAATCTCGACGACCAACAGCACCACGCTGGTCATTACCAGCGTGGTGGTACGCGCCACGCGCCACTGCAACCGAAATGGCGAACGCATTAGACCGTGGTCTCTCCGTAGTGCGCGAGGAAAATCTCCTCCAGGGAAGATTCGCGACTCGTGAGACTCGTCACGCCTTGACCGCTGAGCGACGCAAAGAAGGGCGCTAATTCGCCGGCGACCTTCACGCGAAGCCCCCCACTCAACGTCGACACAATGGAGACACCCGCAACGTCGTCGAACTGTAGCGAGGGACCAAAGACGTCAAACTCGATGCCGATCCGTGGCCGCAGTTCACTAATCTTCGCGACGCTCACCAGGCGACCGCCGCGAATCATGGCGACGTCACTACAGAGTTGATCCACCTCACTCAAAATGTGTGAGCTCAAGAACACGGCCTGGCCGCGCTGGGCCGCTTCGGCGACGCACTCGCGAAAGACGAGGTCCATTAGCGGGTCGAGGCCGGACGTCGGCTCGTCGAGTAACAACAACGGGGCCTGGGTCGCGAAAGCGGCCACCAACGCCACCTTCTGACGATTTCCCTTCGAATACGCACGGAGGCGCTTGCGGGGATTGAGCTCGAAACGCTCGATGAGTTCATCGCGGTACGCGTCGTTCTTCGTGCCGTGCAGCGTGAGCAGGAAGTTGATGGTCTCTTCCCCGGTGAGTTGCGGCCACATCGTGACGTCACCGGGCACGTAGGCCGTCACGGCCCGTGCCGCGTCGCTGCCGGCCGCGTGGCCCAGCACCGTCGCGGTACCGGCCGTCGGGCGCAGGAGACCCAGAGCTAGACGCAACGTGGTGGTTTTACCCGCCCCGTTCGGCCCGAGGAAGCCAACAACTTGGCCGGCGTTGACCTCGAGAGAAACGTCGCTCACCGCGAGCGTGGTGTCGAAGGTTTTCGTGAGGCCTTGGAGGGAGAGGACAGAAGTCACCTCAGCAAACTACCCACCGAGCCTCGGTCTCTAAACGGCCCTAGAAGTTACGCGAGTCCGGCATGTTGTCGAAGCGCGCGAACTCGCCGCGCCACGTGAGCTTCGCCGTGTTCGTCTGACCGTTACGGTTCTTCGCCACGATGATTTCGGCTTCTGACTTCTCGTTGTTCGGGACTTCCTCGGCGTACTTTTCACCGCGGTAGAGGAAGAGAACAACGTCGGCGTCTTGCTCCAACGATCCCGATTCACGCAGGTCGCTCATCATCGGACGCTTGTCTTGACGCGACTCCAACGCACGTGACAACTGGGAGAGAGCGATAACCGGGCAGGAAAGTTCGCGGGCCAGAATCTTGAGAGCGCGGCTCATCTCGGCCACTTCGACCTGGCGGTTCTCGGACTTGCCGCGGCTCGTCATGAGCTGGAGGTAGTCAATGATGATGACACCGAGGTCACCGTTCTGCTGCTTGATGCGACGAGCGCGGGAACGCACGTCCATAACGGTCAACACCGGATTGTCGTCGATGAAGATCTTCGCTGACTGCAGATAGGTAAAGGCGTCCTGGGCGCGGCTCCAGTCCGATTCGCTCAGGTCACCGGTGCGCAGCTTCGAGGAGTCGATGCGAGCGGTTGACGCCAGAATTCGTTCGGTGAGTTCCTGCTTGCTCATTTCCATCGAGAAGAAGAGGGCGGGACGCTTCACCACGGCACCCACGTGGGTCAAGATGCCCAGGGCGAAGGCCGTCTTACCCATGGACGGACGAGCGCCGACGATGGCGAGTGCGTGCGACTGCAATCCCTGGAGGATTTGGTCGAGTGAGCCGTAGCCGGTCTCGAGACCGTTGAACTGACCACGGGTTTCACCACGGAGTTCGAGGATGTTGGCCTCTTCAATCAACAATCGCTGCAGGGGAGCCACCGTGTCGACCTTGGAGTCGTCACCAATCTTGTTGATCTTGCGCTCGGCCTCGTCAATGAGGGCCACCACGTCGTCAGTGGGCTTGTAGGACTCGTCGGTGATCTCCGTCGAGACGGCAATCAGTCGGCGTTGCTGGGCCTTTTCGTGCACGAGCTGGGCGTAGTGCGCCGCGTTGTTGACCGACGGCGTATTGACGGAGAGCGACGACAAGAGGCCGAGGTCAATCGCCACCACACCCTGTTCTTGCAGCTTGGCCTGCACCGTCACGAGGTCGACGGGTTCGGCCGCGTTGGTCAGCGCCAAGATAGCCGTGAAGATCTGACCGTGGAGAGGGCGGTAGAAATCCTCGGGGGTCACCGTCTCGTAGGCCAGTGAGACCGCTTCGGGCGACAGGAGCATCGCACCAATCAGCGACTCTTCGGCCTCGAGGGCGTGCGGGGGCACGCGCATTGGCGCGGGGGCGTTTGGGCTTCGCCCGTTATCGAAATCATTCTGTGACATAAGACCTCAACGTTCGTCGATTACAGCTGTGGAGCACAAGAACAACAACGTGTGGAAATTCCTGTGGGAAAGACAGTCTCACGTCGCCGTGTGACATGAAAAAAGGCCGGGGCGTGAGCCCCGGCCTTTCTTCAGCACTACGGAAATTACTTGGCGACGACTTCGACGGTAACCGTCGCAACCACGCCGGGGAACAGGTTCGCCTGAACAGTGGCGGTACCAATTTCCTTCAGGTGCTCGTCCATCACAATGGCGTGGCGGTCGAGGGAAACACTGGTGGCGGTGCGAATGGCGTTGACGATGTCGGCCTCAGTGACCGAACCGAACAAGCGACCGTTCGCGCCGGCACGAGCGGCCACGGTGATCGTGGCCTTCTCGATAGCCTCACGCTGCGTTTCGGCGGCGGCACGCGTTGCGGCGTCGCGCAGGTCGCGCGCCTTACGCATCGAGGCAGCCTGCTGCTCCATGGCGGGGTTGGCTTCGAGGCCAACACCGTTGGGCAGAAGGAAGTTACGGAAGTAACCCTTCTTGACGTCGACGATGTCGCCGCGACGGCCAACACCCTTTACATCGTTACGGAGTAGAACTTTCATTCGCCGGCCTCCTCAACCATGACGTCCTCGTACGACGCGGCGTCAACACCGGCGTCTTCGACAATCTCTTCGTTCTCGGCGCTCGCGACAGCGTCACGGTCGGGGCGTGGGCCACGTCCGCGGTCGTCACGACCACCACGGCCACCGGAGCGACGCTCCGTGACGGTGCGCTGCGTGTAGGGCAACAGGGCCAACTCGCGAGCGGTCTTGATCGAGTCAGTGACGTCACGCTGGTGCTGCTGGCAGTTGCCCGAGACCTTACGGCCACGGATCTTGCCGCGGTCCGAGATGTACTTGCGCAGCTGAGCCAAGTCCTTGTAGTCAACGGCACCGACGCCGTGCTGACAGAAGGAGCAAGGCTTCTTCTTGGCACCGCGACGGGTGTCAATCTTTGGTGCCCGCTTGGGCAGGGTGGGCATATTCTTACGTGGCATTAGAAGGGCTCCTCATCGAATGGTTGGTACTGGGGTGGGGTTGTCTGCTGGGGTGCGGAGTAGCTTGAGCCACCTCCGCTGTAGGAACTTCCACCCTCAGCACGTGGGGTCTTGGTTACAACTGCGGTTGCGTAGCGCAACGACGGGGCAATCTCGTCAGCGTTGATTTCAACGATGGAACGCTTTTCGCCCTCTGGGGTGTCCCAGCTGCGCTGCTCCAGACGGCCGGTCACGATGGCCCGGGCGCCCTTCTGCAACGTGTTAGCGGCGTTCTCGGCCATTGGACCATAAGCCGCAACTTCGAAGTAGGAAACTTTCTCTTCCCACTCCTGCGTCTGACGGTTCTGCCAACGACGATTGACGGCTAGTGAGAGTCTCAGCGCCGCCTGACCGCTGTTCAGAAATTTGAGTTCGGGGTCACGAGTGACGTTTCCCACGACGGTAATGGTGTTATCAGCCATGTCTTCTCCTGTTGGTTGTGCGTCCGAACCTAGGCCTCAGCCGTGACACGGCGAGTCTTGGCTCGTTCGTTGCGACGAAGGATCTTGAAGCGAAGCACTTCGTCCGACAAGGTCAAGATGCGGTCGAGCTCGTCAACAGTGACGGGCACTCCAGCAAACTCCACCAGGACGTAGTAGCCCTCTTTGCGCTTCTTGATTTCGTACGCCAACGGACGCTTGCCCCAACGGTCGATAGATCCGGGCTCGCCACCATTGTTTCGAATGGTGTCCAAGGCACGGTCGAGAGCAACCTGAATGGACTGTGCATCAACAGTGGTGTCGAAAACCACCATGGTTTCATAAGGCCTCATGGCCACTTTCCTTTCCCTCTGGTCCGACGAATCGGGCTCTGCGGAAGACAGAGCAGGGTGATTGGGTACTTCCCCGCACTCGCGGGACTACAACCTTAGCCCACCGGGCAGGAAATCGCTAATGGGACGGGGCGGAATCAGCGCCGTAGGTCTCGCCGGCACTCGGAAAACTGCCACCTCGAACGTCAGCGGCAAATGAACCAATGGCCGCCGTGATAGCGGCACCAACCTCGGCGTACTGGCGCACGAACTTGGCCGGCGTTTTACCGGTAAGGCCCAGAATGTCGTGAAATACCAGTACTTGGCCGTCGGTGTCGGCCCCAGCCCCGATGCCAATAGTGGCGACGTTGAGTGCTTCGGTGACGGCGGCACCAACGGTTGTCGGCACCGCCTCGAGTACCAGGGCGCAAATACCGGCGGCCTCGAGCGCAAGTGCATCTGCCAACAGCAGTTCGGCCGCATCGGTCGTTTTGGCCTGCACTCGGTAGCCCCCAAGTGCGAGCACGCTCTGGGGCGTCAGCCCCAAATGGCCAATCACGGGAATTTCGGCGTCGACGAGTGCTTGCACGACGGGCAGTCGGTTACGACCACCTTCGACCTTCACCGCCTGGGCGCCGGCGCGAATCAAGACACCGGCGTTGGCGACGGCCTCGGCCGGCGTGCCGTGGTAGCTCAACCACGGCATGTCGGCCACGATCATGGCGGCCGGCTTTGCCGCCGCCACGGCGGCGACGTGGTGGGCCATCATGTCGATGGTGACGTGCAGGGTGTCGGTGTGACCCAAGACGACGTTGGCCACCGAATCACCGACCAGCAGGAGGTCAACGCCGGCGGCATCGGCCAAGCGGGCGGACGGCTCGTCGTAGGCGGTGAGCATGACGAGCGGCGCCTTGCCATCGCGACGCTTGTGGTTGCGCAGCTGTGGCGCGTTCATTTCTGCGCCTGACGCTGACCTCGGGCCACTCGACCGCCGGCCGTCCATTTCCGGACGAGGTGGTGAAACTTACAGTTCGTGCAGACCTCGACGGCGTAGCACTGGACGGGTTCCGCCCGACGCTCGAGCTTGAGTAGTTCCGAGCGAGTGAGCGGACAGGTGCCACCCGCCGGAAGGCGGGCGCCGAAGACGTAGGTAACTTCGACTAGCTCGCGCTCCTCACAGACGGGACACTGCTCACCCGATGTTCGGCCAATGTTGTTGGCCGCGCGCAGGAGTTCGGGGTGGGCGTCGCAGATATCCTCGCGCCGCAACGCGCCGGCCTTGATCTTTGACAAAAGGGCGTGACGAACCAGTCCGTACTCAACAACGGCGCCATCGGCGGTTGTAGAACGCGTCTCTTTTTTCATTGAGTAGGACTTTATCGCCCTTATCTCACAAGAAATCAGGTACTTATGTCGAACTGATGTATCGAAGCGATAGTATGAAACATATGTTGGACCTCGCAATCCTCGGCTTACTCATGGACCGTGATCATCACGGCTACGAGATTCGCACCCAAGTGCGGGACCGACTGGGTGTGTCGAGCAACCTCTCCTTTGGTTCTATCTACCCCGCCCTCGCCCGTCTCGAGCGCCAGGGTCTCGTCGAAGTCGCCACGGTCGCTGACGCCAAACCCTCGGCCCTCTCGACCGGATCACTCAGTGGCGAGCGGGCCTCACTGCGCGCCCTGCGCGCCACCCAGTCACTCGGGCGTCGTGGTCGCAAGGTGTATTCCATTACGCCACTCGGCCGCCAGACCTTCGTCGCCCTCTTGTCGGATCCGGCCACGGTTGACGACGGACGGAACTTCTCGCTTCGGATGGCGCTCGCGCGCTATCTGACCCCCTCGCTGCGCGTGGTGCTCTTAGAGCGCCGCCGCACCGATCTTGTTGAGCGCCTCGCTGAAATGCAGGCCGGGGCTCACAATGAACAGCTTGACTCCTACGCCCGCAGCGTTATGGCGCACACGGCCAAGGCAGTCGAGTTGGACCTCGAGTGGATCGACACCTTGTTGTCCACCGAACGAAATAACCAGCAAACCTTCGCCCCGAGGGCGAAGTAGGAAAGGAGTCCCATGGAGAAGATTCGTGTGGCTATTGCCGGCGTCGGAAACTGCGCCAGTTCACTCGTTCAGGGTGTGACGTATTACAAGGATGCCCAGGACGGCGAAAGCGTCCCGGGCTTGATGCACGTCCGCCTCGGCGGCTTCCACGTATCAGACCTCGAGTTCGTGGCCGCCTTTGACGTCGACGCCTCCAAGGTGGGCGCCGACCTCAGCAAGGCAATCGAGGGTGGCATGAACAACACCATCAAGTTCGCGGACGTGCCGGACCTGGGCGTTACCGTCCTGCGCGGCCCCTCGCTCGACGGCTTGAACAAGTACTACCACGCCGTTATCGACGAATCACCGGCCGAGCCCGTCGACGTCGCCCAGGCGCTGCGTGATGCTCGCGCCGAAGTGCTCGTCTCGTACTTGCCCGTTGGTTCCGAAGACGCCCAGCGTTACTACGCCCAGGCAGCGCTCGACGCCGGCTGCGCCTTCGTCAACGCCATCCCGGTCTTTATCGCCTCCGACCCCGTCTGGGCCAAGAAGTTCGCCGACGCCGGCGTGCCAATCATTGGTGACGACATCAAGAGCCAGGTCGGAGCCACGATCGTGCACCGCGTCTTGGCTCGCCTGTTCGAGGACCGCGGTTTGGCCCTGGACCACACCTACCAGCTCAACGTTGGTGGCAACATGGACTTCAAGAACATGCTCGACCGTGAGCGTCTCGAGTCCAAGAAGGTCTCGAAGACCCAGGCCGTGACCTCGCAGCTCGAGAACTACACCCTGGCCGCCGACGACGTCCACATCGGACCAAGCGACCACGTGCCATGGCTCAAGGACCGCAAGTGGGCCTACATCCGCATGGAAGGCCGTAACTTCGGCAACGTGCCGCTCAACGTTGAGCTCAAGCTCGAGGTCTGGGACTCCCCCAACTCGGCCGGTGTCATCATCGACGCCGTGCGCTGCGCCAAGGTCGCCCTCGACCGCGGTATCGGTGGACCAATCCTGGGTCCCAGCGCCTACTTCATGAAGTCACCCCCGGTGCAGTTCCACGATGACGTGGCCCACACCATGGTCGAAGACTTCGCCAACGGCGGCGAAAACCCCGTCTGGCCCTAGTTCCCCCCGAAGTACCCAACACGCCCCGGTCGTTCGACCGGGGCGTGTTGGTTTTAAGTCGGGTGTAATTTCGAGTGCTTCAGTACAGGTACTAACTGACGACAACAAAAGGAGTTTCCATGAAACTGCGCACTGCCCTCACCGCGGCCATGCTTATCGGATCGGTCACCGTACCGCTCTCGGCCTCGCTACCCTCCGCCGCCTTGGCCACCAGCGTCGCACCCTGCACGGCGGCCCAGCTCAAGGTTTCCTTCGGCCACCCCAATGGCACGGCCGGGACGATCTACTACTCGCTCACCTTCACCAACACTGGCGCAGTGTGCTCGATTTCGGGCGTGCCGTCCGTGCAGCCCGTCGCCGACAGTGTCAAGTACTTGCCGATTGGACCAGCGGCGCGCAATATGTCGATGGGACAAATGGGCGTGTTGCACATTTTGAAGAAGGGTCAATCCGCGAGTGCGGCCATTGGCTTCATCGAAACGGGTAACTACACCCCCGCCACGTGCCGCCCCAACACGATCATCTTCATTGCCACGTCGCTCGGAGCGGTGACCAACCGCCGTGTCTCTACCGGGCCACTCTCGGTCTGCACCAAAATTTCCTCGGTTACTACCCGACTACTCGGCCCGTTGCAGTAGCAACGACCAGTCGTTACTCGTAGAGTTCCTGCTCGCAGCGACCGTCCTCGTGCCACGGCACGAGGACGTCACGCACGGTGTCCTCATCAATCTCATCCTCGTCCACGTCGTCGAGGAGGGCGTAGAGCGCCTTGCCGACAAACTTGCACTTGAGGGGTCGCAGTACCCCGGCCACCAACTCACGAAGCGGCCACGCCTCGCGCAGGCGGTACGTCGCCTCCGCCTTCGAAACTTCACCCTCGGCGTGTCGCAGAGCCAGCAGGTAGTCAAGAGCGACACCGACGTCGCGACTCGGCGCCAGCCCCAGGAGGTCCATGACCTCTTGGCCATCGAGCGCCGGCCGCTGGTTGTCGATGTCCTCTTTCTTGCGGAGTTCGTCGATACGAATTTCCAGACTGTCCATCCGCTTCGAGAGCTCGGCCGCCTTGCGGGCGTTCCGCGTCGTGCAGTCGCACCGGGTGAGTTCGTTGAGGTCATCGAGGAGATGACCGGCGTCGCGCACGTAGCGACGAACCGCGGCGTCACTCCAGCCGAGTTTGTAGGTATGAAAACGGAGGTGGAGCTCGACCAACAGGCTGACGTCGTCAATCATCTGGGTGGAGTACTTCAGCGCAGTCATGCGCTTGCGGGTCATTTTGGCACCCACGACTTCGTGGAACCGGAACGTCACGCCGTCGGACGTGATTTCCCGGGTCGGGGGCTTACCGATGTCGTGGAACAGTGCCGCTAGTCGAAGCACGAGACGGGGAGAGGTCTTATCCACCACGGCCCAGGTGTGCTTGAGCACGTCCTTGTGGTGATGAATGGGGTCCTGCTCGAGCTGGAGCATGGGGAGTTCAGGAAAGAAGTGAGCGGCCAATCCGGTGCGAACAATGAAGTCAAGGCCAATCGAGGGCATCTCCGTCATCATCAACAAATCGAGTTCACCCTGAATCCGTTCCGGGCTCACAATGGCGATCTTCGAGGCCAGGGCTACGGCGGCCGCCTCAAGGTCGGGGTCGATCGATAGGTAGAAACGGGCGGCGAAGCGGGCGGCACGCAGCATGCGCAACGGATCGTCAGAGAACAGCACCATCGGATCAATAGGGGCCCGCAAGCGCTTGAAATTGAGATCTGCGGCGCCCATAAAGGGATCGGTCAGGTACGCGAAGGCCGTGGTGTCCGCGTCAGCAGCGCCGAGGCCAATGACATCAAGGGCCATGGCGTTGATGGTGAAGTCACGGCGCGAAAGATCGGCCTCGAGTGAGTCGCCCCACTCCACGGCGGGCTTGCGCGAATGGTCAACGTAGGCCTCAGAGCGGAACGTCGTAATTTCCGCACGCAAGCCATTTTCCCGAAGGATGCCGCCAATGGTGCCGAATTCGCGACCCTGTTCCCAGAGCCCGGTGCACAGCGGCTTCATGAGACGAGCAATATCGTCGGGGCGAGCGTTGGTGGTGAAGTCGATTTCGAAATCATCCTTCGTCACACCAAGCATGGCGTCACGAACCGAACCACCAACGGCGTAGAGGGAGAACCCTTCGGCAGCGAAGGCGTCGGCGAGGGGCCGCGCCCACGTCGCGAGTCCCGACAAGCGAGAGGAGATTTCTTCGAGCACCGTCACGTCAGTGCAAGGCTAGCGTTCGGCCACTCTGGCGGTGGCCGAGGGGTAGCCTAGGTGGCGTGTTCCACCGACTTTCTCTCGGGTGGCGGGCGCTTGGCGTCGTACTCCTTGGCCTCGCAACGTTGACGTGGCCCTCGGCCTCGTCGGCTTCGCCAACCCCCGCGTTCACCTTGCTCCATCAAGACGCCTCGACCACCCTGTCTCCGGGCGGGACCGCTCCCTTTGGCCTTTCCTTTCACGCGCCTGCCGGCGCCCTGGTCACCGTGGCGCTCTACCCGCACCTTCTAGACCGAGGCCAAATCACCCAGCTCCTGAGCGGGAGCGGCGTCGGCGATACCCCGGTGAGTGTCGCGACGCTTACGTCTCCTCACTGTGCGGCCAATACGTCGTTGACGGTGACCCTGACCCTCACCCTCCGGACCGGACCTCGGTGTGGTCGCCCACAACTCGTCTTACCCTGTCGAAGTGGCACGTGTGACGGCGTCTACCCCCTGCGCTACACGGTGCGTTCAGGTGGAGACGTGGCGTCGACGTGGTCGATGGTGGCGCTTCGATCGACCGCCATCCACACCCCGATCCACCTCGTCGTTCTCGTTGACATCAACGACACCACCTGGGCCAACGCCCCGCTCGCGACCCGATCCCTGCAGGCCCTCGCCAACGCGACGGCCGTTCCGCTCACCGTGGCGACGTCCTACCACCCCCTTGGACAGGCTGCCTTCGCCACTACGAGCCACGCGACGGAGTGGCGTCATCTCTTTTCGGCACTTTTGAGCAGCCCCCTACACCAGGCGATTGTCACGACCCCCGCGGGAGCGGATTTCGGCGCGCTGGCCGCCAACAGCCTCAGCGGTGAAGTTGCAGCGCAGCTCCAGCTAAGCGGGGCACTCATCCGTCAAGTCAGTGGTCGGTATTCTGCGGGTGCTGTCTTTGCTGACGGTACGCCGTCGATAGCCGACGTCGACGCTCTCGCCCACGCTGGGGTCTCACATCTGGTGGTGCACGGCACCGCCCTGGCCCCCGATCCGTCGGGCACCTTGCTCTGGGGAGCCCCCGAGCTGTTGCTCTCGCACCCTCGGGTAAGTGAGCTCGCCATCGATGACCCTCTCTCGATCCTGGCGAACGACACCACAATCTCGCCAGCACTCCGCGCCACGCTGGTTCTCACGACCCTCTCGTTCCTTCACTATGACGCGCCGAACGCCGCTAGCCTCCGGACCGTCCTGCTCCAGCTCTCGCCGACGCAGTGCGGTGCTGGTTTCGTTCACGAACTCCTTCGCGGGTTGAAGTCGAACCCCTTCGTCACTCCCGAAAGTCTCGATCCGTCCTTTTCCGACAATCTCATCGGCTCGAATGCCCTGCCCTCCACCTGGCAGCTCGCCCCCACCTCCACCACCACTTGGAATCACAACGCCGTATCGTCACTCGCAACCCTCCTTTCGCAAATGCACGCCTTCGAACAAGGAATTGCCAACACCGGTGTCGTTACGGCCCTCACGAGCATGGTGTTTGATACGGAGCGCTCGGGAACGAGTCAGCAACGTCAAGTCGCCCTCGACGCAGCCCAGTCGGGCCTGAACCGGGAGCTCTCCAACTTCCATATCGACAACTCGAGCATTACGCTGACCGGCCAAGGTACCGCTCTGCCCATCACCATCGTGAGCCGGGCCCACTACCCCGTGACGGTGGTTGTTCATATGCGCAACCCCTCACTCGTCTTCACGAAGGGGTCGACTTTCCCAGTCACACTGAGTGCACCGACCACCGTGGTCCGCGTCCCCCTGCGTCACGCGTACGGCTCGGATGTGACCCTGCAGATATCGCTCACGACCCCGAACGGTGTTGTGACGCTCGACCACACCGCCGTGCAGGTACGTATCGCGGGAACCTCCTTCGTCGGGTACCTCCTCTCCTTCGGCGCCCTCTTGGTGATCGCGGTGTGGTGGTGGCGGTCGTATCGACGCACCAGCAAAGGCCGGCGCGCCAAGTGAGTAGCCCTCGCGGTACCGGTCGGCGCATGCTCGCCATGGCCGGCGGCACGGCCGTCTCGCGCGGAACGGGCCTCTTGCGCGTCCTCGTTCTCGCGTGGGTCCTCGGCTTTTCGCCCCTCGCTGACGCCTTCAACCTGGCCAACACCGTGCCGAACATGCTCTTCGACCTCGTGTTGGGTGGCGTACTCAGCGCCACGTTTATTCCCGTCTTCGTCGAACAACTCGCCCTGCAGGGCGAGCGCCGGGCGTGGCGCTCGATTTCGACTGTTCTCTCGGTCTCGCTACTGGTCTTGGGCGTAGCGTGCGTCGTGACTTTTGTCGCGGCCCCGTGGATCATCGACGGCTTTACGGCACTCCAGCAAGCGCCGAGTCACCACGTCACGCCGGCCATCGTGACGCAGCGCCACGTCGCCACGTCATTTCTGCGCTGGTTCGTTCCGCAAATCTTCTTTTATGGGGTAATCGGCCTCGCGTCAGCCCTCCTCAACATTCGCCACCGATTCGCGGCGGGCGCGTGGGCCCCCGTGGCGAACAACATCGTCTGTATTGCCGTACTGCTCTGGTTCCACCTCGTCGACCCCTCACCCACGGTGGCCTCCATTGGTCAGCATGGCCACTTATTGTGGTTGGGACTCGGCACCTCCCTCGGCGTGGCCATTCAATTTCTGTGCATGGTGCCGGCCATGGACCGAAACGACCTCTTCCGCTTGCGCCTGCGTTTCGACTTCGCCGATCCCGCCCTCAAGGCAATTGCCCGATTGGGTAGCTGGACGCTGGCGGTCGTCCTTACGAACCAGGTGTCGCTCTACGTCGTACTGGCCTTCGCGTTTTCGTCAGGTGGCAATGGACCGGTGAGTGCCTACACCTACGGGTGGTCCTTCATGCAGATGCCCTACGCCGTCGTCGTGGTCTCCGTGCTCGGCGTGCTGACCCCCCAGCTCGCGTCACTCGCCACCGCCAACGACGCCGCGGGTTTCACGAAGCGACTCGGTCAAGGGCTACGGCAGTCACTGGTCATCATCATGCCGTGTGCCGCGGTGCTCATCGTGCTGTCCCAGCCAGTCGTTGGGGTACTACTCAATCACGGCCGACTGAACTCCTCACTGCTGGCGGGCAGCGTGGTAGCCGTACTGGCGGCGGGACTACCTGGATTCACGGTATTTCAACTCTGCATTCGGGGATTGCAGGCCATGCAGCGCGCTCGTGACGTTTTCTTCCTCTACGCACTCGAGAACGGGCTCACCATTGCGCTGTGCTTCGCGCTCGGGCGCCACTCCATCACGGGACTCACCGGGGCAGTCTCACTCGCGTACACCCTCAGTGCGGCGGTGGCCCTCGCCGCGTTACACGTGCAACACGTACCACTCTCGAGCACGTTACTGAGTCGACCCATTCGGCGCAGTGCCATTGCCTCGCTCGCCATGGCGGTCGTCATGGCCGCCGGGTACGCCACGACCACGTGGAGCAGTGGGCTGCTACTGCTCGTGCGCATGGGCCTCGCAGTAGTGAGTGGTGCCCTCACCTACGGGCTAGTTCTCTACATTGGCGAGCGCGGCGACGCACTTCGTCGTAACGTATAACCCTTAACGGGGGAGAACCATGGGAACGATTGCAATTGTGTGCGACAGCGGGTGTGACGTCCCCACCGAACTGTGTGAGCAGTTGGGCATCGAAATCGTGCCACTCTCCATCCGCTTTGGCGCCGAGGAGTTCACCGATCGCCTCACCATCACCACTGAGGAATTCTGGCGCCGTTGCGCCACTAGTCGGACCCTTCCCGAGACCTCAGCCCCCTCACCGGGTAGTTATGTCGAGGCCTTCACTCGTGCCGTAGCGAACGGCGCCACCGGCATTGTCGTTCTCTGCCTTTCTTCTGAACTCTCGGCCAGTTTTCAATCGGCCACGGTTGCTGCCGGCATGGTGTCGGAGGTCCCGATTGAGGTCATTGACACGCGGGCGGTGTCCATGGCGCAAGGACTTCTCGCCATCGACGCCGCTGAAGCGGCGCGTGACGGGGCGGCCATGGACGACGTGGTGGCCCGCGTACGTGCCGCAATCCCCAAAATGGGCGTCTGCGCCATGCTCGACACGCTCGATCACCTCATCAAGGGTGGGCGTATCGGTGGCGCCAAGGCCCTCATTGGTCAAGTTCTCTCCATCAAGCCCGTCCTGCGACTTACGAATGGGCGCGTTGACGAAGCGGGTCGCGAACGAACCGCCACAAAAGCGTTGCGCCGCGTCTTCGCCGAAGCCAGCGCCCGTATGCCACTGTCTCGCCTCGCGGTGTTTCACGCTTCGTCACCACACCTCGACACCCTCACTGCCCTCGTGGCAACACTCGATCTGCCACACCCGCTGATCATCGCTGACATTGGTCCCACCATTGGCACCCACGGCGGTCCCGGGGCCATTGGACTGGCGTGGCTCGAGGCGTAGCGCTGTCAACACGGGTAAGTTAGGGTCGTGGACCACGACGACACCTCCCGCGATCCGGTTGACGCTCTGCTGAGCGGGCTCGATATGGTTCTCGACCTCGTGCACGACCGCGTCGTACGTCCGCTGTTGCTCGCTACCCGCTACCTCGCATTCGGCTTCGTCCTCTTCACCTTGGCGACCGTGGCCATTGTCGCGGGGCTCCTCGGCCTCATCCGCTTTGGCAATGTCTTCATCTTCCAGGGTCTCGTGTGGCTCAACTACCTCGTTGTCGGCGCACTGAGTACCATCATCGGACTAGTAATTTGGCGACGTCGCCGCGCTCCAACGGTTAGGAAACCATGACCCACACTCGCGTACTCATCATTGGTTCAGGTCCAGCGGGCCTCACTGCCGCTATCTACACGGCTCGCGCCCAGTTGCTCCCCGTGGTCATTGAGGGTGAGCCCTCGTCAACGACTGATCAGCCCGGCGGACAGCTCATGCTGACCACCGAGATTGAAAACTTCCCCGGTTTCCCCGAGGCCATCACTGGACCCGAGCTGATGACCCGTATGCGGGCACAGGCCCAGCGATTTGGTGCCGATTTGCGCACCACCAAAGTGACCAGGATTGACGCTTCCGTGCGTCCATTCCGTGCGTGGCTTACCGAAGACGACGATGAGCCATCGATTACCGCCGACGCCGTCATTGTCGCCACGGGCGCTCGCTCGCTCATGATGGGCGTCCCGGGTGAAGAGCGTCTCTTGAGCCACGGTCTGTCGACGTGCGCCACTTGTGACGGCTTCTTCTTCCGCGGCCAGGACATTGCCGTCGTTGGTGGTGGTGACTCCGCCATGGAAGAGGCATTGTTCTTGACCCGCTTCGCCTCGAGCGTCACCGTTGTCCACCGTCGTGACACACTCCGCGCCTCGAAGATCATGCAGGAGCGAGCTTTCGCCAACGAGAAGATCCGTTTCGTATGGAACGCTCAAGCCACCGAGGTGCTCGGTGAGGACCGCGTCTCCGGCCTCGCCCTTCGCGACACCGTGACGGGTGAAGAGAGCGTCTTGGCCGTCACGGGTATCTTCGTCGCTATTGGCCACGTGCCCAACACCACCGTCGTCAGTGATGTCGTCGAGGTGCTCGACGGTGGCTACGTCCGCACTGGGCCTGGTTCCTACACGTCTATTGACGGCATCTTTGCCGCCGGTGACGTGCAAGACCACGTCTATCGCCAGGCCATCACCTCCGCCGGCTCCGGATGCGTGGCGGCCATTGATGCCGAGCGCTGGTTAGAGGCGCAAGGCCTCTAGGCCGACTCGCTACAGTGGAGGTGCGCTATTAACGGCACCATTGGAGGTCACCATGAGCGACAACATCACGATTCTTTCTGACGCAACGTTCGACGAGGTCATCGGTTCGTCCGACAAGCCCGTCCTGGTCGACTTCTGGGCCGAGTGGTGTGGTCCTTGCAAGATGATTGCCCCGATCTTGGAAGAACTCGCCGTTGAGCAGGCCGGTTCCTTCGCTATTGCCAAGCTTGACGTGGACGAGAACGTGGCCACCGCCACCAAATTCTCCGTCATGAGCATCCCCACCTTGTTGCTGTTCAAGAACGGTGAGGTCGTTGCTCGTCTCGTGGGTGCCAAGCCCAAGGGCGCCCTTTTGCAAGAAATCACCGCCAACCTTTAACGACGCTGTCGACGCCCCTCTTTCAGCTCGGTGACTCGGGACCTCGGGTCCGCGATCTTCACGAACGTTTGCGGCTTCTCGGGTTTAGTGGCGTCCGGGACGTTGACGTCGTTAGTGACACGACCCTAAGCCTCGTTGAAGCGTTTCAGCGCTCCCGCGGCTTGATTATTTCCGGCGCCGTCGACACCATCACGTGGCTACGCCTCGAGGAGGCTGGCTGGCGTCTGGGTGATCGGCTGTTATACCTGACCAGACCTTATTTACGAGGTGACGACGTCGCCGCCCTTCAGGTGCGACTATCGCAACTCGGATTTGACCCCGGCCGCATCGATGGGGTTTTTGGGCCACTGCTTCATGACGCGGTGCTCGAATTTCAAACCAACTGCGGCATTAACGCTGACGGTACTCTGACGCGACGGACTCTTCTGGAGCTGCTCCGGGTCACGCCGACAGTGGGTGAGCGTACGCTCGTGACGGAACTTCGCGATAGCGCAACCAAGGAAGTCAAGGATGGTCCCATCGTGGTCTGGGGGGAGGGACCGCTGCACGACGCGATTGTCTCGCAGCTTCCCACTTCACTCGTTGAGCGGCCACCAGTAGAGGCGACTATTGAACTCGTGGCTGCCATGGCGAACACCCAGGGTGCCGCTGGTGTTCTTGTCATTCTTCCCACGAGCACAGTCGACGGGCTCGAACTTCATTATTGGGCGAGCTACCGCTCACACTCTCGTCAAGGTGAGCGCCTCGCCAGCTTGGTAGCCGCCTCCCTCACCGCACTCGAGGACGCCCCCCGTCTTTCGGTCGCGGGTATGTCACTGCCAATACTTCGTGAAACCAAAATGACGACGCTGCACGTCACACACGGATCACTGGAGAATGCCGATCACGAGTCATACGCCCGGGCCATCGCCCGCACAGTGAGCGAATTTTTCCACAATTGAGTGAAGTTCTGAACAAGAACCATAGTCTCTACAGCCCAGTAAACATACGGGTTTTAGAACTCTAAAGTGAAACTACACACAACTTTATCCACAGGTTGGGGAAAACTTTAAGGATAGGGTTAGGTTTAAGGTTGAGACTTTGGCGACGTGTACCGTCATCAAAACGAATCCGCCGCAGTCTTACTGTCCCCTCACCAGCCCACTTCACCTCGCGCAGCAAGTACTCGTTACTTGTTTTGGCTGATGGCGATGTAAATTCGCTCGAGGTCATCGAGGTCGGCGAAGTCAACGATGATGCGCCCGTTACGACCCTTTAGGTCCACGTGCACGCGCGTGTTCAAATAGTCCTCGAGTAACTGCTCAAGCTCCGCCACGCTCGCGTCTGGCACTGGGCGAAGTCGGGGCTTCCCTGGCATCTCGGGTGGCGTCGTGCCGGTGGGCTCGAGTGGTCGTGGCTCCATAAACACCTTGACGGCGTCTTCAGCGGTGCGTACCGACATCTCGTTAGCGATGATGCGCTGCACCATTTCAGCCTGCGCGGTGGGATCAGTAATGACCAGCAGACTACGGGCGTGACCGGCTGAAATCTGGGAGTTTGCCAGAGCTGACTGCGCCGCCTCACCAAGCTGGAGCAGTCGCAGTGTGTTGGTGATACTGGTACGGGCCTTACCAACTCGTTGCGCAACTTGTTCGTGGGTCAGGTTGAACTCGTCGATGAGCTGTTGGTAGGCGGCAGCCTCTTCAAGTGGGTGGAGATCGACGCGGTGTAGGTTCTCAACGACAGCCTGCTCCAGTGAGAGTCGGTCGTTGACTGCATCCTGCACCAGTACCGGTACTGAGGTCAGACCCGCGATCGTGGCAGCTCGCCAGCGGCGCTCACCAGCAATCAGTTCGTAGGAGCCCTCAATCGTTTCGTGAGGACGAACAATGATTGGCTGCAAGACGCCCAGTTCAGCGATGGAGGAGGCCAATGCCTGCAGGCTCTCATCATTGAACGACTTACGTGGTTGAAACTGATTCGGGGTAATGAGTGTGATGGCTACCTGACGGAGAGGTCCGGTGCTGACCGCTTCATCGTCGGTATCACTCGCTCCACCGTCGGGGATAAGTGCACCAAGGCCCTTGCCAAGTCCTGACTTTCTAACCATTCATAATCTCCTCTGCTAGTGCCCGGTAGGCCTTCGCGCCACGTGAAGTGGGGTCGAAGGTGGTAATTGGCTGACCATGCGATGGTGCTTCAGCCAATCGAACCGTCCGGGGGATCTTGGTGCGGCACAGTTCTTCTGGAAAGTACCGACGAACTTCAATGGCCACGTCCTGGGCCAAGGTGTTGCGCGAATCGTACATCGTGAGAACCACCTTTGAAATACGAAGGGTGGGGTTGAGGTTTCGACGGACCAGTTCAATGATGTTGCGCAGCTGCGTCAAGCCCTCGAGGGCGTAGAACTCTGTCTGCACCGGCACCATAATGTCGGTTGCCGCGGCGAAGGCATTGATCGTTATTAACCCCAGTGATGGTGGGCAGTCGATGAAGACGTAGTCGAAGTCACCTTCAACCGAATCGAGCGCCCTCTTCAGTCGTAGTTCACGAGAGATCACGGTGGTGAGCTCTTGCTCAACACCCGCGAGGTCAATGGTCGCTGGAGCAACGAAGAGATTCGAGAATCCCGTGGGCTCAATAATGTCGACCATTGGTACATCGTTCAGGAGTACGTCGTAGACAGACCGCTCGAAACGACGCCCGTCGACACCAAGTCCCGTGGTGGCGTTGCCTTGCGGGTCAAGGTCAACGATGAGAACACGCTTTCCTGCCTCCGCCAAAGCGGCGCCAAGGGAGGTTGTTGTCGTTGTTTTACCAACGCCGCCCTTTTGGTTAGCGACGGCGAAAATTCTCATTCCGTTGGCGTCTGCCATGTGCCTCTTCCCGACTTGCGAATTTCCGACACTGCGTCGAACCCCTGCTATTCAACTCGGTTTTTAGCGATTCGTCAAGTACTGATGTTTCACGTGAAACAATCTCCGGTGTTGCGAAGGAGTATCACCTTGTGGTTTTGGTTGTTTCACGTGAAACATCCACCAGAGTTATCTCTGGAGCAAGCATCGATTGTTTCACGTGAAACACGTCTGAGCCATGTCAGGCCTACTTTGCTTAGTGGTCATTGGTTTTGCGGTGTACTAGTACAGGTCCATACGGATTCGTGACAATCCACCTGGGGTCACCACAATCGTCGCTTTTCCGAGAGGACCTCTTCATCTATACATGCCACCAATTGTCAATTTGAAATGTTTCACGTGGAACATTCCTACAGCTGCGCGTCAGAATCAGTATGTTTCACGTGAAACAACAAGAGGATTATCACTGGATGATCACGACCAGCTTTCCACCACTGTGACGTCGGATCGGCCAATCTAGTCCGTGGTAATGGAACTATCCCAAACGAGCCCGTCCGCTTGTGCAACAATCATCCAGCGAGGACATTCACCCCAGAGATTGACACCGGTGAGGGTCTGCGATTCCTTTGGCCCCCTCTGTAGGGCGTCCTGATTGAGCCAGAGTGCACACCGCGAAGCTCTGCTATCGGCGAGGCGACGGCTTCGTTATTCTTTCGGTACCGGAACACCGCCCCGCCCTGCACCACCCCAAAGATCAAGGAAGCTCCTGCCACCGCGTCATGGTCGTGGGTTATAGGCAGGTCTACCTACAGCAGGGCTCCCTCGGAAAGGTTCAACCCCTTGTGTGGTGACCACTTCCTTCGGCCTGAGCGGATCACCGCCCGCCGATAGTCGCACTGGGTGGATTGACAACATTGCCTAACCAATCCCGCCGCCGACCACTGGCAGCAACTCCGACTCAACTCTCTATTGAATCGTGGGGGTGGCACCGATTGAAGGGCAGCAACTTCTCACCATTGTCTCGAGAGTTGGCACCTCTAGGTAGAGAGGAGATCACCAGGGCACCAAAATGGTGCTGCCCACCCCTAATCATGGACCCATACGAGGTTAGGGTACATCTACGCTTCAGACTGGTGGACATCAAGAGGCTCCCTGGGCACCCTGCGGTCACTGGTGTCCACCGAGATGAACAGGCTGTATACGAGGCAACAGTTGGGAGGGGCAGTGATCACGTTCGCGGAGGCAAGGGCAATCGTTCAAATAGAAGTGCCAACCGCCCAAATTGTCGCAACCTGGGGCTACGAGAGCGATACCTACTGGCAGCTGATTGCGGGGGATACTCGCTTCATCAACGGCAATCAGTTGGACTACAGCGACATCAGCGACACCTGCCACCTAGTACGCAAATCAGACGGTCACTACGAAACGAAATCATTCGTAGCAGCATTCAATTTCTTTGAGGGGTTTACGCCCTACGGCAACATCCCAATGTTAGTTCAGGACTGAGTTCCTGTAGCTCGCGTCCTGAAATACAGGTGCGGCTATTGCCAGCTTTTCTCAAGGAGGCAAAACGGCGATGTTTCACGTGAAACAATTACCGAAGCAACGCTCTGCCTCGGCGGCAAAATCGACTCCAGTTGTTTCACGTGAAACATTAGAAGAGGGGTGTTTTCCCCGGTACGCCTACGTCACGTGGGAAACGATCAGGTGTCGGCCGTACCTTCTTCAAAATTTGGTAGGCAGCACCGTGTCGTACTCGTTCCACTACGTGGAGTCCGAGTTGTCCAACAGCATCTGGCTTCCACCGACTCGGTGAATCGTCATCTGGTGGCTCGGAAACAATGAAATAGCCGCCAACCTTCAAGAAGCGGGTCGCGCACTCGGCGGCTACCGCTGGGGGTCCAAATGATCGAGCGGTCACAAGGTCAAACTTCTCCTTCAAGCGCGCCGTTCGTGCAAGGGCCTCAGCCCGTCCAGTTTCCACGCGGCCCCCACTCGGAGCCCCATCCCACGTCAGTACCTCCCGCAGAAATGCCGTTCTCTTCTCCATGGAGTCAAGGAAT
>Ga0208379_1000305_pt1 | contig 22724 bp, 32 predicted proteins | sample CryBogCBE02Aug07_FD_184559 | JGI IMG/M metagenome (GOLD analysis project Ga0208379, IMG submission 184559) | Freshwater microbial communities from Crystal Bog, Wisconsin, USA - CBE02Aug07 (SPAdes) | ecosystem: Environmental > Aquatic > Freshwater > Lake | place: Crystal Bog, Wisconsin, USA... | reverse complement strand
AGAAATTCAGTTTAGAAACCATCACATAAACTATTTTTCTCAGTTGTCAGCAAGAGTAAATGTGCCTTTTCTTTTGTGCGTCAGCGAGTACCTGCACAAGAACGTTGGTCACAGAAACATTGTGTTCTTGGGCAGAGATTGTTACTTATTGCACAAGATATACACAGCTTATTACGGCACTGCTTACTATGTGCCATTCAGCCGCAAACTGGCGTATGAGGATGGCAAGAAAGCCATTCAGTACCTAGACGCACACAGCCCTAGCAATCCCTTGTTCTTTGACTTGAGCAGCACAGGCGCTACTTGGCAGCATTTGAGTCAGTTCAGAGAGCTGGATGTGATGGTAGCGTACTATTCCAACGTCTTTTTCTACACTAAGGAAAAACCAGTTTTGCCTGAGAAGTTCAGCTACATTTTGAACAACAAAGAACATGGGCAAACCAATGAGATGCTGGAAGTCATGAACTGTGCAAACCACGGTTACATCAAGTCAGTTGAGATGTTTGACGAAAATCTCATGACCGCAGAGTTTTACACGCCAGAGTTACCAGCCCGTCTAATCAAAGAAATCCACTCTTCTGTGATTCTTGCTCAACAGCTTGCGCCGCACTACAAGGCTTGGGTTCGAGAGGAGCTTGGCAGCATGAGCAATGAAGATTTGAAAACCGTGATGGCGCTTTTGGGCGAGTCTATGTGTAAAAGAACAGACCTGCTGCTATCAGTTCAAAACTACATCAGCGCACACAATCAAGAATACTTGGAGTCCATGTGAATCATTATTTAAATCCGTTTATTCTTGAGAAAATCAATCAACACGGCATGGATGCACCGACCATTCCGACGTTTTTGCAACCCTCTTTTGCTCAAGCCTACGAAGATGTGATTTTGACAAGCCTGGTATGGGCTAATCAAACGTCACATGGCGGGTTTGGTTTGATTTTCATTGAAATAGGTGCAAACCATCCCGTCAATACAAGCCCCAGCTACTTGTTTGAACGTATGGGCGTTAAGTGCGTGTTGGTGGAAGCAAACCCTAAACTGATACCAGAGTTGAAAAAGCACAGAAGCGCAGAAGTTCTGAATTACGCTGTAACCAATAGTCACAAAGAAGAGATTAAGTTTTACGTCAGCCCAGACAATGAGATATCCAGCGTAAACAAGAGTTTTGTTGAAAATTGGAAAGATGGTCAGATAACAGAAACCATCACTGTGCCAACTATCAGAATTAACGACATTTTGAAGAATCGCACAGGAAACATCATGTTGTCGATTGACGTAGAAGGTCACGACTACGAAATTTTGGCAGATATAGACTTTGACTTGTATCAGCCCTATATCATCATGATTGAGCCTAGCGAAGAATTTGCACCAGGTTCAGTGAAGAAGATTTGCTTGTTTTTGCGTGGCAAGGGCTACAAGTTGATGGCAAGAACATTCGTCAACTTGATATTTCAAAAAACGTGATTTTTTTGGTGGCGGGGGAGCGAAATCCGTTTTAAGATTTTTCTACCCCTGACCAACCGATTTATGCGTGAGCGTGGTACTCAGCTTCTGTGAGAATGCCTGGCTTATATTTGCCTTCTGGTTTGAAGATGGTCAACTCTTGCTGGCGCATCTCTGGTGCAAAACTAATGTGCATCCAACGACCATACTCATGAATCATTTGGTCAAATTTAATACCTGCACTCTTCACTATTTGACACAGTTCATAGGGGGTATGTGCAGATGAGCTGCAATCAATAGCCCAACCGTCCATGTGAGAGCTGATTTTGCTACCGCCCACAGCTTCATTGACCGCAGGTAAGCGTAACCATGAGTTCACACGCAGAGGACCAGTTGCAGAGCGCACCATCTCAAGGTGTTCAGCAGCAATTTTCATGTTGTGCAACTGTTGTTCGCTGGGTTGATTATCAATGTGCAAACGAATAGCCGTCTCGCTGTACGTTGCTTCGTCAAGGGTGAAGTGTTCACTCAGTTGTGTCATTTTTTGCTCCAATGTGAATGCCAGTAATCAAACCAAGAAAGCCACCGCAAATTGATTGGAAAGCAGGTCCAACAATATCAAAAACAATTTTGTCGTCCACAGTAGGGTCAAGCACCGCTTGGACAAACATCCAAATCATACTGATGATGACACCCATAAGAGACAAACTGGCAATTAGCGTGACACACGCTTTCAAATCCCATTTCATTGCTTACTCCTTACTTGGTTGTATAAATCGACACAGGTGTTAAGTTTGCGGATGGCTGAGTCACCGTCTGCTGCGATGGAGACAAGAGATTGAGCAGCCTCTGGGTCAAGTTCGGTTCTTGTTTCTGTATCTCTTGCGGCAGAGGCGGCATTTTGGCTGCTTGATACGCTGCGGGTGGCGATAGATAACCGCAACTCGCCAGAAGCAAGGTCAGACTGCAACTTAGTAATTTGAGCTTTTGCATTTTCGTTCGCCTTTTTCAATGAAGCTGCTTGGTCATCCGCAGCTTGTTTCATGTCTTGTTCTTTCTCATGTTGAATAGCATTCAGACGAGCAACTTCCGCAGCTTGTTCAACATAAGCCTCATGGTGTCCGTAAAAGTACGCACTGATAACCATCGCCAAAGCGCCAGCAAGTATCCAGGGATTCATTCTTTATCCTTTAAACACATCTCTAACTCTTTTTTGAGTCGATTGATTTTCTGTGTGCCAAGTTTTCGCTCTTCCAAAGCCCACCATCTTGCACCCAAGATAGTAACTACGACCAAAAGGATGGTCAAGACAATTGCCGTTATTGATAAATAACGTATCGTCTTGTCATATCCTCCTGAACTAGCAGACTTATCCCGCATATCGTCCCAACAATTGTGAAAATTGCAAAGATGATAGCCAAAACAAGAAAAATGTTCTGCCTTATTACAGTTAAACGGTACTCACGTTTTAACCTTGCTTGCTCTTCCAGCTTCTCTTTCAAAGCCTTGGCAGCGGCTCTCTCATCATTCAGACGCTGGCGCTCTTCAACAATCTCGCGCCACAGGTCTGGCATCCCCAGCTCATAGCGCACCATGTGTTCGAGGTCTTTGTAGTACTGCCTGATTTGGCGAATCCGCATCACGTTGTCAATGGCTTCCATCGTGACGTTGCGTGGCTTGCCAGCGGCAGCATCCTTCTTGGCTTGCTCTTTTTGCTTTTCGTGTTCGTCTTCTAGGTGCTGCTGACCTTGAAAGAATGTGGATAGGAATCCACCGACTTCAGAGGCAATGCCTGACAATTCACCGCCAGTATGCTTGAGGTCTTTGTATATCTCAATTGCACCCTGGATACCCGCATAGGCAGCTTTACAAGCAGCGAATGCGGTTATCGGGTCAATGACTTACCCCTTACAGACCTTCGCCTGGGGTGATGTAAACAGAGGCGTTTGCTGCGTCGCCAATAACACGGGCGTAAACGTTACCGCTTTGGCTTACTTGTGGTCCTGAAATCACTTTGTAAGCGTAAGGAGGCAATGAAATAACATAACCAGGACCATTGTCTGGCAATGCCACGTTAAATGTGTTGGTTGGATTAATCCAAACATAAACAGCAGAATTAACGTCTGCGTTTGCAACAAAATACTGTTGACAAGGGCTGTCAGCAGTAATGGTAAACACGTTTGACTGTGTGTTAGCCGACCCATTAACCACCACTTTGACGGTTTTGCCCATAGGCTGAAATGGAATGTTATTAGCCATCAGTACACCTTCTTGCCGCTGCCTTCAGTTGGGCTTTTCTTGGTGTTGTAGCTAGACGTTTCCGAGAAGTCAAACACGGAACGAAAACCACCTTTAGGCAGCTCACCTGGTTGCCAGCGTGTTTGTCCAGGAGAGCCATCCCGTGGCAACTGAGGACGAACAGACTTGGCAATCTGTTGGTTCATGGCTTGAGGGCGCTTTACGGGCGCATTAGCCATGTGATTGTTTTCGTGCGAATTTTTATTCGTCCACTGATTTTGTCTGTTGTTGCTTGGCATTACTGCGCTCCTTGTTTGTCACCACCAGATAGGTGAACATGATGAATATACTGAATGTCGCCACTCTTGTCCAATCCCCCGCCCACAGTGCGTAACACGCTAGGGCGAAGCTCATCGACAACCCCAATATCGTTATCAATCGGTCTGAGATGACCTCTAACGCTAGGCGAAGCAAAGAAACCGAATCCATGATTAACTCCTTTTAGAAATGTAATCATATTATCATGTATCCTCTTACTCATCCTCATCAGCATGGTCAAAAAACCCTGACCCGTACTCGTCATCCGAGATTTTGGCTTTCAGTTGCTCCAACTTCAGCGCACGGTCAATGATTTTGGTCTTGTCTGTCAAAGAAGCAGTAGGGTCAGCCATCGTGGATTTCAGCAAATCAGAAATGGCTTTTTCTAACTCTTGATTGATACCTTTGTCTTTTTTCTTGCTCATCGGCAACCCCACCTGCGTCTAGCTGCTTTACCTCTTTCACCCTTCCAGCTCTTGGAACGGGCGCAGAATGACTTGTGGCGTGGACCTGATTTCTGAGGCGCTTTCAGGTTGCTGCCAGTAGCACGGTTGTACTTCTTGCGACCTTTGGCAGTCAGACCGCCGCCAGCCTTGACAGAGAGTTTTTCACCCCTGCCAACAGAAAGATTAAGCTTTTTTTCGCTCATTGCTTGGACTTTCTTTTAGTTGGCTTTTTGGACTTTCTAGCCGTTGAAAGAGCAATCGCAATAATTTGTTTTCTTGGGCGACCACCTTCTTTGGTGAGCTTGCTAATGTTTTCTGAGATGGTTTCACGGGATTTACCTTTTTTGAGTGGCATTAGTAGATTCCTAGAAGTTTGTTAAGACCGTAACCCGTCATTGCTCCTACTCCCAAAACACTGCCGCCTGTAATCCAAGGCAACAAACCTGAAATTGCTTTTTTAGCTGCCGCTTGGTCAGCTTGGCTATCTTTTACAACTTTTACTTTGGCAAGCAATTGTTCGGCTTCTTCAGAAGAGACAATGTTTCTTTCTTTTAACCCTTTGATGTACGACTCAGAATTACTGATAAATTGTTCTTTTGTTGTTGCATTTTTCAGTGCAAAAGAATATTTTTCAATATATTCTTTATTGCTTGTTGTCATTTTTTCTAAAGATTGTCGGCTTTCAATTCCTTTAGCTATAGCATCTTTTGCGCCTTTTTCCAAAGCTGTTGCACCTTGAGTTTTTTGCAATGCTTTTGCTTCGTTCTGCTCAAAAACTCTGGCGTACTCTTTGGCTTGTTTGGCAAGCGCAGGAAATTCATTCAGGTACGATGCTTTGGCAGAGTCCAACCAGGCTTTGATGCCATCTGCCGTGTTGAGCTTGGACAATTCATTAGCCGTGTGCTGGGCAGCAAAAGGCTCTAACGACTTTTTGCCAACACCCATCTGGTCCAGCACTTGAATTTGCTCTGGAGACCTGAACACCATGTTGGGCAACTGCGTAGCATCAGTGGTGTAAATGCCTTTCAAGCGTTCAACTTCTTGCGTCAAAGCCTTGCCCACGGGGGATTCGTAAGCGTTCAAAGGCTTCATCATGTCTGCATAAACATTGCGGAATGTACGACCAGAAGGGGCAAAACCTTCTACTTCTGCGCCAGCTTCATCCACATATCCGTAAACAGAATCTTCCAAACGCTGGGCTAACTTACCCATAGCTTGTTGTTTCAAAGCGTCTGCGCCAGTTGCAGAAGGCATGGAGGGCAGCTTCTTTGTTTCCCGAATAACTTTTTCAATCTTCTCAATTTCAGACCGCACGGGCTGACCCTTGACTTTGCGACTGACAAGCGAGTTTCTCAAATCCCTTGCGGCTGCAACTTCATACTCGGTGTATTTGCCAGCATTTATTGGGTTGGTCATGTCGTTCAAAAATTTCATGAACTCTTGACCAGTTTTAGATTGCGCCCAGAATTGACCAGCTTTCTCTTTGGCTTTGCCTTCGTTGAAATACTTGTTTTTCAAAGGTTCAGCAATTTTTGTTTTCACATTTTCTAATGTGCCTTTTACGCCTGTAACCAATTGACGCAACCCAGTTCCAACTTGTTGTTCGTTGGTAACGGGAGCAATTTTGTTTAGTGAGGCTTGGCTTTCTGCTTTTGCAGTCTGAGCTTCTTGCGTGAAACGTTTGGCAGCATCACGCAAGTTTGTTTCTTGTCGTGCTTGGTCAGAATAAATTTTCTGTTGACCGACTTTTTCTGTCTCTGCAACTTTAGAAATCGCTTTTTTGGTCAAGTCTTCTGTGCTGGTTTTTAACGTACCCAGCGCTTCTTCCAAAGGCTTGCCTCTGACTTTATTGATAAATTCAACGGCTTTCGGGACGTTTTTTACAGCAGCTTTTACGCCTTGACCCAAAATCTGACCGCCAGTTTCTAATTCAGCACCCGTTGTAATGTCACCAATACTTTGTTTGATTGCTTCTCTTGCCGTGGGAGATTTTTTGTATCCCAAAGACTCTTCAAGAACGTCCAATCCTTTTTTGGCAGTCGCATAACCAGCGCCAGCGCCACCAACAGTACCCAACGCAGTTCCCACTGGACCAAGAACAGTGCCGCCGCCGCCACCCAAAATACCGCCACCAACCGTGCCAAGAGCTTCTACAGTAGGTCGAACAAACTCAATTGCCTTTTCGCCAAAAGGCGTTTCTGGCGCTTTAGGTTTTTCTTTTGTTTGTGAATATTTTGACCAAGGAGCTGCGCTGGCTGGGGTTTCGGCTGGCGCTTCTGGCGCTTGGTACTTTTCCCAAGGTTGTGCCATTTATTCCACCTTTTCCCAATTCTCGGCTTTTGAAGGGTCTCCCCCTTTAAATCGGTAGCCGTTATCAATTTCACCAACAGCAGGTCCACTAGGAGTTGTGCCCCCAGTAAACATTTTTTTGGTTTCGTCGGTCAACATGGAATCAAAATCTTTGCGTTTTGTTCCAAATTCATAGGCTGTTTTTGACGCATTCAAACGTTGTTTAATCAAGTCTTTGGCAACGTTGATAGCGCCTTGCAACTGTTCTGGTGAGTTGGCTGCTTTGAAGTTCTCTTCAGCTTCCAAACGGTCACGCACACCACCACCCGTAGCGGTAATTGCTTTAACCAATTCACCCGAAACAATTTGTTTGGCAGTGTTGAAGTTTGTAACGCTATCTGCCCCAAACGCTGTTTGCAATTTGTTCAGCGCTGCGTTGGCAATCCTAGTGTCTTTGTTGTTCAGTGCGTTTGCGTACTCTTCAAGCGAGTTCAAGTGACCAGAGATGGTGTTGTAAGACTGAATCTGTTTTGTGCCTTGACCGCTTGTCCAGTAACGCATATTCGCACCTTCTGTGCGATATTCGTTCTCGCTCCACTGAGGATTGATTTCCATCACTTTTGCAAGAATTGAATATCTGTTTTTGTCTCTCAGTCCAGGAGGAGCAATCGAGTAGCTGGCAATAGCTTGAGCTGTATCTTCCATCAACTTATCAGTCATTGGTTGACCTTCAGCTTTTTTGCGCTCAATGTCTAAACGTTCTTGACCTTGACGTTCCATGACTCGTTCATGGGCAAGCCTGATGGCACGGTCTTCTTCTTGACGTTTTTTCTCTTGCAGTTTTTCGTTCATCTGCCAGGCTTTTTCAGCCAACTCATAGGTTGCAGCAATACCGTTTTTCTCTAGGTATTCCTTCATTGTGTTGGCAGAGTGTTGAGAAATTGCGTCCCTAGCTTGAGCCATGCCCAATTCTTTATTTACAGCAGCAGTGTCGGCAGCACGTTTGAGTTGGTCTCGCAACCCTTCAACTGTTTTTGCCAAGGCTTTTTGGTTTTCGTCAAAGATGTCTTTTTGTTTCTTATAAACATCCATCTGACCTTTTTGGTAGCCTTCCAGCATTCCGTTTTGGGCAGATAAAGCAGCTTGAGCGTTGCCTTTAGCACCGCCACCAATCAAGAAACCAAGAATGTTGGTCATGGTGAACATGAGCGCCAAGTCACCAGCAGTTTGTTGTGTGGGCACAAAAGGTTTTCCAACCTCATCCACAGCGCTTTCCAATTTGGTTTTTAACTCTGGAGGCTCACGTTCTTCTGCGTATTTTTTAGTTGTCTCAGCCTCGGCTTTTGCCAACTCTGATTTGCCGTACAACTCTTCTTGAGATTTTGCGGCATCCATCTCGCCTTTAGCTTTAGCTGCGGTGAGGACTTGACTAGCAAACGGGTCTTTTTTAACGTCAGGCAACAAAACGTCAGTGGATTTGCTTGTCAGTGGATTTGGAGCTAATACATCAGCCATATTTACTCCTTACGGTGCTGTAAGTGTTGTTGTATAAACTGGTTGTTGACCAGGAATACCAGCAGCGCCAGCAGCCAGACGAGCAACATTCATTGCGTAGCTGTTTGTAAGGTTGTTGATATATTGGTCTTGTTGGATACCAGTTTGAACAGCGCCTTGAGCAATCTTGTCGCCAATTGCCTGAATCTGAATGCCAGTGTTAAGTTGGTTTTGCAACAATTGAGCTTGCAAATTGGCAATTTGAGTTGCGGCTTGTGCCACACCCACGCCGCCACGAGCTTCAGCACCTTGAGCCAACTGAGCTTGAGCAGCTTGCAAGGTTTGTTGATTAGCAGGTGTCAACTGACCTTGAATAGCCAGTTGTTGCAATTGCTGACCTTGTGTTTGATAAGGAGCAGCCATTGCTTGCAACTGTTGTTGAGCTTGTTGAGCATCTGCTCTTGCTTTACGCACCGCATTAGCACCCAATAAAGCCTCTGTGCCGCCAATACCTAAAGCAGCCAACGATTGAGGCTTGCTCAATGAAGTTAACAGCTTGTCAGTAAATGACGGTTGTTCTGGAGGCGTTGTGGGTTGGGTTGCAATGTCGTATTGACCTGGTGTTTCAGGTATAGCGGCAGTATTTGTTTGTGGTGCAACGGGTTTAGTCGTTTGTCCAGTACCCAAGAAAGATTGAGCTTCTGTGCCAGCGTAAGGACTTGCCACGTTAGTATCTGCGGGAACAGTAGGCGCAACATCTGTTGGCGTAGTTGCTTGAACAGGTGCAACAGGAGTAGCAGAAACTTCTTGTTGAACAGGTGCAGAAGGAGTTTCTGGTTGAGTTGCTGGAGATGCGCCAGAAATTGCCAAATCGTCATCCAATTCGTAAGAAGGAATGCCAGTTTCTGTGATGCGACCAGACCCACCACGACGCTTGAGCAACGCTGCCTCTTCGTCGTTGATGTAAGCAAGTTTGTGTCCAGGAGGGGCTTTTGCTTGCAACAATTTAGCAATTTGACGCACATCTGCGCCCATGCTGGTTAATTTTCTAGTTGCCTTCATACATTAAGCCCTTCTTTCAAAGACGAATACTTGTCGCCCCACACCAATTGTGGCGTTTTACCCGTGCTGGGGTCAAGTTCAGTGCCGCCAGGACTGCCACCTGTTGTGCCAGACGTTGTGCCTGTCTCGCCTTCAGTAACCGTAGGTAGAGCAGACTTGGGCAGAGAAGACTTGGGCGCAAGTGCCGTGTTCAGCCCAAAACCAATGACAGATTGCAACGCACGTTGTGCATCTGGCGACAAACCAGACGCTTGAATAGGCTCGGCAGAGACAATGCTCGGGTCTTGCGCTTGGCTAAACCCGTAATCAACGCCGCCAGCATTAAATTCTGTAGGCGCTAAGTTGTATTGTAAGCCTGTGTTGGTTGGCACACCCACGTTGGGATTAGATGCCAAAGTCGTGTCTACATCCTGAAACGCATTCACGGGAGCTTTGACACCTGTGCCCGTGTAAGGCTCTGTTGGGTTAACTGTTGCTGCCGTGCTGGATGGTGCAATGTCCAAAGAAGTTACTGGTGCTTTTAACCCAGTACCTGCTTGACCAGGTGACAAAAGGTTGCTGGCTTCTTGTGCACCAAGTGCAGATGCACCGCCCACCAAACCGCCTTTGAGTGCGCCTTGACCGATGTTTTGACCTGTCTCTGCGGCATTAATACCGCCTGACACCGCACCGCCAGCCGCTGCGCCACCGACACCGCCGCCAGCAAGTCCAGCAGCAGCGCCACCTGCGCCACCTGCCAATGCAGACCCTAGAATTTGTTTGGGAGTACCGCCTTCTAAAGCTGTTACACCCCCTGCAATGGCAGCTCCACCAGCCGCAGCAGCCGCCGTGCCAGTGAGACCCATAGCTGCTCCAACTTCAGGCGCTAACTCAGGGGCATATACGGCAACAACAATAGGCGCAACTTTCTTTGCGTCAGAAACAAGGTCGCTAGCCGTTGATTTGAGACTAGAAACGAGTGAACTAAAAAAACCCATTATGCAGCTCCTGTCATTTTTTCAGCAACTTTGCCCAGAGCAACAAAGAACGATAGTGCGCTGTAATCTATCTTTTGGCTCATCTCCCCAGGCTCAATCAACTTGTAATCCACAAGCTGTTTGACAAACATTGGGTACAACGCCTTGTCTTTCACGGCGCTGTGGGCTAATTTGCCTAAGTTAACAATGATTTCAGGGTTTACCCCACTAGACTGAATAACCTGTTGCAATTTTTGAGAGGCTTCTTGAACTTCTTGTTGTGTAGGCATTAAAACACCCCCAGTGCTGCTGCAATTTGCGTGTGAATGTCAGAGTGAACGCCCAGCCAATCATAAAAGTCATCTTCTACGTTGAAGTCAGCATCTAACAATTGAAACGGATTGTTTAGGCTAAGAATGTTAGCCAAAGATTCGTGCATCTGATTGTGAATCAGCAACCAATCGTCAATGTTTGACGGGTCAATTTCTTCAATAGGATAAAAGGGCGTGACAAACCCTTTCCTGTTCAGCGTCTGGAAAAACAGTTGATGCTGCGTGTAGTTCTCAAACGCAAAACGTCCTAAACCCTGCACATCTCCAAATTCAACATAAGATAAATCATCCTGATTCATGATGTTAAACGGCGTAGTAAGGGATTTTTACGTTTGTTCCGTTCAAGTTAACCGTGATGTATCCAGCGGGTACAAGAGGCAAACTTGCCGTGGCAAACGTGGCGTTAGAAGACGTTGGCTGATTGAGAGTGTTGATTGTGACCGTGTTGTTTGCGTTCAAGGTCATCGCATCTGTTGCTGAATTATTGGCAACAAAGTGCGTGGCATTAGCCCCCAGTGTCCCAACAACGAGGTCAACAGAACCGCCGTACAAATACACCACGTTGGCGTTGTAAAACCGACCAGACCCTGAGAAAGTGCTGGAAGTGATACCAAAGTCACCGTAAGCAGAGCCTGTGTCGTTTACAAGAGCAAAGTCACTAGAAGCGGCGTTACCGTTGTTAGTGTTTTGCATGACAATTTGAATGTAGTTGTTAACGTTGTTGGCGTAAGACGCAACAATACCCGTGTCGGTATAAGACAAATTGCCATAAGAAAATGCTCCAGCTCCAACGTTAGCTGCAATGTTTCCAGTTGAGATAACGTTGTTTGCGGTTACTTTGTTTAGCGTTGCATTACCGCTATTAATTGTGACGTTGCTATAAGTTACGTTGCCTTCTGTACCGCTAATAACAGTCACGTTGCTGTAAGTAACGTTACCAATTGTCCCGCCTGTAATAGCTACCGCATTGGCATTTTCAGTTGCCATAGTGCCCAAACCCGTCACGTTTGCAGCGGGAATGGTTGAGCCTGTCAAGTTAGAAACAACTGTGCCGCCCGTGATAGTAGCGTTTGCAATTGCGACGTTTGCAATGTTTCCGCTGATGACGTTGACGTTGCTGAACTGAACGTTGTTCTCTGTTGTGCCGTTAATAGTGACGTTGTTGAGCGTCAAATTTCCTAAAGTCGTAATAGTGCTGCCAGCGGCAACAACTGTGTTGCCCAGCGTTATTGGAAAGCCAGAACTACCTCCACTTGCACTACTTACCGTCTTTAGCATGATTAATCTCCGTCACCTGGCGTGATGTAAATGGTTGCTGTGCCCGTGGTTGCGTTAGCCGTGAAATAGGCGTTGGGGGCAAACGTGATGATTTCATCTGTACCTGGCAACAAAGGCAAACAGTTGTTTTGGGTTGTGACGGGCACAACACCGCCTGACGATGCCAGATTAGATGTCTGACCAAACCCAAGAATAACGGTCACAGTGCCGCTATTGATGATTCGGTACTGGTTGCTACCCAATGTGGTAGAAGTCACCTGAACGGGCGCTGGCGCTGTTGTAGCGGCTGAGATGACCACTGTGTTGCCGCTAGGGGCAAAAGGTGCGCTTACACTCATGATTTAACTCCCGCAGCAGCAGCAACTGGGTCTAACGCCCAATTTACAGCAATGGCTGTCTGCAAGCTGAAAACGTCTGTAGCGGCTGCAATAGCTTCTTTAGCTGACTTAGCCGTTGTACGAATAGAAGCTCGCCATGTCACCCAATCTGCTGGCGCTGTGTAGGCGTTGTCAGACAGATGACGAAAATCCATGTAATCAGTCTTTTGCAACAGCAACCAAGCCGTGTCATTGACCCACTGAGTCCATGTAGCTTTTAGCTGAGTCAAATCTTTAGGGTTGTTGATACTCCAATAGAAACGGTCATCGTATGGCTCTGGGTCTGCAACTTCAGTGATGCCGATGGCTTCTTTCTCCGCAAGCGTTGAAAGACGCAACCAGTTGGATGGATATTGCACACCGTTGTGCTCAAAAGCATTGTCGGGGCTGAGTGGTTGTCCGTTTAGTAAAAACATTAGTTACCTCGCTAGAGAATTTTTGAATGGGTTTTCGGCAAAGGCTGCGTAGATGTACGTATAACCACTGTAGTTGTCGGATTGAGAACCGCCATCTCTCCATTTAAATCCGTTTGACAATATGTCACATGGATAACCGCTTGATGCAGGAGTGTATTCAGCAGCAGACAAGTTTGGCTCAAGAGATTGACCAGCCAAGTTGTAAATGTCCCTTGATGTGTCAAGAATAATCCAATTGGTTGAACTATTGCTTGAACATTTAATCAAAATAAACCGTGGTCTAAACCCGCAATACACAAACGGACCATCAGTAGACCCGTTGCCCGTGTATGACCCAAACTTGCTGAATCCTGCTACAGCAGCCCAACAGTAAGCAACATAAGTTACCCCATTACTGTTTACACTTGGCCCAGTTCCAACACTAAATACAGTAGACGTTGGAGATGTGTTATTCCAAGCAGCCGAACTTGTTGCGGCAGCACTTGTCAAATCAAGGTTTAGATATTGGGTATTTCCAAGACTGACATGATAGTTCAACCAATCATTAACAGCAGACCTACTTTTTACCGCTATGAATTGTGGTGCTACGCCAAGCCCATGACCAATGGTTGCTCCACCTGTTCCATTACCCGTATACGTCACCACGCTAAATCCAGCCGTAGCATTCACACTCACAGTAGATGTTATAGAGCCGTTAGTGTTAGAGGATGATGTTCCTGCTCCTGCAAGCCATTGCCAACCAACGTAAGTAACTGTGTTTACGTTTGTACTTCCAGTACCAGACGCATTTGCTCCTAAAGAAACACCATTTGAATTAAATGCGGTAACCTGGTCTGTTTGTGTACCTTCTGCATTTGTTAAATTGCTAAATAATTGAGAATTAACACCACGAACAGAATCAGTTAAAGAATGAGTTCCAGAACTGCTTCTGGATTTAGCCCAAAATAAATCAGGCTTAAACGATATACCATTTACTGTATTTGTAATACTTTGAGTAGAACCATTACCCGTATAAGTAGTAGCAGCCATGTAGTTCGCACCATTGCTGATTGATGGCGTTGGCAAGTTGTATGTGTTCAGCGCCACGAAGCCTGTGGGTGGGGTGTAGGCGAATGGACGTTGACCGAAATTGATAATGCCCACATCACCTGTGTTGTAACCATATCCGTAAGGTATCAAAGGTCCAGTAAGTCCTGTGTAATCAGGAGTTGTACCGCTTGCTGGATTACCACCAGCAACCCAAGTTCCGTTTTTGCTAAACCAAAGTTTTCCAGCGTCAACGTCAAGAGCAATACCCCAAACATCTCCTGCCGTATAAGTGCTGTAAGAAGTAACTGAGCCACTGTTATTTTTATACATAGTGGTTGTTGAACCACTTGTGAGTAATTCCCATCCATATGCGTTATTTCCAGGCTCAACAGTTGCTGGCATAGCTAAATTGTTAGACACGCCACAACCTAAATTACCACCACCGCCAGTGCTATTTACCGTTGTAAATTCCCAATAAAATTTACCCGTTGTCATTGCAATTGACGCTTCAACATTTCGAGCCGTACTGCCCGAACCTGTCCATTTTAAATTGCCATCTGCCATAGTCATAGCAGTAGAAACAGCGTTTAACACAGCATAGTTTGCAACAGTCGCACTCGTCAGCGTTGGCACATCTGTCATGCTGTCGTATGTAGAGCCAGCAGTCAGAGAGATATTGTTGGTTGTCCAGTTGTTGCTGTTGCCAGACGTATCGTAGCCAAGCGTTGTAGTGGACGCATTGTTGTTGAAGTTCAGATACCATCCAGCGGTGCCAAAAGTTCCTGTGTATTTGGCAGCTTGCCAGACACCTGTTGTGGGGTTGTTTGAACCAAAAGACGCTGCTGTTAATTGCTGACCGTCAACATAAATACATTCAGCCAAATAACAGTCGTTATACCCGACCACAGATGTCGTATTCATGTACGCGCCCAAAACAATGGGTCGCGTTGCCGTCTGCATTACACCGTAAGCATTTTGTGATGGATATGAGATTGTCGAAAACGATGAAACCTGCGCCCCATTGATATACAGCTTAACGCGATTAGATGAGGTGGCTTGCGTTGTATCTACGGCAAGCACAATGTGATACCAAGCAGACGGGTCTCGGAACACTTGGTTGGTGGTAAAAACCGTTCCGTATCCATTACCCAATACAAACGTCAGAGTGTCGTTTGTCTGGTCAAAACGTAGATTTTCATCGTACACACCACCCGCTGAAATACCAGAGCCAAGAATCCCGAAATAACCAGATGTCAGTGCGCCACGTTTAAGCCAACAGCTAAATGTGTAGGTGTACTGGTTAACTCCTGTATTGACTGTCCGATTCAAATAAGCAGACGCAGACGAACGAAACCGCAAGCTGCGGTTAAGTGTGTAGCCACCAGAACTTGTTGCGGCTGTTTTTGCTGCGCTAAACATTAATAGTTCTGCCCAAAAATACTACCGTAGGTGTTCGTACCGTCTTGGTAGAAGTTAAAAATGTCGTATTTGCCATTCACAGACGTTGGCGTAGGCGTAGAGTTACCCGCCCACTTGAGCGTAGAACCACCCGTCCACGACACCGTGTTTGCGCCGTTGTAGGAAACAATCACCGTAAAACTCTTACCTTGCACACTGTTAGGCAACGTAATTGTTGTGGCGTTGTTAGTGGTCACTTCGTAAAAAGTACCGTTACCCAGTGCAATAGTCACGTTACCCGTGGCAGTAGCGTAGGTTTCTGTGTAGTTTGTGATGGTGACGTTTGCCGCATTAGAGTTGTTCAGTGAACTTCCGCTAATAGTGGCGTTTGCCAGGGTCACATTACCAATGGTTGTGATGGTGTTGCCCAAAGCAACAGACGCATTACCAATGGTTACAGGCGTTTGAAAGTTGCTATCCAACTGAGTAAGTGGGATAGACGTTGACGCATTTGCAAATGTATACGGTACACCAGACATTTAGAACCTCACTCTCAATTCATGTTCAAATTCAAACGTATTGACGGTAAATGCGGGGTTACTTGATGTCATTGTTAGACCCAAATATTTACCGTACTGTTGTGCATCAGACTTGTACAAAAAGTACCCAGTTTCTGCTTGCCATCCAATGGTTGCACCAGAATTGTTAGTCCAAATTACCGATTGACCAGAATTGTTGTACCAAGCAACCGAGCCGTTTGACAAGGTGTATATTGGACTAGAACCACTCTCACTGTCAACTGTAATGTTGAACGTACCAGCCGCCACCAAAGTGGCTTCTACAGCAAATTTTAAGGCTTGTTTGGTGCGAATAGGGTCGCCCATATCCTGCAAAGCCGTTTGAATGTAACTGTTGATGTTGCTGGACGTATTTGAGTACAACTGATTCAACTGGCGGCTTGTATCTGTGCCGTACAAGTTAATTTTTCCTGACACTGGCGCAGATGTGACGTACTGAATCGGTTGCACTTGGCTTGTGATAAACCATTTCTTGTCAAAAAACACCGCTTGGATGTATCTATCACCGCCAAACCCGTAAGGACACGACGGACTGACGTAAAAGTTAAACACCGCACACAAAATGTTGTTGAGCAGCGTCTGCCCCGCCGTAATTGGCTTTGTAAAGTCAATGTAAGGGAAAATCCCGTCCAGAGGGTCTGATATTTTGGTGGTTGTAGACCCGACAAGGGCGTACACCCCGTAATCGTTCATAAAAAGCACAGAACGGAAGTACGGGAAGATGGCGTAAATGCGTTTAGAACCGATAGAAGCAGAAACGTTGGTGTTGGTGAACACCGTGCTGCCCGTGGAAGTCACTTGCAGGTTAGAGAAAACGTTGATGCTATCGTCGCCAAAGATGTACAAGAAGTTGTTAGCCGACAGCAGGGCTTGAATGTTGCCGTGCAGCGTTGAATCTGACAAATTGAACGCCACAGCAGACACAGAGCTGAAGTCAGTGGGGGAAACAGCGCTAGAAGCGTAAACAGTACGCCCAGCAGCCACCCAAACACGCCCTGAAAAGGTTGCAACGTCCACAATTCCGTTGGTGTTGACCACCGCTGTAGCGGTTGCATTCGCCGTTACGTTGCCAGAATAGCCGTTTGCAAAGCTCACAGTAGGCGCTGACGTATAGCCAGAGCCAGGATTGTTCATGATGACCTGCGTGACAGCGTTTCCAGACACGATTGCCGTGGCATTTGCCCCAGAACCGCCGCCACCAGAGAAAGTCACATAAAACGTGCCGTTTGCACCATATCCAAACCCGCCGTTGGTCACTTGCACCGCCACTGTGCCCGTTTTGAACGTGGTCAACTGGGCAATAGCCGCTGCACCCGTACCACCACCGCCCGTGATGGTCACTGTCGGTTGAGATGTGTACCCGCTACCCGTGTTTGTCAGGCTAATTGCCGTGACAACGTTGGATGTGATGGTCGCCACAGCCGTTGCTTGAACGCCGTTGGTCTGATTGGGCGCTGAAATTTTGACGTTGGGAGCAGATGAGTACCCAGAGCCTGGGTTTGTGATGCCAATGACCGCTACAGAGCCAATAGACACCAAATTGCCGCCATCCCATTCATAGAGACCGTTAGTAGGGTCTCCAATGAACATATTGGTGTTTTGGTACTGCGTTGCGCTAACGCCAGATGCAGAAAACGTGCCAGAGGGGGCAACGTTACCAAACGCTTTTGTTCCCAAGTCAAAATATTCCATCCGACCATCTGTTTCAGAAGCAATGATGTAGTCATCTTGCACATTGACAGATGTCAAATAGGTCACGGTGTTAGAAAACACCACGGTTGCGTTGGCAGAATTTGTGACGTATGCCGATTGTGGCGTGATACGCAAGTTGCCAGAGCCAATAGGCATGGCATTTTCTAGCCAGTAAAACTCATCTTTCTCAATAGCCGTGCGGTTGGCTTTGGTATCAATTCCCTTGAATTGTTTGATGACCGCATAGCTTTTCTTTTGCTCTGCTGATGCCATTCTTAACCTCCACTGCTATAGGGGTTAGGAATACGTCGTGTATACGTTGAATTCAGGATGTTGAGAACGTGCTTGTTGTACTCTTGTTTAAAAATCTCTGCTTCGCCGTAGGATTGTTCGTAAAACTTGGCTTTGTAAGCAGCGTAATACTGCACAGCCGTGCTGTACGGGTCAAGAATTGAGTCAGTGGCAGTAGGAGAAGTCAAAACCAATGGAGAAGGCAAAATCACCGTATCCAACTCAATGTAATACGATTGGTCGGGCACAGGCGCAATGTAGAACTGCTGCTGACCGTACACAGAGAAACAAATAGGGCGACCAACGTAATTTTGCCAGTAACGCAATTGAGCCGTGAAGTCTGACCAGGGCAAATAACGCATAGGAATGCGACTGTTGCCCCAGTACAAATTGATACCCAAGATGTCTATGGTCTGAATTCCGTCAGGCAGTGCCGCAAACGGGATAATTTCAGCGTTTTGGACGTATTGCAGGGTAGCAGTACCGTCTGCAAAAGACGTTGTAGGCGGGAAAATGTTTGTACCCGTGGGATATGCTGGCGCTGTGCTGCCAGATGTTCCCGATGTTTGGTACTGATAAATATAGATGTTGCTGAACACATACTGACCCGCAGTTACAGCCGTGTTAGCTGTCCAAGTGGATGCAGGAGTTGTGTTGTTGTTTGTACCCAGATATGGGTTGGAAGATGCAATGGGAGTTTGGGTATTTTGAATTGTTCTTAGGCAACCCGTGTCCCTTACAAGGCGCTCTCTAGCCTCGTTGATGTAATTTGTTAGCTGACTTTGCGACCAAAAGACATTGTTTGAGTCATGCAACAAATTTTCGACTTGATAGAGGTAGTCATTGAGCGCTGGCATGAAGCATCCATTGTTATGCTACCCGTTTTTGATGGAACTTTCCCCCAGCGGATTTTTCAATCCGCAGGGGTACTACGCCAACAGCCGAGGGTAACGAGCTGTCTTGTTGAGGCTTCTCAGTTGTTATTACAAACTGGTCCAGCTTTTTCAAACTTTCTTCAAGCTCCGCATGAGTGTTAATCCACCCATGCCGAACCAAAATATGTTCTCTGTCTTGTAGTTTGTAACCAAACAGTTTGACAGCCCCGTCCAGAGGAATCTCAACGGGAACGTTCTTTTTGAATTCGTAGACAACACCGTCATAACCGATGGTTAATTCGGTGTTGCCACGATTAATTACAAATACGTTTTCCATCAGAAAGACACAACGTCGCCGTAAATTTGGAAATTTACTGTGTTGCTGTTGCTAGAGCCAGTATGCACGTTGACATACAAAGCCTGAGTAACAGAACCAGAGACTGTCGTGTTAGACAGATATGGTTGAGCAATAGTCAAGTCTTGATAACGGTTAACCGCTGTCACGTTAGCCAAGATAACGGGAGACACCACTGCGTTAGACAGGTTGCCATCGTTACTTGTCGTAATCGAGACGTTTGCGCTAGAAACATTACCAGTAGGTGCGTTGACTGTTACTCGACGAACAATCACAGCACCTGAACCAGTAAGGTTTCCGCTGTTGGTTAAACCGCCACTCAAGATGGGAATTGTCACCACTGCGTTAGCAGCGGCAGACAAATTCGCCAACGGACCTTGACCAATACGACCATTCCCAAACGAATCGAGATAATACTGACTGACTGAATCGGGATTAGCCATTATTGCTCCTTAAGATGCGTTGTAAGTGCCAGAAACGTTGATACCACCGTCAACTGTCAAAACTTGGATAGTTGTATTGGCGGTTGCAGCGTTTGCAAACACGTTCACGCCGTCAGACACAATCACGCCGCCAGTGTTATTTGCCAACAATGGACCAACAGATGTGATGTTGCCAGTTGTGGCGTTGACACCAGAAGTCATGTTGATAGTGACGTTCGCAGTGGGAGGAACAAGGTACAAACCAGCGGGAACAACGTTACCGACGGTTGTAACTGTCAAGTTAGCAAACTGGAAATACGCACCAGGCGTGTTTGCGTTTGCATTTGCAAGGATGATTTTGTTCAGTGCTAATGACATGATTTTTTCTCCTTACAGTGACAAGTAGTTGTAGTTGTTAATCTTAGACATTGACTTGGGCTTCACAGACACCAATTCAGCAATCATAAGAACAGCACCCACATAACCAATTTGCCAGTTGGGAAGTGTTGATTCAAATCCAGTAAACACAAACGAGCCTTGTTCGTGGATGTACAACGACAAGTAGTTAGTGTTCAGGAAGTACACAGTACCTTCTGGGCAGTATGGGTCTGGATAGATTGGCACACCAGCGACCATCAAAGCACGGAAAGCGGCTTGAGGACCATTGTTGTCACCGTCAAAGCCAGAGCCTGGGGTGATAACGTATTGCTCTTGACCCACAAAGTCTTGAGCCAACAGAGTCCAAGTACCAAAACCGCACACGCCAAACGATGGCATTTCAGCGCCACGTTTAACAGTACCAGAAATGTACTGGAGAATGTTTTGACGAGTTGGGTTAACGTTACCAGCGTTATACACCTTGGATTGCCACCAAGAGTATGTGTTACGGTTGATGTTACCGTAAGTGGTTTGGTAAGTTGCGCCACCAGTACCGTCATCCACAGCAGCGGGCAAGCCGATGAACTGTTGGTTGTTTGTGGTGTTGTTATACAAGGCGGTAGCCATTGCATCCATCATCACGTTGGTTGCGTCGTTCATACGAGCTTCAATCAAAGGAATGATTGCAGCGTCTTGTTGTGCGACACCTTCCATACCGAGGAACGGCACGGGAGAAATCATCAACTTCAAGTCGTACTCAGCGTTGTACGCACCTTGTTGGACTGACGGTTGAGCGAACGAGCCGCTGTAGTCAGACCACTGAGCGTTAACGAACTGAGCGCCCTGAACGGGGACAGTTACAGAAGAAACACCACCGCTGGCTTGTTGACTGTTTGCAATCAACGCTGCCATCAAGGGTGTGCTGTTATACAACTGCACAACCAGTTTAGGAATGAACGCTCTACGGGTAACGTACGTTAACTCCGTAAATTGCGAACTACCTGTCTGGGGCAGAATACCACCACCTATAGCCATATTAGCTCCTCAAAGTAGGCATTGCTGCCCTGACAAAATTGCACCCTCTTTTTACAAACCGATTGGGCGTTGTGGCTTACGCAAATCTTGGAAAGCCTTAACTGCCTCTTGCTGCGCTGCACCCCGTGGGTCTTTCCAGAATTGTTGGAGGTTGAGTCCTCGAATTGCGGAAGGATTGTATCCAGTAGGAGTTGGCTTCGCAGCTTCTTTCATGAAGCGATGATATTCAGCGGCGGTTTCGTGGTCAGAGATTTTTTTCTCCAACATCACTTTTTCCACCGCATCAATCTCATCCTCAGATGAAACCAAACCTTTTTTCACCAGTGATTTGCGACGTTTGTCCAACTCGGCTTGTGCATCACGGGTACGAAACTCGTTACGCAAAGATTCATTTTCCTGACGGATTTTGTCCAACTCTTGGTTGGTCCTATCTTTCAAATCAATTTCAGGAATGTTCAAGTTGGGTTTAACTTTTTTAGTCAAACGCAAGATGTCCTCCCGTGTATCGGGAGAATCAGCCAGAGTCTGCATCAAGGATGCCAACTCGTCACGGGCTTCTAAGGAAAGATTTTCTAAAGACATTTTGTTACCCTCTTATCGTATTAAATGACTTTTTTGCCGTCAGCAGGTTTTTCAACCTTCATGCCGCCGAATGCAGCTTTTGCCGCAGCAGACAAACCACCAAGTTGTGAATAACGGGGGGTGTTAACCACCACGCCATTTTTTTGGTTGTTGTCAGTAGGGCGACGGGGTTGTGAATTACCACGAGGTTTGAACAAGTCCATGATTACTCCTGTTTACATTGGGGAAGGTGGCATACCTGGAGGCATACCGCCAGGTGGGGGAGGCATACCGCCAGCAGGAGGCATACCAGGGATTGGAGCAGCAGCCATTGCTTTGCCTTCTGGTGTACCGCCACCCGCTTGAGGCAACGTTTGCAACATCTGCAAAATCTCTGACTGCTGAAGTTCGTTGACTTTCCCTTTTTTAGAGCCAAGAACTTTGTTGATAGCGCTGATAGCTGACAAAGCCGCACGACCTTCTTCGCTATCCGAACCCAGTGCTGGCAAAGATTGCTCTAGCAAGTCTTGCGCCATCCCCAAGTTAATTTTTGCTGCTTCTTTAGAACCCATCTTAGGCTCTGGAGTAGACATTGGAGAACCCATTGGGGGCACTTCAGCATCAGACAAATTTGCTCCTGGAGGTGGTGCGTCGGGCATTGGTACGCCAGCCGAACGGCTACCTTTCATCAACTCCATCAATTTGTCTTGCGGAACACTCATGTTTACTCCTTGGGGCTAGTTTGTAACCACTTACAAACCAGTTGTCAATAGGTGGGGGAGTGGATATCGACTACTCCCCCGAAGTCGTTAAACGCAATTACTTGCGTTTGTGTTTACGAGCTTTACGCATGGCAACTCCTTAAACAGCAGTTTCTCTTCAAGGGGAGAAACCATACCCTATTCTCTTTCGAGAAATCAGCGACGGGTCTTGCGACCTTTTTTACCGTATCTGTGCATCATGATGAAGTCCTTACGTTCTGGCGTAGTTTCTCTGAGTTCTACCCCCAGCCGTGTTTCTAACACCTGTTGTGCGCTGTGTCAATCCAGGTCCAGAAGATTCTTTGCGTAAAGTTTCAGAACTAACCCGTGGTTGGTCAGCTTTGGGTTGCGTTTGAGGTCCACCGACGTTTTTAGTAGCCATCACGACTCCTTGTGTTCAGGGGTTTTGTGCCCTTTTTTGTGTTCGCCAGCGGGAGGTTGTGGTTGGGCGGCTTGCTTGGCTTCCATCATCTTCAAGCGCTCAATCAGCTCCTCTTTCATTGGCGGCTCAATCAAATCAAGCAGAGATTTCTTGTCGATAGCCCCTGCTTTAAGCAAGTTGAATGCCAGTGTACGGGTATCTTCCGTAAAGATGGGACTGTTAGAGTGTCCATCGACTTTGACTGTGAATTCTTTGGTGAATTGTTCGGCAATGAACGGCACACCGTGCGTATCTTTGAAATGCGTATCGTCGTAGAGC